>LAHS01001199.1_pt1 | contig 18342 bp, 16 predicted proteins | sample 329651 | NCBI WGS metagenome assembly LAHS01 (sample SAMN03275699, study PRJNA271635) | activated sludge metagenome | isolation source: sample C-1 Sludge from hydrolytic chamber (first chamber) of Anaerobic... | reverse complement strand
CATGATCTCCTCTATAGGAAGGGTCAGCTCCGTAAAGATGCCTGCCGGAGTCTTGAGGCATCTTTACGGAGCTGACCCTTCCTATAGAGGAGATCATGAAAGGTCATGAGAATGATACCCTCTCGTCTGCCAGCGTATCGCTACAGCGTATCAACAACAGTGTGAACAGCAAGTATTCGTTTGCCGTGCCCAAGACGCTGCTCATGGTACCAAAGGATTCTCTCAAATCCTTCTTCGAGAAAAGTCTGTTGGACGACAGCAAGACCTCTTACATTGCGGCATGGGGATACACTGCCCAATCAACCAGAAACAACTATACGTTCAACAATATAGCCAGCTTGATAACGAAGCTCTACAGGCTGAAAGAGAATGGACAGGCATCAGCCAACTGGAATAAGGTGCTCATCGTGCCGGTAGAACAGATAACAACCACGACCACCAATCCATACACAGGACAACCTATCACCACAAAGACCAAGATCTCGAACGACATGTCATTGAGCAGTACACGCCTCGTCAAGGGTACATCGACTGACAGTCCTGTCAAGATCAACGTCATATACAGCAAGTTTAAGTAATCATGGCTGACAACTTCTTAGAGAAACATCGCCAGGACTACGAAGAGCGCAAGGCGGCATGGCTGCGTAATAAGCGGCACATGCCTAAGATCAAACATAAGCCGAATCGCCCTGCAGATGAAAGTCTGTGAAAATGCCCCCCTCTAAACCATTATGATATGGTTTAGAGGGGGGCATTGTTATTTGGCAAGCTGAACCTTTTCAAATATCCATTACGCTTCATTTTATGCGTCAAGTGAATATTTACGATAGAGATATTGAAGGTCGTCTCACCCTACAACATTAAACTTAGCAAACTTCAGCAGGAGCTGCTTGCGGCCAGTAGTATCGAAATCGACGGTAGCCTTACTGTTCTCGCCCGTTCCTTCTACTGCCACCACAACTCCACGCCCAAACCGTTGATGTTCGATGATCTGACCTGCCTGAAGACCACCTGCAACATGAACGGAAGCAGAGCCAGAGGAAGGAGTATTGGAAGGCTTGTCCGTCATGATGTCCTGCCGATACCGATGGCCCTCTTTTCCAAAGTCGCCCCTTCCCGACGCAGGCATCGTCCTGCCCCCATTGGTCATGGCCGACTTCACACTCTTCCATCGTCCACCCTGCTTCAGTCGTTCCTCGAAAGCCGGAGAAAAGGGATTGACGGCCTGTTCAGGGCTTCTCCCGCTCGTCGCCTTAGGTTGAGGATCGGCCATAAACTGCCCCGCCACAGGCCTTGAATTCTGCATACGTCCGTTCAGACGACGGCTACCATCGCCCCAGGAGCTGGTACCCCTATAGGGGCGGTTTACTTCGTAGTCGTCTTCCCATGGACGGCGATGCGGTTCGTCCTCGTCAAGAGAGCGGGAGGCTGATACTCCCTCGTCGCCCCAGGGATAACGGCGAGAAGAGAAAGTATCGCCGAAACCATAACCTGAAGCCCGGCCTCCCTCAACGCGCTTGTTGATCAACTTAGGATCGATGTCCTCCAGGAACCTGCTGGGATTGACAAAGCTGTCCATCTTGCCATAGAGCCATCGCGAATGGGCCCACGTCAGATAGCAATGTTTTTCGGCACGCGTTATCGCCACATAGAGCAGCCGGCGCTCCTCCTCAAGCTCACGGGGAGTGCCCGATGACATCTGACTGGGGAAAATGTTCTCCTCCATGCCCACCACAAAAACCGTGGGAAACTCCAGACCTTTGGCAGAATGAATGGTCATCAGTGTCACCTTATCGTCCGACCCGTCATCGCTGTCGGCATCGGTAAGAAGCGAGACGGTAGAGAGATAATCGGCCAGGGAGACATGTTCGCCCTGTCCATCCTCCTGTTGCGCCTGAACGAAATCGGCTATGCTTGAAGTCAGTCCGTCCAGATTCTCCCTTCTGCTCTGCCCTTCCACGCTCTTATCAGCTGCCAGATCGTCCATAATACCGCTCTTCACGATAATCTCATTACCCAATGTCATTGCATCGGTATCGGTCAGACGTTGAGCAAAACCTTCTATCAGCATGCGGAAGCCGGCCAACTTTCCCAGCGTGCCACGGTTGACATTCAGCTCCGTGGCAACCGGATTGCGGAGCACCTCCCACAGACTGACTTCGTGGCTCCCGGCCGACGCCACGATCTTTTGTATGGTAGTGTCGCCAATGCCACGCGAAGGATAGTTGATGATACGGCGGAAGGCCTCTTCGTCGTTGGGGTTCACCACCAGCCGGAAATAAGCTATGACGTCCTTGATCTCCTTACGCTGATAAAAGCTCAGTCCGCCGAAGATACGGTAGTGCTGTCCCATGCCCACCTCGGGCTTGCGCATCTCCTCCTCGAAGGTTCGGCTCTGCGCGTTCGTGCGGTAAAGGATAGCAAAGTCGCTCCAGTGCGCGCCCTCTTCCTTCCTGATCCGTTTGATCTCCCTGCACACCATCGCCGCCTCACGCTTGTCGGAGATGGTCTCCATGATGGTGATCTTCTCGCCTTCCTCCTGCCGGCTGAACACGTCCTTCTCGATCTGCATTGTGTTGTGCTTCATCAGCGAGTTGGCCGCTGCCACGATCAGTTGGGTAGAACGATAGTTCTGCTCCAGCTTAAACATCTTGGCATTGGGATATATCCTGTTAAAATTCAAGATATTGTCGATCTTCGCTCCACGAAAGGCATAAATGCTCTGGTAGTCGTCACCCACCACGCAGATACGTCCGTGCCCGTGTGTCAGAAGCGTCACGATCTGTTGCTGGGCAAAGTTGGTATCCTGATACTCATCGACCAGGACATATCTGAAACGGTCAGCATATTTCTGTCTGACGGCCTCGTTCTCTCGCAGCAGGCGATAGGTAATGACCAGCAGATCATCGAAGTCCATAGCGTTGGCCTGACGCAGACGCTGCTGATACGTGGCGTAAATCTTATAGGTCTCGGGCATGTTTCTCTGTCGGTCGCGCGACAGTACATCCCCGTCCTGAGCGTAGGCATCGGGCATACAGAGTCTGTTCTTGGCCATCGAGATCGCACCATGAACGGAAGCAGGCTTGTACGTCTTGTCGTCAAGCCCCATCTGCTTGACAATATTCTTGATCAGGGAACGTGAGTCTGACTCATCATAGATTGTAAAGTCAGGACCATAGCCTATGTTTCCCGACTCCACACGGAGTATGCGCGAAAAGATGGAATGAAAGGTTCCCATCTGCAGATAACGTGCCTGCTCCTCGCCCACGAGCTGTGCTATACGCTGCTTCATCTCGCGTGCCGCCTTATTGGTAAAGGTCAAAGCAAGAATATTCCACGGCTTCAGGGCATAGTGTGCCAGCAGATAGGCTATCTTATAAGTCAGCACACGGGTCTTTCCCGAGCCGGCCCCGGCAATCACCAGTTGGGGACCATCACAATAGGTCACCGCCTTCTGCTGACTCTCGTTGAGTGCATTGAGCAGTTGCTCTTCATTCTCTATCATCTTTTGTCATTCTTTCTGCAGACAGATACAGCTCACACCACCATGATTCATTCGGCATGAGCTGTACGCCTGTTATTTGTATGTTCCTCCTACGGCCGTTTTCGGATCGTAGTCTTCACCTTCTTTCGGGAACGAAGGGATAAATTTCATGTTTGTAAGAATCTGCCTCTGCCGCTTTCTTACATAGTCACTTGGGTGCCTCGAAGAGAACTTGCGGGGATTGGGCAGCGTTGCTGCGATCAGGGCACAGTCGGCACGCGAGAGGTCGGCTGCATCTTTGCCGAAGTTATACTCCGCACACGACGACAGACCGTAGATTCCGTCACCCATCTCTATAGAGTTGAGATAGCACTCCATGATACGCTGTTTGCTCCAAAGCAGCTCGGTCAAAGCTGTGAAATACACCTCAAAGCCCTTTCTCACCCACGATCTTCCCGGCCAAAGAAAAACGTTTTTCACCGTCTGCTGCGTTATCGTGCTTGCTCCATACTTTTTCTTGCCATGGCTTCTGATGTTTCTTTCTGCTGCCTTGCCGATGGCATCGAAATCGAATCCGTGGTGCAGAAGGAAGCGGGAATCCTCGCCCGACATCACTGCCACAGGCATGTGGGGCGACATCTCGTCAAGCGGAATCCAGTGATGGTGCATGGTGAGGTCACCATTCTGCAAACAACGGATGATCATCAGCGGGGTAACATAGACCGGAATAAACTTGTAAGCCACCACCGCCAAAATAGTAGATGCAAAAAAGAGGCTCGCGATCCACCCCACAATTGTACGCAGTATTTTCATGCCAAAAGGGGGATGCAGATCCTGACGATCCACATCCCCTATTATAAATTATATTGTATGATCTGACGATTTACTTCAGTGTGCCGTTGTTGGCCTTATCCACCATGGCCTGAGAAGCATAGAGATAAACCTCCACACGACGGTTAGCCTGCGACACACGCTTATCCTCTATCTCGTCCTGGCTACCCTTGCCGGCGATGTTCTGCAGCTGGTTGCTGCTTACTCCGCATGAAGACAGATAGTTGGCCACACTCTGCGCACGCTTCTGGCTCAGTGGCACGTTGATGGCATCACCGCCCGAACGGTCTGTGTAGCCATACACGTCAACATAGCAGTCTGAATTCTCCTTCAGGATCTTAGAGAACTTAGCCAGGTCGTTCTTACTTCTTGTACTAAGCGTAGAACCGTTGGTCGGGAAAAGAATACCCGAGTCGAAGGAAACCTTTACCGACTTCAGACCGTTGGCATCTGTCACCTCTTCCACCTTGGCATTTTCTATCTGTGCAGCCTGGGCAGCTACCTTATCCATGTGACGGCCGATGATGGCACCTGTACCGGCACCTACGGCACCACCGATTGCAGCGCCTACTGCCGTGTTACCAGCAATTTTACCAATGATACCACCGAGCAACGTGCCGGCACCTGTTCCGATAAGAGCACCTGTGCCCTGTTTGGTCGAGCAGCTACATACCGTCAGCATGCACAGACCTACTGTTGCCATTTTAAGATTTTTCATAATCAATATTGTTTTATTATAATATACTGTCTCTTTTCTGTCGTATCCTCCACGACTCTTATGCAAAGGTAAGCCTTTTTTTAGGAGGAAACCCCATTATCAAACATTTTTTTATTAACTTTGCGACAAAATTATACATTCCCGGCGATTGTTCATACGGGGAAATGCCTATTCTGTGTTAGGCGTTTCCCTATAGCTGGCAAAAGCCTATAGACAATGACATTATAAAATGGCAAAAGAACTGAAACAACTCACCAAGCGTGCTGACAACTATAGCCAGTGGTACAACGACTTGGTTATGAAGGCCGACCTCGCAGAGACTGCTCCCGTACGCGGCTGTATGATCATCAAACCCTACGGTTATGCCATCTGGGAAAAGATGCAGGCACAACTCGACAAGATGTTTAAGGCGACGGGGGTACAGAATGCTTATTTCCCCCTCCTTATCCCGAAGAGCTTCTTCGCCAAAGAGGCAGAGCATGTTGCCGGATTCGCCAAGGAGAGTGCCGTGGTGACCCACTATCGGCTGAAGGCTACCGAGGACGGTAAGGGCATTATGGTAGATCCCGAGGCCAAGCTCGAAGAGGAGCTCATCATTCGTCCTACGTCGGAGACGATGATCTGGAACACCTATAAGAACTGGATCCACTCTTATCGCGACCTGCCTATTATGTGCAACCAGTGGTGTAACGTGATGCGATGGGAAATGCGCACACGTCCTTTCCTGCGCACTTCCGAATTCCTGTGGCAGGAAGGACATACCGCACACGCCACGGAGCAGGAGGCACAGGAGGAAGCCCGCAAGATGCTGAAGGTGTATGCCGACTTTGTCGAGAACTGGATGGGCGTGCCTGTATTACAGGGCGTGAAGAGCGAGACCGAGCGCTTTGCCGGTGCCCTCGACACTTACACCATCGAAGCCATGATGCAGGACGGTAAGGCACTGCAGAGCGGAACAAGCCATTTCTTAGGACAGAACTTCGCCAAGAGCTTCGATGTTACCTTCCTCAATAAGGAGAACAAGCCCGAATACGTATGGGCCACCAGCTGGGGCGTATCTACCCGCCTGATGGGTGCACTGATCATGGTTCACTCTGACGACAACGGTCTGGTGCTCCCTCCGAAGCTGGCACCGATCCAGGTGGTCATTGTGCCCATCAGCAAGAATGACGAGCAGCTTGCCGCCATCACTGCTAAGCTGCAGCCCGCCATCGACAAGCTGCGCGAACTCGGCATAAGCGTGAAGTATGATGATTCCGACAATAAGCGTCCAGGCTTCAAGTTCGCCGATTATGAGCTCAAGGGTGTGCCCGTGCGTCTGGTTATGGGAGGCCGCGATCTGGAGGATAACACCATCGAGGTCATGCGCCGTGACACTCTCGAGAAGGAGAATGTGTCTTTCGACGGTATCGTAGAGCGTGTACAGACTTTGCTCGACGATATTCAGAAAAATATCTTCGAAAAGGCCCGTAAGTATCGTGACGAGCATATCTACGAGTGCGACAACTACGACGAGTTTAAGGAGCGCATCAAGGACGGTGGCTTCTACCTCTGCCACTGGGACGGTACGGCCGAGACCGAAGCCAAGATCAAGGAAGACACCCAGGCCACCATACGTTGCGTTCCCTTTGCCTACGAGCAGACCGAGGGTGTCGATATGGTGAGCGGCAAGCCTGCCAAGTGTCGTGTCATCATTGCGCGCGCATACTAAATATATAGCCCATAGAGCTCTATATTTATACCAGACATGATAATATGAACATCAGTTAAGATAAAAGGGATAGGGTAATATGATACCGTATCCCTTTTCTTTTTTCTGTCAACATCGCATTTCTATCTCATGAAAAAATTATTCCGTCTTTTCATTGTCCTCGTCCTGACAGGCTTACCCCTGTTTGCCCGGGGACAGGGTCAATACTGGCCTACATTCGACGACCTGTGCCATCACCGGGGCATCACCACGCAGTGCAAGCTGTCGCCTGTAAAATTCGGCAAGAAGGCCAAGGCACTGGGTGGTGATTTCGAGGTGACAGGCTCTACCAAGGCAGACAGGAAGAAGGTAGAGCGGGCAAGATTCGTACAGACCGGAGAGCACCTGTTTGTCAACCTCCACGGACTGCAAGTGGAAAATGCACGCTTCGGGGGATATTTCAGTCTGGCTTATCCCGTTGACAGCGACAAGGTCGTCCTGGTAGCGATCCAGCTGACCGACCGTATCACCGATGAGATACCCACTTTCATCGACGGCCTTCTCGATGTCCAGCCATTGCGTCGTAACGCATTCGGAGAATTGGAGGACGATGACAATCTGATCACCAGAATGGTGAATTATGCCATCACCAAGCGCCGCCTCAAGCGTCAGATAGCCAGGCGACAGTGTGCCTATCTGTATTCAGCCCAGGCTCCGAAGCAAATATATCCCATCAACAAGACCCTGATGGGATATATCCTGCGCAAGAACGGCAGCCTGCTGATGGAATATTATGATTTACCTCCTAAAGACCAGCTCGCCCCTGAAGTCATTATGTCCTTTATTGACCGGTCTGGCCTTATCCGCAAGATAAAGAAATAATCGTCACCCTCTGTTTTTCAATAGGGACCTGATAATTCGCATCACTGATCCTACCACGACCAGAATCAGACAGGACAGACCCATGCACAACGTCACAAATAGTTTGCGATACGGCACGACCGACCATATCTTTTTGTTATCTTTACAGCTAAAACCAAATCATTCACCATGCGCAAGAGAAAACTTTTGATGCTCGCAGCGGCCCTATGCTGCCTGCCGTTACATGCTCAAAACCGTATCACCAGCCAGCCGGCCCCTGCGGAGCAGACTGCTATGGCCGGCGAAGGGCAGATGAAAGACGGCATGATGCAGATGCTCTCCCGCTTCTCTACCTATATCAGGAACCATTATCTTGAAGCTCAGCAGAAGAACAGCAGGGGCGAGGCGTATGGTTGCTTCCGCTCCAACTCCACGTGGAAAGCCAACGAGGACGGCGTGCGTACCAATGCCGACCTCTCGATGATAGCTGCCTTTCTCTGCAAATATGGGCCGGGACGCGTAGAACTGCCCGCCGGCGTGACATGGCAGGAGCTGGAGACCATGGCGCGCAGGAGCCTCATCTATGCCTACTCCACGCACAAGGCCAACCGCCTTGCCACCTGCGAGGGTGGGCAATGCTGGGGCTCCACGTCGGCCAATGACCATCAGTGGGAGAGCAGCCTGTGGGCTATGAGCGTGGCTTATTCGGCCTTCTTCCAGTGGGATAAGCTCACGACCGATCAGCGAAAGGCGATAGAGCAACTCCTGAAGGCAGAGTGCAACTACGAGCTGGAGCGTACCATTCCCACGGCTTTCGAGGGTGACACCAAGGCAGAGGAGAACGGCTGGGAGGCCTGTGTGCTTGCCGCCACGCTCGGCTTGTTCCCCGACGATGCCCTCGCCCCACAATGGTTCGACCGTCTTCGCCGTTTTGCCATCAACTCTTATTCGCACGTCAGCGATGCGCATGATGACACCGTCATCGATCCCGCGTACGATCAGGCCACCGTAAAGCAACTCTATGTAGGGCCGAACCTCTACGACGACTACACGCTGCAGAATCACAACTATTTCCACACCAGCTACCAGAATGTGGTGATTCAGGAACTGGGCGAGGCCGCTCTGGCCCTGAAGCTGTTTCAGACCCGGCTCTACGGCAAAGAGAAATGGCAGACACGTGCGCTGATGCATCATAACGAGGAGGTCCAGGCCGAGGTGCTCAACTGGCTGGCACTCTCTGATGGCGAGCTCGCCATGCCCAACGGCAACGACTGGAGCCTCTTCCTCTACGACCAGATCACCAGCTATACCACCAACGCCACTTTTCTCCGCAACGCCGATGCACTCATGCTCGAGCACCTGGCCTATGAGCGTATCAGGGAGCGACAGGCCACGACCGATGATGGCTCATGGCTCCTGCGGTCGGATATCGGCCCGCGACGCATGGGCGTGGAAGGCCACCGCGTCATGATGTCGTGGCTGATGCACGAGCTCATGCCTACCTACGACATCGTGCCCACCGATTTCGAGTCTTTCCGTCAGCGTCATGCCGAGGCCCGGCTGCTGAAGAGTCAGAACATCGTCAGAGCCTATACGCCCGACCGCTTCACCACCTTCTCGTGGGCACCGGGCATCAAGAGCTACACGGGATATATCGCCGTGAACAACCGTTCGCAAAACAACATCATCGTTCCCTATAAGGCCAACAACTCGGGTAACTTCCTCGGCTGGTACACGGTAAGAGGGCGACACACCAATGCCCAGCCTGTTGTAAGCGGCATTTACAGTCTCGAGGGAACGGCATGGACCATGAACGGCGAACTGCACACGAACGACAGGAGTCTGGACCATCGGTTTGTCATCTATTCCACGCCGGGCAATGCCGTCATCTATCTCGATGAGGTCAGAGCTCTTCAGCCCTGTACCGTGACGCGCGAACAGGGCGGACTGCTGGCCATCTCCATGGACGAGCTGACACGCAGCACGCGCACCTTCTATACGCAGTCGGCCGATACCAGCCGGTACGCAGGCATACCGCTTGACGGTAATAGCCACCAAACATGGCAGACGCCATGGATCAACATCGACAACACGGTGGGCGTGGTAAGCAGTGATCACGCCAAGATGGCTTTCGGCGACCGCAAGGACAACAACTCCATCATGACAGCCAAGCTGTATGCGGCCTACAATGACTCTGCCCGTTCCTATCAGGCCGACTCACTGGTAGATGCCCGCCGCATCGTGTATTACAGTAACGTCGATGCCCATGCCACACAGCAGATGTCCAGAGAGCTCATCTCCCTCGACAGTCGTCTGCCACGGGGCTGGCGTGGTGTCTTAGCCGATGACCCGGACGGCACCCAGTATATGCTGGTGAGCAATTTCAGCGGAGACAGCATCGCATCGATCCATCGGCTTACCAGTCGCAAGGGTGCGCCCGTACTCCGTATTCCCACCACCATAGAGCATGATGCGGCAGACGCTACGTTCACCCTGCAGCAAAATCACTCGCTCTCACAGCCTATACATTATTATATACGGGGCAGCCATGTCAGGGCCATGGAGACAGAGGGCAGGCTGAACGTCACCGCGTTGCGCCGTACCACGATAACCATTACCGCCACAGGCTGTCAGCCACGGACAATCAGGCTGCGCAAAGGTGAGACCGTGAGGCTCCGTGACCAGTAAAACGCTCTGATATCTGGAGCGATCAGCAGACTTGCCTAACCCACAACACGGGCTCACTCTAAACACTGGGGGACACCTCTGGTGGACACTCATCATGGAGTTTGCTTTACTTTTGCTTCTTTCCAGGAGCAATTTGTCAGCGAATGAGGTTGCATGGTAAACTATGTGACTGAACCGACTGCCAATTTGCGCCAAAAAGCATCTCAAGTATAGCCAAGTTAACAATTAGGGGGTCACCTCACTGATTTGGCTGACTTTTTGTTACCTTTGCTGCAGAATAAGATATACAACTAATCAATCAGAGATTTATGAAAGATAGCATAACAACACAAGGCAAGAAACGGATAGTCGTCATAGGCGGCGGCATCGGCGGACTGGAACTGGTGACCCGGCTGCTCAAAAACGGCTATCAGGTGACGCTCATCGACAAGCATAACTACCACCAGTTCCCTCCCCTCATCTATCAGGTGGCTTCTGCAGGACTGGAACCCAGCAGCATCGCTTTCCCCTTCCGACGACTGTTTCAGGGCAACAAAGACTTTATTTTCCGCATGGCCGAAGTGACGGGTATCAACACGAAGCTGCACCACGTCAACACATCTCTGGGCGAGATCAGCTATGATGAGCTGGTGATTGCTGCCGGGGCCACGACCAACTTCTTCGGTAACGACCATCTCGCAACAAACTGCCTGCCCATGAAGACGCTGGCCCAGAGCATGCATCTGCGCAACGTTATCCTCGAAAATCTGGAGAAGGCAGAGCGCGAGACCGATGAGGCGCGGAAGCAAGCCCTCCTCAATGTCGTCATCGTGGGCGGCGGAGCCACCGGCGTGGAGATAGCAGGAGCTATAGCAGAGATGCGTCGTTACATCGTGCCGCACGACTACCCCACCATCAATTATCACAAGATTAACATATATCTGCTCAACGCCGGATCCCGCCTCCTCAGTGCCATGGATCCCTGGTCGTCGGCCCATGCCGAGCGAGACCTGACCCGTCTGGGCGTTAAAGTCATGAACGACACGCCGGCGTCCGACTATTCCGGCGACATCGTCACGCTGAAAGACGGTACCCAGATACATTCGAAGACCGTCATCTGGGTGAGCGGCATCAGGGCCAACACCTTCGAAGGCATACCCGCTGAGAGCATGGGGCATGCCGGACGATTGCTCACCGACCGCATGAATCGCGTGAAGGGGCTCGAACATGTTTATGCCATTGGCGATGTGTCGCTCGTGGAGGGTGATGAGAAATATCCCTTAGGCCACCCGCAGCTCGCACAGGTGGCACTGCAGCAGGCCCATAATGTGGCAGACAACTTTGAGCGGCTGCAACGGGGCGAGGAACTCAAGCCTTTCAGTTATCACAACCTCGGTACCATGGCCACCATCGGCCGCAAGTGTGCCGTGGCCGAGATCGGCGGAAAGAAATTCGGTGGTCTGCCCGCCTGGCTGTTATGGCTCGTGGTGCATCTCCGCTCCATTCTCGGCGTCCGCAACAAGACCGTGGTGCTGCTCAACTGGATATGGAACTACATCAACTATCGTCAGAGCCTGCGGCTGATCCTCACGGCGGCTAAGCCTAATTAGCCCGACAGCCCACCTGCCCTATCATGATTGCACGAATGAGCCCGAATACACTTACCCCTATTCGGCCCCATTCGTGCAATTTGTGATTTTAGAGGGTCATACAGCTCCTTTCCATTGTTAGCATCGCCTATCCTGTCGTCATTAAACACACAACTTCCGCTTTTACAAAATGATAGCAAAAGGGCAGATTTCGTGACACTCTGACTTTAACAAATGGTCGCCCTTGAGGTGTGTTCCAGCTCGACGCAGAGACGAAAAACAGAGGTGGTGTCGCGATTAATGCTTATTCGCGTTGCGATTAATACTGAATGGCAACGCGATTCATACTTATTCGCATCGCGATTAATATTGATTTGCAATGCCAAGAGGCACTGTTTTGACCCTGAATCAGGCCAAAATATGGGGATTTCCAGGCATGATAAGGGGTAAATTCGGTTGAAATCATGGTGGTAACGAGGAAGGTCTACTGTAATGCACTGATTATCAGAGTGTAACAAAAAACGTAAAATTTAGCCCGATGAAACGCACGAGGACCCGAGTTTTTGTAAAAATGCGATTTCTGAGGCATGTTAATTTTTCAGAATGACAGCATTTGGGGCAAAATGGCGTGTAAAGCGTCACCTGACCGATGGTGCAAAATTGAAGAAATAATTAGGGATTTTCAATTCTTTTTTTTATTTTTGCCCAACTGTAAAGTACACCACTATGAACCATCAGGAAATCACCATCGGCACTCGCCGCTGCCTGCTCGCCGTGCATGGAAGGCCACAGATCATGCTGGTGCAGCCCATCGAACAGGACTCTACGGGCTATTTCGATCTGGAGTCGTCGCTCATCGCCGAGCATACCCATGTGCCCTTTGTGCTCCTCGCCTTTACCGTCAGCGACTGGGAGAGGGAGCTCACGCCGTGGCCCGACCCCATGCTTTCGAAGCGCGAAGAAGTGGGGAGGCATGCTACGGACACACTCCACGACATAGAGTCGCTGCTGCTGCCCTGGCTGCACGAGCATTATGGCGAGCTGCCCTGCGTCATCGGCGGTTATTCGCTGGCGGCCCTCTTTGCCCTCTGGTGCCCCTACCACACGTCGGCCTTCGCTGCCGTGGCAGGAGCATCGCCCTCGGTATGGCTCAACCACTGGCCAGCTTATACGGAGGCTCGCCGCCCCGACGTACAGGCGGTGTACCTCAGTCAGGGCAACCGCGAGGAGAAGACGCGCAACAAGACTTTTGCCAGCGTGGGCGACAACATTCGCCAATACCACGCCCTGCTCGCGCAGCAGCTCGGGGAGGATCTGTGTAAGCTGGAATGGAACGAAGGCAATCACTTCGTTGATACCGATATCCGAACCGCCAAGGCTTTTGCGTGGTGCATGAATAAAGTGAAAAGTGAAAAGTGAAAAGTGAGAATTGAAAATTGAAGAATGAAAAATGAACAACGTCCCATTTTCGCATGATATTCAGCTATTGGCTTTCGACGCCGATGACACACTGTGGGACAATCAGGCCCACTTCGATCAGGCAGAACAGGATTACTGCAAGATTCTCTCGCCGTGGGGCACTGCCCAGGAGGTGAGTGCGGCACTCTACGATATAGAAAGCAACAACATGCCCCTGTTGGGCTATGGCTGTAAGGCTTTCACCATCTCACTGGTGGAGAATGCCGTGCGCATGAGTCATGGCGAGATAGCTGCCAAGGATCTGCTGAAGATCGTGGAACTGGGCAAGCGTCTGCTCACCCTTCCCGCTACCCCACTGCCTGAAGTGCCGGAGACGCTCGAGCATCTACGTCAGGACAGCAGATACAAGATGGTGGTCTTCACCAAGGGTGAACTGCTCGACCAGGAAAACAAACTGGTACGTTCAGGGCTCAAGCACTGGTTTGATGACGTCGTGGTGGTATCAGATAAGACGGTGAATGAATATCAGAAGCTCTGCCAGCTGTTTGACACCGACATCAGCAGAATGGTGATGATCGGAAACTCGTTCAGATCGGACATAGAGCCTGTGCTGCAGCTCGGCGGCTATGCCGTGCACATACCGTTTCACACCACATGGAAACATGAGACTGTGCAGGAACATGATCACCCTAACCTCAGACGCATCAGCCACTTTGGGCAGATACCCGAGCTTATGGCCAGTCCCGATTAGCCTGATTAGCCCAATTAACCCGATTAGCCTGATCAGCCCGATTAGCCTGATCCGCCCCTATCCACAAAATCCAGAATAAAAAAACTCAATGCAACCTCAAACCCTCAAATCGCTTTCGCTCTGCCCCCTCTTTGCCGACATGAGTGAGATAGAAATAGAGATGGCCATGTCGGGCATAAACTACCGCACCGTACATTTTGCCAAACACGACATCTATGCCCTGGCTGGCATGCCCTACCGCACTGCCGACATCATTCTGAGCGGCACGCTGATATGCCGCATGTCGTCGCTGTCGGGCAAGCAGATGGAGGTCGATAGGCTGAAAGCCGGCGTGATAGTGGCACCGGCGTTCATCTTTGGTAAGAAAAACACACTGCCCGTAAGCGTGGAGACTGACGACGAGGTGGAAATACTGCGCATGCAGAAGTCGGAATTTCAGGCTCTGCTCAGCAGCAACGAACATATCATGTCAAATTTCATCAGACAGTTATCCAACATTAATATCTTTCTTACGCAGCGCATGCGCTTTCTCAGCCTGTTCTCGGTAAGGGAGAAAGTGGCCTACCTGCTGCTCGAGCGTGCCGGCGAACAAGGCTCCAATGTCATTCATCTGCATCGCTCACGACAGGAGATAGCCGACTCTTTCGGCATACAGAAGTTCTCCCTCCTACGTGTTCTTTCCGATTTTGCGAAGGAGGGCGCCATCAAAGTGAACGGAAGGGAGATTACGATATTGGATAGGAGCAAGATGAAGTAGAGAAGTAGGGTTAGCCCATCTCCTCCGTCATCTTCTTCAGTACCACTGCATTGTTATGCTCCTCGTCCTTTGCCCCGAAGAGAAGCGTCACAATGTCGTGAGCCTTCAGCGCATCGAGAAGGACCGCATAATCTGCATTGGCACGCACCTCCGCCTCGTAGCGCTCGGCAAACTCAGGGAAGCGTTCGGGTATATGATCAAACCACTTACGCAGTTCGGTGGAAGGTGCCAACGCCTTGAGCCACAGATCTACACGAGCGTCCTCCTTCTTGATGCCCCGTGGCCACAGACGATCCACGAGAATACGGTATCCGTCGCCCTCTTCGGCCGGCGCATACACACGTTTAACCTTGATAGACATAATATTCTGAATGATCTGGTGATTCCTGGTAATATGACTAACCCGGACACTCCGAGCATCAGACTGCCTGGAGTGTCCTGGTATTATCAAAAATGATCTATGATCTACAGTCAGTGATCGGCTATAGCACGTTGCTCTGTTCCAGTTGGAGAGCCATCGGGAAGATCAGCTCGTTCTCGAGCCAGATGTGCTCCAGCATATAATCGCGGAAGCGGCGCAGCTCCATCATCAGCTGGCAATAGGCTTCGTCGGCACCCTCGGGGGCACTGTAGTCGTGCGTCAGTTCAGCTATGCGCTGATGGCGCGCCATCTCGTCGTCATGCTCCATCATCATCATATTGATGGGGCTCTGGATAGTGCCGCAATGGAACGGCTGCATCTTCTGCCCCATGTCGGCCACGTTGTACAGCTCCAGGATATAGGGATAGAGCACGTTGTCTTCTTTACCGCAGTGCATGTCGAGATCCTGAATGCTGTTACGGAAATGGTCTGATACCACGGCGAGCTCCGGGTGGTTGGCCACAACCTTGAGCATCAGTTCATAGATACGCTGACCGTGGCGACGGGTGTTGCGGTGGTGGAACCTTAAAACATATTCTACTAACAGGTCGAGATCCCAGGTCTCGAAAGGAATGGTACAAGTGGATGGCTTATTCATCATGAATTTTATTAAATATTTCTGTTTGAATGATAAGGGGAACGAACAGATACTGCCCGTCTGATGTTGCAAAGGTACGTAGAATCATAGCTACACGTAGGTAACAAATGTGCCCTTAGTGGGTTAAAAAAAGATAATAACGGCTCCATATCATAAGAATGGAACATCGTGTAAGCCCGATCCGTTTTCATTCGGTTCAGCCATGTGTGAGAAAAATATCACTTTATTTTATTGATTTATGCTCGTCCTTATCAAATATTTACTATATTTGCCGTAGAACTAACAGGCTGTGAATATGAAAAAATACGCAGAGTATATCAAGAGAATAGAGATCGACTCACTGTGGAGTGGTCGCAGGCATGTGATCTGGAATCTTGACCGTCAGGTCAATATCCTCAGCGGAAGCAACGGCGTAGGAAAGTCCACCATATTAAGCAAGGTGGTCAAAGGTCTTACCATCGAGGGCGAGATTTCGGCCCATCTTGTCCGCGGGGTCCATCTCACCGTTGAGCCTGCCGATGCGCAGTTTATCCGATTTGACATCATCAGAAGTTTCGACCGTCCGCTGATGAGCGCAGACACCGTGTCCAAACTGGATCTGTCTCTCGCTACCGAGCTCGACTGGCAGCTGTTTATGCTCCAGCGTAAATATCTGGATTATCAGGTCAATATCGGTAACCGCATCATCGAAGTGCTGCAGAGCGGTGCTCCCGATGCCGCCAAACAAGCCCAAGACCTGTCACGACCCAAATGTAAATTTCAGGACGCCATTGACAGTCTGTTTGCCGAAACAGGCAAGACCATCATTAGGACGGAGAATGAGATGCGGTTCTCGCAGATCGGCGAGACACTTGTGCCCTATCAGCTCTCCAGCGGAGAGAAACAGATACTCGCTATTCTCCTCACTGTACTCGTAGAAGACAATCAGAATTATGTGCTCTTTATGGATGAGCCGGAGGTGAGTCTTCATGTGGAATGGCAAAAACAACTCATCGATCTCATTCTCGAACTGAACCCTAACGTACAGATCATTCTTACCACGCATAGTCCGGCTGTTATCATGAACGGCTGGGTAGACAAAGTGACAGAGGTGAGCGACATCACCGACCAGGCGTGACTGTAGACTAAACTAAATAATCTGCTTAGGTTGATCTCTCCGATCTGTGCGATCAGCCTGACTCATTCTATCAGCCGACAATAAAACTATGGGTAAACGACTAAGAGATAATCTCACTTCCTCGTATTTTGAGGCAGCCAATAGACTTCAGTCCAAGAACTCACGGCATAAGATCATAGCTTATGTGGAGAGCTATGACGACGTATTTTTCTGGAGACAGATACTCAGTCAGTTTGAGAACGATCACATTTATTTCGAAGTTATGCTCCCCTCGCGAACACGCAAGCTCGAGCGTGGCAAGAAAGCCGTGCTGATGCAGCTCTTTTCCGAGCATGTAGGGCAGAGCATGATAGCTTGTGTTGATGCTGACTACGACTATCTCGAGCAGGGAGCCACTCCCACATCTCAGGAAGTTACCACCAACCCCTATATCTTCCATACCTATGCCTACGCTATAGAAAGCATGCAGTGTTATGCTCCCTCGCTCCACGATGTATGTGTGTCGGTAACGCTCAACGACCACATGTTTTTTAACATCGAGAAATACCTGCACGATTTCTCCGAAGTTATATTCCCACTCTTCGTATGGAATATATGGTATTATCGTACACCGAATTATAACCAGTTTACCATGACCGATTTTCTGCGTGTAATCGAATTGGGAGCATTCTCATTCAACACCGTAGATCAAAATATTGAGAATGTAAGGAGAAAAGTCAATAAGAAAATAGCCCAATTACAGCGGATCAATCCTAATGCAAAAGAAAGCTATATGCGTGTTCGAGAAAGCCTCATACAGCTTGGCGTTACACCAGAAACAACATACCTTTATATACAGGGGCATCATCTTTTCAATAAAATAGTAGTACCGATGATGATAAAAGTCTGTGACAAACTGATTCGCGAACGTGAGAGTGAGATTGCACGTGAGAGTGTACATGGTACTCAGCGCCGAAACGAACTATCCTGCTACAGCAACAGTGTAGAAGATGTAGAGCCTATGCTCAAGAAAAATGCGGGGTATATGAGATCGAAACAATATGAGGCAATCAAAGCCGACATCGAGTCTTTTCTTACAAACCTTTGTTCAGGAAATGCCGTCAAAACATTAAATAGACCTTAATCAGTAATGTATTGGAAGAATAATCAGGCCCTTCATCAAAACTGAAGATCCTATTATCTACTCTGTAGCCAATCCTCTACCCTATCTGTCAAAGAATAGCTCTAATTAGCCCAATTCGCCAGATTAGTCCGACTGGCCTGATCAATCTCGATCCCGCGCCCCCACCAACACACAAAAAGGCCCCGGTCACAAACGTGACCGGGGCCTGTATGAAAGGAGGCGGCTACCTACTCTCCCGCATTGCATTGCAGTACCATCGGCGATGGCGGGCTTAACTTCTCTGTTCGGAATGGGAAGAGGTGGGACCCCGCCGCAA
>LAHS01002140.1_pt1 | contig 18378 bp, 14 predicted proteins | sample 329651 | NCBI WGS metagenome assembly LAHS01 (sample SAMN03275699, study PRJNA271635) | activated sludge metagenome | isolation source: sample C-1 Sludge from hydrolytic chamber (first chamber) of Anaerobic... | reverse complement strand
GAGATTCACAGCAGACTCTGAACTTTGCTAACAATGTGAATACCCGTGGTGCCAATACAGTACTTAATACTGTAGCTAAGTTCCCTATCACAACTAATACACCACTTGTGATGTTCCATAATGTTGGTAATACAACTCAGACCTACTACTTCATGCAGCAGAATACTCCTACATTTGTCAATGCAGGAAACAATGCATCAGACTCTGTACTTAACTGGAATATGAGTAATTCACCTAACATTATTGAGTTTGGTGATGATGAGTTTAGGCTCAAAGACATGAATGTCAGAACTCTGTCCATGCTTCCTACTAAGCCATCTGATACTACATGGGATACCGTAGGTTATCCAGCTATCACTATGCTTGACTTAAGTCAGAATGACAGCTTCTATAACTTCTCATTGGATGCATTCAGAGCAGGCTTTGACCAAGGCGTTATTTCTGAGATAAGAGAGTTGGACTTCAGTAATACTTCTAGTTCATCAGGCTCTTCATTCAGACTTGACCTTGCAGTCAGAACTTCTGATGGTAGCTTTATTACTCCTTTCAGAAAGCTTACTAAGGTCAATATCAGCAATTCTACCTGTATTACAAGTATTGATATTCCTGCTATTCCTCTGAAGGAGCTTAATGTAAGCTACTCATCAATTACAGACTTTACTCTGATTGACCAGGCATATCTTAAGGAGGTTGACCTCACAGGTTGTACTAGGATTACTACTATCAACATCACAAATTGTGCTTCCTATGAGAAGTTGGAGATTTCAGGTCTTAACAACCTCACGTCAGTCAATGTATCTTCTTGTGCCTCCATCAAGAAAGTAGAAATATCTAACTGTCAGAATCTTCGTAATCTGAACATTCAGTATTGTGATAACCTTGAGGAAATCATAATCACTAAATGTGCTGGTCTTACTGATGATGTAGTTATCACCAACTGCAATGGACTGAAGACTCTTAGTTTCTCAGGATGCAGTAACTTGGAGCATTTCACACTTGATGTAGCTAACCAGGCTAACATCACTACTCTGAACCTATCATCTACAAGGGTGAAGTACATTAAGGGTAATAATACCAACACAGGACTTCTTGACCTGTCAGCATTTGGCTCACTGAGCAGCTTTGCAATTACCTCCAATCCTGATGTTGAGAAGATTCAGTTTGCTAACAATCAAGGTAGAGCCATTCCTTTGAGAAGCAGATTTACTAACTGTAATTCCCTTCAGAGAATATATGGTCATGTAAGCCTTCAGAATACTGAGCTTTTCAATGGATGCTATAACTTCTCTATTCATGGAGCTGACATATACTCAGTTACATTCCTTGGAAGGTCTGTTATTCAGGGTGGAATAGTGTTGATGCCTTATGAGGTAGAAAGAGGTAAAACAGGCAGTGGTCCTTCATCAAACTACACAGTAAGCTTTCAGACGGGTCTTAGTGTTACCAATATGGATGTTGATACTACTTCTCTGAATAAAGAGTTTGCTCTTACAAACTGTACTACTTTTGATATTTACTATATCTTCAGTAAGGCACAGAATGTAACTAATTTCTCTGAGGCATTCATGGGGCTTAAGCAGAATCCATTCTATTGGATTCCAGGAACAGACAATTCTCCTCATAGATATATGCTGTATTTTGCAGATAAGGCATCTGACTTCTATGGCTGTTTTAGAGCAATATCATCACAAAGTGGCAGACCTCTGTATATCAGACTCTTCTCACCTACTGTAACTGACGGAGTAGTTACTGCTGATGACGGATTCTTCTCTCCTGTAAGAGATACCATGGAGTCTGTGTTCAGAATGTTTGAGGGATATAATTTTGTCATAGACAAGTATCTCTTCAGATGTACTGAGGGCAATAAGTATGTGCTTACCAACATGGCTTGGTTCAGGCCTGCTGTGCTTATAAACAACATCAGTTCAAGAGTTTACCTCAATGTCAATGATAGTTCTTCTGTTATAAGCAGTGGAGTCTCACTTGAGGATGTAGGTGACTTTACAGACTTCTTTGCAGATGTTCCTAATTTGTCAGCAGTATATTATTCATTCTATGAAATGAGATATATTAACTATGATACCATCAGGAATATCCCAGCAGGATGTAAGGCTATAGCTGCTTGCTTCACTGCAAGCCGTGGTGCAGGCACCTTGATACCTAAGCTGTTCTTTGCAGACCCATCTAAGGTAACTATCATTGATATGTCCTTCAGAGTATCAGGAGTAACTGATGGGATAACAAGTAAAGTTGACTTCCCTATAACTGACTCAGTATTTGCTGACTTCACATCACTAACTTCTATAGGTTATGATGTTTATGGTACTTATACTGCTGCTAAGAAGTCATCCTTCAACAACTGCTCATTTGGTGGAGCTGGAGTACATAAGTACATTGCTCAGGCAGAGTTCCCTATGGAAATACTTAATAGCTGCAAGAAGACTATTCAGTACTTCACAGGATTCTTTGAGGATTGTGAGCAGGGAGACTTGATAGGAACTCCTGCACTTCCAGGTACTCTCCTTAGAGATACTCCTAATCTGGTGAATGTGAACTTGCTATTCTACAATACTAAGTTTGCTTATTCTCTTGTTGGGGGAGGTCTTACTGAGTCTACAAGGATTGCTTCAGTGGCATATATGTTTGCTGCAAGTACTAATAGTGAGAATAAGCTTACCGGTAGTATACCTATGAGACTGCTCTATCATGGTCAGAGACAGGCTACTCTGTCTTATAGTGGTATTGTAGGTACTGTTACAAGAACTACAGGTGTAGATGAGAACAAGCTTCCTTATACTGAGTATACTATTGTAACCAATGGTAAGATTTATGTTATGAGGAAGACAGGAACTACTATTACTTGGAAGGATAGTGGAGGTAATGAGGTTCAGCCTACTGATGTCTACAGTACTGTTAATGTTACATTCAATGATGTAAACAGAAGTATTACTGATGCAAGTGGCTTGTTCCAGAATGCCAACATCTCTCCGTTCACTAACAATAGTCCTGAGACTGAGCCTAACAGAGAGTATCAGCCATTCACTCATATATACCGCAATGGAGTTTGGTATCCTGTAACTCAGAATACTCATCAGACTACTTTGCTATGGTCCTATGATGGTGTAAGCAAGGGTGCTGCTGGTGCAGAATATCCTGATGAACAGAACGATGGTACATCATACAGCTATTATGATGTAGGTTCCAAAACTGAAAGAAGCTGTACTCTTAACTATTGTACTGCTCCTGACCTGCTCAGATACTGTGCAGTAAGATGTGCCATCAGAAATCTGTTCAATGGATGTGGACATAATGTTCCATCGTCCCTCTATGGTAATTTATGGTCTTCTAACAAGGATTATGGTCTTAAAGGTAGAATACCTCCTCATCTCCTGTATCCTATGAAGAATGAGAATACTGCCGTAGACATCTCAGGTATGTTCCAGCACTGTACTCAGCTCTCATACTACAAGAACTCAGGAAGAAGCTATATAATTCCTGAGACATTCTTCAAGTACTGTCCAAATATTATTAACATGGAGTGGACTTTTGCAGGTCTTACATTCCCTTATGATATAGACTTTAATGTATTTGCTCCTATTAACTCGAAGATGTGCAAGAGTATCAATCATATATTCTATAAGCCATACTTCTACACTAAGACTGGACAGAGAGCTGTTGTAAGTAATGTATTCCTAACCTTGAAAGACCTCAGTAATGCTGCTTGGGCATTTGCTGCTACTTATAATAATAGCAATGAGGAAGTCAAGTATACTAATCAGAGTGTTACTTTCAATAGTGTTTTCCCAGCAGGAGTATACAACAAGAGTTCTTATGATACCAATGAGAACTTCAGTTATGTATTTGCCTACTATGGTACTGGAAACTCAGCTGGCAATACTATCCATGAGAACCCAAAGACTCTTGTAGACAATACTACTACAAACAACTATGAGTACTATGGATAAGTGCTAATATAGTTATACTCTTATAAGAAAGGTACTTATACACTTGCATAGGTACCTTTTTTTATCTATTTTTGCAAGGTGGTAAATAATATATAATAATTATGAAGAAGTACGCTTACATTATAGTAGGAGTAATCATAGTGCTTCTTACTATTGCTTTATGTCATCAATATAGTCTTAGCAAGAAGTATATCAATAACTACAGCAGGTCTGAGGCAAACTTTAAGGCAGCTCAACAGACGATAGACTCAGTAACCATGGATAACAGAGCTTATCAGCTGACCATATCTGAGCTGAATTACTCCAGAGATTCTGTAATTAAGAAATTACAGGAAGTACAGAAAGAACACAAAATCAAGGATAAGAATCTAATTAGTATGTCTTACTTGGAATCTACCGCAAGTAAGGCAGATACTATTAAGCTTCCTGGTGATACTGTGTTCAGAGATAAGTCAGTTTGTGTTGATACTATTCTTTCTAGTAGGTGGTACAAGTTGACTATCAACATGGAGTATCCTTCTACACTCATTGTGAACCCATCATTTGTAAGTGAAAAATACATTATAGCCTCCTACAAGAAAGAGACAATAGCACCTCCTAAGAAGTGTTGGTTACTAAGGCTGTTTCAAAAAAAGCATAAAGTAATCAGTGTGGAGGTAGTTGAGAAGAATCCATTTATCAAGAGCAAGAACAATAAATTTATACAAGTGGTCAAATGAGTGCAACTAATTTAACAATATGGGACAGAGTCTTGAAATCAATCAAGACTGCCTATAACTTTTTGGTAGGGATACCTATCATGAAGTTTCTTAAAGTAGTGATGTATGTTGTAGTAATACTCAGCATATATCTAGTGTTTAACTGGCTTAACAGAGAATCCAACATGAATGCTTTCAAACAGGCTTCTGAAGAGGTAGTCAAGTCTTCAGCCAAAGATGCTTTTGTAGAAGGCTCAGCTGAAGCTGACTCACTTGCCATAGTTCAGAAGATGAAAGAAGCTACAATAAGTGATGAAGTTGATGATAATCTGAATGACCTGTCTTATAGTTTACTCAACAACCTAAATGGAGACAGAAGTTTTATATCATTATTCCATGATGGTGAGTATACTTCAGGGCATATTGACTTCAAGTTTATGGATGAATGTTTTGAGAAAACCAACAAATCAAGAAATGTAAAAAGAGTAACCAGCTATCTGAGAGACCCTAATAAAAGATTTGCCAATATACCTACAAGAGAGCTTCCTATTTATAGATACTTAAGAAACCAGGAGGATGACATATTTGTAGGTCCTGTGGACTCAATAGCCATAATAGATGCTGACTATGCAACCAAGATGATTTCCGAAGGTATGGAATATGCTGCTATGGTATATATTCATGAAGATGATTTGCCTTTGTCTATTATATCAGTCAGCTGGAAGAAGAATAACAAAAGATTTATTCCTAATAAGCAGACTATTATAAGTGAGCTTCAGAGAACAGCTCTTGAGGCTAAGCCATATCTTTATATTGATGCCTACAATATAATGAAAAAATCAGTTAATAGATGATAACTATGGATATAGAATTATTGCTTAAAAGAATTGCAAGAAAAGCTGCCTACACAATAGGTAAGCTTTATATCAATGGGGTATACTTTTGTGATACTCTTGAGGATGTAGACCGAGGACTGTCTTCTGATATGTCTCTTGATGAGATTAAAAAGAAGAAAGTTCCACATGTTACTGCTGTTCCAACAGGAACTTATGAGGTAACTTTAGCTGTTAAGTCACCAAGGTTTGGCTCAAGAGTTTATTACAAGAACCTGTGTGATGGTAAGCTACCAAGACTCATAGGAGTTCCTGGATATGAAGGAGTGCTTATTCACGTAGGTAATACTACCAAGGATACTGATGGCTGCATTCTGCTTGGTCAGAATAAAGTAGTTGGTCAGGTGATAAACAGTAGGGCAGTTTACACTAAGTTCTACAATAAGATTAAGGGAGCTTCTTCCATAAAGTTGACTATTAAGTAATTAGGAATTTACTTATAGTTTTACTAGAAAATAGCTTAACTACTTGATTAGATATACTGAATAAAGTATCTTTGCAAGTAGTTTTAATATAGGAAGAAGTATTATGGGAGACTTTTTATTAGATGACACTGCTTTTGTGGATGCCTCTGAGTTGTTTGGAGAGCAGAAAGAAGAGCAGACTCCACCTCAGGAGAAGCCTGAAGGTGAGGAAAAACCAGGTGAAGAGAATCCTGGAGAACATAAAGAAGATATTAAACCAAGCACTACTGAGGTAGTAGCCACAGCTGAAGACCTCTTTGGAGGTGAAAAAGGTGGTAAGAAACCAGAGAGCGTAGGTAGTGAAGCAGATAACAAGGAAACTGGGGAACCATCACCTGAAGGTAATGGTACTTCTCCCCAAAACAATGTCATCTCTTCCTTTGCCAAAGCTATGAAGGATGATGGTTACCTCCAGAACCTTGACGAAGACACAGTAGCAGGTATTAAAGATGCTCAGTCTTTAGCAAATGCTCTTGATAAAGAGGTTGCTGCAAGACTTACTGAAGAGCAGAGAAGAATCAAGGAAGCCCTTGATTATGGTGTACCTACTGAGTCTGTCCGTAATTACACTACAATCATCAATAATCTTGGTAAGATTGGTGATGAGCAGCTTGAAGCTGAAAACCAGCAGGGACAGAACCTTAGAGCTAACATTATTTATCAGGATTTCATCAACAAAGGTATTCCTGATGAACAGGCTAAAGTTCTTGTAAAGCGCAGTGTAGATGCAGGTACAGACAAGGAGGACTCTAAGATAGCACTTGATGCTGTCAGGAAGTTCTATCAGGGTAAGTATGATAACCTCATTCAGTCAGCTAAGAAGGAAGAAGCTGAGGCTCAAAAGAAAGTAGAGCAGGAGGCTTTGGAGCTTAAGAAGTCACTTCTTGAGTCAAAAGAAGTCTTCAAAGGTGTAGACCTTGATGCCTCTACCAGACAGAAAGCCTATGATGCTATGACTAGAATTGTGGGCAAGGATGCTGATGGTAATCCTGTAACTAAGGTACAGAAGTATGCCGATGAACATCCTGTTGAATTCCACAAGGCACTTGGAGTTCTGTTTACCCTGACTAATGGCTTTGAAAGCCTGGATGGAGTAATTAACAAGCAAGTTAGAAAACAAGTTAAGTCCCATCTCAGTAACTTTGAAGCAAGACTCGGTTCTAAACCATCTGGTGGTAGTTTGGCTTATGCAGAAGGTGACAGAGGTGGAGCTGATGATTCCTTGCTTTCTAGTGGAGGTTGGCTACTTGATAATGGTAAGTAATCATTAAATTTATAAAAATTATGGCTGGAAAATTATCTAAATTTCAGACGATTGGTTTTGCTGGCTGGATGGGACTGACATCAGACAACCATCTTGGTGCTATGTTTCAGAGACAGCCACAGAGAGCAACTGACATTATGATTCAGCTGCTTGCCTACAATAGAGGCAATACTCTGGAAACCTTCTTAAATCAGTTCCCTACTAAGGAGTTTGATGATGATTCTGAGTACTACTGGGATGTCCTCGGCTCTTCTAGAAGAAACATCCCACTGATTGAAGCAAGACGTGAGGATGGTGCAACAGTTGTAGAAGCTGACGGAGACAACGTAGGTGTTGGTGGTTCTGACTTCTACCTTGTATTCCCTGAGGACTGGTTCCCTGATGGTACTGTGATTGGTGGTAACCTCAATGAGGCTTATCCTATCAGAGTTAAGGGTTCTGCTACCTTTGAGGGTACTAACGCAGTCTACAAGTGTGAGCTTATGGGTGGTATCACCGATGGTATTCCTGCTGAAAGATTGCAGGCTGGTGAGAGATTCTCTATTGAGTATACTCCTGTAGAAACTGAGATGTCACGCAAGGTTGGTGATATTCACTTCACTACGCCTGTATCCATGAGAAACGAGTGGACTACCATTCGTATGTCTCATAAGGTTGCTGGTAACAAGATGAACCGCAAGCTTGCATTCGGTATTCCTATGATTAAGGAAGGTCCTGATGGTAAGCAGGTTCATGATACTGCTACTATGTGGATGCACTATGTTGACTGGCAGTTTGAGTGTGAGTGGCAAGACCAGAAGAACACTGCTCTTGCATTTGGTAGAAGCAACCGCAATGCCAATGGTGAATATCTGAACTTTGGTAAGTCAGGTAATGTCATCAGAATGGGTGCTGGTATCTTTGAGCAGGCTGAGGTGGCTAATACCATGTACTACAATGATACCCATGATGTTATGAAGCTCATTCTGAATGCCCTCTCTGAGCTTTCTGAGGGTAAACTGAACTTCAAGGACAGAAAGTTCATCATTAACACAGGTGAGCGAGGTGCAATGCTCTTCAACCGTGAGGCTAAGCGTGAGACTTCAGGTTGGATGCCACTGTTTACTAACAGTGACCAGAACCCAGCTGCTGTCTCTAGAACTACCTCTAAGTTTGCTCCTAACAACGCTGTGAAGATTACCGACTTCCAGGTAACTGAGTGGCAGGCTCCTAACGGAGTTTATGTCAAGCTCAATGTAGACCCATTCTATGATGATAAAGTCCGTAACAAGATTCTTCATCCTGAGGGTGGTGTTGCATTCAGCTACCGCTTTGATATTTGGTACATCGGTGCTTCTGAGGATACTCCAAACATTCAGAAGGCAGCTATCAAGGGTGAGCCTGAAATCCGTGGCTATGAGTCAGGTTTCAGAAACCCATTCACTGGTCAGAGAAACATCAACAACATGAGCCATGCTGAGGACTCTGCAACTGTCCACAAGATGGCTACATTTGGTAGCATCGTTTATGACCCTACCAGAACTATGGCTATCATTCCAAGTATCTTGGCAAGCTAATCATTTATACTACATGGGTGCAAGGGCTGATTATTCAGCCCCTGTTCCCTATAGTTTTTAATATAGGAGAAGTATTAAAATTATGGAAGAGAAAACTACAAGAGGCAAGAGAGGAGCCTCAGCTGCACAGAATGAGGAGACTGTGTTTAATCCTCTTAGAAAAGAACGTGTAATCATCAAGCATGTGCCAAAGGAGTCTGCACTGATTCACAATCCAAAGCATATCAACTATGGTGGTATGTCTGAGGAAGCATCAAGATGGTTTACAGTTCCTATGCTTAAGTCAGGACAGCTCTATGATGTCCTCACCAAAGAGGAAAAAACATTCCTTGAGGAAGCTATGGGACTTGAGAACAACGCTTTGTCCATCTATAGAAAGAAGGATAATTACTGGAGTAACTTCATGGTAAGACTTCAGAAGCAGGATAACTATCTTGACCTTAGTGTTCCTGAGGACTACATTAAGTACAAGATACTTCTTGCAAACAAGGACTACATTGCTCCATCACTTGATGCCTTGCAGACCAAGCCTAAGGCTACTTATGAGTTTGCTATTCTGCATGAGCAGGAGGAGGCTAAGGCTAACAAGAAGAGAGTCAACTCTACAGTTGAAGCCTACAAGGAGTTTGGTAAGATTGAAGATGATACCAACAAGCTCAGAGTTATCCTTGAGACTGCCACAGGTAAACCTCTCAGTGTCAAGACATCTGCTGAGGTACTTTCAGACAGAATTGACAAGCTTATCAAGGCTGATGCACGTTTGTTCCTCAGAGTTGCACAGGACCCAATGCTTGATACCAAGATTCTCCTTAAGCGAGGTATTGAGGTTGGTGCAATTATCTTGAGAAATGGACTTCTGTATGATACTGACGGTAAGCCACTCTGTGATAAGGGTGATGCCACTCTTTCAGTAGCAGCAACTTATATCAACAAGCCTGCACATCAGGCACTCAAGATGGCTATTGAAGCCAAGATTACAGATTCTGAAAAACAGGATGAATAAAAGTTAGAACTAGATATGAAAGGTATAGAATTCAAACAAGAGTTTAATATCCTCTATAACAACATTGACAGCAATGCTGTTCCTGGATTGACTCTCTATGAAATCTCTGTACTTTTGACTAAAGCTCAGGATGAGGTTATCAAGAACAAGCTTAATCCAGCAGGTAACAAGTACAGACAGGGTTATGATGGCAGCTCAAAGAGACAGATAGACTTCTCTAATATTACAGTAATTGCTACTCTTGAACCTGTCAGTACTGCTGCTAAATTTGATAACCGAGCTACACTATATAAGCTCCCTGATGATATTCTCTCTTTTCTTGATGAGGAGTTAATTCTTGAGAAGAAAGATGAGGATGCTAAACTTGATATACACAGGGTACGTCAAGTAGTCCCAATCTCCTATGATGACTACACAAGAATTATGTCCAAGCCATTTGGAGAACCATACAGAAATCAGGCATGGAGATTACTTGTAACTTCTGCTGATGGAACCAGGGTAGCTGAGGTTATTCCAAACATCAACGACAGGCACTCGGTGTCTGATGATAAGTTCACTCAGAGCTATATTGTCAGGTACTTAAGAAAGCCAAGACCTATCATACTTGAGGACTTAAGTCAGTATGGTCTTACTATTGATGGTAAGACAGGAGCTGAAGAGGGCTATGACCTTACAAATCCTTGTGAGCTTGACCCTGAGATACACAGAGAAATCATCCAAAGAGCAGTGGAACTTGCTAAGGCTGGCTATATGTCAGACCAAACTAACATACAAACCCAGATGGGTACTAGAAGTGAGTAATTATGAATACACAGGAGTTTAGTACAAAGTTTGATACTCTTATCAACAGCTTTAATCAAAGAGCTGATAAGTCAGACATTCGAGACTTGAAGTTTGATGAGTACGAGAAATCAGTATTCCTCACAAGTGCTGAGTATGATTTCTGTAGAGATTACTACTCAGGTAAGAATGTCTACTGGCAGTCATTTGAGAGAGCTGAGGAGATAAGAAATGCTCTTGACAAACTTGTCAAGACCTACATAACTTCTGATGTTCAGACTCCTACCTCCATCAAAGAAGATGAGACTAGTGCAGTAGGAGACTTTTTACTCACTGATAAGTCTTATTTCTACAAGAAACCTGAGGATTTATGGTATATTGTAGAGGAGCAAGTTAAATTTGCTGCAAACAGTGATTCATGTATATCAGGTAAGACAGCACTTGTTCAGCCTGTAAGACATGATGACATCTTTAAGCAACTTGGGAACCCATTTAGAGGTCCCTCAAAGAATAGAGTCCTTAGACTTAATATAGACAATAATCTGGTAGAATTGGTCTCAAACTACCCAATAGCTTCTTATATGCTCAGGTATATCAAGAAGCCAGCACCTATCATCTTGACTATTCTTCCTGATGATTTGTCAATAGAAGGTCTTAAGACTGTGAGTGAGTGTGAGCTTACACCTCTGGTACATGACTTGATTCTGAACTTGGCAGTTAAGAATGCCATACAGAGCAGGGCTGTAGGAGCAGTAGCTGACTCTCAGAAATAAATATGTCTAATATTAAAAGGTAAGTAACATGAACTTTTCAATTAACCAGGTTAGACACCTGTATGTTGCCAATTCAGTAGGTGAGGCTAACACTACTCCTACTAAGAAAGGTGAGCTTTCTCCATTTGGTGTAACTGGCAAAACTTTGTATTTCCAGCACTATGGTGCCGGTGGTCTTGTTAGCAGTGACAAGATTGACGTTGCTTGCATTAAGAAAGCAACTCAGACTGCCTACGCTGACTTGTGTGATAAACTCCACTCTACGACTGTTAAGATTACTGAGGCTGTCATTGGTCAGACCTACGCTCTGAAGGTTGTGTTCCACCATTACATTGGTTTTGGTGAGGAAGACCAGACTGTCAGAATTGGTACTTACACTACTAGAACAGGTGATACTGTGGATAAGATTGCTGTTGGCTTGGCTAAGTCACTTCAGCTCAACACCAAGAAGGAGCATCTTATCAAGGTAGCAGTTGATGCTGATACTCTAACTATCAGTGAGGTTGAGCAGGACTGGAAGCTGGGCAAGTTCCCTGTGGCTATCATCCCATTTGACGTCTATTGTGGTGAAATCACTAACAATGGTCTTGCAGATTATGATTGGGCTACAATCGCCGATGGTCCTACTACTAATACCAACGATGGTATCAAGAAGCTGGCTGACCTTGAGTACTTCTGCATGGGTGCAAGAGGTGATGAGTACCGTGGCATGGGCTACCCAAGAAACTTCGATACTGAGTACCTCATTAACATGAACAGTGAGTATGATGTTATCAACATCCACTATGTCTATGTAGGTGAGGGAGTTGATGTCCAGAAGTCAGAGAAGGACATCCATATCTTAGTTCCTGCTGGTGATACTACGCTTGCTACAGCCATCAATACCATCACAGGTGCTGCTGCAAGTTCTGATGCCCACATTGGCTAAAAGTACGGCAAGCCTCTAGTTCTTTTATCAAGAGGTTAAACATAGGGAGGCTTCTTATGGAGTCTCCCTTTTTAGTTTAGTTTTAGTTTAGTTTAATATTAACAACTAAGTATATTAGCTATGATAAACTTCAGTCAGTGCAGAGTCTCGTGGGATGGAAGATACTTGTATATCACAGCAAACATTGAACCAATGGATTACTTCACCAATGTATTTATTGATTCAGTAACTGTAGATACACAAGATACTTTCACCACTACAGGACCTAGCAGCAAACCAGCTTACACATATACTTCTGAGGGTGACCAAAAGGAAGTCTCACTGGCTCTTGAGTACAGAGACTTAGGACTTGGACTTCTCAGGGACAAGATGCTTTTTATTTGGGTTACTGCAAAGGGTGCCCCATCAGCAGATACTCCTTGTGGAATGGATTCCTCAATGAAATTATGTGTAGCTTTCAATGAGTCCCAGCTCTTTAACAAGGGCTTAAGTCTTATTAAGGAACTCTCCAATACCTGTGAGGTTCCTTCAGGACTTACAAACTGGACTCTTATGACAAGTGCATTCAAGCTTGCACTTGACTCAGGTGATTTTACTACTGCAATAGACTTGTGGAATACACTAATCAAAGGCAGTACTATCAGTGTCAAATCTCAAAGTTGTGGTTGTAATGGATAATTTGGAGCAGGTGACTTATAAGTCACTACAGAACTATTTTAAGGCTTTGGAGCTATATGGCTTCAAAGGTCAGTCAGATGTTGACAGACTTCTTGCTCTAGTATTCATATATAACTTTATAGCTTACTTCAATGGAATGTTTACCCGTGAGGACACCACTATGTTTGAAAGGGCATTCAAATGCCTTACAAACAGTACTTGTCTCATAGAAAACAATCTTACTGAAAGATATTACTATAGTTATCAGTATAATGTCTATGCTTCAGCTTCTACAAGAGTTACTGAAGACTTACAGGCTAGACTTACTGAGGATTATGATGCTAGAGTAGTTGAGTAATGCAAGTATTATAAAAAACATTAAGCCTTTGCAAATATCTGTACTTATGAGTATATTTGTAGAGGCTTTAATATTATAAGATATGAAGTACAAGGAACTCATACACATGATAAATGATGAACTGAAGCTTGAGAGTGATGACAGCTACTTCACTCTAGACCACATTCAGTTCCTGTGTAACAAGTATAGAGCTAGAATACTCAAAGCAGAATATGATACTAAAGCTAAGAAGCCTATATCAGAATCTGCTTACCAGACTATTTGTCTCTCTTTGGAGGAGGCTAATCCTAATGGTGAGGCATTTGTGTGTGATGGAGGTACTTTGCTCAGAAGCAAGGAAACTATCCCTGCACTTATTCCAGGCTTAGGAGAGCCACTAGTTTATCCTCTTGACTTCTATAATGGAGACAGGATGACTTATGTTTCAAGAAACAGAATGAAGTTTGTGGGGCATAACAAATGGCTCAGAACAATCATATACTGCTCACTTCATCCTGATGGACATCTGTATTTCACATCAACCAATCCTCAGTTCAGATTCTTGAAGAAAGCACGCATTACAGGTATCTTTGAAGATGCTGATGCAGCATCTGAACTTGAGTGTCAGTCTGAGGGTAAACAGTGTGATATTATGGAGAGAGAATATCCTATTGAAGCTTATATGGTTCCTACGCTGGTAGGAGCTGTAGTAAAAGAGCTTCTTGGTGTTACCTACAGACCTGAGGATAGTGAGAACAATGCTTCTGATGATATGTCCAACCTGGCTACATTCATCCACAGGAATGTAAAATCCAACCTTCAGAAATAGATTGAAAATCAGTAGTTATGAACAAGACGTTTGAAGAGTTCAGAGGTGAAATACTCAAAGCCGGTCCAAAGACTCCCAAGAGAATAACAAACTCATGGGGAGTCTATGACTACTATAAGTATTATAGGAAGAACAAGCCTAAAGACCATAAGTATATTCTCTCTGAATCTCAGTACTTTGCTATCATAAGACAGATAAACAAACTGCTTGCTGAGGAAATTACATTGGGTTATGATGTAAGGCTCCCACTTAGATTAGGAGAGCTTCAAATCAGAAAGAGAATACCTTATGTGAGATTTGACAAGCAGGGTAACTTGGTTACCAACCGTGCTATTGATTGGGATAAAACGCTGAGACTTTGGTATGATGACTCTAAAGCCTATGAGAATAAACTCCTAGTGTACAGAGAAGAAAAGGAGGTGTTCAAATTAAACTACTCCAAAGTCTCAGCTATTTATAAGAACAAGTGCTATTATGAATTCATGTTTAACAAAGACCTGAGACTGAAGCTCAGAGATAATATCCACAGAGGTATTACAGATGCTCCTCTTAAAGGTCCTAACTTAAAGAAGTTCTATGGTAGATAATTTGCAATACATAAACATCAGGGAAGTTCTGAGCAGAATACTCAGACATCCTATGTTACAGGATTTAGGTCTTGAGGCAGCTATTCAGTACTCAATAGACTTCATCAGAATCATGGGTCTGCCATCAGTCTTTGAAGAGAAGCAGTGCAGTGTTGAAATCCATGATTTCAGAGGCCCACTTCCATGTAACTTAGTATCAATCATTCAGGTGAGAGACCATAAGTCCAAGGAATATCTGAGAGGCATGACAGACAGCTTCAACGGAGACTCTGAGGGTATAAAGAGTTTCAGTTCATTCAAAACTCAGGGCAAGCTTATTTATACCTCCTCCAAAGAAGGAGAAGTAGATATATCTTATAGGGCTATTAAGACAGATGGTGAAGGATTGCCAATGCTTCCTGATGACCCAGTATTCCTTAGGGCATTGGAACTTTACATTAAAAAGCAATACTTTACTATACTGTTTGACTGTGGTAAGCTGGCGTCTGCTGCTATACTACAGAATACCCAGCAGGAATATGCCTTTGCAGCAGGTCAGTGTCAGAACAAATTTACTATTCCTTCAATCTCTGAGATGCAGAGTATTACTGCAATGATGCATCAGCTTGTACCTAAGCTTGATGAGTTTAACAATGGCTTTAAGACTATCGGGGATAAGGAATATATTAGAGTACAGTAATTATGAACAAGCAGGAATCACATATAATAACAGGTATATCCAGGGATTTGTCACCAAGTCACTTTAACTCAAAGCTGGCTTACGATGCACAGAATATCAGGATTACTACCAGAGAGGGCAATCAATCATTGCTCTCAGTAACTAATGAGCGTGGTACCAAGCTTATTGAGAACTTCAAGGATGCTCAGGAGCATTCTATCTTAGGAAGACCAGTCATAGGAATTCCTATTGGTCATGCAGTACTTAATGATTACTTGATACTCTTCACCACTATAGACAATACTGACAGAATCTATAGAATAGAGTTCAAGACTGGTACTTGTATAACTATGTTTCAGGGAAACTTAGGCTTTTCACCTAGGCATCCTATAGAAACTCTTCCTTTCTATGAGAATGAGGATATTCAGAAGGTCTATTGGGTTGATGGAATCAATCAGCCTAGAGTAATCAATATAGCTGGTAAGAATCCTCAGTTTAAGCCTACTATGGCTGACATCTTCAACTTCTCAAGAAATGTTGAGCTTAAACATTCTATAAGTGTAAGAAAGAGAAATACAGGTGGACTTTTTTCAGTAGGAACTGTACAGTATGCTTTCTCCTACTATAATAAGTTTGGTCAGGAATCCAAGATTTTTGACTTCACTCCTATGTACTATCTTTCACCTAAGGAACGTGGCTTACAGGCAGACCAGACTTCAAGCTGTTCTTTCTTCATAGATTTGAAAGACCTTGATATAAACTATCAGTATGTCAGGGTCTATGCTATTGTAAGAAGCTCAGCCAATGCTACTCCTAACTGTAGAATAGTAGGAGACTATCCTATCTCAGATAATCCTGTACCAGCTGAAATTGGTGCTATGAAATCTGTAGATAATCCTACAGAAAGAACAGTAGGATTTGAAAACCTCTATATCTATAATAAGAGAGACTATACTCTTACTAAGCTTGAAGATTATAGTGAGCCTTATGGTGGAAACTCTGATGCGGAGAGTTATAAAATCACTCTCCAAGAGGGTGAGTATCTTGTGGATACTGTTCAGAATATAGCTTATCAGGCTTCACATGAGATGCGTATAGACCATTTCTATAATGATGGGTCTTACATAATTGAAGTTAAGGATAGTGAAGTAGCTAAAGGAGATATGAATGGCTACTTATTTGCCGGTTCATATACTCCAGGTACACAAAGAAGAGAAGTTACCTTAGTTGATAATGGCTCTTATGGTAGTACTATAGATTCCTCTGCTCTGTTCTTTGCAGGAGGTGAGAATATTGTAGCTTCAACTATTGCTCAGAAGGACAACACTTTGTTCTTAGGTAATATCAAGCTCAATAAGCCTAACATTGGCCAGCTTGCTCTTCCTAATGATATTCTACTTAAGGACTACACAAAGTATGCCTCATCAAGAAAAGAGATAACTCCTGTGAAGCTGGATTACTATGGTAGGCTTAGTACAGACTATGGAGCCAATAAGTATAATCCTTCAAAGAATGACTACTATAATTACTCTATTGATAACAACAGAAGTTCTCAGCAAATAAAGAGATTCAAGTCAGGTGAGGTCTATAGACTGGGTCTTATGGCTCAATATATTGATGGCTCATGGTCTGAGGTACTGTGGCTTGGTGATGTTGAGAATAAAGTAGTTCCTGAGCTTACTGAGGATGGTTATGCAACTGGTGCCTGGGAATACAAGCTTTCAGAAGATATGGTAAAACTGCTTATAGAGAACAACTTCAGAAGAGTTGCTCCTGTAGTAGTGTATCCGTCTCTTGCTGATAGAAATGTAGTATGCCAAGGTATTATTGTTCCTACAGTTTATAATGTAGGAGACCGTGCTACCAATGGTCCTTTTGTACAGAGTTCATGGTTTATAAGACAGAGTGGCACTTCAAGTTCTGGAGGGTCACTTAGAAAATTCTGGGGATTACACAATACATCTGTTGATGATGAGATTCAGCTTAATCTTAATACAAGGGAGCTTCATGGTCCTGTAATATTTGAAAGTGAAGAAAGCCCTTACGATAATCCAAACATTAAGATGACCGCTGAGCAGCCTGCTGATTTCATCAACAACTATAGTGAGGCTTTCATGGTAGATGAAAGTATATTTACATTCCACTCACCTGATATTGAATTCAATGAGAATATAGGCCAGAGTGAGATGGATGGCTTGAAGGTAAGACTTGTAGGTATGTCATTCCTTGAGGATGGTAAAGCTAAGTACTATATCACTCTTAATAGTATTGGTATAGCTGATGCATCTAAGATAGTTAAGGGTGGAGATTGGGGATTTGCATATAGTATTCTTACTTATGAGGATTATCATAACACAATCAACAATAGCTCAATGCATCCTGGTATGTTTGCTGATGGTGCAGTAAATGATACTGGTGATAGTGTATCTATTCTTAGTGCCCAAGATGAAATCTATGGATGGTGTGTATATCCTTGGCATAGAAATGGCTCACTGAATAATCAGGGAAGACTCAGTACCAAGCAAGCTAGTGGTGGTTATACAAGAACTGCTATGCTCAAGCATAAGATACTTAGCAGACTATCTTATGCAAGGACTGCCTATGATGTATTTGATACTGTTAATCTTGATACAAGAGACCCACAACTGTTCAACTCAGACCAGATGACAGCTATCAAGATTCCTGCACCAGCTAACTCAGGACTGACTAATCTTGTCTACTATTGTAACATAGATAAGGTTCTGACTCCTAACTATGTGAATCTTAGTGGAAAGTATAGAGCCAATTATGATGAGGACCCTACTGCAATCAATACATACAGACTCTTAAGTACTGATAAGACAGTAGGCTATCCTATCAATTATCTTTGGTTCAAATATCTTGGCTCAGATGCTACCAGAAAGGCTGATACTTGGTCTATGGCTAGCAGGTCTGAAGTAAGTCTTATGGAGCAGAATGGTGGTGGCTCTACAGCAGGTAATCCTCT
>LAHS01000391.1_pt1 | contig 18380 bp, 14 predicted proteins | sample 329651 | NCBI WGS metagenome assembly LAHS01 (sample SAMN03275699, study PRJNA271635) | activated sludge metagenome | isolation source: sample C-1 Sludge from hydrolytic chamber (first chamber) of Anaerobic... | reverse complement strand
CCTATGATTCCGCCAGCATAACAAGCGCCAATGGTCTTAATGCCTACTGATGACTTCCCAGAGCTGTCAGTAATATTGCAATTTATCAAATATAAACTGCCGGAGGTGTGTCCAACAAATCCACCATAGTAGGCATTATATGTGTTGCCGTCATCTGATGTAGAGTTGACAATGAACAATACATTATCTATCGTAAGATTTTTTATTACTCCTGTTCCAGAACTAAACAATCCTAAACTGAGCTCTTGGTTTTTATATGTGCCTACATTCTTCATATTAAGAATCTTATGGCCGTTTCCGTCAAAGACACCAGCAAAGGAAGATCCCATCCACGACAGCCCATCTAGATCAATATCATTCATGAGCTTATAGTAATATCCATATTTAAGATTCTTTAACTGGTCAGCTGACCCAATTTCTTTAATTTCATCAGAATATAATCCATAAACAGCATTAGAAACCATTGAAGAACAAGTAATCTCTTTTGATATTGATTCGTTATGATAAGACAAACTAGTAAGCGAAACAGAAACGGTCCCTGATTTATTATTGGTGTCCTTAATGGCGTAATGCTCATCATCTATTTTGATTAGTGATGTGCCTGAATACTCAGTGCTATCAATCTTGATTTTGTCCACTAAATATCCTGTCTTATTTGAAAGGGTCACATAATAATAGATATCTTCTGAAGGGAAGGCATAGTTCCTCTCTTCGTATTTCCCGTTTTCTAAGACAGTCATTTGAATAGATTCAACATATAGTTTCCCGTTAACGAAAACATATGCGTAATTTGTGTCTGAAGAAGGATTGATGGTATATTCCTTCCCGTCGAGTGTAAGGTAAATGGACTCAACTGAAAGCTTCGTGTTGCCACCTTCAAATTGCCCTTCATCCTTTATTTCCACTCTCAAGTAATCAGACTTCGATGCCGAGCTTGCAGTATATTCCTTCCCGTTTACAACAACCTTTGAGAAAGAAGCCTTGCTAGGATTCTCAATATCGGCTTCCAAGTAAATTGTATCCCCCTCTGAAACCGCCGATGTATTAAGAACAGAAGTGCTGGTGAAACTTAAATGAGGGAAAGTCTTGTATTCGAAAGCCTTTACTATATTCTGAACTCCGTTTCCATCATTCAAATCATAGTGATACTTAACGGTAAGAGTATAGTCCGTATAGTAGGACAGATTATTGAACTCGAACCTGGACAGATCATCAGAAACCACATCATCCTTTCCGCTTGTTGAAAGGACAACGCTATCGCAAACATATAAATGATCAGGGTCATTGGCCACTACATTGCCGATAAGGCTATTCTCATCAAGCGTTTCTATATCGTTTGAGATAGTAGGAGCCGTCTTAGCCTTCGTCTTTATTGTTGTAGAGAGGACGCTGGCTGAGTTCTTACCTGACCCATCGTTGAGGTCATAGGAGTAGGTTATCTTCACTGTGTAGTCGGTGTCTGATAGCAAATCCTCAAAAGATCCAGCTGACACACCGTCCATTGTCTTGCTGACGCTCTCGCCGCTTAGGAGCTCGATCTTGTCGACTGAGCAGATTGAATCGGGGTCATCAACTGTATAGTCGAATGAGACTGAGGTCTGGTCTGAGGCTACATCCTTATATCCTATCTGCGGGGCAGTCTTGGAAAGGGTGGTGATATCCACCTCATCCTTGCCTTGCAGCGTCTTCCCGCTGATTTCATATTCAAAAGATATGCTAAGCGTATATGTGTGGTTGGACAGAAGGCCGGTGAACTCTCTTTTTGAGAGGTCATCAAGCTTCTGGGCTTCATTTCCGGTCGACTTGTCATAAAGCGAGATTGATTTGATTGTCCCGACTTCTCCGTTCTTGTCAACTCCGAATGATATCGATGTCTTCTTGGCGGATATACCTGATAGCATGTAGGCCTTTAGTGTTGAGCACTTCTTCACAGTCAGCCAGTGGTTTTGTACGTCCTTGCCGTCGGCAAGGTCGTACTTGGCGGATATGCCATATTCATAGGTTGTACTCATTATAAGGTTCGTGAATGATATGGAGTTGTTGCCCACCGAAAGAGGCTTTGAGTCTATCTGGGTCTTGCCGTCAGTAAGGTAGGCGGTAAGAGAGCCTGACTCTATGATCGACTCATTGTCCGTGACTTTGATGCCGAGATTTATGTTTGTGGCTCCGACTGATGCCGAGGTTATGGTCGCAGTGGGCTCCACGTCGTATCTGATGCCGGCCTTGATGGTCTGCTCGCCAGACATCTTGACGTCTTTTATGTCGGTCCCATCGATGTACTTGATGGCATCGATGGTGTAGTCGACATAGCCGGATGTGGTAGGGGCCGTCACTGATAGGAGCAAATCCTCTAGGGTGGATCCGGACTCGAACATGTAGCTGGCGTACTTCTTCCCGTTTAAGGTGAACGACTGTATTTCGTAGCTGTTGGGGTTTGATAGATGCACGTCCACTATAAAGGTCTCGCCCTTGTCGACGTAGTACTTTACAGTGTCGTCTGTATCTACACCTATCTGAATGACAGATGTTATGTCGTTCTCTATGGAATCATTAGTGGTTACAACTGATGATGAATTTTCAGATGAACTTTCAAAAGATGAAGTCTGTGAGGAACTTACTGATGAAGATGCAGAAGATGAGGCATTCGATGTTGATGAATTCTCAGAAGAACTTTCAGATGCAGATGTCTCCGAGGATGACGACGATTCAGATGATGCGCCTGCCTCCCTCATTGTCTGGTTCTGAACAGCAACTGTGCTTCTCTTTATTGTCATTCCTTGGTAAACAGGAACCGATGATGAAGAGCCGCAGCCTATAAGGCTTGCCCCCATGACAACAGGAAGAATGCCTACACAAAGTTTCTTTATTAAATGCTTAAAGGTGTCTTTCATATATAATATGGCCTCCGATTAAAAACAATTTGACTTGCTTTTATTTTACCACAACAAAAAAGTACATGAAAATTACTAATTTTTAAGGTCCCCTTCTGTTAAGTGACAACCTTAATGCAAAGCTGATGCCAAGTGCACCACAGAGTCACTAGTGTCACCGTGACATACTTTATTCATTCTTTGAATTATTGTTGTCACTTAACATCATGAACGGTGCCGTCATAAGATTTGACAAGGAATCATCGGGAGAGTAACCTATTACGATTTAGATAATTAAATCTCTAAATTGGAGGTCTGGGACAAAGAAAGGAGACATATATATATGTCTAAATTTGAGTATGTTAATAAAAAGGAGTATAGCCCTGTAAGAGAAGAAATCGAAGAGTTAATAAATCAGGTTCAGGATTTAGTTAAAAAAAAATTTACTTTCCGCTTTGAAATTGCAGGGAGTGGAAAAAGACACATAATAACTAGGGAGGTTAACGGAAACAAAGGATTTGATTTCGACTACAGCCTCATATTAAACAACCCATGTGAAGGTAAAATCTGGATAGAGGAATTCGCAAAGAAAACATTGATGGATGCTTTTCGTAAAGTTGCTAAAGGAACTTACTATAGTGATCCAGAAGATTCTACCTCTGCAATAACAATTAAAGTTAAAGACAAACAACATAGTAGGATTATACATTCATGCGACTTAGCAATAGTTTGTAATATCGATGATGGTAAAGAAAACTATCAAGCCATATTAATACATAACAACAAAACTAATAGTTATATATTGCAAAGACGGTCTCAAGCAGAAGAAATCGATGTGAAATTAGAATGCATAAGAAATAAAGTTAAAAACTATCGAGACTTCTTAAAAGATGAATATTTAAATGCAAAAGATAGTAATCAAGATCCAGATAAGCATTCTTTTCAGCTATATTATGAAGCGGTTAATAATGTATACGATCACTTTATTCATTAATAACAAGATTTAAAACAACGACATCTTGATATTCACACATAATCTCAAATTCTTCACAATGAACAAGGTAAAAAATACATATCAAAAAGCGCTTAATATATATTAAGTAATTTTCGAAAAGCAACATCTTGACGGTGCTCTTTCCTTTTGAGCAAAAAAGATGCACCTCATCAGGCCCTATTTTTGGGCAAAGCCAGGAACTCACCATATCCCCTCTCGCATATCGGTAACTTCTGGGTGAAGAATATTTCCCTTCCACTCAGCTCGGTAATTTTACGTCATCTCCTTCAGAATTCGTCCGATGTCTGACGGGCTTCCGCTGATCTTCAGTAACAGCAGTAACACCGGCTTCAGCAATGGCTTTAGGCATCAAAGCATAACAATTATTAACAATTAACTTTGAGCAAGAGAAAGAACCACCAACTATCTTGATTGAATTATAGTTGCATAAAAGTATCTGATATTGATAAATTCTCCGCCGATTAATGCCCGAAGCGCCATATAATTCTGCCTACAAACACGAAGAAGTAAAACTTCGTCGTAGTAACAGAATAAAGCCAGTGAAGCAGAGGATTCGCCACCATAGCAGGAATTATATGTTTTACCGTCATCTAATGTAGAGGCGGCAATGAACAATAAATTATCTAACGTTCTATTTTTATTATGAAAGGATAGGAAAAATGGCAAGAAGATTTCCAACTAAAGATGAAATTGACGCAAAGAATATATGCTGTACGTATTTAGGCTATAATAAAAACACTCTTAATTTATCAGATTTACCTGACCTTCAAGATCTTACAAATGATGTCGGAATTGAAGTTAGAAACGTCTTTGATCCAGTTGCTGGTAAAATTAAAGCTTATCTAGAAAAGAATTTTAATACCCAAAAAACATTAAAAGAGAAAGTTGAGGAATTAAAGAAAATACACATTGATGGAGAAATAATAGATTTAGGCTTTGTAGATGCAAGATTAAAAAATGTTCATGAGTATAAGCAACATCTCGTTGATACTTTTGGTGATGCATATGAAGATAAGTTAAGCAAACTTAATGGAGGAAACTATCAAATTTTTAATGAAAATGATCTGTTTCTATTCTGTGTTGGATTTAACAAAGCTGAGATAATGGATGCTCTTGATACTTTGAAGCAAAAAAAATTGGAAAATACATATCTTATGCTAACCATTTTAAAAGCATTTATGCATATGCTTTTGAGGACATCTATGTTATTGATTCAAATTTTAGTATCATGAAATTCCTTCCGTCTCCCTATAAATCGGCTTTATTTGAAAATGCCGCAGAGCTTTCTTGCCCCGGCAGCATGTTTTTAGTCTCTGTGCTTTCTCTTTTCCTACATCCTGACGCCGTCCGGCAGGCCGGCAGACCACGGAACCATATCAGCGAGCTCACTGCTTCTGGAGATTATCAGGAGATGCTCTATGTAGGCGAGAGGCTCAATCCTGTTGGCGAGAGCCGCCCGAATTATGGTCATTTGCACTGCCGAGGTCCTCCCGCCGCTCTCACCCTGGACGAACATGAAGTTCTTCCTGTCCATGACAAAGGGATTGACGGTCCTCTCCACCTTATTGTTCTCGATTACCGCCCTTCCTTCCGTCTTCCTCGAATGTAAACAGAGTCTTCCTGAGCCTCAACTAAATCATTTTTTACCATCTCTTTTAGAATCCGCCAGATGTCTGACGGACTTCCTCTAATCTTCAACTCTCCCATGGAAATCTGGACGCAGCCGGCGGGCTTTTCATGAGCCAGCACGTCCGTTACATCTATGGACGGGATTTAACTGAGTTGGGCCATGGCTGCCTGTACGATGTTTCGTCCATCAGATTCGAAACATCGTACGTGGCTCTGGCTTCTTGCTCCCGACTCACTGCTTTTCTCCTTCCATCTCTGAATGCTGGATTCGGGAACGCCTTCAAGCCTTGACGCCTGGCTAAGAGAAAGGCCTTCCTCGCTCATCCGCTTCATGAGGGCCATCTTGTACTCTATGGAGTAGGAATTGTAACTGTGCCTCTTCCCAGCTTCTGTTTCATCATCCATAAGAATCCTCCATGCATCACTGATAGGAGGATAGAACAAAAGGCTTGGGTTATCTACACGGAAAGAATTTCATGATACAAATTAATTGGCTGATAAAGTTGAATTTTAATAACTATTTTCGCCTGCGCACCGAATGATGTATGCTTATTTAAAAAATGAATGAATAATAGTCACCATGTCATTTAACATATCATCCGACATGCCAGGATATACCCCAATCCAAAATGTAGAATTCATTACTCTATCTGTTTCTTTTAGATTTCCCACAACTCTGTAGCCTTCACCAGTTTCTCTCATTTGATCAAAGCATGGATGTCTTATGATGTTTCCCGCGAAAACATTTCTTGTTTGAACTCCATGATCTTCAAGATATTGAGTTAATTCATTTCTGCTAATTCCATCTTTACAAGTAATAACAAAGCCAAACCATGATGGATTAGACTCTGGACAAGGTTCAGGAAGAATCAAAACATTATTTAAATCTTCTAACCCTTTGTAAAGTTTTTTCCAATTTTCCTTTCTCTTGCTAATGAACATTGGAAGTTTTTTAAGTTGAGCACATCCAATAGCAGCTTGCATTTCAGTCACTTTTAAATTGTAACCAAAATTTGAATAAACATACTTATGATCATATCCAAAAGGTAAAGTACCATATTGCCCGTCAAATCGATGACCACAAGTATTATCTCTTCCGGTTTCACAAACACAATCTCTTCCCCAATCTCTCATTGATTTGCAGACTTTGAAAAGGATTGGATTGTTCATATATACAGCCCCGCCTTCTCCCATGGTCATATGGTGAGCGGGATAGAAGGATGATGTGCCAATATCACCAAATGTTCCCGTATACTTAGTTTTTCCATCTAAGGTGTATTCTGAGCCTAACGCATCGCAATTATCTTCAATCAACCAAAGGTTATGTTTATCACAAAATTCTTTAACCGCTTTAATATTGAAAGGATTCCCAAGAGTGTGAGCAATCATGACAGCTTTTGTTTTTGAAGAATAAGCATTTTCTAGTTGAGACACATCAATGTTATATTGAGGAATTGTTACATCAACAAAAACAGGCACAGCCCCATAATTGATTATGGGCGATATTGTAGTTGGGAAACCGCATGCAACCGTAATAACTTCATCGCCTCTTTTTACTTGTCTTTCTTTAAGTAAGGGTGAAGTCAAAGTCATAAAGGCTAAAAGGTCTGCTGAGGATCCGCTGGTTGTTAACAAACTAAATCTAGAGCCAATAAACTTAGCAAAATCTCTTTCAAACTGCTCACAGTATTTTCCAGATGTTAACCAGAAATCCAAAATACTGTTAACCCCTGCAACGAGTTCTTCCTGATCATAAACACGACCAGCATAATGTATTTTATCGCCAGTTTTATATTTTACTTTATTGCTAGAATTGTCTTTGTAAAACTCAATTACATCACTAATAATCTTATCTCTTGTCATCCTCGTTAATTCCTTTCTCGCATACCATATTATCTTCAACTTCTTTTTCTGATAAATATGGTGACAAATTTTCCAATGGCATAGATACCATTTTTCCATCTTCAAGACGCTTAGACCCAGCCTTGGGTTGGAAATACTGTTTAGTATCAACCATGATTTCAATTATACAAGGACTTTTAATTGAATCAAACTTTGATTTCAGAAACCTCGCAAAGCCTAAATTTGTATTGATTCTATAAAATGGCAAATCATAGGCATAGGCTATCCTCTTCATATCCGGAAAACCTAAATCATTAGAATCGTTTCCAATACCACACAGTGTTTCGCCTTTAAAAAAGTTTGATTGAGACTGTCTAATAGAATGATATCCATTATTGTTTATAATTATAATTTTGATTGGTAGTTTGTGATATGAAATAGTTTCAAGTTCTTGTATGTTCATCTGAATAGATCCATCACCTGTCAAGCAAATAACCTCTTTTTTATTGTTAGCCAAGCAAGTTCCTATTGCAGCTGGTAAATCATAACCCATGGAGGCCATTCCGGAATTTTCTATAAAACGCGTTCCGCTCTTAGTTATAAATGATTGTCCTCCAACAACGCAGGCGGTTCCATTTCCAGATACAACAATTGAATTCTCTTTGAGATGCTTAGAAAGCATATCAACAACAGCATAGGCATTACACACACCTTTTTGTTGATATTGTTTAGCGGAAATAACAGGATATTTTTTAATCCATGATTTACATTGCTCAATCCATTCGTTGTGAGATACATTATATATATTTTCAACTAAATATGTACTTAAACCAGCCATGAAGCATTTGACATCAGATTGTACTGGCATATCCACATGAATATTTGGTTTCTTCATTTCGTCTTTATCAATATCAACCATTATTACAAAGGCATGTTTCGCCCAGTCTTTATAATCGAAACCAGTTTGACGAATGGATAATCTACATCCTAATGACAAAATCAAATCGCTGTTCTGAACAGCAAAATTTCCAAATCTATCGCCAAAATTTCCCGCTCTCCCTGCATATAACTTGCTATCATTTTCAATAACATCAGTTGAATTCCAAGCAGTAACTACAGGAATGTTGAGAGTCGATATTAGTTTCTTGAATAAAGAATATCCGCCAGAAAGTCTTATAGCACTTCCAGCATAAATGACAGGTCTTTTTGATTGCTTTATTTTTTCTACAATAAAAGCATAATCCTTCTCGCTAACATTAAATGAAGTTTTAACCCCAGAAAAACCTTCTTCTTGTTCTGGGTCAAACATAGCAGATTGTATATCTCCAGGAACGTCTAACCATGTAGGTCCCATTCTTCCATCAGTAGCCAAGAACAATGCCTTCTCGACACAATACCTTACTTGATGAATGTCAACAATTACTTCGGCATATTTTGTCATATTTTTAACTGAAGGGATTATATTAAACTCTTGATCCCCCATCGCACGAAGGTTCAAATGTGTTAAAGGAGAAAAAGTGTCGCGTCTAACTTGCCCAGATATAACAATCATCGGAACAGAATCAACAAAAGCACCAACAACTCCAGTGATTGCATTAGTGCCACCAGGGCCAGTCGTAACGACTACACAGGCCGGCTTATTATTTAAACGAGCATATCCTTCTGCACCAATAGCGCAAGCTTGTTCATGATGATTATAGAGAACATGAAGATTTGGATTGTGTCCAAAAGCATCATTTAGGTTCATAGCACCGCCACCAACAACTGAAAATACTTGAGAAATCCCCGCTTTTGCAACTTCATCAGCGATGTAATCTGCTACCCTAATCATTCTCATTTTTTTTCTCCTCCATAAGGTTCTTAATATTATAGATGCCTTCTCTAAATTTTGTAAACTTATATGGCCCAATAGTTTTAATCAATCTTTCAATAGCTGGATTCAAATCGATGAGTCCCTCAATATTTGGGTTGCTTTCTGAAAACGTATAAGAACCTTTATTAAAAACATCGTGAGTTTCAAGGACAAACTTTTTAAGAATCCTTGTATCATCTGAAGCTATGTTCAAAGTACAAGATTTACAATTTATACCTATCAGTTTATCAACAATATCTACAAAATCATCTATGTAAAGAAAATTCCATAATTGAGTACAAGGGCCCAACACAATAGAACTGTCATTTTCAAAAGAGGATGCCATTGAACTAATTAAACTACTATTTCTATCTCCAGGCCCATAAATAGAAAAAATACGCATGTGAATAAAACTGATTGCCTTGTTATGTAATAACCCATAAATACCGAACTCGCTTTTTGCTTTTCCGTATTCTGTCAAAGGTAAATTTTCATCATTTTCAGTTTCTAATTCGCCATACTTTTTCCCATATTCAGCTTGTGATCCGCTAAAGAAGAACTGCTTACATCCAAGATTAACAGCTAAGCCAAGCATTTTTTGTGAAATATCTATATTAGCTTTCTGCACATAATAATTATTCCTATCAGAACTAGTTGTTCCATCCCAAGCAAAATGAATGAATATGTCAGCTTTCTTAATGGATCTCAAAATAAGTTCCGAATTAGAAAGTTCTGATATGACTGTCTTGACTTTAGGAAAAGAATTCACAAAACTCGCCAGTTTTTTTGAAGAAGGTCTGACAATTGCAAAAACTAAATATCCATCTTCAATAAATCGCTCTATTAAAGCAGATCCCAAAAAGCTTGTAGCACCAGTAATAACAATACTTTTTTTATTCATAAATAGAAGGGATCACTCAATTAAGAGTGATCTCTTTCCAAGTTCCTTACCCTTAGACAGCGGTCCCATCAGCTTTAACTTCAGAATACACGGAACCTGAAGTGTTCTTATAGTATTTAATTGTTCCATCTTCAACACAGTATATAGCAATTTCATGTTTGTTATACTCATCTACCTGAGTCTGATAAGTAGAAGTATTGTTGAACTCCATAATGTAATAATTCTTTGAAGAACTTAATCCAATTGAAGTATTACTATACCAAGTGGAATCAGAAGCAATCTTTGTAATAAACATATCCATCATGTCACCATATGTGTAAGATGACTTATTGGCCAAAGGAATATTATACAAAGCACAAGCCATTGACTGCGATTCAACTGAATCAAAAGTTGATGTACTCCAGCCACAAATATAAATATCAGGGTTATAGAACAAGATTACCTCAGCAGCAATTGAACAATCTAATTCAGTAATCGAATAACCTTCATTGTTCAGTTTATTCAGCATAGTCTTTCTATCTGGATAATTTACAGTAGCATAGCCAGGATGTCCTTTGTAATAGTAAGCATAATCAGATCCGTAATAGTCCATTGTCATCTTAAGATAATCATAGAAAGTGCTCTTCTCTCCAGACCATGACGTTCCAAGAATAACCATAATCTTCTTGTTGTTATCTTTGGCATCTTTAAACATCTCGTCACTAAAATGATAAAGACTCTTAAAGTTCGCCTTTTCATTTTCATCCAAAGCAGCAAGTAAATTATTCGTATAGAAACTAGTAGCAGAATTGACGATATCTTGAGCAAATGCGGAATCTTTAGCGGTAATTGCAGACAAATTTTCTCCTGTTCTCAATCTATTAACCCACCAATTAACATTTGTTTGTGTCTTCTTCAAAACGTAAGGATACGTTGCCATAATTGAATAAGGACTGTTGACAGAATAAGGAAGATTATCAATTAAGTACTGACTAGAATATGTGCCAGTATCAAACACATGTTCCTTAACAGAATTCCATCCGTTTTCCATCTCAGTAAGTTTATCGCCAGGATTATCAACAGCAAACGTTGATGACAAATACCCAGCTGTGCCAGAACCATCACTCAACAAAGTTGCAGTCCATTGAGTTTCTGGAATTTGATTGGCGACCAACATCTGAAGAATTAACTCTGGATAATTATCTACGCAGAAAAGATTAAACTTTGAATTGGAATTAAGCTTATATAATTCACTAATATAACTAACGAAATAAGGACGTAGACCATGGAAATCTCCTCCAGTAGCCATAGAACGTGTAGCATTAGGCATGTAACTCATGTTATAAGGTAATTCATTCCAATTATAGGCAGAACTTCTTTCAAGGCCTACAAAAGTAGGAATACTTCCGCTATTTGTAATATCTTTTAACTTGAGAGAAAAAACTAAGACAGGATAAGTACCATTTAACAACGCAAAATTGTATTCATCAGCCGTAACAGCTAATGAATCAGCCTTAAGTTTTCCTACAGTGTTCCCGTCTTTTAGGAAGGTGAAATTAATATTCTTGAAATCACCATAGGTCTTCAAATCAATCGTTGTATTAATTGATGACGCACTATTTGAGGTATCAATTGTTCCTTTAGCAGAGATATCAGTTAACGTGTTCAAAGAAATGTCATATGAAATCGAATCAAATTTACTATTAATATTACTGATTGTAAAATCAGCATTAGATCCATCGGATGAATCTTCTGCTTCAACATGTGGGAAAAGAGTGCCAGTAAAAGCATCTTTGCCAATTATTACATTGTTTCCAAACTCTGTAGTAAACTGGTTAAAAGTGAAAATATTAGTTTCATCAGTTCCATAGTAAACTTTATTCAAAGAAGAACAATCCATGAATGCATCATCCATGATTGTGGTTACAGATTTAGGAATGCTTATAGACTTTACTTCTGAATCTCTAAATCCTTCTTTAACAATTGTTGTTACTGCTTTGCCTTGATAGGTTTCCGGAATATTAATCTCCGAAAGATATTTCGAACTTCCAGCACCTACACCAAATGTACCATCATCCAGTAAATAGAAAGCTAAACCTTGGGAATTATCCGAATAATAATCATCCCCTTTTTCACCTTTTATTGTCCCTTGGGAGACCCAGCCGGTAGATGTGCAAAGGAAGACTTCCCAAGTCGAAGTATTAATAAAGAAATCACCAATTGCAGAAGCTGTGTTTTCATCTGGATCTTTAGTCCCGGAAAGCCATGTATTTCCATTTGAACCATCTTTGCCGTCTTGACCATCATTTCCATTTGTTCCATTAGTTCCATTAATGCCATTAGTGCCATTAGTGCCAGAATCGCCTTTAATGTTACCCTTAAGTGTCCATTCTCCGGAAATTTTCTGATATAAATCATCAGTAGAAGTATCAAAGTAGATGTCTCCGTCTTTTCCCAATGAAGAAGAAGGAATAGCATCACCCGTTAAGAATGAAGAACCATCTTTACCATTAGTCCCATCCTTACCGTCTTGTCCATCGCTGCCTTTTAAAGAAGCAACCCAATCTTCATAAGTACCAGTATATCCTTGAGCAACAGCTTGCTCATAGATATATTGAAGATCAACTGTTTGCTGTGATTGGCAAGAGCTGAGTCCAAACAACAAAGAAAAACAACAAATTAGTCCAATGCTTTTTTTGTTCATAATTTGACCACCTTTATTTTTATATATTACTATAAGTAATTGCTTTTTGCTATTTTTTTCTAATCTTTAAAAAGATTTTTTTTGAATAATCAGTCACAATTTTTTCCTTCATCAATAGCAGAATTCCAAGATACAGTAGGCTCCCTGTTATAAACAGAACAAAGAAAGATAATATAGAATAATTCCAGAATAGTTGAGCAACATATAGAAATCCAAATAATACAGCAGAGGCAATAAGAGCCTTATATGAGTATTTGAAGAAAGACTTTATTGTTACAAACTTCAGTTTCAAGGCTATAGCAAACTCAACCATAAAGCAGACAAATTCTGAGATTGCTGTAGTTATAGAAGCGCCCAATGCCCCGTATAATTTTATCAAGAAATAATTAGTGACTAAGTTAATAACAGCCGCAATACAGGTTGATATTGTAGTGTATTTTTCTTTTCCGACAGCAATAAAAATCTGACTGCCGAATAGTTCGGAAAAACCAGATAATAAGAATCTGACTGACATAATCTGTAGGAGAAGAGGAACTTCAGCGTACCCATCACCTAAAAACCATGTACATAGATTTGGTGCAAGAACAGCAAATCCAATAATTAAAGGAATGCCAATAACCCATACATATTCAAGAGAGAAATTAATGTGTCTATTGAAGGAGTCCATGTCCTTTCTTTCATAATCATATGAATTTCTAGCAGAAAGAACTGGCGAAATAACAGTTACAAGAGTTAAGGCAACACTGTTGATCTTATACGCTTGCTCGTAGCACCCATTTTCATAATCAGAATTAGTAGCGAACCAACCAATCATTGTTTTATCCATAACAGAATAAATAGTAATAGCAAGCTGAGGAACAAATATCTTAAGAACTGGTCCTATATGCCTTGAAAAGTTCATTGACTTAACAGAGACAAAAGACACCTTGTTAATAATAGATGGCCACATAGCTAAATTAGATACAACTAAAGATAAGGATAAGCAAAGGACATAAATCCAAGCATCATTCTCTGTTTTTACAAAGCAAAAAACACATACTAATCCAGCAAGTTTTAAAATAATAGTTCGAATGGATATAGCTCTAAAATTTTCTTCTCCCTTTAAGAAAAATTGAATATCGAATATGTTACCAACTATTTCTATATAGAAAAGCATTATGAGAGTATTACTTTTTACAAACCCTATTGTGTAATAGATTGCAAAAAAAGCACATGATGTCAATATAGTAGACATCAGTCTCATTATATTGATTTCCCAGAATACCCTGCTTCTTTGTTCTTTATCATCTCTGCATTTAGCTATCTCCCTCTGGCCATAAGTATCAAAACCCAGGGAGGAAAATAACATAAAAACAGTTATGATTGATAAAGCATAACTTACAGCACCATTTCCTTCTTCGTGAAGTACCCTTGATAAATAAGGAGTGGTTGCTATAGGAATAAGAAGAGAAAGTAACTGACTGATTAGATTATAAACGAAGTTTTTCTTGAGACTTGGTTTATTACTCTTTCCTGCAGTCTTCTCTAAATCACTGCTATTTTCCATCACCAAAGAAGTTCCTTATCTGATCATCCATTATAGCTTCAATTTCAGATTTATTGTTTAAATATACCTTAGTCCATTCACATGTAAGATCTATCGCATCTTTTATATGTGTTTTAGGTTTCCAGCTGAAAACTGATTTTAATTTTGAACAGTCAAGTTTTAAGAAGTTTGCCTCATGAGGCCCGTTGTTATCCTCAGTGTGCCAAGTAAATCCATTTTTCCAGCTGTCTTTAAACATATTCATCAGTTCACCGGTAGTAACACAGTCACATTCATCAGGTCCTACATTATAATACCCAGCATACTTTATATCGTTGAATTGATATTCAGCCAACATTAAATATACATACAGAGGCTCAAAAACATGTTGATAAGGTCTAGTAGAATTAGGATTTCTAACAAACATAGGCTTATGTTCTTCAATTGATCTTACTGCATCAGGAATAATTCTATTATCAGCAAAGTCACCTCCGCCAATAACATTACCTGCTCTTGCAGTAGATACAGCAATTCCAGCATTATCCAAGAATGCTTTCTTATAAGAATGAGTTACTAATTCAGAACATGATTTTGAATTAGAATAAGGATCATATCCATCTAATGGTTCATTCTCAGTAAATGAATGGTTAGAAATATCATTGTTAAGGTAAACCTTATCAGTAGTTATATTAACCACAGACTTAACAGAATCAGTTAATCTAACGCACTCCATAACATTAACAGTTCCCATTACATTAGTCTCATATGTATATCTAGGATCTTTATATGATTCTAAAACAATTGGCTGAGCTGCTAGGTGAAAGATAATCTGAGGTTTATATTTTGTAAATACTGACTTAAGCTTATCAAAATCTCTGATATCACCAATAATTGACGTAATATCCTTCTCTACTCCCGATAATTCAAATAAGTTGGGATTAGTAGGAGGTTCAAGAGAATAACCGATTACTTTCGCACCAGCATTAGAAAGAATCTTACATAACCAAGTTCCTTTAAATCCAGTATGTCCAGTAACAAGAACAACTTTACCTTTATAAAAGCTTAAATCTAACATTTATATTAATCCTTCCAAATCTTCCAAGGAGCTTTTCCAGAAGCCCAGAGTTCATTTAACTGGTCCATATCACGCTTGGTATCCATACAATGCCAGAAGCCTTCATGAACATAAGCGTTTGCCTGCTTTTTATGTACCATCGCTTCTAGAGGTTCTTTTTCAAAAACAGTAGAATCATCGTCTATATAATCCATAACTTCTGGTTCGCAGACCATAAACCCGCCATTTATCACAGCACCATCCTGTTCTTTCTTTTCTCTAAATGAAGCAATAGATCCATCCTTTTCAAGATCTATTACTCCCTTGCTCTGAGAAAGACTTACGGCTGTCAGAGTGAGAAGCTTTTTAGAATCGTTGTGATATTTAACTAAATCTGATACATTAACATCAGATACTGCATCCCCATAAGTAAGCATAAAAGGCTCATTGCCTATGTAATCCTTAGCTCTTTTTATTCTTCCGCCAGTCATAGTATTTAAGCCTGTATCAATGACAGTGACTTTCCATGGTTCCGAGTGTTTAGCATGAACAATGACTTTATTGTCCTTCATATCAAAAGTAACATCAGAGTGATGAAGGAAGTAATTGTTAAAATATTCCTTAATTACATACTGTTTATATCCAGCAAGAATAACGAAGTCGTTATATCCATACGCTGAATAAATTTTCATAATATGCCAAAGAATAGGCATTTCACCTATTTCAATCATAGGTTTAGGCTTTAAATGTGATTCTTCTGATATACGAGTGCCAAGTCCACCAGCTAAAATAATAACTTTCATATGTTTCCTCTATTAATAATACATTTAATTCTAACTTCATTTTTATCCAAAAACAATTAATGACATGAAAAAAGCTAAATTGTTAAGTGACAACCTTATCAGAAAGCCTGGTGTAAGACAGCCTCAAAATGATTTTCATTATCTAAACAAAAAGTAATTAGATGTTTATTTAGATGACAAATAGAATGCAACATCCGGGGATTTTCCCGGGTGTTTTTTCTTAATTGCCCTACTTTGTTGCATCCAACTTGACCAAATTTGCGTTTATGGGCCCTTTGGGTCATAATCAAGTCACGACGAAAGCCGAGCCCCCCATAAGTTTGACTAACTCATTGGAACGCTCTTTGGCTGATATCGCTTCCTGCCTTATCTCCGCCGCTTTTCGTCTGATTGCTTCTAGCCTCGCTTCTTCATGTCGAGGAGAAGCTCTGGCTTGAGATGGACGCTTCTGGCGTCTATCCTCCTGATGCCAAGCGCATCAAGGATCGTCTTACCGAATCTCCTCCTGAACAGGTCGTATGGCGTCCTGTCTCCCTTGCCCATCCTTATCATGGAATTGACATGAGAGAAGAGGAGATTTATTTTGCCCTGATCAAGGGAGTCCATGCTCTCTCCCTTGTGCAATACATATCTGACGAGCTCGTGGTTCCTCTCGCAGGCGGCCTTGTCGTTCGACTTGCCACCACTTTCATGATGTTTGTCCTTCCTCCAGTGGCGGAGATTATATGATTATATCTGCAAGGCGGCTGTTGCATTCTATTTGTCATCTAGCTTTTGTTGAAATCATTTCTAAACATGGATTCCTTAATGCAGCATTAGCCTTTTGTATGCTATACTTTTTAAAAGAAAGAGAGTTGATTTCATGAATGGTTCTATTAAAACTTCAGGAGAACCAAATGATAATAGGAATTATGGTATCGATGTTTTAAAAGTCTTGGCCATTTTCTTAATATTACTTGGACATTTTGCACCCGGGTACGGAGATTCTTCCTTGGAGTACTTTGTTGACAGATCAATTGCATCATTAGAACTGAACACTATTTTTTTACAATTGGGTGGGTATTGTGCACAAATAGGAAACGCTATTTTTGTTGTGTGCAGTAGCTATTATCTTTGCACAAGTCATTTCCGTAAGGGAAAAGTTTCGGGTATGATTTTAGAAGCGGACATCATCTCATGGCTTATTTTACTATTTTTTGTAATTTTCTTAAGAAATGATTTTTGTCTTAACTTGAAAGATTATTTGAAATCATTTTTCCCTGTCACATCAACTTCTAATTGGTTTGTTGATATATATATATATTATTTTATTTGAGCTCGCCAATTTTACGCATAATTATTTCCAAGATAGCCAAAGTACAACATTTACTTATTTGTCTCATATTGTTATTACTTTACTCCATATTTTCTCTGTTTATTGGAAGAAGGTATGGTTTTTCAGATTACATTGGATTTTCTATGATATTCTTTATTACTAGCTATATTAAGTTTTATTTTGAAGGAAAGATTAAAAAGCGGAAATTGCTTGTGATCATTATAGCTTCTGTTCTCTCTATTGTTCTGTTTGTTATATTGGTTGATTATTTTGGGCTCAAATATTCTTTTTTATCAAACAAAGTTCAATTTTGGAGTTACTATACAAATCTCCCTATTTTAGCATTGAGTCTTTGTTTGCTTTTATTGTTTGCTAAAATTGAATTTACGAATAACTTTTTAAAAACATTTTTTAAAACAGTGTCTTCTTGCTCATTACTTATATACCTAATTTCTGAAAATTATTTGGTAATGAATTATTTAAAGCCTGCTTTGTTTAGTTATATTTATTACAATTATACATATAGGTTAATTTCCTTAAACTGCTTGCTTTTATCTATTGCTGTTTTTGTTTCTTCTGTTTTAATAAGCATTGCATTTGAATATTCTTTTGGAAAACTTATTAAAATTATAAATGAAAGGATAATTATTCCTGCTGAGGACCGTTTCTATTCTTTTCTTAAGAACTATAAATAAAGATTTTTGATATACATTAGGTGTCTTGGACTCTATTTTAAGGTCATATTTACATTTTTTGTTAGGTGACAATGTTAAGTATACGATTCAAGCATTTTCCGTTGCCTTTTCGGGAAACCGTCAATCGCCTTGCGCTTAACCTGTCACTTTCTTGACTTATTTCCCCTTAGATGCCATATTCTCGTCTTTGACACTT
>LAHS01000694.1_pt1 | contig 18484 bp, 16 predicted proteins | sample 329651 | NCBI WGS metagenome assembly LAHS01 (sample SAMN03275699, study PRJNA271635) | activated sludge metagenome | isolation source: sample C-1 Sludge from hydrolytic chamber (first chamber) of Anaerobic... | reverse complement strand
AAGGTGTGCAAGTTCAAGTCTTGTTCCGGGCAGATTTAACCGCTTCTTTACGAAGCGGTTTTTTTATGCCCTTTCCTGATTGACAATACCCCTTCAGCATGTATATTATTAAGTTGGTTGGGCAAGCGTACCGTTTTATTGCGGTGTGGCACCTGACCAGCCAAAAGACGGTTCTTTTATAGTACCGTCTTTTTTTATATAAAAATAAATATAGAATATGAAACCTTGACAGATTTTACCTGAGAATATATTGTGTATTCATATAAAGGCTTGTTGATTCGCTAGCCGGATTTGCTTTCCGGTCAACCGATTTCTGCAAGCCTTTTTTTTTCTCCCCTGCTATCTTTTATAAATGAAACTCTATTTGAACGCCGGTAAGCGGATGCGGAAAACTGATTTTGTACGCTGTAAACTGCAATGAACTTAAGGTCTCATTTTTGCATTCCGGATTATACAGAATGTCTCCTAAAATCGGAAAACAAATCCATGCAAGATGGCTTCGTACCTGATGTCTGTATCCTGCGGTAATCGAGCAGTCTGCTTCTGCATAAAAGGTGACGCTGTTTGAGTTGCTTACGGCGTTTTGTTCTGGTGTCCTTTTAAGCGTGACTGACGTTGTATATTTTGTGGGAGAGCATTTTTTTAACGCTGCTTTTCCGGCTTCCTCTGTTACAGGTCTTACGGCAATGTTGTTTTCGCCGAACGGCCGGAACATGCTTTCTATTGTAAAACTGACGGACGGTAGCTTTTGATTTTTAATGAAACTATCAATCGTTTGCCTTATATGGCTTGGAACAGTCGGAAATCCTTCCATTTGGTTGGATAAAGCAGCACAATATGTCGTTTCTGCACGGTACCATTTGCGGAAATCGCCAGACTTCTGTGTGTTTAACAAACGGTCGTAAGCCTCTTGTGTTGCGGCAATAACGAGAAGTCCCCGTGTAGCTGTATCAATTCTATGGAGAAGTCCGTACTCAATGTCTTTTCTGCCCTTCACGTTTCTGATTTGCGGGAAAAGCGATAATGCCTGAGTTAATGCTGAATCATCATTTTCATTGAGAGGCGCAGACGGAAGTCCTGCAGGCTTGTCGATAACAATAAACGGATTCTTTTCATCAGGCGGAAAAAGTATCTTGATTTGAGGACATGAGTTTATTTTTGACTGGCGCTCTGCAGCTGAATCATGTGTACTGTCATTCATGATGAGCTGCCTTGCCTGAAATAATTGTCATTTGCTCTTTCGGCATTTCCTCTTTTGGATAGAGAGCATGGAGTTTTTTCATTACTTCGATAAAACGTTCGGGAACGGGAGCTTTGAACTGGGAAAATTGCTTTTTACCCGGCAGTCTGATTTTGAGTATATACGCATGAAGCATGAGTGTGGAGCCTGCGAACGGTGTGTCGGAAATGTGGCGGCCGTAAATAGGATCGCCAAGAATAGGACAGCCTAAGAATTTCAAGTGGACACGTATTTGATGTGTTCTTCCTGTTTTTAAACGAAGATGTATGAGAGAATACGGTCCATAGCATGCAATGCAGCGGTACAGAGTATCGGCAAATTTGCCTGCTTTTGAGTCGCATATTGCCTTGTATCTTTTTCGGTCTTTCGGATCGCGGATTATTTGTGTCTGAATTTCTCCGCGCTCATGCTGCGGGCGGCCGGTGCATATTGCAATGTAATCTTTTTGAACGGCTGTTTCATGGTCGCGGAATTGTGTCTGAAGCCACTCTTCTGCATCCCTGTTCTTAGCGGTAATTATTATGCCGGACGTATCTTTGTCGAGACGGTGAACGATACCGGGACGGCGCTGCGCTAATATTTCTGCGGCAGGTCCTTCTGTCTGCTGCGGGATTGCTTCGCGTCCCCAGTGATAGAGAAGCGCATTCACGAGTGTTCCTGTCCAGTTGCCGGAAGCAGGATGTGTCACCATGCCCTGCTTCTTATTAATAAGAGTAACATCGTCATCCTCATAAATAATGTCGAGCGGAATATTCTCAGGGATGATGTCTGTAGGAATGTTGTCTTCCCACTCGATGTCTATTTGGTCTCCGGCTTTTACTTTTTCTGAAAGTTTTGCCTTTGCGCCGTTAACAAGAATTTCTGAAACGCCGCTTTTGAGTTTTGACCGGTTCATGCCGTTTGGAAGCGAGGCAATGTACTTGTCGAGTCTTGTTGTGCTTTCGAATGATGCGGGAACTTTCGCGCTAAAAAATGGCACTTTCTATTCCGCCTTGCAGGTAGTCGGTGGGAATCTCCGGCGCAGGAGGCTGCGGTTCATTTTTAGAATCCTTTGCTGAATCAGCTGCAGGCGCTCCAGGCTGCTGTCCGTAGGGAATAATAGTGATTACGTCAGGCTTGCGCAGCTTCTTGTCATGCGCGCCTCTTATTCCCCGCTGGATAAGATTGATTGTCAGGTCAGTAAGACCGAGTGAAATGCTTGATGCTGCTGCAATCATCATAATATTTTTCTGGTCTGTCGTTGAATAGCTGCTGCCGCTTTTGTCGAGCGGATTATGGAACTCGCCGTTAGCGATTGCTGAATAGGCTACGGTAACCCACAGCGTGACGAAAGGGAGCGAACCGAATGTAATTATTTCTGTGCGGCGGATATCGTGCGCCCATGATGGAAATTCATTTTTTGTGTACGGTTCTATTGTTGTAGAAGAGTCATCGGCAAATGAAGGCGCGGAAATTGAAATGAGAATGATAATACAAATAACTGTTCGTATTACTTTTGATTTCATTATTCACGGACTCCGAAAATTGCGGTTCCTATTCTGACGATAGTGCTGCCCTCTTCTATTGCAATTCTAAAATCATGCGACATGCCCATCGAAAGCTCTGTTAATGAAAATTGCGGGAACTTTGTTTTCATGCTTTCTGAAACAGACCGAAGCGTGCGGAACGATTTTCGTATTGCTGATTCATCGTCTGTGTTCGGTGCCATTGTCATAAAGCCGGCAGGAACAATATGGGGAGCTTTACCGTCTGCACAGTATAACAACGCTTGTGCAAGAGACGTAACATCAGGGAATCCTGATTTTGACTCTTCGCCGGTGTGAAGCTCAAAATATATTTGTATCGTTTTAGAAATTTTTGCGCACTGTTTTTCAATTTCCTGCAGAACTTCAAGGCGGTCAACAGACTCTATGCATGAAGCAATGCGGACTGCTTCCTTTACTTTATTGCGCTGGAGTGTGCCGATTATGTGAAGTTCTGGAGAGTATCCTTTGGCACGGAGCGAATCAAATTTCTGAGCGGCTTCCTGAATACGGTTTTCACCGAACATTGTCTGCCCTGCATTCAGTGCAGCGATGACAGATTCTTCCGGGTGGAATTTGCTTACGGCGAGCAGTTTGACTGAGCCTGCTGCGCGGCCTGCTTTATTTTCTGCTTCTGCTATCTGGGAACGGACTAAATCAAGATTATGCGGAACATCAACTGTATGTGAAGAAATTTCTGCTGAATCCATTTTTATGCCTTTGTCTCAAGTATAACCGAATTGACGGCGTCGGACAATGAGAGAAGACTTTGTATTTCCATGCTTTCTGCCCTGAGAGACGGATCGACTGATGCTTTTTGAAGCGCGCGTGAGGCTGCATCTCCTGAATTCATAAAAAGACTGAGATTGTTTTTTATAGTCTTTCGTCTCGACGCAAAAAGAGCTCGTATCATTTTCATAAAGAGATCTGGATTATCACAGCACGGAAACAATTGTTTTTTAGTCATAAGAACTGCGCGCGAAGCAACATTCGGTCGCGGCCAGAAATTACCGCCTGCTAAATCCATAACAGGTTTTACATCGTATGCCCACTGGCAGAGAACTGAGAATGATGAATAATCCTCGCTTCCTGCTTTTGCGCTCATACGCTGGCCTACTTCTTTCTGAACGGTAACGAGCGCTTTATCAAATCTGATTCCTGCATTTATTGTATCAGCAACTATTGTTGCCGCAATGTTGTACGGAAGATTCCCGAAAAAACGGTCGGGAGTGCCGTCTTCCTGCTGAGTCTTCTGCCATGTTTTGAGAACATCACCTTCTACAAGCTTGAAGTGTCCGTCTGATGCGTAGTTTGAAAAAAAGCTGTTCACAAGGCGCGCAAAGCCGTGGTCGATTTCGAATGCTGTAAGGTGAACTCCGCGCTTAAGAAGCTCATCTGTCATCGAGCCGAGTCCTGGACCTACTTCCCACACTTTTGAATCTGCAGTTACATCGAGTGCATCTATCAATGATTTGCGCGCGTCTCCGTTGACGAGAAAATTCTGTCCGAACTTCTTTTGCATCGCCATGCCGTTTGTTTCCATGAATGCTTTTAAAGCAGCGGGAGAATTATAATCGGGATGCGCAAGAAGAGATGTATTGTTGTCCATCAAAAAGTTCCTTGTAGTTCAAATTGAAATCGACGGAAAGCTGCCAAAAAGCATGACTGATTTCTTTACGACTTCGTACAGTATCTGCATAATAGCACTAACAGCAGGAGAAAGAAAAGGCAGACAAAGCGACAGACATATTCCTGCCAGCCCTGCGTAGATGAAAATGGTGATAAGCGGGTTTACGACAACTGCTGCGGGAATTCCGGCGGGCGTAAGCGTTCCGAAAAGAGATGCTGTTACCGGCGCTGTAAAAATCTGCGCGCTGCACGAATCCGAAAGCGCGGATGAAAGATGCGGGAAAAAACGGCGCGAAAACAGAGAGCTGATGCGCGGACTGAGCATTAAAATGCCCGCCAAAGCCCCGTAGGACAGCATAAATGCGGCGGAAGTAACGTCTGCGGGAAAAATCACGGTATGGACAAGAAACGCGATTCCAAGGACGTTTACGGCGTCAAGCTTCTTCATGCGGAGAACATTCATTCCGAACATGATGAGGGAACAGAGCAAGGCGCGGAACAGAGACGGAGAAAGACCCGCGAACCAGACAAAGAACAGAATCGATGCAAGCTTTAGTCCCTGGGCAATTTTTTCAGAGGCAGCCTTTTTACCAACAAAAACGGCAAGCCCGGAAAAAAGAGAAAGGTGCATTCCCGAAAGCGCCAGAAGATGCGCAAGTCCTGCCCGTTTGAATGAGTCGGCAAGAACTTTTTCTGTGTAGTCACGTGAACCGGCAAGGAGCGCGAGAATAAGACCGCCTGCCGCTCCCCATGCGGAAAGTATGCGCCTGAATGAAAGCCTGCATACAGCGCGGAATCTGTCGACAATTCCTTTTAGTCCGGGAGACCATGAAGATGATGATGCGCTTGTAACAGTGTATGACGGCGGCGCCGATTTGTTAGCGTCTGTCTTATTCTTTTGCGGCATGAATGCGACAGAGAGTGTTGTGCGCGCGCCTGTCTCTGCTGCAAACAAATGTCCGCTTTTCACTGCGGTAAACAATTTTCCCGGATACAGAGACTCGACTGCAGAAGCAGGAAGATAGACGGTGACTGTTCCTCTGCACGATGAAGATAAGCCGCTCCGTGCGCGCGCATTAAAGACAGAAAAAGAACATTGGTACGAACTGCCGTATCTGCTTGTTTTAACAGGATTCGAAACGATTTCGCCAGTGAGTTCTGTTATCGAGTCAGGCTGTAAAAGACTGATAAACGGATGGCGGACTTTTGGTGTGACAGCACCGCTGTACAAAATAACGGCACAGCAGACTGCTGCGCCGAAGAGAGGATTTTTAACAAACGGCGGAACCGTTACCATTTCAATTTTGCTAAGGCGCTCCTTGCTGCGTTTATCACTTCTTCAGGATAATTAAGATACGTGACATACAGAAGATTGTCGAATGCAGTTTTATCGCCCAGCGCTCCCAATGAGTTGATTACGGCAAGCATTACAGGCTTGGAGGGAATACCGTTTTTTTCGGTATTCTTGTTGAGATTCGCCAGATAGTCCGACAGTGTCTGAGCAGTATCTGATGACGCAAGTTTTGCAGTGCAGTTGATTACATCAACAAACTGTGATTCTGAGAGAACTTTTGCGTCGTACTCATCTTTTGCCAGTGCAAAGTAGCGGATAACAAGAGGAGCCGCGCGAGTCCAGTTTGAATCGGAAATAATCCGTACAGAATCAAGCTGAAGATTTACCGTGTCTGCGGAAATCTGAGACAAATCATCTGTACTATGTATAGCCTCTGAAAGTGCATTTTCGGCAATTTCTGATTTAAATTCCGGAGAAACAGTGCTGTTTTTTGCGATAAGAGAGAAAAAGGCGTAGTCATCGCTGACGCTTGAAACAGAAAATACTTTTATTGCATCTGCAATGTAACGTGAAGAAAGGCTGACAAGCGCCTGTTCAATGTCTGCTGTGTACTGCGGCCATGTTTTTGATTTCCAGCAGTCATATATGATTGAGAAAGAGTCGCTTGTGCCGACTGCAGAAAGCGCATTTATTGCTGAGCGGTGAACTGCACTTGCCTGTTTGCCTGCAGCCATTTCCTGTTTAAGAAATGAATTGATGAGCGGAACGGCATCTGGTGCCTGATTCTTTGAGGCAAGAGGCACTAGTTTATCGAGCACAGAAATTCTAACATTTTCGTCATTGAACAGGTTGAATACAGTAATCAGTTTACCGGAAATTTGAGCAGTCTTTTCCGCGGTAAGAGAACCTGTGTCTTTTGGAAGCGCAAGGACTGATGCTACGGCAAGAGCAGAAAGATCACGGTCATCGCCGAGAACAGGCTTGTTTGCAACGGCAAAATCAAGTCCCTGCTCAGCAAGACTGTCCGCGCCGGAATCTGATGTCTGTCTGACGGCTGCTGTTTTATCGGCAATGTTTCCTTTGATGAATTGAATCTGAGCTTTTGACGCTGACTGTGCTGTCAATGCAAACGCAGAAAACAGAAAGCATACTGACGCGGCTATTGTTGTTTTTTTAATACTCATATATGTGTGCCTCACACTATTTTTGTTTATCATCATCGTTTACTGGAAGCTCTGAAAGATTTTCCAGATCTTCTTCTGTCGCTTTTATTTTTGGAAGGCTCATCGTGTACTGCGAATCTTCCGGTGAAGTATGAGCCGATTTACTTATATCGGAATCTGTATTCTGCGATGAATTTGTTGAGCTGTTTTCTGCATGCTCATCGTTTGAAACAGATGATTGATTTTCGAGTAACGATTGATCCGACTCTTCATCAGGCGCATTTGGATCTTCCTCAGCATCAGCTTCAGTCTGTGACAATGCATCAAATACGTCCTTCTGATCCTGCGGCAGAACATTGTATACATAGCTGAGAATTGTATTCTTCATTTCTTTTTCAAGATGAATGCATTCAAAATGAAGCCGGGACTGATTCAGAGTCTTATTATATTCAACAGCTCTGATGACGCCAAACATGATGATAAATGTTTCTCCTATTTGAAACTGGAGCTTTATCTGAACATTTGTACGTCCTTTCCCGCCAACACGGACTAGAGCACCGTCTTCCGAAATATCTTCGAGGAGACAGCGGTAGCCGGGTGCTGTCTCGACCATGTTGTAATCAGTAACTTCTGATTTTATAAAATACAGAGATGCAAAAAGATTGCACTGGCAGCGGACAGATTTTCGTTTCTGAGCGCGGAGAAGTTTGTCAGTTTCAGCAAGATAGATAACGGAGTTTCCATTAAATACGCCTGAGTTTGTAACGACAGTATCGAAAACGTAGTTTGCGTCACCTTTTCGCCACAAGTATACACTGACGGGATGAGAGATCCAGTCTTTCCCTTCGACCTTAATAATATTTTTTTGTACAGGAGTTTTTATTATTATTTCGTGGCCATTGTTAAGAATTTCTGACGTAAAAACACCGTGACCAGGAAATATGATGCGAAGACGCTGGCCTTTATCGAGGTACTTTGTAGAATCAAGGCCTTTCTTTTTATCTGATTCGATATCGATTTTTGTGCGGTACTTGTAAAGCTTTGAAAGAAATGACTGAACTTTATCTGTGTTTTCCGTTCCTGTACGGCGGGAATCAGAAATAATCTGGCTAATGCTTCTGTTGAGAGCCGGCACCGACCAGTATAAGGCGACTGGTTCTTCAAGTTCGCATACTTTTGCAAGTTTCCAGAGAAGCGATATCTCTGAAAATTTAAAACCATTATCGAGGCCTGTTGAAAAAAATTTTATTTTATCAGAAAAAACGTACAGAAGTCTTATAGCGACCAAAACGACAACTGCTGTTATAATGATGACTATATACACACTAACCTCTTTTTTTATAATATCATATCTACTATGAAAAAACAGCTGTTTATCATTGAATTTGCCGTAATCTTTCTTTTTTTCATACTGCCTCCTCTGTTTATGTCTCCTGCCACAGGCACTCAAAAAGAGGCTGTTTATTCAGCGGGGACTTTTGTACTTGCAGCAGCAGCGGGAGTCATTTACATACAGCGCAAAAAAGAACTTGCAGATGATAATGCCGGTAAAAAAAATATTTTGTTTTTTCTTATCAAATCTGGCGATGCGCTTGTTACATTCGGTTTTTTGTGTCTGACTGCCGCTGTTACCGGAACAGTTGCCTACTTTGCCGGTACTGTTCAGTACAGTGTTGTGCTGCCGCATACTTTCCTTTCACTGTGCAACTGCATTGCAGGAACTGTATGCGCAGCTTTTTATGAAGAGGTTTTGTACCGCTGTTATTTTCCCGAATCAATGAATGAACTATTTCTGCTGTTTAAGAAAAAGACAGAAAGTTCAGCATGGTCAGCATGGTCAGCATGGTCAGAAAGGATACGAACTGCTCTCTGCGAAATTGTGCCTGTTCTTTTCTTCGCGGCGGCGCACAGATATCTTGGCATATGGGGAATTGTAAACGCAGCAGCAGGCGGTGTGTTCCTGCGCCTCTGCATGAAACGGAGCGGTACTATTTGGACGGGAACTGCAGCTCACGCTCTGTATAATTTTTTCATGCTCATTGCATCGTCATTTATTAAATAAGCCGGCTATTTTTTGATACGTCCATTCGCTGATCTCGAAATCGGGATGAGGCGAAGAAAGAAATAATGCTGTTTCTCTTGCGTCTGCTGGTGAAGATTCATATTCATAATGAGTGCGGTAAACTGTAACGGTGGAATCTTCCGCACTATTTTCTTTATAAAATGAAAGTGTAACAACACGTCCGCTTCCAGTTTCAACTGTCAGTTTTGAAACTGGCGATGTTAGATTTTGAGAGGATATCATTTCCTTTCCATGGCGAAGCGCGGAAAGTTCTGATACCGTTGTACTGAACTGTTTGTCGCCGGCAGAAAGCTTCTTGCGTGAAACAACGGCCGCCGTTGCAAACGATGACCATGAAAGCGCGGTCGCCTGATTTTTATCAGAAATAGACAAACCTGATGTAATCGACGGATCTGTCCAGAAATTACGATCGGTAGTTAGGTAAGAAGAAATATCATTTTTAGTTTCGTATGAAGAAATGGTACGGTCTGTGCGGAACAGAATTGTGTCTGTTACTGATTTTATGCCGCCAAAGAATACTTTTGTATACATACTCCCGTCGTTTCCAGATACAGAAATAGAAACAGCAGAATCAGAATCGAGCGAAAGACTTTTCCAGTCATCAGCTTTGTCAGAAACGGTGTATATCATCCTTACGGAAGAAAGAGCATCTATCATATTTTGAACGAGCTTTTCATCTGCCTGAGTAACGTCATCTGCTGTTTTTTTTGAAAGACTCCAGACAGTCCCCTTCTTTTGAATGACAAGTGAGTCTGAAGCTGATTGTATTTCTATCATGCTCACTTGTGATTTGTACTTTGGATTGAGGAGTGCTGTGTTCTTGCCTGCACTTTTGAGCGATGAGTGATTCGAACTGCAAAACGAAACAAAAAAAACAGCAGCGAGAAAAATGCATCCGATGAAAAGAATTTTGTTTATTCGCGCGTATGTCATTTTGCGCATCCTCTTTTGTTGTACCGCAGCCGTATAAGGCACACAGCGATAAAAATCATGATAAGAAGAACAGGAATCAGGATAAACATGAATACAAGCGTGAATGAGCGCTCGTGAGCGAACTGAGTTTCATCTGTTATTTTGTAGAGCTGTGTTTGCGGGCGAGCTTTGTTCATAAGGAGAGAAAGTTCTCCTTCGCCGCGAAGTCTGAGCAGTTCTGAAGCCAGAAAATCATAGTTGCGGAAATCACCCTGAGAATCTGTGCTTGTAAAACTTGTCATCATGCTTGAGACAGAGTATGAATCGGAAAGAACGGTAACCTCCCCTTTTCCTGCAGAAACGCGCGCGGCAATTATTTTAACAGAAGGAACTGCTTCTGCTGCCTTTGCTGTTTTTGGCATGAGGAACGGATTTGTAATGAACGGTGTGCTTTCAGTAGATTCTTCGGTTTCCCATGCAGAGTTTGTTGTTACAAGAACTGGTTCTGCTTTTCCGTACAAAGCAAGCGGACTCGGCCAGAACGATGTCATACCCTGAGGAGCTGCCGGCTGCGGAAGAAGAGAAATCCACAGAGGATAATTAACTGTTGTTTGTTCAGAAGAATTGCCCTCACCGCTTTCGAGTACCATCGGGAAACAGGAAATATCTGCAGCGAGAGATTTATTGAATGAAATTCCCCATGATGAAAGAATCGGTATAAGCGTGTCGTGAGGAACTCTTGAAACAGTCCAGTCTCCTGTTATATCGACTGAATACGGAGTCGTAGCGATGAACGACTTCATGCCTTCGGAAATTGAATCAGCAATGAGCGATGACTGAGATTCTGTTAATGATGACGAGCCGAAAATTATTAATTCTGTATCTGCAGGCAAAGATGACTTGACAGCAGAAAAATTATCAGGCGTTGTTGTTGTGACGCTGAATCCTCTTGATTCAAGCCACGGAGCGGCATACTGATAGTCAGTGTCGAGTGAAAGACCATTTCCTGTCATCATAATTGCAGAACGGTTTATACCGAAAACAATTTTTTGTATGCGCCGCGTAAGATCGTATTCAAGCGTTTCTGTTGAGAGAACAAACGGAATCTGATCTGACTTTCCGAGATAATCTATAATCACTGCCGAATAGACTGTTGTGAGTTCTGTCTTTGTGTCTGAAGATGTACGTATCTGCTGACCCTGAATGCCGAGCTTAGACATTTTATCTGCATCAGCTTTTTCGAGGTGAAGGCGCATCTTTTTATTCTGCGCGCAATAGTCAGCAAGAAATTCGGAAACGTCGTTCGTCTGCGGATACAATGACCGCAGCTCTTCAGAACGGTAATATGTAACGGTAAGCGGTTCGCTGATGTTTGAAAGAACATTTTTGCTGAGCGAAGAGACACTGAACTGACGCGCAGAAGTTAAATCTTTCCGAAGAGAAACTGTTTTCACGCACAAAAGAAAAAGGACAAAAAGCAGGCAGGAAAGAAGAAATGTTGATAGCGGAACTTTGCGTTCTGTTTTTTGCGCTGACACAAATGCCGAGAGCGTTACGAAAAGAAGAGATGCAAAGCAGTAAAACAGAATATCGCTTGCGTCGATGATACCTTTTCCTGCAGCATCAAAATGCCATGCAAAGCTGAATGTCTGTATGAATGATGATGCGCTGTTTGAAATAGACGTGTACAGAGGCAGCAGATGAATTGTATTAACAATAGCAAGTGATGCGGCTGTAATCAGAAAAGGTACAACAGGTGACGAAGAGAAAGCGGTGAATAAAAAGACTGCCAGAGAGCATGAAGCAATTGTGTAGAAAAAGATTCCCGTGAATCCTGCAAATACCTGGCCCGCAGAGACAGTGCCGAACCGTGAAACAAAAAGGGGAACAAAAAGAAGAAGTGCAACAGGCGCAAAAAAAGCAGACGATGACGCAGCGGTAACAACTGATGTGCGCGCAAATGGCAGAATAGGAATTGACTCATCTGTTATAAGACTTCGTATGCGCAGAACGAGAAGCGGAATTAATAATATCGAAAGCGCAGGTATCGAAGAGAATAGCGGGCGCATGTCTGTAGAGCCGGAGCCTGCTATAAAAAAATGACCGATGAAAAAAAATCTGAATGAGCAGAAAAGAATAAGAATAATCGATGATATATAAAAAAGCGGATCTGTGAGATACAGAAAAAGAGCATTGCGGTAGAGAGCACCAGTTCGTTTCATTTGTCAGCCTCCCCGTCTTTTTGTACAGAATCTGTAACAGACAGAAATGCTTTTTCGAGAGACGACGTGTGTGTCTGTGCCATAATCTGAGAAGCTGTACCGTGTGCTGCGCATACACCGTGCGAAACGATGTATATCTGTGAACAGAGCGCGTCAACTTCCTGCATAAGATGAGTTGAAAGAAGAACTGTTCTTCCTGCAGAAAGCGAAAGGACAAGTGAGCGCATGCGGACAATCTGCGCAGGATCGAGGCCGCTTGTCGGTTCATCGAGAACGAGGACAGGCGGATCGGCAATAAGAGCTTTGGCGAAAGACACGCGCTGCTTGTATCCTTTGGAAAGTGTTTTGATTTTTTTTGCAAGAACATCTTCAAGCATACAGTCGTTCACAACGCGGTCGAACGCAGATTTGCAGGAAGGCTTGTCGAGACCGTGGAGCTGAGCTGCGAATGAAATGAATTCACGCACAGTGTATTCTGGAGGAAGGATGCTCTGCTCTTCAACAAATCCTGTGCAGTCTTTTACGAATGAAGGATCTTCTGCCGCATCGTGATTTTCAACAATGACATGTCCGGATGTTGCAAAATGATATGCGCATACAGCTTTGAGAATTGTTGTTTTTCCTGCGCCGTTTGCACCGAGAAGCGCAGTAACGGTGCCGGGCGTGCATGTCATTGAAAAATGAGAAACTGCCGCCCGTTCTTTTTTGCCGGAAAAACCTGTTTGATATACTTTTGTAAAATCAGAAAGTTCAATCATGAGTGATCCAAAATACAAACATATAATCCGGTTTGGGGATACAAAACGGACGTATGTTAATCGATATACGGAATATCAAAATGCATTCTGTCTTTTGTCAGAACAGCATCTTTGAATTCTTCCTGTGCCTGGCTTTTCAGCACTTCAAGGTCGTTGTCAGTATAGCGCGGACTGTAATGAATCATGCCCATTTTGCGGACATGCGCATCGCGCGCAATAATACCAGCCTGGCGTGCTGTCATGTGTTTTTTCTCGCGCGCCTGGTCTGCAACATCATCCGCAAACATACCTTCGCAGATAAGAAGATCAGACCCCTGCACTTCCTTTGCAATAGAGGGTATGTAGAGGGTGTCTGTTACATAGCTGAATTTTCTGCCGCTGCGGCTCTTTCCCATCACTTGTTCAGGAGTTACTGTTGTGCCGTCAGTAGCCGTTACGCTCTGTCCGTGCTGAAGCTTTCCCCAGAGGGGGCCGCACGGCACATTAAGAGCCTTTGCCTGTTCCGGATTAAATTCGCCAGGTCTGTCTAATTCTTCAAGCGTGTAGCCTACGCATGTTTTTGTATGCTGAAGAGGAAATGCGCGTATATAAAAACCATCGCCTTCATGAACAACACACGGCGCAGTGATTTCTTTTACGATGACAGGATAATTTATGTACATGTCGAGAACTTTGCGGCTCGTCTCGATATATTCTGCGATTTTTGGCGGGCCATAAATATAGAGAGGCTCTGTGCGGTCAACCTGCGCAGAGAGCATCATGATTCCAGGAAGACCAGTAACATGGTCAGCGTGAGTATGGGAAACAAAAATGGCATTTATTTTTTTCCACTTAAGATTGAGTCTTCGCAGCGAAACCTGAGTGCCTTCACCGCCGTCAAAAAGAAAAAGGTCACCGTCTCTGCGAAGCAGAACTGACGTAAGGTGACGGTATGGAAGCGGCATCATTCCGCCGCAACCTAAAACAAATGCTTCCATATTCATAGTTAACTTTACAGTACCGTAAATCGGTGTCTTTTACAATATCGATTGAAAAAGTAACAGTTTGCGTTTATACTGAACACATGAGTTCATCAGTATTAGCTATCGACTTTCAAAATGATTTTTGTAAAACAGACGGTGCGCTGTCTGTACCCGGTGCTGTTGATGACTGTGCAAGATTTGCAAAGTTTATAAAAACTAACAGCAAAAAAATTGATGATATCCACGAAACATTGGATACTCATCCTCTTTTCCACATTGCTCATCCGAATTTCTGGAAAGATGAGAATGGCAAGGAGCCTCCTGCTTATACAACAATCACGTATAAAGATTTTTCCTCAGGAAAATATGTTCCTGCTGTTCCGGCGCTTTCAAAAAGAGTTGAGGAATATCTTTTGACGCTCGAAAGCAGAGGAAGATATCAGCTTACTATCTGGCCTCCTCACTGCATCGTGGCAAGTGAAGGATTCAGCTTGTACCATGATATTGATGACGCTGTTCATCAATGGGAAAAAGATGTTGTCGGACGTTCAATAGACTTTATCGTTAAGGCAAGAAATCCGCTTACAGAACATTACAGCGCAATACATGCTGAAGTTCCTGATCCTGCAGATCCTGCAACACGCACTAACTTTGCATTGATAGACAGACTTAAGAAAGACGATATGATTTATGTTGCAGGAGAAGCGCTTTCGCACTGTGTTGCAAATACATTGCGCGATTTGTTCGTGTACATTGAGCCAAGCCACGTTACGCTTCTCACTGACTGTACTTCGAATGTAAAAGGATTTGATGATGTCGGAAAAAAGTTTATTGAAGAATTTACTGCTAAAGGAATGAAGACTGCGACATCAGATTTAGTTATCTGACTTGATGAATTGCAAAAAAAATCCGCAGGATAATTGAAGTATTCTTCATTTAATCCTGCGGATTTTTTTTGCCTAACGGCCTCTTAATTTCTTAATAATTTTCTTGTGCCAGAATGCGCGGAGCTTTTCTGCCTTTGTGTACAGATGATACATTCCGGAAACAGGAACATCAAACGAGCCTGCTCTGTGCACTATCTGTCCGCCGAATCCAGTTTTGAACAAATAAAGCCCGTACATCGGGTGATGCTCGTCTGCTGTAGGCGGCATGCCGTAGAAATCATATACAGGCGAACCGTATGATTTTGCATCACGGATTGCAGTCCACTGAAGGAGATACGCGGGCATGAGGTTGCGCTTTACGTTGCCTGATGCTCCGAACAGGTACACTGCTTCTCTTTTAGAAAAGAGCGTTATTATTGCGGCAAGGTCGTCGCCTTCATTTGACGCCATGTAGAGCGTAACAAGCGGAGCGTCTGCATCTTTTTCTTTTGCGCTTAGCTCAAGCAGATCTTTGTAGTATGACTTTGCGTGTATGGCGTTGCCGTCGCGCTTGCTTGTTGCTTCGTCGAGCGCGTAGAATGTGTCGAGCGCTTTATCAAATCCGTCGTCACCTGCGTGATATGCTTTTACGGTAACGCCGTGTTTTTCCGCATAATGAACATTGTAGCGCCACTTATTGCGCATAGCTGCCAGAATGTCGTCCTCGCTTTTTGTGATGTCGAGCAGAACGGTGTCAGGCGGCTGGATGTCAACGTCTGCCTTGCTCAGGTTTTTCTTTTCGGCAAAAACGTATGACTTGACTGCATTTACGAAAAAGTCTCTGTCCTCGCACTCAAAGAAGTCGTAGGGAGGATCGTAGCGCACGCAGAGGGTGTTTGAGGGAAGATACTGTTTTATAGCGGAAGCAAACTCCGTGTGAAGAGCTGTAAATACATCAACATTGTCTGATGGTGTATTATTTTTTGCACTATTTTCGGGAATAGGGAGTTGCATAGGAATATATGCAAGCGAAAACCGGACAGGCCCTTTGCCGAACGAGCGGACAAGGACAGAAACAAAGAATGATGAATGAGACAATGATCCGCTGCTTGAATCGTGCGCACTGCCCGTTTCTGCGCCGGCTGATTCAGCAGGGTCTGCTTCCACAGCGAAGAAATGTTCTTTCCAGCCGTGGTTTGACTTAAAATCTGCCCAGAACGGCGTCTGCAAAAAACGTTCGTTCTGGTTCAGAGACTGTAATTCGGAAGATGAAAGCTGTTTTGTTTCTGAAGAAACAGCCTGTGACGGGAATGCCGCCACAGGTGTAATTTTAAAGGTAAACAATTGTACTCTCGAAAAAATTAATTTACGTCGCTGTTTACAGTCTTTACTGTTGTGAGCGGCTTGCCGTCTGCAACGATTTTCTTTCCGGTGATTTCTACGCTGTGGTTCACAACTTTCATTGCGACCTGGAAGAATACATCAGCAGAAATTTCCGCAGGCTTTGACGCTTTAGGATCTGCGCCTTCGAGGACGACCGGTGTGCCCGGAGCTGCCCACGAAGCTTCAAGCGGTTCGACACATGCCTTCCCGTTTTCATCGGTATAGTCGGCGGCAAGAAGCATGCCGTGGCTTTCTACGCCGCGCATTTTGCGCGGAGCAAGGTTTGCCGCAAGAATGATGTTCTTGCCGATAAGCTGGTCAGGAGTAAGATACTCGCGCAGTCCGCTCTGGATAATGCGTTCTGTTCCGCTGCCGTCATCAAGATGCTCGATGTAGAGCTTCTCGCCTTCGGGGTTATTTTCGACGCTCATAATCTTTGCGACTTTAAGCTCAATGTTTGCGTTGAAGTGAGCGATCTGGTCTGCTGCAAGCTCCGGCTCAGCGTGCGCGTGTGCTTTTTCAGCTTTCTTTTCGCCGCCGTTCTTTTTGTTCTCAGCTTCCTTGCGGTCTTTCTGGCTGCCGGCAAACTTTGCTTTGAATGCGTCTGTCGTCTTATTGTCGAGCGGCGTAAAGTAAACGCTTGTTGTTCCGACTGTAGAAAGTCCTGTTGTGTTTCCGAGGTCTGCCCATGTGAGAGCGCCGGCCTTTACCGGCACGCCTGTCTTTGAGGCAGCGATTTCTTTTCCGAAGAACGAGGCTACAACCTGCGTGTACTGCGGCAGATACGGCTGCATCATAATCATAAGGTCTTTAATCACGTAGCAAAGGTTATGGATAAGAGATGCTGCCTTTGCAGGATCTGTTGTGCGTGTCTTCCACGGCTCTGCTGCCTGGAATGCTTTGTTGCAGAGGTCGGAGACTGCGAACATTTCGTGGAACGCGTCCTTAAGATTTGCCCACTCAAGATTTTCGGTAATATTCTTTTCGTGTTCTCGCACCTGTGACCACAGCGCTGTATCCTCTGGCGCTTCGGGAATCTTGCCGTCATAGTATTTAGAGACGAACAGAAGCGTGCGGTTTACGAGATTGCCGAGATTGCCAATAAGCTCGCCGTTATATTTTTCCTGGAAGTCTTTCCAAGTGAACTGTGTGTCCTGTTTTTCGGGTCTGTTGTAGAAAATGTAGAAACGCCATGCGTCTGCCGGTATTCCGGAATCCTTTGCATCGCTGCCGAATACACCGATCCCCTTTGACTTGGAGAATTTGCCGTCCTCATAGTTGAGGTATTCTGTTGAGCTCATGTGGTAGAGCTTTGTCCAGTCGCGTCCGCTGCCAATGAGCGAGCACGGGAATACAACGGTGTGGAACGGAATGTTGTCCTTGCCGATGAACTGGAACAAGTCTACATGCGGTTTTTCTTTTGCTTCTGCTGATTCTGACGGGAGCCACCAGCTCTTGTAGTCGAACGAAGGTTTGCCGGCAGCTTTGAGTTCATCAGCAAGCTGCTTTGTGATTGAAATGTATCCGATAGGCGCGTCGAACCAGACGTAGAACACTTTGTTCTCGTATCCGGCTTTTGGCACTTTGATTCCCCATTTAAGATCGCGCGTAATTGCGCGCTCGTTGAGTCCGTCGCGTATCCATGCTTTTGTCATCTGGATTGCGTTGTCTGACCACTTGCCTTGAACGCTCACCTTCTTCATCCACTCGTCGAGTTTAGGAGCGATAGCAGGAAGGTCTATGTACAGATGCTTTGTCTCGCGTACTTCAGGAGTTGCGCCGCATGTTGAGCATCTCGGATTCTTAAGGTCGGTAGGATCAAGCAGCGTGCCGCAGTGTTCGCACTGGTCGCCGCGCGCGTCTTCGTAGCCGCATTTAGGGCATGTGCCGCGGACGTAGCGGTCTGCGAGGAACATATTGCAGTGCGGACAGAAAAGCTGCTTTGTGGTGTGCTCTTTTATGTATCCGTTTTTGTCGAGATCATTAAAAATCGACTGCGTGATTTCAGTTATTTCTTCGTTCGACGTGCGGCCGAATTTATCGAACGCAATATGGAACCAGTCGTAGATTTCTGAGTGAACTTTGTAGTAATAGTCGCACAGTTCGCGCGGAGATTTTTTTTCTTCAAGGGCGCGTGTTTCTGTTGCGGTGCCGTATTCATCGGTGCCGCAGATATAGAGTGTGTCGTAGCCGCGGCTTCTGCAGAAGCGTGCGAAAACATCGGCACTAAGCATTTGAATAAGATTTCCGAGATGCGGAATATTGTTTACATACGGTAAAGCGGAAGTAATAAGACGTCTGTTCATAATAGAGTAAGTATAGTTTTTTTAGACGGAATATGCAACGGTATAAGGAAATAGCAAATAATTTATTTTTTTGAGGAGCGCTTTTTTTTGGGAAGAACGATTGCAAAATTGATCGTCTTTTCCATTTCCATACCCGCCGCAAG
>LAHS01002254.1_pt1 | contig 18494 bp, 19 predicted proteins | sample 329651 | NCBI WGS metagenome assembly LAHS01 (sample SAMN03275699, study PRJNA271635) | activated sludge metagenome | isolation source: sample C-1 Sludge from hydrolytic chamber (first chamber) of Anaerobic... | reverse complement strand
GAATACCCGCGTCTTACATTGTGTGCTGTTCTGAGCAGGAGTCTGCCTTCGCCACCATCAACTAGCGTTCTATAGAAAGAATGGCTGACAACTTTGTCCTTGTTTCATCCTCTTCAAGTTTTGTCTCGCCCGCTTTAATTAAATCGTTGTGCAATCATATCGTAAATATAACGCGCTTGATCGTATTCAGGTTGAATGGTAAATGCCTGCTTTAAATGATACATCGCATCTTCTGTTTGTTCAGTGGATACAGCATACAGCACACCTAAGTTATAATGAGCATCCGCATTATTCCAATCCTGTTCGATTAAATAATCTAACTCCTTCTTACCTTCCTCGAACATTTCTAATGCGCAGAGCACGATTGCATATGCTAGGCGAATTTGTGTATCCTCTGGTGCAATTTCTGCCGCGCGTTGTAAATATGGCAAAGCAAGCTTAGGATTTTCCATTCGTTCAAAGCATTTGCCCATCATATAATAAACATCCGCACCTGCAATTTTATGCTTCACAGCTTGCTCATAAAGTTTTAACGCTTCGGCATAGCGTTCCGCATTATAATATAAATTAGCTAAACCATAATAGGCTGTAGCTGCCGTTTCATCTACAGTAATTGCTTTTTGAAAAAAACGCTCTGCTCGTTCTGTATCTTCTAAGACCGCCAATAAATTTCCAAAATTCACATAGCCTATTGCATTTTCAGGCTCTGCTTCAATTGCTTTGGTAAAAAGCTGTGCAGCATCCTCATAACGTTTCTCTTGAAACGCTAGTATTCCTTGCTCGTTAAAATCCAAATCATTTCACCTCTATGTAGCGAAAAGACTGCACATCTGATCGCTCTTTCGTGTACACCAAGGTTATTTGCTTGATACACTTTAAAGTTTAGAGTCGCAGTCTTTTTCGCAAGTTATCCAACGTATGTTAGTTTTTCATTGTTTTTAAAAACTTCATCAATTGTACCGCCACCTAAGCAAACTTCACCGTCATATAAAACAACAGCCTGTCCAGGTGTTATAGCACGTACAGGTTCTGCAAACACAATATGTGTACGACCATCTTCTAAAATTTCTACCTCTACAGGAGTATCTGTTTGACGATAGCGGAATTTCGCAGTACAAGAAAATTTCCCGGGCAATTTTTTTGTCGAAGTATAGCCCATTTTCACTGCTGTTAGCGATGTTGAGTATAAAGCATCATGATGGAATCCTTGACCGACAAGCAACACATTACGTTCTAAATCTTTCCCAAGGACAAACCATGGCTCACCGTCTCCACCTATGCCAAGACCATGACGTTGACCTAATGTATAATACATTAACCCATCATGTTGCCCCATTACTCCCCCATCCATCGTTTCCATTTTGCCAGGTTGAGCAGGTAAATATTGACTTAAAAACTCTTTAAAATTACGCTCTCCGATAAAGCAAATACCTGTTGAATCCTTTTTCTTAGCTGTAGCAAGCCCTGCTTCTTCTGCAATTTTACGCACTTCTTTTTTCTCTATATCCCCAATTGGGAACATGACATGCGCTAATTGCTCCTGTGATAGTTGGTTAAGGAAATACGTTTGGTCCTTATTATCATCAACACCACGAAGCATACGTACTTCGCCATCACCACTGCGGTCAATGCGTGCATAGTGACCTGTTGCTAGATAATCTGCACCAAGATTCATCGCATGCTCTAGGAATGCTTTAAATTTAATTTCTTTATTGCACATTACATCCGGGTTTGGTGTGCGTCCCGCTTTATATTCTTCTAAAAAGTATGTGAAAACCTTATCCCAATATTGCTTTTCAAAATTGACAGCATAATAAGGAATACCGATTTGATTACATACTTTAATCACATCTTCGTAATCTTCTGTCGCGGTACAAACGCCATTTTCGTCTGTATCATCCCAATTTTTCATAAAAATACCAATTACTTCGTACCCTTGTTGCTTTAATAAATAGGCAGCAACGGAAGAGTCTACCCCACCTGACATGCCGACGACGACACGGATTTGTGATGGGTCACGTGTTTCGATCATTGTGGTCACCTTTTCTTTTATTCAATTCATTTAAACCTTACTTTGTGGCTTTATTTATAGTAAAAGCATCTTTAAAGGTTTAAAGTTATCTTTTGCAGCAAATTATTTTGCCAATCTTTTCACAATCGTAGCTGTTTTTTCTGCTGCTTGACGTACATTTTCTTCAGTGAGTCCTTGGCCAAAGCTAAAGCGAATAGAGTTTCGCAACTCATCTGCCCCTTTTCCATACATCGCTACTAACACATGTGAAGGATCAATTGTACCTGCTGTGCAGGCAGAGCCACTGGATGCGTAAATACCAGCCATATCTAGGTTCACTAAAAATGACTCTACCTCCATATTAGCAAAACTAATATTTAAAACGTGCGGCAGAACATTTTGTAGATCACCATTGACATGAAATGCTAACTTTTCATGTGAAAAAACATCCAACATAATTTGTTTAAAGCGATTGTACAGTGCTCGCTTACCTTCGCGCAACTCACTTGCATTTTGAGCAGCTGTAGCAAAGCCAATAGCAGCAGGAATATTTTCCGTCCCTGCACGACGTTTTTTCTCTTGTGAACCGCCAAATGCATAGCTTGCAAGTGGTGTACCTGTCTTTTGATAAAGGAAACCCATTCCTTTTGGTCCATTAATTTTGTGCGCAGAGACACTTAATAAATCAACCTGCAAAGCAGCTACATCAATGTTTTCTAAGCCGTAAGCCTGTACGGCATCCGTATGGAATGTCGCTTTATGTTCCCGTAACAACTCACCAATTTCAGCAATTGGTTGAATTGTACCTACCTCGTTATTCCCGTACATAATAGTTACTAAAATTGTATCTTCACGTAGCGCTTGTCGTACCGCTTCTACAGTTATACGCCCGTTGATATCTACTGGTAAATAGGTCACTTCAAAGCCGTCTTTTTCCAACTTTTCACAAGTATGTAACACCGCATGATGCTCAATCTGAGTTGTAATAATATGCTTACCTTCATGAGCACGAGCATTAGCCGTGCCAATAATTGCCGTATTATCCGCTTCCGTACCACCACTTGTTAAAATAATTTCTCCGGGCTTTGCTCCAATGGATTGTGCCAATGTATCACGTGCCTGATCTAAATATTTTCGCGCCTCACGCCCAGCGCCGTGAATACTCGATGCATTGCCATATACATCACGCATCGCTATAGTCATGGCGTCTATTACCTTGTCATTCATCGGAGATGTAGCCGCATGATCAAGATAGATGTTTGCATTCATGTTGAAAACTCCTTTATCCAAAAACACTAAAGTACTGTCTTTTCCCAAGTGGCGAAAACGCTGCATGTTAAAGAGTCCAACTTTGCACAACATGCAGAGTGGCGAAAACATGGCAGCATATAAACCGTTGGAGTGCTTTAGTCTAATAATATTAAATATAGAACATATAGCCGTCTACGACATTTTCCTCTGTATACTGTGCTAAATCTTCAATTGTCGTTGTATCTAACACATTTTTTACAGCATCACGAATTCGTAGCCATAGCTCTCGTTGAGGTGCTTCCTCATTTTCAATACCTTCTACAGGTTGGATTGGCCCTTCTAATACACTGATAACGTTTGCTGCTGAAATCTCACTAGGTGGATTCGCCAGCATATAACCGCCGTACGCTCCACGTACACTTTTTACCAATCCTGAATTACGTAATGGAGACACAAGTTGCTCTAGATACGCTTCAGAAAGCTCTTTTTCAGCAGCAATCTTACGAAGCGGAATTGGACCTTCTCCATAATGTTTTGCCAATTCAATCATAATCGTGAGACCGTAACGGCCCTTTGTAGAAATTTTCATTTTATCACCCTCAATTAGTCTAGTCAAAATACTACCAACAGTATATCATAATCTCCTCTTGAAGAACTCGGAAATACTCTTAGAAGGTTATGATATACTATAATTTAGAACAAACGTACGAAAGGGGATAATGTTTTGCATAACGAACCACTCGCTTATCGGATGCGTCCATTAACGCTTGATGAAATCGTTGGTCAACAAGATTTTGTTGGTCCTGATACGGCTTTATATAAAATGATTGAAAATGGACATGTTCCTTCTATGCTACTGTATGGTGAGCCAGGTATAGGTAAGACATCGATAGCCAATGCCATCGCAGGTAGCTCAAAACTCCCTTTTTTTGCACTAAATGCAACACGCGCTGGCAAAAAGGACGTTGAAGATATTGTACAAGAAGCGAGAATTTCAGGAAAAGTCTTATTGTTTTTAGATGAGATTCACCGCTTCAATAAATTACAGCAGGATACCTTATTACCACATGTAGAAAATGGCTCCATCGTTTTAATTGGGGCTACAACAGAAAACCCCTATCATGATGTTAACCCAGCCATTCGTTCGCGTTGCGGTGAAATTCATCAGTTAAAAAAATTAACTACAGCTAATTTAGTAGAACTTATTCAAAAAGCACTTACTGATGACAAACGTGGACTAGGGAAATATCATTTTGTACTGACAGCAACTCAAATCGAGCAAATCGCCACTGCAGCTCACGGAGATGCACGCAAGGCATTAACTTTGCTAGAGTCGCTTTATTATGCAAGTGATGAAGTGAATGGACAAACGATTGCTTCTGACCATATTTTAGAACATTTGATTGGTCGAATTGGTGTCTACGGAGATAAGAATGGTTCACACTTCTATAACTTGCTCTCGGCATTACAAAAATCCGTCCGTGGTAGTGATACGAATGCAGCATTGTATTATTTAGCACATTTACTTGAAACAGGTGATTTAGTTGCCGTAAGTCGCCGACTCCTTGTTATGGCGTATGAAGATATTGGTCTTGCTAATCCACAGGTTGGTGCACATATGCTTGCAGCTGTTCAGGCGGCAGAGCGTCTAGGGCTACCCGAAGCACGGATCCCACTTGCTAGTGCTGTTATTGAAATGTGCCTTGCATCAAAATCAAATTCAGCGATTTCCGCAATAGATGCTGCAATTGCAAGCATCCATGCAGGTAAAACAGGAGAGATTCCGCTGCATTTACGCGATACACATTATGAAGGTGCCAAAGACTTAGGGCATGTGGGCTACCAATATCCGCATAACAACCCTATTGGGACATTCGGTGGCTGGGTAGACCAGCAATATTTACCAGATGAACTTGTAGGGACAGAGTTTTATAAGCCCGTTATTGCAGGAGAGGAAAAAAGGATGGCAAGTATATACAACAAACTTAAATCATTCCATAATTAGTGCCAGGCACTCAAACAATTATGAAAATTTGCGGAAGCCATACCTGCAAGACTCAAAGCAGTCATCGGCCTCTCTAAAAAGAAAAACTGTAGACAACAGGACATTCTTTGTTTGTCTACAGTTTGCCTGGTAGGCTTCTTCATAAACATCTCGACAATATTAAAAACCATTGTCGTTTTAAAGCTCGACAATGGTAGATACTTATTTCTTATATATTTTTTAAGCTATTTCTTTCTCCACAAACAATTTAAAGCGTTGTAAACACTGTTTAGCTTCACCTTGTTGAGCAAGCACTTCATCTCTTAAAGCAGATACTTTCTCATGATCTTCTACGACATCCCCATACAATGCAAAAATCGCTGTTAAAAACTCTTCATTCTCTTCCTGTTCAATGCTCGGTAAAGAATAGGCCGCGATCATTAATAAACTTTCTACTTTTTCTGGCGTTTTTTGTAGCTCATTGGACGCATAAAAAATGGATGCAGCTAAGAAATAACATAACTTTGCGCTGCAATCTATAAACAAATGCCAATATGTATTGGCTTTCGGAAGTTCTCCTGCTCTTGCTCCTAAGTATTCCTTATAAAACGTAGTAACCTGTGTATATAAAGGCGTTAAAGATCGCATAGCCTTTGTGTAATTATTAGACGTATCCAAATAGTCAAATACAATACTATTCATTTTTTCTTGAAGCTTTACAATATCTAAGTGATCACGAATTACTTGTATTTCCATTTTCCACTCTCCCATGTTCTCATTTGTTTTGGCAAACGCCATTTCTACTCCCCTTAAGCAGATTTGAACATTCCAAACAAAGCGACCTTTTGTATATATATATTGGAATTATTCAAATTATAGCAATAAACCAAAAGAAGAAGTGAGCTCATGAAAAAAATAAGGCAATTTCGTGAATTGTTAGCATTTTGTGTACGTAAGATTAATTATTTTGGTAAAATTAAACTCTTTGTAAATAGTAGTCAAACAAAAATTGTTCTTTTTCTCGATCAATTATTTCGATAATGCAACCATTGGCATATTTTTTAATTCTTTGTTTCGGACTATAAAAATACACATTATTTGTAATTAACCATTGGCTTAACGTCAGCTCCGTTGCTGGTTGCTGTTCTGTTAAAATCCTTTTGTGGCGAAGTATATCCGCCATTTTGTAAAAACCATCTGATAATTCATAAGCAGATACATCAAAATTAAAAACAGGTGTCACAACCTGTCCAACATCATAAATATGTATCGTCTTGTTCGCCTCATCAATCGCTAATTCCACTGTGCTAATTTCATCGAATAGATTTAAGCCTCTATATTCCATTTGATAAATTTGCTCCATTATTAATGAATGCCCCCTCTTTTTTAACAGCCCTATTGTATCATAGAAAAAGCGAGCGTCAGCCGCATAAATAACATAAGGGAGCATTTTACGTCATTTCTCCTACGGATAGTCATGCCGTAAAAGAAAAGAATCTGCAAGCCATTTTGGAAAAAGCTAGCGAAACTCGTATTCACAGCCACGCTGTGCCCATGTAAGCTTACTGTTCCTAATGGAAAACTTTACAGATTCCTCTTCTAATTGGCATTTTCTAAATGACCAAATTTATATAAACGACATGTTTCTAAAACACAGTTTATCCTTGCACGCGGGTAATTTTCACGTCTTCCACAATTTTATTGACTACCCAACTTGCCGCGATTAAACCTGCAACAGAGGGTACAAACGCGTTCGAAGATGGTGGCATTTTCGCCTTGCGGATAGCTGCATCTGGTTTTCCCACATGCTCTACAACATCTGGACGTACGACAATCGGGCTTTCATCTGAGAATACAACGGTTACGCCTTTATGAATACCATCTTTTCGTAATTTTGTGCGAATCACTTTTGCTAATGGATCTGTATGTGTTTTGGAAATATCAGCAATTTTAAAGCGTGTAGGGTCCATTTTATTGGCGGCACCCATACTTGAAATAATAGGAATGTTACGCTTTAAGCATTCTTTCATAATGTGAATTTTATAAATTACCGTATCACTCGCGTCGATAACATAATCAATTCCTTGTGCAAAAAATTGCTCATACGTTTCTTCCGTGTAAAACATATGCATATCAATCACTTCACATTCTGGATTAATATCTGCAATTCGCTCTTTCATCACACCAGATTTAGATTTTCCTACTGTTGAAAGATACGCTACTAATTGACGGTTAACATTTGTAATATCTACATTATCCTTATCAACTAAAATAATACGGCCAATACCACTTCTAGCACATGCCTCGGCAGCAAATGAGCCGACGCCACCTACACCTAAAATGGCTACGGTTGTATTTTTTAATTTTTCGAGTCCTTCAGTACCTATCGCGAGCTCGTTACGAGAAAATTGATGTAACATCCTTACACTCTCCATCTATCGAATTTTTATTAGTAAACCTAGTTATATACTAAGATAAAATCAAACCTATATTACATTTTATCATGATATTGTTCAAGTGGAAATTGTCAAAAGTATTATGCTGTCGTATAGCTAAAAATAAAAATTCGCATAGACATCTAAAGAGCATAGTAATTTCGCCGATTTAGTCAACACCCCATGTGGCATAGTTAGCCTGAAATGCTTGAATAAATGACCTATCCAATGGAACGTGCGCCATTTTAAACGCTCCTACTACAGCTCCTCCAATCGGCTCTAAAACAGGTAAAATAAAGTGCAGTGGCATCTGCTCATCTAACGCTAATTGTTCAAGCTGTGGCACAAGCATCGCGTTATTTGCAAATACACCTCCCGCTAAAACTACTGGTACATTGTCTTGCCTCCATGCCATATTCACATAGCAAGTTTTGATTGCCTTGTAATACTTCACACAAGCCTCTCGCATAATGTAATTGGCTACAGTATCTCCTTTTTCTGCCGCTTGAAAAACATATTTACTAAGTGGAGCAATCACAGTTCTTGGATGTGCAACTCCATAAATACGTTCTATTAATTGTGGAACATGGTCTACAGTAAAATGTTGTAACACGACATCCGTCAAGGCTGTTGGTCTAGCTCGCTGGTCGTAGCTTTGAAAAACTGCCTTTAGCGTTTCAACTCCTAAATCATAACCGCTACCCTCATCATCAAAAAGGTATCCCCAGCCACCGACACGATTGCACGTGCCCTGATAGTTAAACCCCATCGTAATTGCACCTGTCCCAGCAATTTGCACAATGCCCTCTTGTCCTAACGTTCCAGCATAGAGCGCAATTAAGGCATCATTTTCAATGATAACTGTCGTTGCCTTATGAACATATTGCCGAATAATCCGTTCTACTACACCTTCTGCTTGCTGTTCCTTCACCCCAGCCATACCAACAAAGCAGCTATGTATTGCAGAAAATAGTTGTGGCGCTTGTTGCTGCAATTGCTGCAATAGTCCATGCAGCGTCGACTCAAAATGTTGCCCATCCATCGCAGTAGGATTACTACGTGACGTCACTACTTTGCCATATAGATTGCCATGCGCATCACAAATCACTCCACAGGTTTTTGTACCGCCGCCATCTATTGCTAGTACGTACATTTCATTTACTCCTTTCGATATGAAAAAGGATTAAGCACAGTCTACTGTCGGCTTAATCCCCCTCCTGTTTCAATTATTTTGTAAAGCCGAACGACGCCCAAGGTTGAATTTGAGATAATAAGAAGCGTTCTTCTTCCACGACCTTTGCCACTACATTGCTAGAGCCTGCATTGGGCATTGCCTTTAACACTATTTGTAGCTCACCTTTATAGCGCACATCCAAATTATTATCAATTGTCACATCACCTAACTGTAATGGGTGTGTTTCATGAGCTGGAAAATCACCATTTTTATATTTCACGCGCGATTGGGTACTTCGAATAACATAGTCCGATACATCGCCCCGATTAAAATGAGGCTCTTTAAATAACACCGCTTGCTCTAAAATAGTTGTTTCGGAAGATGGGACAATCTTTAGCTCTAGCTTATTGCGATTTAATTGGCCTAATGCGCTAAGTTCTTCCTTTGAAGCATACATATTGCCAATAATACAATCATCAATTAAGCCTGTATGCCATAAATCTTTCGCCTGCACAGTTATTGGTAGATCGCGATGCTCTTCTAATGTCGGTAAACCATGCTCTGTTTTTTCCCAAGGACCATACACTGCATGTTGAGAAGAAATCATCGCCGCAGTTCGTATATGGTTTGCTTTAAAATTTTTCGATGTTGCTAAAAAATGCTGTCGTGATAGTCCCGTATAGCGTCTTGGATAAAAGTTATGACAGCCTATAAGATGATTATGGTTTGGTTGATATGATAAAATATTATCCACATATTTTGTGCCATTACTAATATTAAGCTCAATGTTTAACTCACTATTATCCCATGACATCAATGCTTCCTCATGACCTGAAAATCCCATATCTAGGCGCAATGCCGCTAGATGATAGTGTTCTTTAAAATAAGCAATATTTTTATACGTTAAGCCTAGATCTTCAAAAACTGCTGGTGCAATATCCGCTGAAATAGCAAAGCCTAGCTGTTTGGCAAAATAATTAATTTGCTGTAATTTACGCTTCTCTTTGTCATCGTTTAAAGACAAAAGACATGTAAATATACGGTCAAAACCATTATCATGCGCTAGCTGCACATACTGTTGCATTTCTTCTAGCGTGCTATGCTGTGGGTATAGTGAAATTCCTAACCTTCTCAAATGACAATACCTCCAATATTAAGCTATTACACTTCAACTTTCGGAATCTCTGTTGCTTTTTCAGGCTGTAGTGCTTGTGTCTCTTCCTTTAGTTCATGCTTTTGTTCTTGTTTAGCAATGCGGTTAGCCATCGCTATAAATGGTAGGTAAATACAAACTGACACGATTATAAGCACAAGACTTAAAACAGCTCCAGTCCACGATTGCGTTACTAAAAATCCGTTAATAATCGGCGGTGTTGTCCAAGGTGCTACAACCGTTGCCGCTGGAACCCAACCCCATTTTGTTACAAAAAATGCAATGGTTACGTTAACCATTGGCGTTAAAATAAACGGGATAAACAAAATAGGATTCAATACAATTGGAAGACCAAATAGTAATGGCTCATTAATATTGAATAGGCCTGGTGCTGCTGATAATTTGCCAACGGTATTATATTGCTTATTCTTTCTTGCAAAAATAAAGATGGCGATAATCAGTGCAATGGTTGTACCCGATCCGCCCATATTGACAAACGCATCAAAGAATGGCTTATTAACGATATAAGGTGCAACATTTCCAGCCGAAATGGCATTGACATTTTCCTGAATCGCAGCTGAATTAATCGTTTGCATAAATGGCTCGATAATATTAGCACCATGGACACCTAACGTCCATAAGAATGCTGGGATAAATGCTAAAATTAACGCCGCTACCCATGTATTTGTTAAGCCCATAAATGGCTCCTGAATCGTTGAATAAAACGAACCCACAATATCTGGAATACCAAAACCTGCCGTAATAATGGTACGTACTAATGCGAAAATCCCAATCGTTATAATGGCTGGCAGCAATGCTGCAAATGATTTCGAAACAGCTGGTGGTACTCCATCAGGCATTTTAATTAGCAGCTTACGATTGCCTGCTAATCTACAAAATAGTTCGGTAGATAACAAGGCCACGATGATGGCGATAAATATTCCGCCCGTACCTGTTGTTAATCCTGTTAAACCACCTTCACCAAACGTTCCAAATGTTAAATAACTAGATAGACTAATTACGCCAGCTGAAAGACCATCCTTGTTATACCCCTTCGCCAAGTTGTAAGCAATTGTAAAGGCAAGTAACAGCGACAAAATATTAAATGTAGCATTCCAAATGTTACCACCAAATTGTGTCCATGTTTCATGCTTCCAAATAGAATCAAGTGCATTCTGATAAAAATCAATTGGTAAATTATTAATTAGTACAGCCAACGAACCTACAATTGTCAATGGCATAATCGTAATAAAACCGTCACGAATGGCAACTAAATGACGCTGGCTCCCAACTCTAGCAGCTACCGGCACAAATTTTTCTTCTAAAAATCGGAACATTCCACACACTCCCTTTGCTTTTTATTGTGACATCAAATACTTGATGCTACTCCCCTTTGAGTTGTTCATACAGTTCAATCATTTCTTGTGCTAAATCTCGAAATGTTATAGCATTCATTAAGTGATCTTGCGCATGAATTAATAGCATCGATACTTCAACTTTCTCTCCCCTTGCTTCCTGTGTTAACAATGCTGTTTGTGCATGATGAGCCTCGACTAACGCCTCATTCGCCAGCTTTATTTTGTCCTTTGCTTCATTGATTTGCCCCTTTTTTGCTAACTGAAGCGCTTCCATACATTCACTTTTCGTATTTCCACTATGGACGATTAACCCCATAATGGACTGCATCATCGCTGTTTCTTCCATCGGGCTTGCCTCCTCATCCAATTAGTTTCAATGCCTGTTTCAATACATTGTCACCATTCATCATGCCGTAATCAGCCATATTAATAACATCAATTGGAAAATTTAATTCCTTGAATTTTGCTTCAAAAGTCGATTTTAAGTAGCGAACTTGCGGACCAAGTAACAATACATCCGCCTTTTTATTTGTTAACACTTTATCTACCTCACTTTCAGCTATGGCAAAAATATCTGCCTCAATATTTTGTTCCTGCGCTGCCTTCTGCATTTTTGAAACTAATAAACTTGTACTCATTCCCGCTACACACACTAACATAATATTTTTCATTGTCAGCACTCTCCTTTAATGTCTTTTTCGTTCTTATTATCATCTTGACGACTTTCATGAAATCGCTTTCTTATACTGAGAATAGCATCTATTGGTATATACCACAATATAGATTTTTCTCCATTTTATACCTATACCGCATACTGAAATAATTGGGCTATTGCCTCATTACTTGCAAATAAATGCATTTACGCAACTGGTATAGTCCAGAAAAAACTTCAAAAATTTTTGCGTTTACATTAAAACGCCTCTCGTATTACGTTTAGTTATGTTTCCTTTTCTCATCTACGACACGATGAAGTTAAAAGTATTCGTAAAATGTAGGCTTCTTCGACGGAATCGCCTGCTGCCAATGTTGTATTTCTTCCTCTGCTAGTTCTTTTTGGCTAAAAACAACTGCATCTTTAACACGAAGATAGCCGACCATCATCGCTGAAAATAAGGTGATTGGTAATGTTAGCATATGCTGTTCAGACACTGAATTTGCCTCCATAATCGAAACATGACCATCTTTATTTATCAAATACATTTGTTCATTCCAAGGACAAAATGGATCCTCAAGACGCACGTATAACGTGTGCTGTAAGTTATTCCAAGGGTAACGTTTCATAAAAGCGAAAGCATCCACTATTCGAACCATGACATCTTGTGTTACTTTTTTTTCAACTTGTGGATCTTGAAAATTAAAACCAAAATAGCAATCATTTGCTGTGACTCCCTCAATCGTGTGTACACTTGCTGCATGGGATGAGACAAAACGCCATAGTGCTTGTTCAGCCAGATGATGTCGCGCAATAAAATCATGGATGGTAAAAATACCATCTTGAATCGTATAGCGAATATAGCCAGCTATGCTACTTGCAAAAAAACACGCGGCAAAGTGACTATCAGGTGATCTTCTTGCAATCCGTTTCCACCAAGCAGCGTCTCGTAGCATGCTTCCATTCGTCAAGCGTGCCTGTGCATTATGAAACTGCTGAATTGCTTCAAATAGCGCTATATCTGGCCATTCAAAACTCATACGTTTCACATCATCGTATTGTTTACCGAAATAAGGAAACTTCGACTGTGGAATTGTATAATGAAGCTTTTCAAAAAATAGTTCCCAGCCAAAGTAACGATAAAAGGAGATAGAAAATGGAGCCAGTACTGAAATGGTTTGCCCTTTTTGTCGCATTTCTTTTAGCGAAGCTATCATCAACTTCTTCATAATCCCTTGCTGACGATACTCTGGATAGGTTGCCACAAATCCAATTCCACCCATTTCATAATTTTCACCATGTATCATCATATTCAGTGGCAGTATTAAGAGCTGACCAACGACCTTATCCCCGTCATAAGCGCCCAGTGTTGTACTATGCTCAATCCAATAATGGAAATCGTCACGACGTGCACCAGTATATTTATTTGGAAAGCAATAATCCCTTAGTCGATGAATTTGTAGGTAATCATTTGATGGAACGTATTTAATATCCATGACGCCCTCCTTTTTACAAAAAATTCAGAATTGAATAATTACATTATTAGCTGTTGTTTTATATACGCTTCAACTTCAGAAGCCGTTGCTAACATTAAAATAACCTCAATATGTTGGCCTAACTGTTCTTTTGAAAGCTTTGCAATCTGTGCCCTTGCTTTGAGAATAGAAGCGGCATTCATGGAAAATTCATCTAAACCGAGAGCCAGTAAAATTGGTATCGCCACTTCATCCGCTGCCATTTCACCGCACATTCCTACCCATTTCCCCTGTTGATGTGCCGCATCAATAACTTGTTTAATCAGTCTTAGTACAGCCGGATGATAGGGTTGGTATAAATAAGAAACATTTTCATTCATACGATCTGTAGCTAACATATATTGTATTAAATCATTTGTCCCGATTGAGAAAAAATCCACTTCTTGTGCAAATAAATCAGCAATCATCGCGGTCGCAGGAATCTCCACCATTATGCCAACTTCTATTGCATCAGCTATTGCAACCCCTTGTGCTTGCAATTGAGCTTTTTCTTCTACTAACATTTGCTTCGCTATGCGCCATTCCTCTAACGTTGCAATCATCGGAAACATAATTTTCAAATTGCCATAGGCACTCGCTCGTAGTAAAGCACGCAGTTGTGTACGAAACATGGTTTGTTGATTTAGGCAAATTCGAATCGCTCGGTAGCCTAAAAACGGATTGATTTCAGATGGTAGCTTTAAGTAAGGCAGGTGCTTATCACCCCCAATATCTAATGTACGAACAATCGTAGGCTTCCCTTGCATTTTTTCAAGAACCGTACGATAGGCTTGAAACTGTTCTTCTTCATTCGGGAGTTCTTGCCGCTCCATATACAAAAACTCCGTTCGAAAAAGACCGATACCGTCCCCCGCAGCAAGTAATACCTTCTCTACGTCTTCAGGCTTGCCAATATTACCAGCAATCTCTACACTGTGCCCATCAGCACTTTGGCTCAACAATGTAACATATTGAGAGAGCTCACTTCGTTGTTGCTGTTGCACTTGTTGCTGTTGCATATAAAAAGCGGCCACTTCTGGTGTTACATTCATAAGAATGTTGCCCTTTGTACCATCCATAATAAGGGGCGTGCCGTGTTTAATTTCCTTTGTAGCCGTTTTTGTTCCCACGATGGCTGGAATATCTAGCGTGCGTGCGAGAATAGCAGAATGTGATGTTCTCCCACCAATATCTGTAATAAAACCTTTGACATATTTGGTATCTAATTGTGCTGTCATCGATGGAGTTAAATCTTCAGCAACGATTATGACATCTGATGCCAAACGACGAATATCAGGTAATTCCACATGCAATAAATGCGCTAATAATCGCTTCGATACATCACGAATATCCGCCGCTCGCTCCTGCATATAAACATTATCCATTCCTTCAAACATCGAGATAAACATTTTTGAAACTTCATGTAATGCATACTCCGCGTTGCTGCCTAATTTCATTTTTTCTTCAATAGCGGCTAACATTTCAGGGTCTTCTAATAAGAGTAAATGGGCAACAAATATCGCTGCCTTTTCTTCACCAAACTTTTCCTGCGCGCTTGTTACGATTTCTTGTAATTCCACTTTCGATTGCGCTAGCGCTTTTTTAAAACGTTCAATTTCTGCCTGAACATCAGTAATCGTCTGTTTTTTAAATGATAAATCTGGTTCCACTAAACAATAAGCATCAGCAAAGGCAATGCCTTCAGAAACGGCAATACCTTTTATCTCTAACATTCTTCACCAATTCCTTTCGTTACGATTACCTCTGTCACAGTTTGCATTAGCTGATCTGCATCTGTCCCCTGTGCCGAAATCGTCACAATACTTCCTGTTACGATTCCTTGTGCCATAACGCCCATAATTGATTTTAAATTGACAGACTTGTCATTGTAAGTTAACTGAACATCACAAGCAAATGGTGTTACAGCAGTTACTAATAATGCTGTTGGTCGAGCATGTAAGCCTTCTGGTGTTGTAATCTTAAATGTTTTTTTCATCGATATCCCTCCAAATTTCATTCAAAATTAATCCGAGATTGATAGTTCGCAATCATAACATCATTATGATGCAAATTTGACTCTACATTGTTACTCTCAAAAACAGGTACTATCCCCTGACACTCCGCCATTATTTCAATAACTTGGCTAAATAACGCCTGAAGAATAGCAGAACCAATAACCGTTGACGCTGGTGCATATTGCATCTGCTGTAGATGTAATAAGCCATCTCCTACAGGGATATGTGTATCAATAACAACATCGACCACATCCTCTAATCGCTTACCACTATGATGACGAGTTGGTTGTTGGCGATACGCAAGTGATTGCATAGACATGACGAGGACACCCGATTGTTTGGCTAACAATGCGGCATCGATTGGGGCATAATTTCGCCCAGACGTTGAAATAACAATACATACATCGTACGCATGAAAATGAAAATGATCTTTATGGCGCGCTATAATTGTTGGGTCTTTTTCATTTTTCGAAGATGTCAAAGCACCTGCATATAAAGTTAATGGCTCTATTGTTATAGGACGTACAGGCACAAGCCCTCCAGCACGATAAAAAGCATCTTGTGCTAATAGATGTGAATGCCCACACCCAAACAATTGCAGAATCCCTCCACGTTGGAGACGCAAAACAATCTGTTGTGCCGCTTCGGCTATCAGTGCATTTTCCTGCTCTAGCACAATATCTAATAGTTTTTGAAGTTCATGAAAATAAGCTCGCATCGCATCACCTTTTAATTTCGCTTATAAATTTGTATCGATCTGCACGATAAGTACTTCGTACAAGTTCAAATGGCACACCGTCAGCTAAATAACTTGTTCGTTTAATAATTAACACTGGTGCTGTACTATTAATTTGCAAATATTTACTGTCCTCCTTCGCCACAATAGCTGCCTCCATTTGTTGAATAGCATTGCCAATTTTCTGATGAAATTTTGCTTCTATCAGTGCATACAATGAGCCCATAATTTTTTTCTCATCTAATTCAGGATAAACTTTCACTGGAATATACGTTCTTTCTATTGCCATCGGTTTAGAATCGGCATTTCGTATTCGTGCGACAAAAAATACTTCCTCCCCAGGTTCTAACAACAAGTCACCGGCTATGTCTAGAGGTGGCACAATTTTTTCAAAGCGCAAAACTTTACTGCTCGGTTCCATTCCTCTTGCACGCATATCTTCTGTAAAGCTTGTTAATCCCATTAATGGTTGTTCCAATTTCGGATTGGCTACATACGTACCTCTTCCTTTTTCACGATAGAGCAATCCACTGTTTACTAAATTGGTAATGGATTGACGGACAGTCATCCTACTCACATCAAATTGCACTGATAGCTCTCGTTCTGATGGAATATTTTCTCCTATTTTGTATTCCTCTAAATAAATTCTTTGCTTTAATATTTCCTCTATTTGTATATAGATTGGTATATGAGAATTTTTATCTAACAAGCTTGGCACCTTCCTAACGCGTTTTACTATGATTTCTCAAATACAACTTTCCCCCGACAAATAGTTTTTTCTACATTTAGCTGTTGATCTAACAAAATCACATCCGCATCAAAGCCTGCTGCGATACGACCTTTCGAACGTAGCTGTAATTGCTGTGCAGCATTTGCAGAAGACATGGCAACAAGTTCTGACAGTGAACAGTTTGTGACCGCTTTCATATTTTTCACTGCTTGTTCCATCGTTAAAATACTACCAGCTAATGAGCCATTGGGTAAATGCGCTCCGCTTGCTGTAACATGGACCGTTTGACCACCTAAATCATAATTGCCATATTGCAATCCTTTCGCACGCATTGCATCCGTAATTAAGATAATTCCCGCTGCCCCCTTTAGTCGGTAAGCAAGTTGTATGGACATAGGATGACAATGGACAAAATCCGCGATGATTTCAACTTTCACTGCATTTTCAAGAAGTACACCACCGACTACTCCTGGATTGCGATGATGGAATGGTCTCATTTGATTGTATAAATGCGTTGCCTGTCTCACACCAACTGCCACTGCTCTATCGACCTCTTCAAACGTTGCATCTGAATGGCCAATCGAAACAATTACGCCTTGTTTATGTAGCGCTTTGATAAACGCTATACCCCCCTCCAACTCTGGAGCGACAGTGATTTGTTTAATACGGTTGTGACTCAATTGTTGCCAATAAGCAAATTGCTCGATTGATGGTAAAATCATATAGTCCACTGGTTGGGCACCTGCTCGCTTTGGTGACACATAGGGTCCTTCAACGTGCACACCTAACAATGTGGCTTCATCTTCATCATTTTCAAATTGTGCTATCGTCTTTAATGCTTGCTCAATGGTATCTGTTGCCTGTGTCATGGTCGTAGCAAGAAAGCCTGTGACACCTTCTTGTACTAAGGATCGGGACATTTGATGTAATGCTTGCTCGGTGGCATCCATCACATCACTTCCGGCAGAACCATGAATATGCATATCAATATAACCAGGGAATAGCAGCCAGTCTTTTCCCTTACCATCAATATATTGCTCTGCCTGATCGAATAATTCATTGCCTACTTTCATAATCCGACCATCCGCAATGAAAACATCACCTTTGAACGGCAAGTCGGTATCGTTGACGATCGTGACATTGGAAATTAATAATCTGTGGCTCAATTCAACACCTCCACTGCCTTTGCTTTTAACAACTTGGCTGTGCAAGAAAAAGACATCTATTTGCATTATGGTCTAGTTGTCTATACCAATTATAGTGTGTTCATTTGAAAATAAAAAGTAATTTTTACAATTTTTCTTATTTTTATTTCAATTTAACAAAAAAGTCCTGACTTAAAATAAGCTAATCCCAATAGAAAAAGGGGCTGGGACAAAAGAGAAAAAGTGTTAGATTGACTGCCATCAATCTAACACTTTTTTGCTGCGCCGTTGTTGTCCGCTTCGGCGGCGCTTTCCGCTCAGCACAGTAAGCCGCAA
>LAHS01003260.1_pt1 | contig 18521 bp, 12 predicted proteins | sample 329651 | NCBI WGS metagenome assembly LAHS01 (sample SAMN03275699, study PRJNA271635) | activated sludge metagenome | isolation source: sample C-1 Sludge from hydrolytic chamber (first chamber) of Anaerobic... | reverse complement strand
ACTCCGTCTCTACTAAGCCATCGGTACGGTTCGTGCGACAGCCTGTCTGCGAAATCTGTGGTTGATACTATCTGCAACACGCCAATCATTCGTGTTCATTCGTGGAATTCGTGGTAAAAAATCTGTTCCATCTGATTCATCTGTAGAGCAAAAAGACAGTCCGCGGTTCAGAGGATTTGTGCCATCGAACTTTCCTGCCTATGATGTCTCGGATTCTTTGAAAACATGGGGACATGGAAGGAAGGGTAAGGTGATGGGGTTAGGCTGTAGGGGCGGGCTCGGCCCGCCCTCAAAACGCCGCCCCGTCCCCTTGGGCAAGCATCCACCCATGACAGTAAAGGGCGGGCCGACCCCGCCCCTACGTCACGCCCCCAGCCTTGTGGCAGGATGAAGAATTGGGGGAGAGCTGCCTTATATGAACAGGTTGACGTTCGCCTTCTCTGCCCGCTCCATATAGCTGGCCACGCCGCCGATGGTCACGTTGTCGAGCAGTTCCTCGCGCTGGATACCCATCATGTCCATCGACATCTGGCAGGCTATGAACTCCACGCCGTTGTCGATGGCCTGCTGGCGCATCTCTTCCAGCGAGTAGATGTTCTTGCGCGTCATGATGTGCCGCATCATGCGGTCGCCCACACCCATCATGCTCATCTTGGAGAGCGACAGCTTCCTGGAGCTTGAGGGCAGCATCCATGAGAACATGCGGCCGAAGATGTCCTTCCTGACCTGCGGTTTCTGCTCCTTCTTCAGCACGTTGAGCCCCCAGAACGTGAAGAAGATCGACACCTTATGCCCCGTTGCCGCGGCGCCGTTGGCCAGCACGAAGGTGGCCAGGGCCTTGTCGAGGTCATCGCTGAACATGATCAGCGTCTTGTTCTTTTCCAGGGGTGAGCCGCATGAGGCAGAGGGGGCTTCGCAGCCTGCGCCCTTCCTCACGGTGACGACATGGTAGCCTCCGTCGCTCTCGTGCCCCTCGAAGATGTTGCCGGTGGTGTTACACCACGCCCGGGCATCGGTGGGGAACGCGGCATCGGTGGCCTTCACCCTCAGCACCTCGCCGGGCTTGAGCTGGTCCATGGCCTTCTTGAGCTTCAGGATAGGCCCGGGACACTGCAGACCGCAGGCGTCGAGCAGGACGGGAGAGGCAGAAAGTCCACCCTGTGCCTCTCCGGAAGGGGAGGCGGCGGCACTGCCCCACTCCACTTTCTCCACCGTCGGCGACAGCACGCGTTCCTCCTCGCGCCGCAATTCCTCCCCACAGGGCGGATCGACGGGAGCCGTGGCCAGGTCGTACGTCTTGTATCCTCCCGACAGATTGCGTACGTCCTTGAACCCGCGCCCCAGCAGGATGCGCTGAGCCAGGTAGCCACGCAGGCCCACGGCACAGAACACCACGATGGGTTTGTCGTGAGGCACCTCGCCGATACGCTGGCGCAGGTCATCGACAGGAATGTTGATAGCCCCGGGGATCGTGCCGATGGCAAACTCGTCCTCGGTACGCGTATCGATCAGGGTGATGGCAGAGCGGTCCATATCGCGCAGCTCGCGCCAGCTGACGACGGGCATGGCCCCGCTCACGATGTTGCTGGCCGCATAGCCGGCAATGGCAATGGCGTCCTTGGCCGAAGAGAAGGGAGGTGCGTAGGCATGCTCCAGCCTGGTGAGGTCGGCCACCGTGCCACCGTGCTTGATGATCAGGGCCAGCTGGTCTATACGCTTGTCGGCACCCTCGCTGCCCACGCACTGTGCGCCATAGAGCCGCCCGGTAGCGGGGTCGAAGGTGAGAAGCGTGGTGAGCTGGAAGCTGTTGGGGTAGTATCCGGCGTGCGCCGCCGAGGTGGTGATGCTGGTCTGATAGTCCATGCCGAGCTGCTCGAGCCGCTTGGCAGCCAGACCGGTTGACGCCACCGTGAGCCCGAAGACCTTGGCGATGGCGGTTCCGATGGCCCCTTCGTAGGGCGTGTGGTTTCCGCCCACCATGTTGTCGGCAACGATTCGGGCCTGACGGTTGGCCGGTCCCGCAAGATAATTGAGCCACGGCTCACCCGTGAGCGGATGGTTAAACTCTATCGCGTCGCCTACGGCATACACGTCGGGCGCGGAAGTCTGCAGGTAGTCGTCCACCTTGATGCCGCGGGTGCCCAGTGCTATGCCGGCATCGGCAGCCAGCTGCGTGGAGGGGCGCACGCCGATGGAGAGCAGCACGAGGTCGGCCGTGAGTGTCTGATCCTTGTTGGTGCTCACCTCGATACGGCCGTCCCGGACTTTGAAACCTGTCACGCCCGTGCCGAGATAGAGCCCTACGCCCTGCGTCAGGAGTTCGCGGTGGACGTGCGAGGCGGTGCTGAAATCTACAGGAGCCATCACCTGGTCGGCCATCTCCACGATATCCACGTGTGCACCGGCACGGTGCAGGTTCTCGGCCATCTCCAGTCCGATAAATCCGCCACCTACAACCACCGCGCGCTTCACGCTGTGGGTGTCCATATAGTGCTTGATGCGGTCGGTGTCCTCCACGTTGCGCAGGGTGAAGATGCCCTCGGTGTCGATGCCGGGCAGGGGTGGACGCACGGGAGTGGAGCCCGGAGAGAGCAGCAGCCGGTCGTAGGTCTCCGTATAGGTGCTGCCGTCCGACCTACGGACGGTCACGCTGTGCGCGGCGGTGTCGATCTTCACCACCTCCTGCTCCACACGCACGTCGATGGCGAATCGTCGTGAGAATGTCGCCGGCGTCTGCACAAAGAGGCTCTCGCGCTCCTCGATCACGCCCCCGAGATAATAAGGCAGCCCACAGTTGGCGTAACTGATATACTTGCCCTTCTCAATCAATACGATCTCTGCCTGTTCGTCCGCGCGGCGAATGCGGGCGGCAGCAGTGGCCCCTCCGGCCACCCCGCCAATAATAAGATGTTTCATATCTTCTGTCGTTATTTATTTTCTATTGGAAATTTTTGCAAAGATAGTATATTAAAACGTAGATAAATGTTTTCCAATAGAAAATAAACAAGATTTAACGATTAGCTTTGCACAAGTTATAGAATCATCCAGCAAATGACAACTTGAGAGGCAGGAAGAACGATAAAATAAAAATAGGAGTAAAACGACCTGCGCCGTTTTACCCCTATTCTCTCTATTTGTGGCCTGCACACCTTATCGCCGAATGACTTTCCGGCCCCGGTGGATATAGATGCCCTTGCCGGGAGCACTGACACGCCGCCCCTGCAGGTCGTACCACGCGTTGTCGGCTGAAGCATGGGTGACGGAATGGATACCCGTGGTGCCGCCAACCTGGAACTTCACGGAGGAGACTGTACATGCCAGCGTGCCGGCTATGAAGAATGTTCCGGGAACGGTAGATGTAAGCTGCAGCTCCACGGGACCCTTCTCGGTGACGAGTTCCTGCTTGACAACCGGCTGTCCCGGTGCCTTGAAGAAGATCTGAAACACTCTGCCACTGTTCGCACGGCTGCACCCAAACGATACCGTGCACGTGCCCGCCACCTCGGCATCAAAGGCCAGGCAGCGGTCGAAGTTAGTGTTGCCGTCGTCGGCATCGGCCTTCCTGTCGCGAGCGAGATAGGGTTCTATACGCGTGCCATTGGCTGCGAAGGAGAGCACATGACCCTTCACCGTGATGGCATGGCTTCCCGCCGTACCCCGGATCCATAACTTCTGATAGTTGGTGTATTGCTCCAGGGTGCCGTCAGACAGATCGGAAAAGTCCCAAATGGTTGTTTCTGAGACGCCGCCCTCACCGGCCGGCACCTCCGCACCTACGGTCTCCCGTGCCTCAGCCACTGCCGTCTGATAACCGCTGAAGTCGGCACCGTAATCAGCATTGCTCTTCAGCCTGAGAAAACTCAGTGTCGCTGCGGAGAGGAAGCCGTCGGCCTGCCGCGATGCCATGATGTCATGCTCTTCGAGGTTTTCAAAATCAGCGTCCGACAGATGAGCCTGATCGACCCACATCTTGCCCGCGGCGTCCCAGGCAAATGAGTTGAAAGCCACCGTGCAGCTGTCCCGGTCGCCATTGACCCAGTTCATGACCCGTGTGCTACCATACGCCAGGTTATGCTCTATCACATGTCCATATCCGTTTACGTCTACATTGTCGGTGGCTCCGCTGCCGCGCCTGTTCACCATGCAGTAGTTATACCGTCCGTTCTTATAGGCCGTGTTGTGATGGAAGAAGATGCCTCCCAGGTGATGGTTGCTGTAGATGCCGTTCGACTTGTTGAATGCGGCCACGTTGTGATGCACCTCGTGCATGGGTGCCCCCGCTGCCGGCAGCCCCGCATCTGTAGCCCCCATGCCGAAACCTCCTGCCTTGAATCCGTTGCCGTCGCCCCTGCTCCTGTAGGTGCCATCGGGCTCCCATGAGTAACCGTTCTTATAAGCGTAGCAGTATTCGAAGGTCACGGGGGCATAGCAGTTGATCAGGTCGAACCCGTCGTCACTGTTCGCCCACGCACGGCACCCGATGAAAGTGTTGCCCTTGGAGCCTGCCTGCACATGGCACCCGAAGCCGTCTGTGTTGCCCCCGGCACCACCTTCCGAAATAGGGTCGTAGTTGTTGTAGGCATCACAGTTGACAAAGAGGTTATAGGCGGAGCCGAGCTGCAGATAGAATCCGATGCCCATGCCGTCGTGGCAGCTTACGTTTTCGAAGGTGTTATGACTGCCATTGCTGATGCGGAAATTCTCCGACTGGGTATGCCCGGTGAGCAGAACCTGCAGACCCGTGGCCTCTATGTCCCTGAAAACGAGATAATCGGCCTCGACCAGGAAGCCCGTGATACGCGTCTGGGGTTTCACTCCGGAGAAGTCGAACACCGGACGCCGTCCGGAGGGATCCGTCACACCGATATAGCTGATGGGGTGTCCCGCCGTACCACTGACATTCATATCGAAGACTATGGAATAGAGTCCGTTGTTGCCCGTAGCCATAATGTCGGCATCGGTCAGCCTGTAAGTCCCGGCTGCAATATAGACCTTGTCGCCGGGAGCCACCTGCTGCTGTGCCTTTGTGAGTGTGGCGAAGGCAGAAGAAGCACTGAGTCCGTCGTTGGTATCCTTTCCGCCGACCGACACATAATAATCGGTGGCCGAGGCAGATACAGCCGACAGCACACCAAGAAGTAAACTGTAGATTCGTTTCATGATTTGTTTGTTGAGTTTGGTTTGAGACCTCTGCAAAACTCTACTTACTCAAAAAAAATAATTGATTGTCAACGAGCTACTCCTTTTATTTCCCCTCTTGTAGAGGAGTCTTGCAGAGGTTTCTGTCTGTTTAGTTTGTTAAGTTTGTTTGCTTGCTTAGTTTGTTTAGTTTGCGTGTACAAAATTATATAAAAAATTCCTTTTCCTTTGCTTCAGCGATCCATTTTCTTGTCATAAATTGTCGAGTCTGTCAAACAAAGGTTTCCAGGCCGATGACAGTGTCGGAAGATTCACTTGTCCTGATGATACAATAACAGGACAAGTAATGACAGCCCATCTGCACGAGGAAACCATAAAATTTCAGGGAAAAAACTCCTGTCCGCAGGGCTACAGCTATTTCACAAAATAATGTCTGGGCGTTTTGCTCTGTGTCTCCTTTACGAAAGCTATAAAAGTTTCCAGATCCCAGATACTTTCCCTATATTCTTCTGGATAATTCTTCTTATATTTTTGAGGTACTATCAAATGAACATTCTCATCTGCCATTTCTTTCAGTTGGTTGCGAGAAATAGCTTGCTGAAGGGTGAACAGATGTTTTTCACCGATACGGTTGGCTTCATTGATAACCTGCCTCCATCTATCCTTACAGGTTGTTTTGGCCGCTAAGGATACAAGTAAATCAGCAGGAAACTCAAAATTGTGATAACATTCACCATTTGGAAAAATAAAATCAGGCTTTTTGTTTTCTTCAGTAACGACCTGTTCTTCATAGATGATATCACAGGCATCAAATACAGAAGACAGATGATGTTCCAAAGATTTACCCGCTCTCGACTTTCTTCTGTTTAAGATCTTGTTAGCAGTCTCAGTAAATACACTTACGCTCGTAAAAGCCTTACCAATAATGGAAGCATAAATTTTGTCTTCCATCTTTTGAAACAATGTATATTCTGCATCAACCCACTTCAACAATATCTGGTCAGGACATTGTGCAATCATATTCTTTGTGATCTGATTGGAATTATTGAAACAATCTCGGGCTCCGTCAGCCATAGTAACCGTATCAGGGAAATCCTTGAAATTTGAAATAAAAAGGTCCATCAGATCATTGATACCATTTTGAGGCACCTTCAATTCTTTTCTTATAAGCTGGTTTGTATCGTCAGGAGAAAGATTGAATGTAGCAAGAAAATCGTCAATATCCTCGTCTTCTGACAACACATAGCCCTCGTAATCAGAGATGGTGTGTTGCACCAGTATAAGCAAGTCCCCAACATGCTCATCATCAAGCATAGGAAAAAATTTTCCGAATCGAGTTATGCGGAACTCATTCCTTGTTCCTGTACCATAATAAACGAAACGGCTTTGTGTGGTAAAATCATTCTGCCATTTTATTTCTACCATCTTGTCTCTGTTTTCACCCTTATGTACAGGTGTTTCAAACAGGATTCTTGCAGCCTCTTTAGGAATATAGAAACCTGCTTGATGCGATCCCGTCTTACCAGTATCATTACCCGTTATATAACGGCAAAAAGAACAGATTCCAGAATCCACACTTTTAATGGCAAGGTTCAATAATTCACTCATGATTCATATTGTCTAAAGTCTTTACTATTTGCTCAGCTACAGCCGTCATCAGCGGAACAACAACAGAATTGCCGCATTGTCGATATGCCTGCACATCGGACACCGCGTTGATAATATAGCTGTCCGGATAACCCATCAAACGGGCGCATTCCCTTGGTGTCAATTTTCTTGGATTCTTATTCTCCTGAGGTATCAGTATCTCAGAACCGTCCTTGTAATAACGCGCGCTTAACGTGCGAGTGATACCTTTTAAATCTACGAGTCCAAATCCAAACCCATTCCCCCTCGCTTTTTGCCTGTCAGCATAATTTTGCAGATAGTCCCAGAGCTTGTCAGAGAGGGTATATTTCTCCTCTACCTTTTTTTGGAGAATGTCTCCAACACAAGTCTGTGGCTCTGACTGCTCCGGGAAGCAAAATGTTTCTTTACCCTCATATCGCCTTTTGTCGAATCCAATGATCAGGATTCGCTCACGGTGTTGTGGAACGTATGACTTCCCGTCTAACACTTTATAATGAATACTATAGTCCAGCTCCTCAAGTGTTTCTCTGATTACTCGAAATGTGTTTCCCTTATCATGCGAAGTCAGGTTCTTAACATTTTCAAGGAAGAAAGCCTTTGGGCGATGACGCTTTAGAATTTCAGCCACATCAAAAAATAGAGTACCCTGTGTTTTGTCTTCAAACCCTGTAGGGCGACCAAGGCTATTTTTTTTTGCTACTCCTGCAATAGAAAACGGTTGGCAAGGGAAACCTGCGCATAGAATATCAAAACTCTCGGGTATGAACCTCTTAGTTGCTTCCAGAGTGATATCGCCAAAAGGCATTTCTCCGAAGTTAGCCAGATAGGTTTTTTTCGAAAATTTATTCCATTCTGATGAAAATACACACTTTCCACCCTGCCGCTGCATGGCAATCCTGAAACCGCCAATACCAGCAAAAAGGTCTATAAAGGTAAATCGGGGATTCTTTGGCGCAGGAAAAGGCACTTCGAAATATTCTGCAAACAGATCGCTATGCATTGGATCTTCCACCGCCTCGGCAATATCAGCATCTGTATAGTCCGTCTCCTTTTCTTTATTATATCCCAGCCAGTCGCGAATCAGAACATCTATATCAGCAAGATATGTACCATAACCCTTTTCCGTGCTATCCATGTTATGAAGATAATGGGTTAGTAAGGCAAGACAATTATCATAGCTTGTCTCACCATATATTTTCACTCCGTTATCAAGTACCTCTTCTGGATACTCCTTTATATTCAATTTCATTCTTCTTTGTTTAGATTGCAAAATTACCATTTTTTCCCTGATTGCTGAAATTAAAAATAATTTTGTTAATTAGACAAGAGACAGCCCCTAATCACCCATCGCACCATATCTGGTGGGGCTCCAGCCAAATGCAGATTGCTGGACACCGCCAGCTTAGGAAGTCTCTCTGAATACGATTTAACGATTATCGTTGCTTCGGCAATTTTATACAACTATAGATTTCAAATGACACAGATTTGGCTGCACTACGTCAAGTTCTTGCGGATTGTGAAATGCCCCCCCTCCCAACCTATGGTCCCTCCCGACCCGCCAAGGGGAGGAGAAGCAACGCGTCAGCTAATCTGCGAAATCTGTAGCGTGAAATCTGTGGATGGGATATTGATGGATCGTTGCGTCGTCACTCGGTCACCTCCTCCGCTCTTACGCTGTCCATCTCGCGCAGATAACGGTCAAGCATCTCGTCGAGCCGGCCGTCGGCATCCTCGCTGATGGCGAGCGGTGCCGCATCGCCTGCCTGACGACGCGCCTTGCGCCCGAGCAGCGCACCGACGACACGTCCCATGGTGAGGTCTTCGGCCGAATGGTTGAGCGTATAGACCTCGGCGCCGTCGTCGAGCTGCGTGCGTGCCACGAGGTGGGCCTCGCAGAGCAGCGCCAGACTGCCCATGAGCTGGGCATAACTAAAGCGCGTGAGGCGCAGCAGCCGGTGGGGACGCACTGGCCCCCTGCCCTGCCGCTGCCGTCGGCACATCACGCTCAGCACCACCACGGCACGCCGCAGCGCCCCGCGCACGCTGTCCTTACGGTCCTCGCCACGATGGCCGTCGGTCACCTCCTGGTTGGCACGGGCAAGCTCGGCAAAACCGATGCAGATAAACCACGACAGCTGGATCCAGAGCAGGAAAAGGGGAAGGGCGGCCAGCGAACCATAAATGAGGTTATAACTGGTAAAGAGCACCTGGAAATGAACATACACCGTCTGCAACCCGATGATGCAGAGCCCGGCAAGCAGTGCGGGAAACCACACCATGCGCAGACTTACGCGCGTGTTGGGCAGATAGGCGTACATCAGGGTAAAAAGCAGGGTGAGAATGCTCAGGGGTAGCAGGAATCCCACCAGTCCCTTCAGCAGCGGGGTGAGCAGCTGGAACGAGGGCAGATGCTGGATAACGGAATGGAAGAATACGCTCAATCCCGACAGCACCACGATGACAAGCGGCACCAGAAACACGATGGCCACATAGTCGATGATGGCGGTAACAAGGCTGCGCTCCTTCTTCACGCCCCAGATGCCATTAAAAACACCCTCGATGTTATTGAACAGCGAGATGACGCTGTAGAGCATCATCACCAGCGACACGCCGATCACCACTCCCGTATGGGTGTAGCCGATATACGATTTGGACAGCGACACAATGGCATCGGCCACCGCGGGCTGCGACACGAACACACGGCGGCACCACTCGGCAATATACTCCTCGAAGCCGAAGCCACGCCCCACGGCAAAGATCATGGCAAACACGGGAATGATGGCCATCACGGTGTTGAAAGCCATCTCCGCAGCAAAATCCCAGTGATTCTCCACGAAGAGACCCTTAAACACCATATACGCCCGCTGTGCCAGATACACCCACGGCTGATCGCGGAACCGCACGTTGCCATGCTGCCAGATGGTGCGGCGAAAGTAATAGATCATTCGATTCATAACGACGCTCCTTTCCCCCTCCTTATCAGAGGGCTGTTTGCTGCCTTTTTCTTCATTCCCTCTCGCCCTGAGGGGAGGCGTGGAAGACAGCTTATATCAGGTTCCCGCTGAACAGCACCTTCTTGATATCCTCCTCGTGGTCGTAGATAAACCGCGCCACGATACTGCTCAGGATTGCCGAGGTGGACAACTTTTCCGGACCGGCATACTTCATGCGGTCGAGCACATTCTTCAGCGACTCGTCGATATAGATCGTGGCGAGCTTTCCGCCGCCGGTCTTATACTGCTGAGCCATGTCGAGGAACAGATCCCAGCTGTCCTTCGAATCGTCTTTCACGATCGCGTACTCTTTCATCGTATTCTCCTTCGGGCGACGTCCGCGGCCATCTGCCTGGGCTGCCGGCGCAGGCTTGGCATCTCCGGCCTGTGGTCTGTCGTCAGCAACGCCTTCCACCTGCACGCTGCTTTCTGCCGGCCTCTCGCCCTGCCGCTGAACCGCCACAGGAGCCGTCGCCTCCACAGCCACGGTCTCCTCAACAGCCTGCCGGCGCGCTTCACGCTCCGTCTCCACATGGCGGGAAGGAGCTTCGGGGGCGCGTTCCGTCATCGCCTGGGGAGCCACAACAGTCTCCTGTTCGTCATCTTCGCGATCGTCCATTGCTGCCGCGGTATCCACCGGCTGCGGCTGGAAAGTAGATGTTCCGTTCTGAAGGTCATGCACCAGTCCCTGGATACCACCGGGAAGCATGACGCGTGTCTTTTTCTTTGCCATAATAATAAAGACCTCTCCTGGCTCCCCCGTCTGGGGGAAGTCCGGTTACGAGAGGAATTGTTTTGTAGCCCTCTCCTTCTTCTTATATTCTAAGAATAGTCGAGAACATAATTATTATTAATAATATAGTTATATAATAGATAGGTTCATGAGAAACCGATTCTCTGTCTCCCCGCATCTCTTCGCTGCCCCTTTCGCGCCGTCCTACCGTCGAAGCAGCCTGGAGAGGCCTCTTTCTACGCGACAGGCACCGCAGGGGTGTCAGAGCAATATTCCCGATCCCTACCACCCCTGCCAAGTGGCGGGTAAGGAGCTGAGAACCTTCGGAGGCTACAGCCCTACTCTTTCATTCTCCTGATCATAAACTCGAATGCCGGCTTCACCGCATCACGCTGAGCAGCAGAAATATCCATCGTGTTGATACGTTTCAGGGCGGCACGGGCGGTAATGCGTGGCGTCACGCTGCCGAGCTGCTTAAAGATCGCGTCGGTCTGCTTCCACATCTTCAGCTCGTCGGCGGTACCGATACGCACGTCGATGCGGTTGGGTACGAAGAAGAGTTTCGCCTGCATGTCGGGCGTGGCCTGCCGCAGCGCATTCACCACCTGCACGAACATTCCCGTAGAGTCGAGCGTCTTCTCCTCGTACTCGTACGGGCAGATGATGAAGTCGGCATTGGTAAACATCGGCACCAGTCCGTCCTCCGAGACGTTACCCGGGGAGTCGAAGAGCACGAAGCCCTCCGTCTGCGATGCCGAATCCATCAGCTGCTGCATGGTCTCGGGGTCCTGCACGTCGAAATCCTGAACGGTATAGGGCTCGTCCTGCCCCTCGTAGAGTTCCAAATCTTTCTTGCGCTGCATGGAGATGGTTTTCTGCAGGTCGGTATCGATAATGCACACGTCCTGCTTCTTCCACGCCAGATAGTTGGCAAAGAGTATGCAGAGCGTTGACTTCCCCACTCCACCTTTCTGATTTGCGAAAATGATCTTGCGATTTTTCATATTATTGTCTATATATTTATTTCTGTATGCAAATATAGGTATTTTCATTTATATGTGCAAACATATTAAGAATTATTTATTGATTTACACATATAAATTATAAAACATAAATCTATCTATATTTTTACACATTTATATATTCAATTATTTAGATACAAATACCAAAGTATTACCATATATTCATTTTTATATATACACAAATAAAGAAGCAAAAGCATTTTTACGTTTATATATATTTATATATTCAAATAAAAACATAGGATTATCAAGATCATATATGTACAAATACTTAGATATATATTTATATAATAAAGCAATGGGTAACAGATAAACACATCTATATCAACATATTATAATATCATGTCCAGATAATACGTGCGTTGATGAATATAATAAATAAATAAATAAATAAACAAATATACATAGGTTAAAATATAAATAGATTAAAATATAAATAGATTTAGATATGGTTATATTAATACATATAAACATATAAATATGAATACTTTAATATCTAAATAGTTATAAATCTAAAAATATAAAGAGATTGAAAGATAGATAAATGTAAAGATAAACAAATAATAAAATAATAGTATAGAGAAAGAGGAAAATAAATAGATACATAATTAAACATACATCAAAATAAATATATACATAAATAAATATATGAAGTTTTGAGTCAACTGAGAGGTAGAAATGCGGTGCAATTTTCAGGCACACAGAGGCACAGAGTTTATTTTTTCAAAAAAAAGAGTAGGAGAGTTAGGACTTCGTCTCATTCTTTTTAAGTTTTAGAGGTACCCGATGGACAAATGGAGTTATGGGAGCAAGCAGCGACTCGATCAGAAGCAATGTACACAAAAAGGTAGATAGATAAAAAATTAAAAAAATAAATAGTTGGTTATATTATTATATATTTAAATAAATACGTAGATAAATAGATAGCTGAAAACATAGAGCAGGGTAAAATCAAAGAAAAAGAAAGAGAAAAAAATAAAAATTTTAAAATTTCGAAGAGTTAGATTATCATTTGTATAATCATTAGTATCATGATATTTGTAGGAACGTGTAACATGCTGAATTATAGTGGTTTGCTGCATTGTTTGGCGACAAATTAGTAAGGTGGTGCGACAAATAGGGAGTATCTCTGCGACAAATAGGGAGTATCTCTGCGACAAATAGGGAACATATTTCAGGCAACAGCGACAAATAGGGAGATTGTGGGCGACAAATAGGGAAGAAGATTCGATTCTGATGATCATACCTTTACATTTTCAGCGTATAAAGACCTATTTATTATGATCATGACCAGGTAGATAAATGAAAATGGGGTGTTTTAGTGGTTGTTTTATCTGTCTGATTGTTAGAGTTTTATAAATTTCTGCGACAAATAGGGAAGGTGGACAAAACAAACTTGTGTGTCAAACGGCGACAAATAGGGAAGGTGTTCCGATTTCTTGTCAAAGGATTGGCGTTCTAATCGGATCACGAAGCTGATGACGCAGGCTTTCCTGTTCATTACGAAGTAATGAACATAGGTGTGTGAGTACCAGCAGGTATGATAAACTATTGTCAGTCAGATTGTTACTCTTGCGTTTGTGGCTTATTGACAGTGCGATTAATGCTTATTGGCGTTGCGAGTAAGCATTAATCGCGATGCCGATAGGTATTAATCGCAGCATCAATCAACGAAAAACGCGAGATTCATACGTTTTATGCCGAGATCCTGTTTTTGGTGGTTACGTAGATTTGCCATATAGTAGATCGGTAAACATCTGATTTATAATGACTTTAATCCTATCTATGCCGTGGTAGCAGCCACTTATTGACCCCTACCAGTACAGCCCTACGGCCGCGAGACACCCCAAGACAGCCCACCCCTACGGCCCACCCCCAACCCCTCCCAAGGGAGGGGAGAACCAATACCCGTGGCAAGTTTATGTTATCTCCCCTTCTTTGGCTGTGAGGGGCTCTTGCTTCTCCTACATTTGGGAGGTAGGGAGGGGCCGTTCGAATGTTTGTCTGTGCTGCTGGACTTCCCCCCTTTTGGGGGGACCGAGGGGGGCTGTAGGACCTTGGGCTTCTTGTTTCTTTTAAAAAAATTTGGTATCTTTGTGGTGAAACAGAAAAATTGATGTTGATATGCGGATTCTTCTTGCCAGTGCTAAGATTATGAATAGTAGGGTAGGGGTGGAGACGGCTCTTGCCTCGGTACCCGTAACGACGGTTCCCCGGTTTGCCGACGATGCCCGACGGCTGGTGCTCGACCTGAGCACGATGAGCGTGGGCGAGCTGGCTGCGGCGTTCCACTCCAGCGAGGCGATAGCGCGCGAGAACTACCTGCGCTACCATAATTTCTTCGTGACGGAGGAGGAGCTGCCTGCCGTGCTGGCTTACCACGGACAGGCTTACAAATACCTGCGGGCGGAAACGTTCGATGCCGACGATCACCGTTTTGCGCAGGATCATCTGTTGATCACGTCGTTCCTCTACGGTCTGCTGCGTCCGCTCGACATGATTCACCCTTATCGTCTGGAGGGGAAGGTGCGGCTGCCGTCTGCCGGCGATGGTACGCTCTTCGAGTTCTGGCGCGAGCGGCTCACCGACATGCTCATCGATGCGGTGAAGGCTGACGACGGGGTGCTGCTGCACCTCGCCACGGAGGAGATGCAGCATCTGTTTCGCTGGGACCGGGTGTGCCGTGAGGTGCGCGTCGTGCAGCCGCTGTTCTATCAGGATCAGGGCTCGCGACTGAAGGTGGTGGCGGTGCACGCCAAGAGCTGTAGGGGAGCCATGGCGCGCTACGCCATCACCAACAGGCTTACCTCTCCGGAGGCCCTCACCACCTTCTCTACACTGGGATACCGCTACAGAGAGACTATGGGTGATGCTCAACACCCGCACTTCGTGCTCTGAACGACCACGAATGGGTGATGCAGAGATCTTTACGCTACAGATTAATCAGATTGACCAGATTAATCTTAACCACGAATGAACACGAATTTTCACGAATGGCTGGCGCGGTGTAAATTTCTTCAACCACAGATTCCGCGGATTGAACAGATTAGGCACGTGTTCCTAAATCTGTTCAATCCGATGAATCTGTAGAGAAAATTATCCTGCGCAAAAGATTGTTTGAATAAACCCATAGGAGACGGAGTGCACTCCGTCTCTACTGAGCCACCGCGTCAGCCCTCCGTGCCCGCTGATCTGAGCAATCTGCGGAATCTGTGGTTGAAAAAATCGCACCACGTCAATCATTGGTGTTCATTCGTGCCATTCGTGGTTGGAAAAAAGACTTGCATCGTGGCCATCATTCGTGTCCATTCGTGGAATTTGTGGTTCAGACCATGTGCTGCAATCTGTTTAATCTGGGGAATCTGAAGAGGTCATGGTAGCGGAGCGGCGACGTTTTGCAGAATTGTCCAAGTCGTGAGAGGGATGTTTACAGACAGCTTTTGGGAGATAAAATTACAGTCAGTTGCGGATATTTGGAAGAAAGAATTTTGATTTCTCGCGATATTATGGTATTTTTGCAACAATTTAGCTAAGTCTTGCCCTGTATCAGAAACGGCGGGGTGGGACGGAGGCTGAAGATTCTAACGACAACACAGTAAAGAATAACTATGGGATTTTTGACCAAACTCTTCGGTAAGAAAGATCAGGAAGAGAAAACGGGAGGAATGGAAGACTATATGACGCTGGTGCGCGTGTATTTCCAGGCCACGCTGGCCACGCAGCTCGGCATCACCAACCTTGCCATGCTACCCGACCTCCGCATGTTTAAGACCACGCTCCACGTGCCTACGCAGAACAACAAGCTCGGGGTGGGGGAGAAGTCGCAGTGCAAGAAGATGATGCGCGAGATATACGCCACCGACGACAGCTTCTTCAAGGAGATAGACCAGAGCGTGCGCAAGAACTGCAAGAAGCTGCAGGACGTGCAGGTGTACCTCATTCAGTTTCAGAACTTCTCGCAGGATCTGCTCATGCTCGTGGGCAACCTGATGAAATTTAAGCTCCGCCTGCCGTCGTTCTTCCGCAGTGCCCTGCGCACGATGACAGACAAGACGGTGGACGACATCTTCCACAAGACCGACTATACCGACCCCGGCGAGGTGAAGACGGTGATGGGGCTGCGCAAATACAACCAGCGCCTCGGCTTCTCTCAGCAGTGGGTGAGCGACTTCGTGTTCCAGGTGATGATGCTCGCCAAGAAGGAGCCGAGAAAGAAGGAGGAAGAGTAGAGCCCACCCCCGACCCCTCCCAAGGGAGGGGAGAAACGATACGCGGGGCAAGGCATGAAGTCACCCCGTCTCCCCTCCCTTGGGCTTCTCCTCCCCTTTCGGGGAGGCTGGGTGGGGCTACTATCGCGTTGCTTCTCCCCTCCCGTGGGAGGGGTTGGGGGTGGGCTCCCAATATTATTTACACCCATTTACTTGCTTTTCTCACTAAAAACATATAAATTTGCAGAAAATTGTATCGCTATGGATACCAACGAGAAAACCATCAATACCTTCGCCACACGCGTGAGGCAGATGATTCTTCAGTACCACGAGGTGGAAGAGGAGAATCAGGAGCTCTACGCCATGGTTGACGAACGTGAGGCCCGCATCAAGGAATTGGAGCGGCAGGTGGCGATGCTCCAGCGCGACTACGACCTGCTCAAGACGGCCAGAATGATCGAGGTGGGCGACGGCGACATCGACGCTGCCAAGAAGCGGGTGGCCAAGATGATAAGAGACGTGAACCGATGTATCACGCTCATGAGCGAACAGAGCCATTCGTGAACTTTGAGACGTATAAATATACTGATATGGACAACGAGAAGATCAACATCAGGCTGCACATCTACGACACGGAGATCATGGTGCGCGTGCCCCGTGAGGAAGAAGCACTCTACCGCAAGGGTGCCGACCTCATCAATGAGCTCCTCAATGCCTACTTCTCCAGCTTCAAGGGTGCCAAGAGTGACCGCGAGATTACCTATTTCGCAATGATCGACCTCGCACTGCGCTATGAGCGGCAGGCTTCGCGCAACGATACGCAGCCCTATCAGGACATCATGGCCAAACTCACCACCGAGATCGAGGAGACACTCGCGGCAAAGCAGACGGGAAAGTCTGATGCCCATAGATCTGTTGACGGGAAGTGAGAAGATACAAGGCAGACCGACTTTGCCGGTCTGCCTCTCGTGTTTAGATAAACAGGCGGGGGACAGGGCATAGCTGGCTCACCCGCTACCTTAACCCAAATAAAAAAACAATATATAAACGTAAATTTACTCATGATATCTATTTTCATAGCAGCGCTCGTGGCACTCGTCATCGGAGCATGCGCAGGATATGCCTATTTCAGATATGTGGTGACGGGCAAATACAAGCAGATACTCGCCACAGCGGAGCACGATGCCGATGTGCTCAAAGAGAAGAAACTGCTTGAGGTCAAGGAGAAGTTCCTCAACAAGAAGGGGGAGCTGGAGCGCGAGGCGCAGGCCCGCAACCAGAAGATTCAGGCCAGCGAAAACAAGCTGAAGCAGCGCGAGCTCATGCTCAACCAGCGACAGGAGGAACTGGGACACCACCGTCAGGAGCTGGAGAACAGCATAAGGCAGATGGAGAACGAGCGCAAGGTCATCGCCACCAAGCAGGCTGACCTGGACAAGATGCAGGAGCAAGAACGCGTGAAGCTCGAAGAGCTCTCCGGACTCTCTGCCGACGAGGCTAAGGCACGGCTCGTGGAGAGCATGAAGGATAAGGCTAAGCTCGATGCTGCCAGCTATATCAACGAGGTGGTGGATCAGGCTAAGCTCGACGCCGACCAGAAGGCGAGAAAGATCGTGATACAGACCATACAGCGCGTGGCAACGGAGACGGCGATAGAGAACTCTGTCTCGGTGTTCCATATAGAGAACGACGAGGTGAAGGGACGTATCATCGGTCGCGAGGGACGCAATATCCGTGCCTTGGAAGCTGCCACAGGGGTGGAGATCGTGGTTGACGACACGCCCGAGTCGATCGTCATCTCGGCCTTCGACCCCGTGCGTCGCGAGGTATGCCGACTGGCCCTGCATCAGCTGGTGGCCGACGGACGTATCCACCCGGCCCGCATCGAGGAAGTGGTGGCCAAGGTGAAGAAGCAGCTCGACAACGAGATCATCGAGACGGGCAAGCGCACCGCCATCGACCTCGGTATTCATGGTCTGCACCCAGATCTGGTACGTATCGTGGGAAAGATGAAATATCGCTCTTCTTACGGACAGAACCTGCTGCAGCATGCTCGTGAGACGGCTAACCTCTGCTCGGTGATGGCTGCCGAGCTCGGTCTGAACCCGAAGAAGGCTAAGCGTGCCGGACTGCTCCACGACATCGGCAAGGTGCCCGATGAGGAGAGCGAGCTGCCCCACGCTCTGCTCGGTGCGAAGATGGCCGAACGCTGCAAGGAGAAGCCGGAGATCGTCAACGCTATCGCTGCTCACCACGATGAGGTGGAGATGCAGACGCTGCTGGCTCCTATCGTGCAGGTGTGCGACGCTATATCGGGAGCGCGCCCCGGTGCCCGCCGTGAGATTGTGGAGGCTTACATCAAGCGTCTCAACGACCTCGAGGCTATCGCCATGAGCTATCCCGGCGTGACCAAGACTTACGCTATTCAGGCTGGTCGTGAGCTCCGCGTCATCGTGGGAGCCGACAAGATGACCGACGAGGAGAGCACGAAGCTCAGCGATGAGATAGCAGAGAAGATACAGAACGAGATGACTTATCCCGGACAGGTGAAGATCACCGTGATCCGCGAGACGCGCTCGGTGGCTTACGCCAAGTAAGTGCTGACGACAAAAAGAGAACATAAACAATCATTTATATTCGCCCCGGAGGTGGCTTCGCACATGATGTGGAGCCACTTTTTTTATCTTCACCAAACGGAGGTAATGCTGCCACCTCCCCAACCACAGATTCCGCAGATTATGAGCGCGTGTCTGGAACCACGAATGAACACGAATCTTCACGAATGATCGGCGAATCT
>LAHS01002542.1_pt1 | contig 18554 bp, 19 predicted proteins | sample 329651 | NCBI WGS metagenome assembly LAHS01 (sample SAMN03275699, study PRJNA271635) | activated sludge metagenome | isolation source: sample C-1 Sludge from hydrolytic chamber (first chamber) of Anaerobic... | reverse complement strand
CTGGGGGTCTTCTAGCTGGTGAAGGGTATATAAATAGTACTACTTTTGGTGACCAAGAAGCACAGACCATGCGTGGCGGAAATGGGAGCAAGGATGTATGGTCCCCGGTTCCTGTCATATTTGGCGAACATTTTATTGCTCCTTCGTTTGCTGCCCCGGACTATACTTCTCTTGTAGAATCAAGAAAAGACGACAAGGCTGATACTCACTATCTTCATCAATTGTATGTATTGGGGCAAAAGCCACTCATCGTTGACAATATATCAATTGGTGACAATATGTTGTTTGAGACAAGGACCATGAACCTGTGCAGGGCAAAGATGACGAAGTTGACTGACACTACTGCTGTTGTTGAAAAACTCTCGCTTGACGGTCAATCAATAGATACTTTTCGTACAAAAAAGGACGGTACAAAGATTACCAAGATTACCATTACTGGGTTTTCACGTCCACAGAACAACAAAGAGTTTACTGTCATTAGCTCTAATACATATACAGTCACCATTGCTACAAATAATGATATAGTCGATGAGACCACACCGACTGCTACAGTAGCTATAGGGGCATTGTTTGATGCAGAAGTGTACACTGGCGTAGATGCACGAATAATTACGGACGGCAACTTTGCCGTGTCACCATATCCGAAGCTTGTGAATGAGTTGAGTATTCAAAGGGAAATACAATATGGTGCTAGTATTCCTGTAATAGTAACTACACCTGACTCAGTCAATAAGGCTGAATTTACCTTATCGGTGCCACAAGGATTGTATGGTCTTTCAGGAAATACAAAGAAAGAAGCATCAGTTTCTGTGCAGGTACAAGTGAAACTTACCACTGACACTACTTGGTACACACTGCCAACTTGTAAATTTGATAATTATAAGACCCAATACAATAGGGACAAGAAGTGGGAGTATACATTTCCGAGACCTGGTCAATGGATGTTTAGATTTAAGAAGATGGACAGAGACCTCAATTCTGATGAAGGTTGCAACACTGTATATATCAATAATATTGTTGTACATAAGGTTGATAAAAATGGCGACCCACTTGAGCCGGTATCTGACCTTGTTAAAAATGACTTTGTATTTTTGGCACTGAAGATAAAGGCAACAGACCAGCTCAACGGCACCATAAACAATCTTAATTGCACCATTAGACAGGGGTGCAGAGTATATGACAGCCAGTCTCTTGCAGAGCATGAATATGACAAGTGGGTTCCCGGTTATTCAAGTAACCCTGCTGCAATCATGGTTGACTTGCTAACCAACAGCATTACAAACAGGTATCCATTAGGTACAAACGGCTGGACAAATCCTGACACCATTCCTATCGACTGGGATGCCATGGCTGATTGGTACGAGTTTTGTGAAGAAATAGGATACACATGTAACGGTGTTGTGACTTCAATGTCCACCGTGAAGGAAGAGCTTGAGAAGATTGCCACTACAGGTCGTGCCACATTTGTCATTCGCGACGGACTGTATAGCGTTGTTGTTGATAAGCCGAAAACAGCAGTGCAGTTGTTCACTCCGCGTAACAGTCATGACTTTACTTCACAGAGAAATTTCAATGAGCCGTTTGACGGTATCCGTGTAAAGTTCACCAATAAGGATATCGGGTATCAGTCTGATGAAAAGACTGTATTTCCTAAGGGTACGACACCACACAAATTTGATGAGGCTACACTTACTTATATAACGGATGAGAGAAACGCAAGACGCTTCGGGGAATACTATTACAACGTAAAGACCTTGAGACAGGAGATGTTCACGTTCACCACGGATTTTGAGTATCTGGTTTGTACGGTAGGTGACAGGATACGACTCCAGCATGATGTACCTCTCATTGGTCTTGCTTCAGCACGTATAGCCTCGTTGACTCTAGGCTCAGGAGCCATCACAGGAGTTTTGCTTGATGAGTATGTAACTGTTGAGGAAGGTGTTCAATGTGGTATTCAGGTACGTACAAAGTTACCTGACGGAAGTTTTACTATTCGTGGCCCGTATTTATTGAATACTGCAGGACTTACATATGTCGATGGGTATGCCAATACAAACATACTTACACTTGACAGTCCTCAAGGAAATACACATCTCTTTGAGGCTGGAGACATTATTGCGTTCGGTTTATACCAACAGGAGACAGATGACCTACTAATTACCAACATTGATTGCGGCGATGACTTGACTGCTACCATCACAGCTGTCAAATACGATGAGGCTATTTATAATCTTAGTAGTTTTGCCACATGGGACCCTATCGTGGTGAGTGCGGGCAATGCGAGCAGGGGAGTCAATATACCTGACAAAACCTCTCGTTCCATATCAGCACTTCAGGTGGCGGTAGCAAGCTCCAAGAACAACCAGATATTCAACGAGGACCAACCTACTACCCCATACATTACCGGAGATTTGTGGAGACGTGGCATCAGCATGTATATTGCTGATGTATCCAGAGGAGCATCCGAGTCGTTTAATGCAGCAGACTGGCATCTGGTTACTTCCGATACATTCCAAGCAGTGTCAGTTGATACATTTGGGGAAGAATTCCCTGAGCATAGATGGTACATTTCTCCGGGTGGTTCAGACCCTATACTTTATTCGGAGATTTTCTCTGTGTTGAGTGGGGAAGCAACAAAGAATGAGATTCTCAATGATGATAATACTGCTTGGGTATCTGACAGCCCCACAGGTAAACTCATTATACCTGCTACCATCGGTAGTGATTCCTATGCGCTTGAGACTATAAAAGCAAAAACAGGGCTGAACAGTGTTTCTTATATCTCGGGGAGGTATGGGAGAAACGGTTGGATGGGAGAGGCATTCACCAATATCTATCCACTCAGTACAAATTCAATAACTTTGACTGCTGGTACATATGTACTACAGTGTTCTGCTGGTTCCGTTGAATGCCCATATGGTACTGCGACACCTAATGAATACACTGACGGCGTGTTCACGAGCCATGCTCTAGTATTTACTACGGACGGAGAAACAATAACATTTACTCCCGTCGATGCAGAAAATATATCGCTTACAAAGACTGATTTCATTCCGCCATATTATGAAACTACCTATGATGCGGGCGGGGAAGAGATAATAGCTGAGGTGTATTCAGTATCTGGTCGTGTGGATATGTACAATAGGCCTGAACGGTTCCTGCCTGTAGTGGAATTATACGTAGACGATAATAATCATTTGGTGTTAGGAATCTACCACGATGTAGTGAGAGTCATATTGACAGGTTGGGGTGTTTCCGCAATAGAGGATTTGGATATTGCAGGATTGGCAACCATTGATAATGTACTGGATTTCAGTCTTTCCTACACCCAGGCTACGCACTCTGTTACCGTTACGGCAGGTGGAACTACCATTACCTTCAATGACGGGGATAGTGTGGGTGTGTTTGGTACGTTCGATGAAGTATTGAATAAGAAGTATATACTTGGGTATGTTGATGCTGGTGTCACCCATGTGTATGGTGAGAATATATTGCTTGACGGGGATGTATCAAAACTTTACATCGGAAGAGACCATACAGGAAATTACAGGCTTAACAATCAGATACTTGAAATAACGTACAGTTGACCGGACTTGACAAAGGCATATGATATGTGCTATAGTTTTACACGATAGGAGCTACTATGAACCCAGATATCTTATTGAACTTATACGGTGACAATGACCCGACAACCACTCTCAATGAGGGGGACATTTTCTCCTTGCAGTCATCCACCACTGATAAATTCATGAAAATACTTACTACCGATTTGCGTAAGGAGATGCATCGTGATGTAGTGCATACTGTGTATGACTTGAACCCTGCTGATACTGCAATAGTGGCTGGAAAACTACGGTGGGATGCGGTGCAAAAGAACCTGCTGATAGGGCGTGCGGATGGTATCAGTGTATTCCACATCAATGGTGCTGTGCAGACATCGGTGAAGGCTACAGAAGCACTTGTAGTAGGTTCTCCGCTTTACATCGTTTCACAAGATAGCGGGTACCCTACTGTAGGTATTGCAAAGGCAGATAATGTAGATAAAAACACTGTCGTAGGTTTTTCAGCTCAAGCAGCAAACATCGGAGATGTGATTCATATGTATTCTTTCGGCATTCTTCCTGGCGTAGATGCAAGTCTCGTTACATCAGGACAGATTTGGCTGCCGGGTGATATGGTGTGGCTGACACCAGCAGGTATCTTTACGAATATCATGCCTGCTGTTACGTTGGATAGGATTGAGTGTGGTTTGGTAATAGCAGACAATACCTTATTGTTGAGGATTGCAGACTCCAATACATTTTATTATGACGACGGTGGTGGAGCTGATTTGTACAAATATTCCTTTTCCCTTGATTCAAATGGAGATGTAGTGTTCTCCTATAGGGAGGTATAAGATGTATACTGTATACGTACTGAATGACCGTTCAATCAACGTGTGGCCCATTTATCGTCTTCTTATACAAGAAGATAACATAGATACAGTAAAGTTCTTGATTCCCAGATATTATGACACACATGACCTGTATGCAGGTGTATGGAGAATGAAGCTGTTGTCTGAATCGAACGTAGGTGAGTACATAAATCTCACTGCAGTGCCATTCAACACAACACATATAGCAGTAGACTGGATTCCAAGGAGTGCGGCAACAGCATCGAGTGGAATATTGCGGTTTGAGCTGGAATGTACTCTGACTGATTATTTGTACCAGACACATGTAGCAGAGATTATAGTAGATAGTAATTTGGATATAACTGGTTCTGATGAATTTCAACCTTCTGTACTTGCGTCATTCTTGGAACAAGTTGAAAGTGATGTAGAAACGTCAGGCATTGTTGCTGGTACTGCTGAGGCTTCTGCAGAAAGTGCCGAGGAGTATAAGGAGCAGGCTAGGATTTATGCAGAAAATGCAGGGAATGCAGCACAGGCTGTGTTTGATTCACATTTTTCTGTAGTGGAAATAGATGGTGACTTCTTGTTGAAGTACACATATTAAAAGGGGATACACATATGCCTGATATTATATTAGCCAAGAAGTCAGATATTACGACACTGAATGCTGACGTAAACACTGAAGGTTCTGTACTTAAAAGCATCAAAGATAATGCGGAGAACGCAACATATGATAATTCTACGTCTGGATTGACTGCTGATACGTTGGGTGATGCTATTGATGAGGTAGAAGCTAGAGTAGACACCACAGAACTCACCCTTGCACGACAAGGGCAAGACCTTGCAAGCGTCAAGGCGGCGATCGAAGCGCTTTCATTTGATAAGGATGTTGTAGGTCTCAAGTACAACAAGACGACAAAAGTTTACACTAGGTTGGGTGCCGCCGCTTCCTGGAGCGCCTCTGCTTGCCAGGGGTCGTATGATGAGAACGTCACTTCTGATTTCGATGCGTATCCGCTTTATGCAGGTAGAAAGCTGATCAAGGCGAATGATGATTTCACTGAGGTTTATGAGCAGGGGGATGATGGTTACGATGATTTCGATGGGGATGAATATGTTCGGCAGCCGGTAGGATGGTTCAAAGATTACGAAGATGATGTGGAGCGCATCGTCCTGCTTTCTGCATATCCCAAGAGCGGATTCAAGGTGCATCCTCGATTCCTCGACAAGAACGGTAACATCCTTCCTTATGCTGATCTTGGAAGGTTTGAAGGATCTGTGGTAAGTGGAAAGATGTACAGCAAAGCGGATCTTCCTCCAACCAACAATATTTCTCTTGGTTCCGCCAATGCGGCAGCTAGGGCAAAATCAACTTCCGAAATCTTTACGCTTCGGACGGTATATGACTGGGACTTCGATGCGTTGATGGCGGCGGTTGAGTTTGGTACGTTCAATCTTCAATCGGCGATCGGGAGAGGCATGGTGGATTTCAGTATCTCGAACAGCAATACAACTACGCTTGCATCTTCCACGGCAAACACCTTCATAACCACTCCTGCGATTATAGCGCAGTTTGCGGTGGGTGATTATGTACAACTTGGTTCTTCGTATGGCTCTGGTTCGGTCGCTGACGGCAGGAAGATTCTTTCTATCGAGGATTATGATGGAACGAATGTGATCGTTACGTTTGACGGCGATACTGTGGCTTCCGTTGGCGCGGGTGTGGTGATCACCTATGACGCACAGCCGGTTTCCGGTGATCTTAAAAATGCTCTTGGAATGAAATCCGGATATGTTGGAACAAATGGAAAATCCCATGTTGCCTACAGAGGAGCATGGGACCTGTGGGGTGAATCGTGGGAGATGCTTGATATGATTATCAAGTATGACAACACGATTTATCTTGGCAAGGATCCTCAGACGGCGCACAGCTACTACAGCAATCCTGGAGCATCTGGGAGCACGTATGAGAGTACCGGATTTGTGACACTGCAGACAGGCGGATATGTTTCTGCGATGAAGCGGATTACTGCGGAAGGCAGCAAGTTCTCTACTTCAATGACATACGCGCTTGGTGGTGATAGTTCGAACGGTTATGCGGATTACTACTATGACAGCAACGGAGCGGGTGCAGCCCGCATGGTGCTTGCCGGTGGTTACCGCGTCGATGGGTCCAACGCCGGGGTGTTCCGCCTCGACCTGTACAACGCGGTGGGCCTCTCCAACTGGACCTTCGTCGGCCGTCTTTCCCACCATAAAGCCTGATTCCACAGGGGTTGGAAGGGGGCGGTCAGCCCCTTTCCTCTCTTTCGCGTGGCGAACGTTTTTTGGAAGCCAGGATTGGTCTTCTCAAAAGGACGAACTCTTATAATTTCAAAAAGAAATGGGTTGACCCATTTGTATCAGAAAAGATGATCAGGAGGATTATATCAGATGATTCAAAAACAGGAGCTCGGAGAAATTGTGGTTGATGATCTTCGTAGTTACAGCATTGCCAAATGGAACAAGCAGATTTATTTGACGCTCTATGTTAAGCAAGGTGAGGAGACGATAGAAGACCGTCTTGTCTACTCCCTGGATGCGCACACCTACCACTGTGATGAAACAGAGGAGATCACGCTTGCATCGATTCAAGCCGAACTGGCGACTGCTGAGGGATTTGACAAATACGTTGCTTTGGCACAGAAGCAAGAGAATTACGAATACGCCACGCATGCAAAAACGAAAGCAAACATTGATCTCGAGAAGACCGATTACCGGAAGATCAAGTTTGTCTGCGCTTTGATCGATGCGCTTGCCGCTGATGGAACAATTGAAGACCTCAGGCAGCTTGCAAAGGATTTCTTGGTTGAATACCCGAATGAGACATCACGATGTGCGACGGAAAGGACTCGGGTACGCTCTGCAACGAAGGTGATTGAGAGTGCGGAGATTGGTGTGGTGTGATGAAACAATTCTTTCTAACATTACTCAAGAGGCACAAGGACAAAGTGTATCACTTCTTCTGTTCATACACAGCAATGCTCACGTTCACTTCAATCGCAATCATCAAGCATGGTGCTTCCATCAAGTGGAGCATCAACTTCGGCATTGCAATGGCGATACTTGCAGGGGTTGTGAAAGAGTTCTACGACTTGTACATCAAGAAGAGCAAATTCAGCATTGTCGACATTGTAGCAGATGTGGTCGGTGTTGCATTGGCTACAGTCCTTCTTCTCTAGATTTGACAATGTCCTAATACTTATGATACTATGTCAACAGCACTGAAGGAGATACGATGACATTATATTTTGACAAACTTATAGACAGGTACATACCAACAGACTCTGGATGGAATTTCCACCCGGAGAATACTGCTTTATTGCCGTCTACGGAAATAGACGGCAAATTAGTGATAGAAGCAACCAACCCACTGCCTACGGATTACAAGCAGTTGATGTATTCCAATGTCTCAAGCGGAGGAAATGCCACCGTCTACTACCTTGACATGATTACGTCCAAGGATTCCGGTACACTTCCAGAGATAGTGAAAGACTCTGCAGCAAGCAATGCAAGGGCTATAAAACTGGCACCAGAAACCACCATGATATTCAGGACCAACTATCCGTATAACAAAGATAGGTTGAAGAAGGTATTGTGCAGATGCAGGAAAGAAGCCGGTGCTCCTGCATTGCACGTAGGTGTGATTGGGATAGAAGACAAGGCATACAAGCAGCCGGATGGTACGTGTGGGAATGACACATTCTATGAGGTTACGGTAAGCGGCGAGATAACCGAAACCTATGTTACATATGTCGGATATATTGCAGGCACCGATACTGCAGAAAATATTGAGTTGGTATCTAGACCGAACAATAACCCGGACTATCCTGCAAAACTGCTAGACGGTACTACAGATATTGCTTTGATGATACGGACTGGAAACGGCACCGGGTCTATCTATATAGACAGCATTGAGCTGCAGGATACTGAAAATGCATTGACTGAGTTGCCTAAAGGTGCAATGGTTGTAAATAGTCTGGAAGGACTGACTGACGATAATAAGTTAAGTCCTGTTGAGAAGACATATATCAAGACATTGATGACAGAGATTGATGCTGAGTATACGGGAATACTGGCTGATGGAACTGCAGCAGGCGTGAGCAGTACGTTATTGACGGCACTGACTACCAAATACAATGCATTGCATTCAGTAGTTGACCCATTGCTGGTGGATATGACGATGACAAGTGATATTACATCAGCATTTGATGACGCGTTTTCAGAATACTACAGTGCAAAGACCACAGTGCAGTCTGAGACCTCTAATCTTAACAATATAAAACTTGAGCTCAGTTCCAACACGTCCTTAATTACGGTAAGTTCACGAGGTGAATTAAGAACAGAGGAAATTATTTTCTCTGTAAATACACAGGGGATAGCAGACCTGTCAAGTATACAGTGGAAGCTTTCTTATGAAGAGAATATCGGTGATGGTCTTGATTACGTCTATCTGTCTGAGTCTGTGATAGATTACAGTAAGAGGGTATTGAATTGCAATACTGTATTTGTTGATAATTTTACATTATCTGTAACCTATACTGTGGGAACCAGAACATACAGTGACTCCTTGGCAATATCTAAAGTAATAGATGGCAGTGCTTTACCAGCATACCAAAATGCATCAGCTACTGTGCCTGTAATAACGTCTGAGGGTGCATTGATACGGGATGATTTTTTTCTATATGTTGGCCCATATCTTGGAAACGGCACAGCGCCAACTGAAGAGTATTTAGAAAAATATCGTAAAGACGGCAAACTTACTGAAGTTCCCGCTGCTGTGAATAATGAATTCATTTATGGAAGGCTGTATAAGTATGTCGGACAAGAAAGTGCCACATGTACTGTAGGGCAAACTGCATCCAATTCAATTATCATAAGTAATGAAGATGCTTTAGTGTATGTGACAGGACTTACTGTATACCTTAACAGTGAGGCAGAAAGACGAACTATTACAGGAATAAGTACGTATGACGCAAGCAATAAGGAAGTATCGCTGAGTGGTGCTGCTTTTAATACTACTACCGATTCTTTGGTATATATAGATGTTTGGGGTGAGAGCAGAGATAGCAAACATCTGTCTGATGCTTCTGCCGATGCACTTGAGATAGCTAGGAATAGCGGTGTTTGGATGTACTGTGCCGTGTTGGTAGCTCAGCTTGGTTTGTTCGGTGAGTTGCTAATTGAAGATAAAATTGAAAGCACAAATTACGAAGAGTATGATGCTGATGTTATTGACACCGAGCCAACATCCCCTACATACGGTCAGGTGATTCACACAAAGGGCGAACCTAAGACAGGCTTTAAACTTGATGGAAAGAACAACGAAATAAAAGCATACGCTATGAAAGCATATGACAGTACTTTTTATGGTACAGTAGAATCTTCTGGGTTTAAGACGTTGACAGGAACAGGGCCTATTATTATATCGGCTGTTTCTATTCCAAAGGCATTATGGAAATATTCTGATATGTTTGAACTGGTGCTTGACCAAGACTACTTATATAATATTTCTGGCACTATAGAAGGATTTTCTTTTGATAAAGCAGTGAGAAGAACAAACAAAAGAATTAAGTTGGCAGAACACGGATATGAGTCAGAATCTATAAGTGCTAACGAAAACCATGCTTTTACAAAGCTAACATTTACCCCTGCTTTTGGTAATTCTTTTTATGTAGAATATAGTGGTTACTATGAAGGCTTTGCTTCAAGTAGGATGTTCAGCATATTAGCTGAACCTAATGAAATTTCTAAGCAATCAGAATTCCTTCCAACTAGTTATACCGTAGCTAAGATATATACTCTTCCTGTTCCTAGCACAACTGGATATAGTTCTGTAATAAATCACCATTCTACGGCAGCATGGGGTGAAAAATCATCCTATGTGAGCTATCATAGGGTTTATTCATCACGAGCATTTAACGGTCTCGTGCTTGTAAATGGAATTTCTTCCTATAAAGTAATAGAGCCTAAATCTAATGCATACTACCCAAATACAATAATTTGGAATATTGGTGCAAACAACCAAAATACATTATCTAATTATGTTTCTGGAACTGAATTTTATAATAAATTTTATAAACTTCCAACTATTGCAGATGGTTATGTGGCAAATGGAAAAATCAAGATAAAGAATATTGGGCAACCACTCACAGAATATACAGTAACAAGGCTCGTAAAAGATGGTAATGGGATAAGTTTCTATACTAACTCAGGGATTGTAAGAGTTGATAAATTCAATGAAGGTACTTCATCTGGTGTATATGAGCATCTTGAAATAACACAGGACATAGAATTCAAGACAGTACCAGATGGTATTGAAGTCAAGTCTGTACTGCCTTGGGGCACTTTCTCTGGAATAGATACAAATGTGAGTATTGGTACCTCTGACAGCAGATTTGATAGTGGGTATTTTGATGCACTTGATGTTACTAATGACCTAATGGTTGGGGGCACATTGAGTGTGCCTAATAGAATTAATCTCGGCGGAAGAGAGATGTATGCTTGTAGAGCATGGGTGAATTTTAATGGGGCAACTTCCCCAATTTCCATCAGGGGCGCGGGGAACGTTGATTCAATAACAGATAATGGGACAGGAAACTACACTATTAACTTTACCACGAACATGCCGGATACCAATTATGCCGTTTCGGGGATGGGGATGGAAGCAAGTGGGACTTCTTCTGGTACTACATTCCAAAGTGCCATATCTTTTGCAAGTCTTTCGGATATCAAGATTGGTTCTGTAAGGATTCTTAATGCAAATATTGATAGTGACACCAATGTTGATGGCGTATGTATCACCGTTGCCATTTTCCGCTAAGGAGGAGAAACATGAAGATTGTATTCAAGAATGCAGATGAAACCATTGGGATAATCACACCAGTGCCGGGCATACCCGAAAAGCATACCATCCAAGCCGTTGCGCTCAAGGACACACCAGAGGGATTACCGTTTTGGATTGTTGATGATTCGGAGATTCCAATTGACCGAACCTTCCGCAACGCGTGGGAGGTACCGGAGGATTGGGGTGAGCCAGACGGGTATGGTTCACAATTTTATTCATTTGAAGAAATTGAGGAGGAAGCTAATGTTGAAGATTAATCCAGACAAGGCAATAGAAGTTGCAAAAGAATACATTAGGACTTGGAGAGAAGCAGAGTTTGCCAAGAACGATGTCCGTATCCAGAATGCTCTTGCAGACGGGGATGAGCAGACCAGAATTCAAGCTGTTTCCTACCGTGACTATTTGCGTGACCTTCCGCAGCAGTGCGATGGAAAATCCATCGAAGAGTTGAAGGCTCTCATGATTGAGTTAGGGGTTATTGCATGAAAACACACCTTGAGCTTGCGAAGCTTTTCAATGAAATTGACCAGTGAGATACCATCGGCACATGGGTTTATGGCGCGGTCAAATGGCTGGTCATAGCTGTTATCGGTACTACCATCGGAGTTACTGTCAGATTGATTATAGGAGGTTTATATGGCTTTTAATCCGCAAGATTATGATGTGAAGCCAATAGGGGCTGCCGGGCTTACAGAACGGGCAAGTCTTGATGGTTCCGAACGCATCCTAGTACAAGCAGGTGCTGATGCTGACGTCAATACTACGCCCATGCAGTTTTTCAGGTATCAGGTAATTAAGAATAAGATAGATGAAATCAAAGGAACAGGTTGGGCAGGTCAGACAGTCAAGGGTAATGCAGATGCGATAGCGCTAAGGGAATTACTCTCCAACAAAAAGACCACACTCGCTGATAACAGCGATACCTATTTCCCTACTCAGAAAGCTGTAAATGATGGTTTAGCAACTAAGGCAAGCACAGCTCACAACCATGACGACAGATATTATACAGAAAGTGAAATGAATACCCTTTTATTGAGTAGAATCTATCCTGTTGGGGCGGTGTACGTGCAGCTCGCGGGCCAGTCCTCACCGGATGACATCTTCACCGGGACGTGGGAGGACATTTCCTCCTCATATGCGGGCCTGTTCTTCCGTGCGGCGGGAGGGAACGCGGCCAGCTTCGGCTCCTCGCAGGCGGGGGGACTGCCGAACATCACGGGCTCGATCACGGACTGCCTGCTGGACACGATCTCGGCGTCGGGGGCGTTCACCGCACTCAACGGGGGCGTTGGGTTCATGGGCGGGTCCATCACGAAGAAGGGTGCGAGTTTCAGCGCCGCGAAATCCAATTCCCTGTACGGTGCGGCGAACGAGGTCCGCCCGGCCAACAGCACCATCAGAATCTGGAAACGGACGGCTTAGGAGGGGAGAGACATGAAATACATCAGGGTACGGGACGACATCATCACCGGGGTGTGGGCGACGGATTCGGCGGAACTGCCGGAAGGGGCATTACAGGTACCGAAGGGGTTCACCGGCATCAAGGGGATGAATGTCCACGAGTTCGACGACAACTGGACCTTGAGGCCCCTTTCCGAACGGGTAAGCCTCGGGTACGTGAGGTTGCCGGAGGGGTACAAACTTGACGGCGAGAACGTCGTGGAGATGACGGACATTGAGAAATACGCGGCCGGGGTGCTGGCGGTGCCGTCAGGCTACAGGCTCGTTGACGGGAAACTCGTGGAGATGACGCAGGCTGAGAAGCTGGCTGCGGGGATAATCACCGAGGCCGACGTTGAGGCACAGGCACGGGCGGAACGTGACGACCTGCTTTCCTCCGTCGAGTGGCGGGTGTCCAGGTACAACACGCAGGTGGCTCTCGGGATTACGCCGACGGAAAGCGACATCACCCCGGTGCTGGAGTATATGCAGGAGCTGAGGGATTTGCCCACACAGGAAGGGTGGCCGGAAAATATTGTATGGCCAGAGGAGCCTGTATGAAAACACATCTTGAACTTGCCAAGCTTTTTAAAACTATCCCAAATTGGGATACCATAGGAACAGACACCCAGTACAAGGTACTTGATTACCCCGATGAGGTTGTCATCATCTTCTGCCCCAGCAACTCAATGGCTGATTGGCGAATCAATTTTGCTTTTCCAAAGAAGCCATACAAGAGGATGAAGAAACCGTTCTACGTTCATGGAGGTTTCCTGAAGGAATGGAAGAAGATTAATGGCCACTTCCTGAAGGTAGCTGCAGCGTACGACAAGCCCATTACTGTGTGTGGCTGGTCGTATGGTGGGGCGATGGCTACTCTCTGCTATGAGGATATCTGGTTCAACTATCCGCAGAAGCGTGGCATCATCCGTCTGGTGACTTTTGGCTCTCCAAGAGTTATTGGGGCGTATAACTTCAAGAAAGTACGGGTACGGTGGCATGGTGCAGTACTCTATGCGAACGGTAGCGATATCGTCACTGAAGTGCCTCCGTTCTTTTTTGGCTTCAGACACGTTACAAAAACAAAGCACATTGGTGACAAGAAGACCTTGTTTGGGTATTTCAAGCCGAAAAAATATCACCACATTGACGGATATATCAAGAGCCTAGAGGAGGCACCAAATGTCTGAAAACAAACCAATCGGTTTCCTAGGGGATAACCTAGGAGATAAGTCAAGCAAACGGCTCACTTCACTTATATTGCTTCTTTGTAGTATAGGTGTTGCTCTATTTGCACTCATATTTGATGCTGTAGTTGGATGGAAATCATATGAACTCATCAAATACATCATCACGGCGTTTCTCGGAGGCTCATTGCTTGCACAAGGCTTGACACTCCCTGAATTCTTTTCTAAAAAACAGTGAAGGAGATGTTATATGACAAACACAAAACTGGAACAAGTGAGATACTATCTGGAACGCCTATACAAGCGCACCAGATACGGGAAATCAACAGATGCCAAACCTACTGATGCTGAAATCGGTGACAAGTACATAGAAGTGGATACCGGAAAGGAGTATTACTTCTATGACGGTACGTGGAATGAGATAACCACAGGAATGTAAACTAAATGACTAGTACCAAGCAATAGCAAATCAAGGTTGCAGTACTGTGTAAGGAGATACAATGTGTGGAAAAAGATTTGGAATTGGCTTAAGAAATATGGTGGCTATATTGCTGCTTTCTTTGGTGGCATTGCAGCCTATTTCTTCTATGACTATAGAGGAGACAAACGAGCTAAGTCAGATATTGAATCCCTTGGTAGAAGACTGGAAGAATACAAAGGTCATGTTGAGCGACTTGAATACAACATACAGCAGCTTACAAGAAACCTCAACTCTATGGAAGCAACCTCTGGGGAACTTAGAGTTGAGAATGACAAGCTTAGAGACATCATTGGGTCAAGCCAACGAGACGTGGCTGAAGCAAGACAGGCTTATACAGACCTTGCAGGCAGACTTGAGTCAGCTGAAGGAGACATCGACAAGCTTGGAGACATTGAAAGGGGACTTGACAACCAATCAGTCAAACTTGACATCGGATTTAAAAGACTTGAAGAGTTCCTTAAAAAGTATGGAACGACAACTGACATTTTATAAAACGATAACAAAGATACTTCTGCCGATAGTTGCCGTATCAGTGGGATTCACGATAGCATCGTTTTACCTGTGAACTACCACGAAGCTAAAGACCTAGTGGTATTCTTGCTAGTTTTATATAAAAACAACCCCGGGATAAACTCCCGGGGCTTTTCTTTTCTAGAACTCACCAGTTCTGATACATTGTTCATACCAAGCGGATAAACTGTCAACCTCCTGCGCATCCTCTAGAAAGGCATCTTGTTCATCCGAAGTATCCGGTGCTGGAAGAAAGTCCTCATCTTCCTCGTCTGCATCTTCAAAATCATCAATACCATATACATCTTCTTCATCCTTATCGTACAATTCTTCTTCATCATCCTTGTACAATTCTTCTTCATCCTTCTCGTACAATTCTTCATACTCCATGATTCAGTTCCTTGCTGCTCATGTATATCACCGGGATACCCTTCCTGCTTGCAATACCTTTCAAGTACAACAGGTTTGCATCAGGACGCCCGTACAGGATAATCAGTACTGAGTTCTTATCCAATTGACTCACTAAATGCCCATAAGCCATTTGTCTGGCTCTTGCACCGTGTTGCCACATGATATGCACAGGTTGGAAATCCTTACCTCTGTCTCGCGCATACTCCTTGACATAAGGGGCATTCGGACCGTTCATCACCGCATAGTACTTCTTCTCATTACTATACGCATTATCGCGCCACTCTGCAAACATCATCAATAACTGCAGGTCTTGCTTCTCCTGCTTTTCCATGCCGGTAACCACTGCAATCTTCACCAAGGCATCTTTTGCAGGACTGGGTAGGACAGGCAGTTTCAGACGTTTTCTCATGTCCTCAAAACTAAGCACAGCCATACCGCCACCTGACTGTTCAGCATTTGATGTTTCCTGCGTCTCTGCTGCATCTTCTACAGCAACTGGCACTACTTCATCACCAACCTCTTCTGCGTCGATTGTGGGCTCATTTTTGAGTACCTCAGTTGTCTCCTTTACAAGCTCCTCTTCCTTGACCTTTGGAGGTCTCCCTTTCCTTGCTGGTGTGGTACCTGTTGCTTTCTTCACACTTGTATTTGTTTTCTTATTTGCCATTTCGTCATTCTCCTTTTTTAACTGTAGTGTCATCAATCCACCTGCTGTCTATGACCATCCTGCTGATGTCCAGGCAGTTCAGGCAGATTACCGTATCCCGTTCATTGAATTGTTGGTTTCTCATTACGATTGGGGATAATCTCCAATAACGTGCTTGTTTCTCATCATCCGTATAATTCATTGCAAAGGCCGCAGTGACGGTTGCAAGCTTTCTGATATCCTCTGAGATGGTAGTAGCTGAACTACCCTTCGTGAAGCTCTCTCTGTTGCCCTGTGAAACCGTTATGATTGCACAGCCTCTTTCTTGTGACAATCCCCGCAATGACTTGAATATCTCATTCAGCCTGTGCCGTTCTTCCAATCGGGTGTTTTCCGCCAAGAGCAAATCAGCGTAGTCAAGTATCACCACATCAAAGATGATTCCTTGCTTCTCCTCGTACCTATCCAGAAGCATTTTCAAGTCACGTACAGAGAAACTATTTTGCGGTCTGGCCTCCACTACGATTCTGCCGCCTTTTGACTGCATCCTCAAGTCATACGACTTGTTCACAATGTCTTCCGGTGTCAGCAACTCTGGCTGGTACTCACGGTACTCAATACTTCCCTCATCGGTGAAGTATGGCATCATGATGGTCTTGTTTCCCTTGTAATAGCTGACTGGCTTTCCTGTAAAGGCACAATAGTATCTGTCCTTAACCTGTTCTCTCAGCATTTCCAATGATACGTGCAGCACGTTCATATGGGCTCCCAATGCAGCCCATATACCAATCTGCTGCAACAGCATCGTCTTACCGGCTTTTGCTTGTGCTTGGAACATGAAGAAGTCACCCCGTCGTATCGGTCCTGTCATCTCACCGAATGCTCCGGGGGGATAGAACAATACACTGCTTTCATTCAACCCCATGATACTCAATTGCTCTGTATCACGAAACAAGTCAAGACCTGTGCCCTCCTCCTTGTCAAGTTTCATATATTGGATGACTTGGTCTTCGGCGGAATCAACCTTGCCGGACAGTAAGTCATTTTGAATCTTGCCGATGAGCCTGTCGAGTTTCCTGCTCTTGAAGTAGGTGAATGCTTGGTCTACCTGATACTCCACATTGAATGACTCGTTTGCAACTGAAGCGCTCAGTTCCCCAATCTTCTCCAACAAGCCACCGATATATTGCCTATCGGTATCGTTGAGCTCCAGCTCACTGTATTCAAATATTGTGTTGAGGTTGTTGCCCGGGGCCTCACTGTACTTCAGGTAATATTCCTTGCACCATTTTGCCACTGTCTTGGACGCCCTGCTTGAGAACAATGTTGGGTCAAGCGTATTCAGCACCCTCCCCATGAATTCAGAGGACACTATCATGGCGAGCAGCACCCTCTCTTCCCTCTTCGTATCCAGTTTTTCAACCTTTACGTCAATCATACCTAGTAAACCTTCCTTCTCAAGTCATTCATCAGTTTTTTGGCGTCATCATCGGAAAGTTCATCCGGGTCGCCTTCTCCCAGATTCACCGTATACACTTCACCACCACTTATGTTTGCAATCATGTTTGCAGCTTTCTTTGCCTTTTCCTGTGCTGGTATTTCACTGTCATACAACATGAAAATACGTTTATAGGGTTTCAACAGCAACAATTGTTCAGGCATGAAGCCGGTGCCAAAAGTGGCGCATACATCATACTTTCCTAATCGCAAGGCATCAAATACTCCCTCCACCATGACAATCGTTTCACTCTTGCAGTTATCCAGATTGAAAAGGATGGATTTGTGGAATACCTTCTCTTCATCAGGTGAAGCGGTAAGATACCGTAAGTAGGCATCATCACGTATTGACCTTCCTTGGTAGGAAACAACCTCACCACCATAATAGATGGGAAAATATACTCTTGTGCCTTGTTCACTTGTTGGTGTAGTCCCCTTCACCTTATACTCTCTTATGAGATAGTCGGGGTCGTAACGCCTTTTCTCCAAGTATTTCCTATGATACCATTCCAAGTCACCTCCCGGGACAACCACCTTTCTCTCCGGATGTACCAACACTCTTTGTTCTGTATTGAATGTCGAAGCACCATCATCATACTTACTCAAAATTGATTGGATGTCTTTCAATCCAGTCATTCTTGACAGGGTGGCTTCAAGGGAATGCGCTCCGCATCTCCAGCAAGTGAACTTGTGCTGTCCGTTCTTTGGAACACCGCCGTGGTATGAAGTGTCACCACACCACGGACACATAACTCCTATGTAGTTGTTTCCTACGTTCGGGCCCTCTGTGGCATAATCAATGCCGTAATCCTCAAAAAATGTTAGATAATCAAGCATCAAACGCTCCCAGTAGACCGGATACCAAGAAAAACACAAACAGGCTTATCCCGGTACAGACGAAGAATCCCTGCCAGCCAGCAAGCAATGCACCAACAACAGGCACAGTGATGCAAAAGAAGTTCTGCAGCCAGATACTAAATGTTACCAGCAAATCAGTCTCAATATCTTCTTTCATCTAAAACCTTACTTTTTGTTCTTTCAGATACAGCTTTTCATACTCGTCTTCCAAGTACCCGTACTCACGCTCAATCCGCTCGCGT
>LAHS01000719.1_pt1 | contig 18583 bp, 16 predicted proteins | sample 329651 | NCBI WGS metagenome assembly LAHS01 (sample SAMN03275699, study PRJNA271635) | activated sludge metagenome | isolation source: sample C-1 Sludge from hydrolytic chamber (first chamber) of Anaerobic... | reverse complement strand
ACTTTAGTTTATCCTTCTCAACTTTTTTAACATCTGGAGGGATTTCGCCTACTTGCTTGCCGCAGGAGTCCCAATCTTCCTGGAGATTTTTAGGATAGTAAGAATATATCTTCCTGATTAGTCTTTTTCCGTCCATCTTGCCATTCCCTTTTCAAAAACAGATAACTTAGACTTAACTTCTTCTTTCTCGTCTTCTTTCAGCCCGCTCATAACCTTATTGAGGATATTTATCTGTGAAGAAAGATATTTATATAAAAAAGGATCTTTATGGTCTAAGGCGTATTTAGAGAAAGTCATTTCAGTCTCATCTTCCTCTTCATGCCCCTTAACTAATCTAATTAGAGGATAGATCTTGTTCTTTTCCTCTATATATATACATCTATCTTCCTTAAATCCCTTGTTGAGGGCGGAAGATAATCCCTGGTAGACGTTGGACTGAGGCTCGATTATTAAGATTAGGACACCATCAAGCTTACTAGCGCCTTCAATTAAGATATTTCCGATAGTAATCCCACCCATACCGGCCATAAGAACTTGATCGATTCCCTTTTTATAAACAGATAATCCGTCCCCGTATAAAGGAGTTATTTTATCTAGATGAGACCCAATAGATTTAACCATTCCTTCATAAGGCCCTTTAGCTACTTCTGAGGCGTAAATCTTACCATTAAATCCCTTTTCGCATAAGCTAAGAGGTATCAAAGCGTGATCAGCGCCCACATCTAAAAATCCCTTTGATTCTTCGACAAAAGATAAGATGGTCTTCAATCTATTAGATAGAGGATAAGACATCAGTTATTATTCCCGCTTAGGGCTTTTTTCATCTTCTTAAGGGCTTCTGAAATGATCTGACGGGCCCTTTCCCTAGTTATTCCGTCGATTTTACCTACTTCCTCTAAGGTATGAGGAGATTCATCAAATAGACCGAATCTATAAATGACAAGTTTCTTTTCCCTATCAGTAAGGCAATTCAAGGCATAAGAAATATCTTCGTCCTTATATGAATTGAAATCAGGAGATGTAGACTCATCAGCCTGGAACTGCTCCAAGGAATTGTCTTCATCTTTCTTTGTCGGCTTATCTAAAGACACGACATTGTTATCATAAGACAAGGTCTCTTCCACTTTTTGAGCTGTAGTACCGGCTTCCTTAGCTATCTCTTCAAAAGTAGGCTCCCTATTAAGCTTAAGAGTCAAAGCCGACTGAATAGACTTGATTTTCTGAAGATTAGTAGCAACATAGACGGGAATCTTAATCTCGTGTCCGTATAAGGCTATAGATCTAGAGATAGATTGCTTGATCCAGAAAGAGGCATAAGTAGAAAAACGGCATCCCTTGCGGTAATCGTACTTCTTAACAGCAGTCATAAGGCCTTGGTTCCCATAAGAAATAAGGTCTTGATAAGCTAAAGAAGTGCCTAAACGACGGTACTTATTAGCAATCGAGGCTACTAATCTCAGATTGCAGTTAGTTAAAGTCTCCTCAGCGTCAGTATCGCCTTTCATTATTTTCTTAGATAGTTCGATTTCTTCTTCTTTAGATAGAAGAGGATACCTGCCGATTTCAGCAAAATACATATTTAAAGAAGACTGCTCTTTATTCGATTCCTCAAACTGTCTCTCATAATGAGGCTGAACAGGTTTTTCTACATCAGCATCTTCTACTTCCTCTTCCTTCTTCTCATCTTCGATTAGCTTCTCTTCAGGGCTTGATTCATCTAAGGCGCCCTTAGAGTTAAGAAGAGACAGAATTTCCATATAATCGTCTTCGGAAATCTCACTTTTAAAGAGAGCGGACTGCAAATCCCCTTCCGTTATTTTTCCCTTTACTTTGTAAATGTCCAAAAGTTTTTTTAGAACTTCATCTTTAGTTAATTTCTTTTCGATAACAGGAGCTTTTAAAGCCATATTGCTTGATCTCCTCTCTTGGTTTTATTATATCAAAAAAACAGGTAGGTTTCCCTACCTGCAACAATTTATAAATCAGAATCGTCCAAATAGTCTCTTAACTGCTTAGAACGGGCAGGATGGCGAAGCTTTTTAATGGCTTTAGCCTCAATCTGTCTTATACGCTCTCTAGTGACGCCGAATTCTTTTCCGACTTCCTCTAGAGTGTGATTTCTACCATCATCAAGGCCGTATCTTAATCTGATGACTCTCTCTTCTCTGTCCGTGAGCTCAGTCAAGACTTCATTTAGCTTATCCTTCAATAAAGAAGTGTTGGCGTACTTAAGAGGAGACTCGTTATCCTTATCTTCAATAAAGTCGCCGACATGAGAATCCTCTTCCTCGCCTACAGGCTTCTCTAAGGACAGAGGGTCCATAGCGATGAGTTGGATATCACGGATTCTTTCAGGAGTGAGAGTCCCGCCTAAAGCCTGGGAGATTTCCTCAGGTGTAGGATCTCTATTTAACTTTTGGGTAAGTCTTCTTGAGGTTCTTGTGATCTTATTGATAGTCTCGACCATATGAACAGGAATTCTAATAGTTCTAGCCTGATCAGCCAAAGCTCTAGTAATGGCCTGTCTAATCCACCAAGTGGCGTAAGTTGAGAACTTAAATCCCTTAGTGTAATCGAACTTATCAACAGCCTTCATCAAGCCGATGTTGCCTTCCTGAATCAAATCCAGGAACTGCATGCCACGGTTGACGTAGTGCTTAGCTATAGAAATGACGAGCTTCAAGTTGCAGTTAGTAAGTTCCTCTTTAGCATCTTCTCCGTCTTGTCCGCCTTTAGCGATTCTTTTGGCCAGAGCGACTTCCTCGTCCTTGGTCTTCAAGACTCTGTACTTCCCGATTTCTCTTAAGTACTGCTTAACAGGGTCGGAATTATGGATATCGTCATTCTCAGAGAGAATAGTTGACTTGGCCTTCTTCTTTTTAGCAGGAACAACCTCGTCAAAATCAGAAGTCTCCTCATTGATGAGCTCTTGATCAGCCTCATCGAATTCAGAAGGCTTATCTCCATCTATATCATCAGCGTCCAAAGGGTCATCTAATTCGACTGAGTCGGCGACTTCGATTCCCTGTTCCTTAAGGTAATCCAAAAGCTTATCGAGATCATCGTCCTCGATATCGAAGTGAGCCATATAGTCGAAAACTTCATCTTGAGTCAATGAGTTCTTCTGAGAATGGCCTTTCTTAACAAGACCTTGTCTCCAGTCTGACATCTCGCCAGAGGCTACAAGCTTAGTGACTTCATCTGCTTCTTTAGGAGCTTTCTTTCCCTTTTTAACAGAGGCTCCCTTTTTTGCTTTCTTGGCTTCCTTAGTTGCCTTATCTGCTTTTTCGACTTTTTCTACTTTATTCTTCTCGTCCTTAACTTTTTTTGCTGCCATCTTAGGCCCTTTCTAATAAAAAACAACAATGATGGTGTGGTTCAATTCATAAATATCCAGTTTAATTCAGAGTTTCGCTTTAATAATAAACGCTTAAATTATCTAAGAGAGGCAAACCCAAAGACCGATGATGCCTTTCACCTTAGAAAGACGGAATTTTTCCTTTGTTAAGCTATTATTTAATGGCGTCTTTAATCCAAATTAACTTTTCAGCTATTTCCCCTTAAGAATCAAAACACCCCCCGAATAACACTTTACACCATAGCGCAAGTTAATTTTTGCTTAATTCTTGGGACTTCATACCATTTTAACTATTTATTAGTTTGAAACACGTCATTCAGCTTCGCCATTTCTTGTACTGCTTCATCTTCGTGACCAGGTTTAGCTGCCTGGGCGACTTCAAGAAACACCTTGCTAGTCAAGTGTTGATATAGTAGCCCCTTAAAGGCATCCTGATTGAATGACCTGCACGGATTATGGCAGCACTTAAGTCTTACAAGCACACCCTTAACCGTCATTTCCTCATTCAAGATATTTTGAAGGGCTGATTCACTATCATTTTCCTGGGCCACCTGCTTTTTCTCTTGGAAGATCTGCTCGGCGAGTCCATTTAAGTTATCGTAATCACTATCGGATATTATCGAGTTATCCTCTAAGTCATTCATCGAGGAGAAATACTCTTCTAAAAGCTGATATACATCATCGTAAGCCTTTGAGAAAAAGACATCCATCGATGAGTCGAACATATCGAGGGCTTTTTTAGAAAGGCACATCCTAGATAATATCTGCCCCTCATTTCTTAGTAGAGTTTTAAGGTAGTTCTGGAGTTTAGGCTGAGGCTTATATCTGCTATAAGTGAAATCTAGCAAGCAGTTATTTACTTCCTTGTTCTTCAAATCCTCTTCGCTTTCAATAGCAAACGGTGTATCTGAAGTTCCGATAGGATTAACTGGCTTCTTAAGTTCGCCTAAAGACGAATAGTAGCTCTTTATGGCCTCATAAGATACGCCTAACCCAGCAGAAAGTTCCTTGAGCATGTCTTCTTTGCCGAGCAAAGGAGCGCTAAGGTAATACTCTCTCATCGAAGAAAGGAACTTCTCTTTGTCCTCATATGTCGCAAGTTCGTTATGCTTAATCCTGTAATTAAGAGAATGGATGATTGGAAGTTCGAGATTATTCATCTGCTTGATCAGGGCTTCTCTTCCATCGGCTTTAAGTACTTCATCTGCGTCCTTACCATCAGTTAAAGGCTTGACTACTAGGACTTTTAGCCCGCTTCCCTTAAGTATAGATAAGCATTTTTCTGTAGCAAACTGACCTGGTTCATCACCATCTAGAGAAAGCCTTATTTCAACGCCTAGCTTATTAAAGAAGGCGACGTGCTCTTTAGTAAGAGCGGTTCCCATTAAACCGACTGCGGAATCTATCCCCGCTCTATAAAGAGCGATGACATCCATGAATCCCTCGAGGATATATACATACTTGTTCTTCTTGATAGCAGGAAGAGCATTATTCAAATTGTAGAGAATATCAGACTTATGGAAAATAGCAGAGTCAGGAGAATTGATGTATTTAGCATCCGCATTCCCTTCTCTATATTTTCTCCCTGAGAATCCAACTATATCTCCGCTGATATTAGAAAGCGGGAAGATGAGCCTATCAAAATATCTGTCTTTAAACCCAGACGCAAAAGAAGATGTGATGCCAGCCTTATCTAATATAGCGACATCGATCTTCTCCTTATCACGAAGATAAGCTATGGATTTAGTGTTGTCGCTAGGAGCATAACCGATGCCAAAGTGCTTGATAACATCATCATCAAGCCCTCTATTTACGATGTACTCTTTAGCCGCCCTTCCTTCGTTGCTCTTAAGCATGAAGGAATAATACTCAGAAAGCTTCTTGACAGCATTTATCTCCTGAGCGTTTTCCTTTGGCTTCTCTTTTTGATACTTAATGGAGTCAGGAATAGTTATGTTGCAGATCTCGCAAACCTTCTTTAAAGCCTCGATAAAGGAAATATTCTCATACTTCTGGACAAAGCCAAAGACATTTCCTCCTGTGCCGCAGACAAAGCACTTGAAGATCTGCTTAGTCTGATTGATCTGCATAGAAGGATTGGAGTCATGATGAAAAGGGCATAACGCAACGTAGTTATTCCCTTTTTTTGAGACTGGTATGTAAGAAGAGATTACTTTGACAATATCAGCCTTGCGCTTGATTTCTTCAATTGTTTCAAGGCTTAATGCCATAAATATTCCCCTTTCAGTTTATTATTAGTTAGCGAATTTGACGGCTAAGTAGCTCTTTAAGTCCTTTAAGGCCACTCTCTCCTGCTTCATAGAGTCACGGTCTCTAACAGTGACTGAATGATCATTAAGAGAATCGAAGTCGAAGGTGATGCAATAAGGAGTGCCTATAGCATCCTGTCTTCTATATCTCTTGCCTATAGAACCAGTGGTATCAAATAAGCAATCGTAGTCTTCACTTACTAAAGGCCAGACCTGCTTATTGGCTTCTTCGTTCAACTTATTGGATAAAGGCAAGACAGCTATTGAATAAGGAGCAATCTTCTTGTTGAGGTGGAGGACGATACGAGTATCGTTATCTCCGACTTTCTCTTCATCGTATGCATCGCATAACAAGGCGAGAAGAAGCCTATCAAGACCGAAGGAAGGCTCGATGACATGAGGGATATATCTCTCATTAGTCTCAGGGTCTAGATAAGTGAGGTCTTCTTTAGAGGCTTCCTGATGTCTAGTCAAATCGTAATTGGTTCTAGAGGCGATACCCATCAATTCTCCCCAGCCTAATGTCGGGAAGTAATATTCGATATCGGTAGTAGCCTTTGAATAGAAGGCGAGTTCGTTAGGCTCGTGATCTCTGAATCTGAGATAATCATTCTTTAGACCTACTTTGTTAACGAAATCCAAGCACTGGTCTTTCCAGAAGTTGAACCACTTCAAATCTTCCTCAGGCTTGAAGAAAAATTCAATTTCCATCTGCTCGAATTCTCTAGTTCTGAAGGTGAAGTTTCCCGGAGTGATTTCATTTCTGAAGGCCTTACCTATATCGCAGATACCAAAAGGAAGCTTGGCTCTAGAAGAACGAAGGACGTTCTTGAAGTTGACAAATAAGCCCTGAGCGGTCTCCGGACGGAGATAAACAGTCGAGGTGTTCTCTTCTGTAACGCCGATAAAGGTCTTGAACATAAGCTGGAATTGTCTAATAGGAGTAAACGAGTTCTTGCCGCAATTAGGGCAAGTGATCTCACCAGACTGAATGATTTTATCTAAGTCAGCTTGGCTCATTCCGTCGACATCCAAATCAGGTTTCTGATCGTGGACGAGCTTATCGGCTCTATAACGGGAATGGCAGTACTTGCAATCGACCTGAGGATCGTGGAAGTTAGCGACGTGTCCTGTAGCTACCCAAACTTTAGGATTCATGATGATAGCAGGGTCGATCTCGTAAATATTGTTGTTAGGTCTTACAAAATGATGTCTCCAGACATCCTTTAAATGGTTCTTAGCTAAACAGCCCAGAGGACCGTAATCCCAGGCGTTAGATAAGCCGCCGTATATTTCAGAAGATGGATACACAAAACCTGATGTAACCAAGTGGTTAGTAATCTTTTCAAAGGCGAATTTTCTTTCTTCCATACAATTAAATCTCTTTTCTATTACTTAAGTAATAATATCACTTTTTATAGGCAACCTTCTTTAAGAATGTCGAAGCTCTTAATCTTAGTTCCGAGTTGGTCCTCAAGGGCCTTAATAGTATCATCAAGGGCATTTATCAAGGCATTTTTAGGAAGCACTGCCCTAGTAACCTGCTCTGGCTTAACTAAGAAGCCGTATCTGATGACCTTAAGATAGTCCTTATCTTTAGGCGGGTAGTTAGCCTCTAAGGCGCACTGCTCGCATAAGAATCCTCCTTCATCGTAAGAAAAGGAAACAAGGTTAGTCTTCTTCCCGCAGTTGACGCATTCATTTATTTCAGGAGTGATGCCAGCCTTAATTCCCTGGCAAGCGATAATGAAGGCCAAGGTCAGAGGGTCGAATCCGTCATTTAAAGCCTTCATGACGTTCTGGTAGTAGTCAAAGGGCAACTGGTCATCGCCTTGGAAGCATTTTATGATTATTTCCGAGGCTAGCTGACCGACCATATTGGCTTCGATTTTCTCGTACATCGAAGTATAGTTTATCAAAGTCTTAACACCGGAGGCGGAAAGATATCCGTTCTCCGATTCATAAGCGTCGATGATGACTTTATTGAATATCAAGGTCGCACTGTGGTTCTTAGATGAAGAATCGTTCCCTCCTCTAACTCTCACTGAATATAACTTGTCTTTAGAAAAAAGAGTTATGAGAGCATCTTTTTCCTGGTATTTAGCGCAAGACAATATATACCCTTCAATAGAAACTAATTTATTAGGCATATTTATTCCTTATAACCGTATTCCTTAAGCTTAGAGGGGTTATCTCTCCAATCAGGGACAGTCTTGACAAAAAGCTCGAGTTCAACCTTCTTGCCCATCAAGTTAGAAATAGAATGCTCGGCATGATGTCTAATCTTAGAGAGCATCTGCCCTTTTTTGCCGATGACGATAGTCTTCTCAGAAGGCTTCTCAACGACAATATCGGCATAAATGACATCATTGCCGGTAGCTTTACTGACTTCGGTATGAGTGATTTCAACATGAATTGCGTGAGGGACTTCCTGATTGAGGTTTACCATGCACTTCTCTCTTATCAATTCAGCCCAGACAAATCTCATAGGCCTATCGATGAGCTGATCTTTAGGAAAATAGGGAGTGCCTTCAGGAAGGTGCTTCTTAACGGCATTAATAAGGTCATCAGTCCCAAACTTAGATAAAGCTGACATCTGAACGACTTCAGCATCAGGAAGAAGTCTCTTATACTCGTTAAGTCTCTTCATGCCGTCATCTAGCTTTACAAGATCGATCTTGTTGAAGACGAGAACTACAGGACACTTAGAAGCCTTAACAGATAAGGCTAATTTTTCATTGACTAGAGGAATAGAAGCATCGACGACATAGATCAAAACATCTACCCCAACCTTAGCATCCTCAGCGTCTTGAAGGAGAATCTGACCTAATAAGCCATGAGGAGAATGAAGTCCAGGAGTATCGATGAAGACGATCTGTGAGTCATCATCGTTATAGATTCCCTGAACGTTGAATCTAGTGGTCTGAGGCTTAGGTGAAGTAGCCTCGATTTTTAATCCCAATATCGAGTTAAGGATAGTGGATTTACCGGCGTTAGCCTTGCCGTATAAGCAACAAAAACCTGTTTTCATATTAATTTAAGTCCTCTTGTGTAAATGAATAAGGCAATAGTTCTTCAACTGAAGAGACTTTATAATCGCCTTTTTGATCGAATATAACAACGACAGTCGAAGGTTTTAGCAATTCAGCCATGACTTGTCTGCAAGCCCCGCAAGGCCAAGCGTAACCTTTGAAATTAGCTACGATTCCTAAGACGATAATATCCTCTTTCTTAGCACCGTTAAGGACGTAAGAGAACATAGCGTTTCTTTCTGCGCACACAGTTAATCCGTATGAGGCATTTTCTATATTGGCGCCGTAGAACTTCTTCTTGTCTTTAGTCCATAGGCAAGCTCCTACGTTAGCTTTTGAATAAGGAGCGTAGCTTCTCTTCTGGCCGTTAAGGCAATCCTGATAAAGCTCTTTAATCGAGTTTTCGTCTTTTGCGTTGAATTCCATTATTCGTTGACCTCCTGGTATTTATAGTCGAATGAATTTAGTATTTCGTTTTGAAGGCCGAACATGATCTCAGCGTCTTTTTCTGATTTCATGTGGTCGTAGCCTGAAAGGTGTAAAAAGCCGTGTATGAATAAGAAGGCTATCTCTCTTTCGGTGGGGTGGTTATAAAACTTAGCCTGTTTAACGGCTGTATCTAGAGAAATGAGTATTTCTCCCATGTCGTCGATAGGTTCTTCCCCATCTGATTTATCATCGTCGTAGGCGAATGATATGACATCTGTAGGTCTATCTATCTTCCTGTACTCACGATTAATTTTATGAATTTCCTCATCATCGACGATCGAGCAAGATAAGGCGATAGGCTTTTTGACTTTCATGTAAGCAAGTGTGTGCTTTAGAAGCTTGTTAAGCATCTTTTCTAGTTCAGCGTTGTTCTTATTAGTGTTATCAGCGAAATAAAACTCATTTTCCATTTGTATATAAACCTTTTTTTACTTGCTTATTATAACATATATATCTAACTTTCTTCTTTATCTCTTTTAGGTAGTGAGGACAAAAACAGTCCCTCCAGATTGAAAATATCAGGTTTTACTTTGAGCAGAATCGAATAATGGTCTTTTTCTTCCATAGTTTTCTTGATGGGCTTATCTACTTCTTTAGCTACGATCAGAACTAATGCCGAAGAGAAAACAGAAGACAGAACTTCGCTTCCCATTTCATAGAAAATAATGGTGCAAATAAGGATAGTGCAGAAAGAAGAAAAAAGGTCTTCCATAGCCACTATTTTCCCATAATCAGAAGCCTTCATTGATGCCTTGATAGCAGCCTCTTTCGACTTATCTTTTCTTATGGAAATATCCTTCTCCAAACTATATATTTCACTTCTCCTTTTTGATAGATACCCTTGAAATGAAATATGTATGCCCCAGTCAGCGATAAAAGCCACTAAAGAGGAATAAAAGAAGGCAGCATCTGATGATAAGAAGAAAAGCAGTAAAAACAACAAGGCGAAGCATGAAGAAAATATATTCGAGAAGAACGAAATTTCATTAGTGATCAGATTAGATACGTTACTTAAGTCCTCTGGATTATTATTTCTTGATACGTACTCTCCTCCATACCTTTCCATCGACCACAAGAAGATGTCTGTAGAAAGAGATTTAGATAAGAATATAGAAATAATCAGCCCGAGAACAGATAAGATTATTCCCCATCCCGGGATGTTAAGCCACTTGCCTTCTAAAATAAGGAAAGCCAAAATCGACATAACAAAAGACGAAATCAGAAGAAGCGCCTTATCTACATTTCTGATGATTTTTGGACTTTTAATCGGTTTTTTCTCATTTAAGTTGCAAATTAGTACATTATTAGTTGTTATCTTGTTAATATCGTCTTTAGAGAGTCTTTTCACCCCAACCGCCGGATCTTCGATGTAATAAAGGCCAAAGAGCTTTCTTTTCAGTCTTACAAAGTGACCTTTTTGATTTCCTTCCACTTTTAAAAGCAGGATCTTCTCTCCGGGAACTTTTACGATATCGTCTATATTCTTAAACTCATACCCCTTGCCTTCAATACCATATTCCTCTAGTGATACTTTCATATCAAGAAAGTTCAAACATTGATTCTTAAGTCTTCTATAGCCTGCTTTTTCTTTTCGGTAAAAGGTATTTATGACGTTTCTAATAGAAGCCTCGCCACATCTATCCTCTTCTTCTTGGTAAATCATAAAAAGCCCTCCATTCAGTATTAGTGAATAAGGGCTGAAATTTCGGATATTTTAGAAATAAGCGATATCTTTGATTTCTCTGATATCAACTATTTCCCTAAACATGCCTTCTAAGTCGTTCATATCGTTCTTATTGCCACGGCAGTAAGAAGAAATAAGACTATCAAACGATGAAGCGGATGAAAAGAAAGTGATCTTCCCTTTTGAGTTTCTCTTTTGAAGCAAAGGAATTAATACTAAGTCTCTATTAGTAGGAGACTTGTACTCTAATCCCATATTCAATACGATCAAAGCATCAGCATCTAAAGCGTAATTCAAGGCCTTCATAGCATCATTTTTAACTTCCGGTATATTTGAAGAGCAATCGTTTAAAAGCTTATCCCCTCTAATTAAAGAGACGGTTTTATTGTGGTTAGCTAGGAAAAAGGAAATTCCCTTCAACAGCTCATATCCATTCATAGTTCTATCAGAGATAAAAAGCCCTTTGTTATTTTCTTTAGGATTAGCTTTAGCAGCATCAAAGAAGGATTCACTACCGATATTAATAAACGAGGAGCTTATCGATGATGAGTCGTTTTGTTTAGTTCCTTTAGGTAAAAAGGCTTTAACTCTCATAAATGAATAGTATGTTTCGATTTTGTCTTCATCTGAATATATAAATCTATCTAAGGCGTCCTTAATGATCTTATAAAACTTACAAGGCGTCGAATATATTTCAAAAGAATCAGAAAAAGGATTGTACTTCAGCTTCGAGACATATCCTTTTCTTCCTGATTTAGGGCATGAGATGAACTTTTTGCACTTAGAGCAGACTGAATTGTCATCCATGAACTCTATGATCTGCGAATAGGAATTAGAGATGCTCTTATCAGTCTTCTTTTCCTTCATCAGAAAGGAATACAAAGGCTCATCGTCTTTTATTCTAGATTCGGCTTTATTGACAAACTCGCTTTTGGTTTTATCGTCTATTATCGAACCAATAGCGGCGCTTTTAAACTCTCCATCCATTAGAAATCATCCCCTAGAATAGTGCCTAAATCTACATCATCAGCAGGCTTCTTTTCTTTTTCAACATGCTTAGTATCTGTTTCTTTTTCTTTTTCTTTCTTAGCTACCTTATCCATATACTTCTTATAGCTCTTTTCTTTATTGTTCTTCCTATCGATTCTCTTCTCTTCGTTCTGATAAAGGAAAGTAACTACATCATTAGCGGATGAGAAATTATGAGAAGGCAAAGATGAAGCTATCGGATATATGTAGTTTTCAGGTATAGACCCGTCGCATTTTTGAAATACATAATCGACAAGAACGTTGATGATAGGATCAGATAATCTGAAGTCATCATGTAGACGCTCTAGCAAGTCTCTGTATTTTTTAGGAGGATCTACTTTAAGAAGCTTGCCTAAGAACTCGATAGAAGCTATTGAGTTATAGATCTTGATTCTCTTAGCCATATCTGAGGTTCCAAGCTCGACAATATCAGCTTCTCTTATTTCATCATCGATATGGAAGTGATAGTAGTTCTTAATAGAAGAAACGAAAGTATCAAACGAAAAACGCCCGTCAGTAGAAATGCAGACGTCTTTTATGATGTCGGCAGCCATCTTAGAAGGTATAGCGTACAGATTAGATAGTTCCTCTATGTCTTTAGATCTCATAGATACAATAGAGGGATCTATAGATAATCTTTTAAGTTCCGATTTGAATTCATCATAAGAGAACTTTCCGTTGACTTTTTTCTCATCAGACATCAGATTCAAGGCTTTTCCGGATAAGTAAGAAAGATCATCTAAATCCGGGTTGACATCAAAGACATCGGAAAAGGAGACTGAGACATCATCGAATTCTTCGGGTATCTTCTTGTTTATCTCGAAGATATTGATTATCTCCTCTACTCTTCTTTCTCCTAGTATTCTATTAAGCAAAGCCAAATATGGCTTATACGAGAAGAATTCCTTAGGAGACAAAGGTCTTTTGAGCTGATATATGTAATAAGTCTTGTTGTCTTCGCCTTTTCTATAAGTCGAAACAAGGCTCATGGCTTCCAAGTAATTAACAGCAGTATTTAACTTAGCGACATCACCATTCATCTTCTCTTTTAAATCTATAGTAGATGAATAATCGGAGTTTTGCGCCATCTGGATAAAAAGATGATACAAAGCGTAACCGTCATTAGTAATGATAGGGAGGTAGCACCTTAAAAGAACCTTCTCTTCATCTGGCGATAAATTGAAGTTTCCCCTTACGGTAAATAAAGATTCTTTTTCTAAGCTGTTCATCTTCTCTCCCCTTGAATTATTAGTTTATATCAATCAAACTATTAAATGAAGAGAAAAAAAGGTCTTCTAGAACGTTAGAGGTATACAAAATGAACGAAGCATATGGTGTATTTCTTGATTTAGCTTTTCTTTTTGCCTTCGGTTCAATCCTCGGCTACGGAGTTGAAGTACTCTTCAGAAGACTCTTCTCCTGCCACAGATGGACAAACCCTGGCTACCTTTATGGCCCTTTCTTGCCTCTTTATGGATTTGGAGTGGTCGCTATGTACCTCTTCTCCTCTCTTCCTATAAATACAGGCTATCAGTGGCTAGACTCCACAATCGTAATATTGATCATCGGTGTAGCCATGACATTAATTGAATACATCGCCGGTCTTATTTTCATCAAAGGCTTAGGTGTCAAGCTTTGGGACTACTCTAACCTAAAAGGAAACATCCAAGGCATCATCTGCCCTCTGTTCTCCGCTATTTGGCTAGTTGTAGGGGCTTTATATTATTTCTTGCTCCACCACTTTGTAGTAATGGCAGCGGACTTCTTTGCTAACCACACAATTTATATAGAGTTCTGGCTCGGCTTTGTCTACGGATTCTTGATTTTCGATATAATCGCCTCCTCCAATGCCTTCGTCAAACTCTCCAAGGCCGCTAAAAAAAACAAGATCGTCGTCTCCTACGAAGAATACAAACTCTCTAAGGCTAATAAGAAAAAGGAAAGAAAAGAAGCCTTCTTAAAAGAGAATCCCGGATTCGAGGACTTCATCAAAGCCTCAAAAGAAAGATCAAATGAACTTATCGGAAGACTTATATATAAAGATGAATCCGCAAAGTCTATAAAGACCAAGAAAAAGGAAACTGAGAAGAACTATAGTTTCGACAAGCTTAAAGAAGCTCAGGGCGTAAGGCCCCAGGACTTAAATAGGGACGATAAAAACAAATAATCTTCTCTTCTCCATTCCAAAATTCTTTCTAGGTATTAATATCTTGCATTTATCAAAAATGATGTAATCGCTTACAATGCTGTTACAGAATATCGCATTAAATGTTCTGATAAAATCAAAATAGGTCTAGGAGGACATTTTTATGGTCAATAAAATAGGAATTATCACTTCAGGGGGCGATGCCCCTGGCATGAACGCCTGCGTCAGAGCTGTTGTGAGGAGCGGTCTATCACACGGTTTCAAGATGTTTGGCATCTACGACGGATATCGTGGCATCATGGAAAAGAACATCGTTGAGATGAATCGCCACTCCGTTTCAGAGATTATAAATAGAGGCGGCACTATCTTAGGAACTGCAAGACTTCCTGAATTCGCCGATCCTGAAGTTCAAAAGAAAGCTAGGGATATTTTGGATTCCTTCGGCATCGATGCTTTGATTGGCATCGGCGGAGACGGAACCTATAAAGGCTTAGCTGCTTTATCTAAACTTGGAATTAATACAATCGGTATCCCGGGAACCATCGATAACGATGTTGCTTCCTCTGATTTTACCATCGGTTTTGATACTGCCTTAAATACTATCGTCGAATGCGTCGATAAGCTAAGAGACACTTCCTCTTCCCACCAGCGCTGCTCTGTTATTGAAGTTATGGGCAACCACTGCGGAGACTTAGCTGCCTATGCTGGATTAGCAACTGGCGCTGAGCTCACCATCACTCCTGAGACACCTATGACTAAAGACAACGTCATCAAATACCTCCAGGCTCAAAGAGCTGAAGGCAAGAAACACGCCATTATCATCATTTCCGAAAAGGTCACTGATGTTCATGAGTTCGCTCATGAAATCGAGGCCAAGTGCGGATTTGAAACTAGAGCTGAGGTCCTCGGACACATGCAAAGAGGAGGCTCTCCTACCGCTACTGACCGAATCCTCGCTTCCAGAATGGGCGTATATGCTGTTGAACTCCTAGCACAAGGAATAACTTCTGTGTGCGTTGGTATTGTTCAAAACCAACTTAAATATTATGATATTAGTGATGCCTTAAAACTTCCGAGAAAGGGCTCGGACGAGTTTGTCAGGATTTCTTCCATAATCGGTTAATGTTGGATTCTATCCTTATAGCATCGCGAAAGGAGTGCATATACATAAATGCAAATACTCAAGAAAACTAAGATTGTCTGTACTATAGGACCTGCTTCTTCACCTAAGCCTATTCTTTTAAAGATGATAGATGCTGGCATGAATATCGCTAGACTTAACTTCTCCCACGGCTCTTATGAAGAGCATCTTGGAAAGATTAAGACCATTAGAGAAATCGAGAAAGAAGAAGGAATTATTATTCCTATTATGCTCGATACTAAAGGCCCTGAAATCAGAACTGGCAATTTTAAGGACGGCAAATGCTCTTATGAAACCGGCGATGTCGTTAAGATTTATATGAAGCCTGTCTTAGGTGATAGAACTCAGTTCTCTGTTACCTACCAAGGACTTTATGATGATGCTTCTATCGGTGCCAGAATCAGACTTGATGATGGTAACCTCGGCTTTGAAGTTACTGGCAAGGATGAAAAAGAACATTGCTTAATCGCTAAGGCTCTTAACCATCACACCGTCAAAGACGAAAGAGGCGTCAATTGCCCTGATACTCATCTCAATATGCCTTATATCTCCGAAAAGGACTTTAACGATCTAGTTTGGGGATGTGAGAACCACGTAGACTATATCTCCGCTTCCTTCATCAGAAACAAGAAAGATATCTTGGATATCAGAAAAGTTCTTGAAGATCACGGCGGTAAGAATATAAAGATCATTTCTAAGGTCGAGAACACCGAAGCTGTCGGCTGCCTTGATGAAGTCATCAATTACTCTGATGGACTCATGGTCGCTAGAGGTGACTTAGGCGTTGAAGTACCTGCTGAGGACGTCCCTGTCATTCAGCGTGAGATGATTGAAAAGTGCAGAAAGCTTGGAAAGCCTGTCATCACTGCTACTCAGATGCTCGATTCCATGCAGCACAATCCTAATCCTACTAGAGCTGAGGTCTCCGATGTCGCTAACGCTGTCATCGAATCCACTGATGCTGTCATGCTTTCAGGCGAGTCCGCTTCAGGAGAATATCCTGTTGAGTCAGTCACCATGCAAGCTAAGATTGCAGCCAGAATGGAACAGTTCCTCAACTATTCAGAATTGAACCGTGAAGCCTATGAGACTTCAACTAAGACTTTAAACGACGCTTTGGCTAACGCCGTTACTAATACTGCTCTTCTCCTCGATGCCAAACTCATCGTTTGCTTCTCCGAGACCGGCTCTACTGCTAGACGTCTTTCTAAGTGCCGTCCTTGCTGTCCTATTATCGATGTCTCTAATAACAGAGCCGCTTGTGTCGATTCCATGATGGGATTTGGCGCTTACCCTAAGCTTATCAAGCACGTTCCTCAGTTCATCGAGGATATGGAAGTCATCGCTATTCACTTAGCTAAGCAGCTTGGTATTCCTTCCGGTTCTAAAGTCATCATTACCGGTGGTACTCCTGTCGGTGCTGGCAAGACTAACTTCATGAAAGTCATCACATATGGTAATAAGGAGGTCAATCTAGACTTATGAGTACATACGTAGCTATTGATTTAGGTGGCACTAACATTCGTGTCGCATTGGTTGATGAGAAAGTCAACATCCTTAAAGCCTTAAGAGAAAAGTCCATCCACGGAGATAACGACGCTTTATATCAGCAGATTCATCGTATGATTAAATCCATCATTTCTATGAACGATGAAAAAGATGAAGTGAAGTTCTGCGGAATCTCCGCTGCCGGTTTCCTTAGAAACGGCATTTTGGAATATTCCCCTAACCTTCAGATCAAGCACTTTGAGCTTCTTTCTGAGCTTAGCAAGGATTTCCCTTCAATGAAATTCGCTATCGCTAACGATGCCAATGCCTCAGCCTTAAATGAGCATCTCAACGGTGCCGCTAAAGGCTGCAAGACTTCTTTCTTCATGACTATCTCCTCCGGAATCGGATGCGGATTAGTCTACGACAACAAATTAGTAGATCTTCCTTTCGAAGGCGGACATAACTATGTCGGCTACCGTGGAAGATTCTACGAACTAGAGCAAGTCTGCTCTGGTAACGGATTAGTAAACCTCGCTAAGATCAATAACTATGATGTCTCTGATGCCGGCTCTTTATTCGCCTCTGTCGCTAGAGGAGATGAAAAGGCCCGTGTCGTCTATGAAGACTGGCTTAAGTTACTAGGATCCTATATCGCTAATGTTCAGCTTCTTTACGAGCCTGAAGCCATCGTCTTATCTGGCGGTGTCATGCGCTCTAAAGCTATCTTCATCAACGATCTTCTTTCAGTCGCCAATGCCTTTGTCGCGCCTTTCCCTGTCAACAAGATTCACTTTGTGGATGCTGCTTTTGCTCAGGATACTGGTTTAGGCGGCGGTGCTGCTTTAGCTATCGCTCTTGAAAAAGCTGCTAAGTAGTTTAATAGATGTATCTATACCAGGTTTTCGTCTAACCTTGTTTTTTTATTCTCTTTTATATGGTAAAATTGAGTGCGTTGAACTCATGAGGTTAAAATTATTATGGAACTGCTTTTTTCGTTAAAATACGGATATGAAGGAATGTCTAATCCTGGGAGAATTCTTCTTGTTATTCTCTATCTGATAATCGGGTTAGTCTTAATTATTAAAGGCGGAGACTGGTTTGTCGATTCCGCTTCTTGGATAGCCGAGAAATTCGGTATTCCTAAGCTAATCGTAGGCGCTACTATCGTCTCTATGGCCACTACCTTACCTGAACTTTTAGTCTCAGTATTCGCCGCTATTGAAGGTGCCTCAGCCGGAGGGACTGCTAGCGGAGTAGATATGGCTACTGGTAATGCCATCGGCTCAGTTATAGCAAATACCGGTCTTATTATGGCCATCTCAATTCTCTTTATGCCTGTTAAAGTCGATAGAAAATCATTCTTAGTTAAGCCGCTTCTTCTTATTTTATCTATCTGTTTATTATGGATATTCTCAATTGATAGAAAGTTCGTCTGGTACGAAGCCATCATCATGCTTATCATCCTTGTCGGTTTCTTTGTTGATAATGTCATAGAAGCCAGGATGCAGATGAAAAAAGAGGCCTTAGTCAAAGGGACAATGCCTTCGAAAATGGATAAAACCACTTCTGAATCCTTCTCTTCTAATACAGCTGTCGCCACTAATAATGAAAACAAGAGCGAAGCAGTTAAAGCTGAGACTAAAGCCAACTCTAAAAAAGACGTTTGGAAGAACATCGTTTTCTTCATCCTCGGTGTTGTCGGAATTGTTGTCGGTGCACAGTTATTAGTAGATAATGCCACTGAGTTAGCAAACGAGGCCGGCATCCCTGAAAAGATCATTTCAATCACTATCGTCGCTATCGGCACTTCTCTTCCTGAACTCATCACTACTATCACCGCCATCATCAAGAAACAGTCAGACTTATCTGTAGGCAATGTCATCGGTGCTAACGTCATCGATATGACCCTCATTCTTTCTGTCTGCTCGTTCATCTACGGTCAG
>LAHS01000482.1_pt1 | contig 18687 bp, 12 predicted proteins | sample 329651 | NCBI WGS metagenome assembly LAHS01 (sample SAMN03275699, study PRJNA271635) | activated sludge metagenome | isolation source: sample C-1 Sludge from hydrolytic chamber (first chamber) of Anaerobic... | reverse complement strand
CGGAGTGACGGAGTGAAAGGAGTGACGGAGTTTTAAAGGTTGAAAATGGAGAATACAGAGGTGCCCTTTGGGCACTATAGAGTTAAAAGAGTAAGCAACGGCGTACCCACTCGATTCGTTATAGAGCCAAAATTTATCATGGAGGGAGTGTTAAGGAAATGCCCTCTCGAAACGAATTATAGGTCAATCGGATAGAAGCCATATCTCTTCCTGTATAGGGGGGATATGGCTTTTATGATGATCGATTGATTGATTAATTGAAAATTAAATTTAAATCTGTAGCATCTGCATCAGCTCTGGTTGGCTGTCTTATTATTTTTTCTTAAATTCGTAGTTGGTTAGCAAGAGTCTGTCAAAACAGGGATGCACCGACAATGCACAAGATGTTACACTTTATATCCGATCTGATCCGTCCGTTTGTGATCCGCCGCGAAGAGCGGTGGGGTGCATGGGGTGCACTATGCTATGTAGCGATCCTCAACATCATGATGATCAGTGCCTATGCCGACCGGTTTATGACACCCGTCAGCGACTATCGCCGGCTCTTCGTTCGCACGTTCCACGTGTCAGGGTTCGACCCCCTGACCTATGCTGTCATTTCCGGCTGGGGCACCGACTACAACATCTACCGCCACCCGCTGCTGGCCTTCTTCATGTATATCCCTGCACAGGTCAACCGTCTGCTCATGGCGATGACGGGGCAAAACTTGGTGCAGATCGTGGTGGGGGCTATGCTGACCTTCAGTGCCTTCTATGCCTTCGTCTTCTTCTGCCGCACGCTCCACGACCTCGTCAGGCTGTCGTGGCGCGACAGCTGGCTGCTGGGCGCGCTGTGTTTCAGCTTCGCCTATGTCATGATCGCTGCCTGTGTGCCCGACCATTTCATTTTCTCGATGATGATGCTCTGCCTCGTGCTCTACCTCGTGGGTACCTCCATGCAGCGCGGACGGCCCCTGAAGACATGGCAGACCGTCACCCTCTTCTTCCTCACGGCAGGCATCTCGCTCAACAACGGCATCAAGGTGCTGCTGGCCGACTGGTTCGACCGCGGGCGCAAGTTCTGGCAACCGCGGCACCTCGTCTTCGCCGTCGTGCTGCCCTGCGCCCTCATCTGGGGCATGGCGCGTGCCGAATGGTATGTCTATGAGCGTCCCTCCTTCGCTGCCCGCCAGCAGAAGAAGGCCCACAACGATTCCATACGATATGACAAGATAGCCCGTACCTTCCGCGATACCACCAGCCTGCGTGATACGGCCGCTATCCGCGCGGGTATCGACCGCGCCATGGCAGCGTGGAAACAGCAGCGGCTCGACAAGAAAGTATGGCATAAACACACGGGCAAGCCCTTAGCCAAGGGCGAGTTCTCGCAGTGGACCGACATCACCACGCCGCGCTGGGCATCGGTGGTGGAGAACCTCTTCGGCGAGTCGATACAGTTGCACCGCAACCACCTGCTGGAAGACAGCCTGACCACCCGCCCCGTCATCGTGCGCTATCGGCTGCCGGTCAACTATGTCGTCGAGGCGCTCCTCGTCGTGCTCTTTCTGGCCGGCGTGTGGTGTGGGCGTCGTCAGCGGCTGCTGTGGCTGGCATTGAGCTGGATGGCTTTCGACCTACTGATCCATGTGGGATTGGGCTTTGCGCTCAACGAGGTGTATATCGTGGCAGCCCACTGGGTCTTCGTGCCCGCGCTGGTCATGGGCTTCCTGCTGAAATCTACCGAGCGCGGACGCCTGCGAGTGCCCCTGAGGCTCACCGTCCTGACGCTCACGCTCTTCCTCATGGGGTGGAACCTGATGCTCCTGGCAAGCTACATCTCATAGAAAAGCGGGCCATATCTCGTAGAGACAATGATGAAATGAAACAGCTAACTATCAACACTTATATGAACATGAGAAAAGTAATCTTACTCACTATGGCCCTCGTGGCCATGACGGCAAGCGCGCAGAGACGTGGCAAGGCTACGCCGCCGCGCCAGGAACAGGTGCCTACGTGGACCGAATGGCACGATCAGCAGGTGAACGAGGTGAACCGGCTGAAGCTGCACACCAACTTCTTCGGTTATGAAAACGAGTCGATGGCCATGAAGGGTGACAAGACCACCTCGGCCAACTATCTTTCACTCCATGGCACATGGAAGTTCAACTGGGTGGCCAATGCCGACCAGCGCCCCACCGACTTCTATGCTGCCGACTACGATGACAGCGCCTGGAAGACCATGACGGTGCCGGGCATGTGGGAGCTCAACGGCTTCGGGCAGCCCGAATACGTGAACATCGGATTCGCCTGGCGCTATCAGTTTGACAAGAACGACCCCCTGACGGTGCCCACCAAGGATAACCATGTGGGTACCTACCGCCGCGTGATCGAGGTTCCGGCCAGCTGGAACGGCCGTCAGGTCATTGCCCATTTCGGGTCGGTAACCTCCAATATGTACCTCTTCGTCAACGGTCATTACGTAGGCTATACCGAGGATTCGAAGGTAGCTGCCGAGTTCGACATTACGCAATATGTCCGTCCGGGCAAGAACCTCATCGCCTTCCAGACCTTCCGCTGGTGCGACGGTTCGCTCGACGAGGATCAGGACTTCTGGCGCCTGTCGGGTGTGGCGCGCGACTCGTACCTCTACACCCAGAACCCGAGCGTGCAGGTGAGCAACATGCGTATCACGCCCGACCTCGGCAACGACTATACCGACGGCGAGCTGCTCATCGATGTCAACGTGAAGGGAAATCCTGTCATCGACTTCCAGCTCTACAATGAGAACGACGCCCTGGTGGGCAAGAGCCAGAGCGATTTCCGCCGCCTGGCCAATGGCACCACGCGCTTCGTGGTGCGCAACGTGAAGAAATGGACGGCCGAGACACCTTATCTTTATACCCTCCTCGCCATCGTGAAGGACCGTAAGGGCAACACCGTGGAGGTCATTCCGCAGAAGGTGGGATTCCGCAAGGTGGAGATCAAGAACTCGCAGCTGCTCGTCAACGGGCAGCCCGTGCTCATCAAGGGTGCCAACCGCCACGAGATGGATCCCGACGGCGGATATGTGCTGACGCGTGAACGCATGATTCAGGACATCAAAATCATGAAACGGCTGAACATCAACGCCGTTCGTACGTGTCACTATCCCGATGATCCGTTGTGGTATGACCTCTGCGACGAATACGGACTCTACGTCACTGCCGAGGCCAATCAGGAGAGCCACGGCTTCGGATATGCCGACAACTCGGAGGCGAAGAAGCCCAACTTTGCCAAGCAGATACTCGAGCGCAACCAGCACAACGTGGAGATGAACTTCAATCACCCCTCGATCATCGTTTGGAGTCTGGGCAACGAGACGGTTGACGGACCTAACTTCACCGCCGCTCACGACTGGATCAGGAGTCAGGATCAGAGCCGTCCCATACACTGGGAGCGCGCAGGAATCAACGGATCGAACACCGACATCTTCTGCCCTATGTACTATTCGCATGAGGCCTGCGAGCGCTACGCCAAGGATCCGAAGTACACCAAGCCCCTCATTCAGTGCGAATACAACCACACCATGGGTAACTCGGGTGGCGGACTGAAGGAATACTGGGACCTCATTCGCAAGTACCCGAAGTTCCAGGGCGGCTACGACTGGGACTTCGTGGATCAGGCTTTGCACCGCAACCCCGACTTCAAGGCCGTACGGACGGTGGCCGACTACGATGCCATCAGCGCACGCTATGAGGCAGGAACGGGCACCATGACTCCCGAATATACCTATGGCGGCGACTACAACAAGCACGATGCCTCCGACAACAACTTCAACTGCAACGGCATTATCGGCCCCGACCGTCAGCTCAATCCGCACGCCTACGACCTCGCCTATGAGTATCAGAACATCTGGGCAGAGGCCGTTGACCTGCAGAAGGGCATGATCTCAGTGCACAATGAGAACTTCTTCCGCGACCTGAGCAACTATAAGATGGTGTGGACACTGATGCAAAACGGTAAGCAAGTGCAAGGAGGCGAGGTGGCAGACATCAACATGGATCCTCAGCAGACCAAGCAGTTTACCCTGCCTTACACCGTGCCCGCCACAGGAGAGGTGATGCTCAACATCGAGTTTAAGCTCAAAGAGGCCGAACCCCTGATGGCTGCCGGACAGACGGTGGCCCACCGACAGCTGGCCGTGCGTGAGGCAAAACCCGCCCTGGGTGCCGTAACCGTGCAGAATGCCAAGCTCAAGGTGAAGGACAACAAGAAGGCTAACGCCTATGAGGTGACCGCCGCCAACGGCGTGGCGCTGACCTTCGACAAGGCCACCGGCCTGCTCACGCAGTATGAAGTGGCTGGCAAGAGCATGCTGGGAGAGGGCGGAACGCTGAAGCCTAACTTCTGGCGCGCCGTGACCGACAACGATATGGGTGCACAGCTGCAGCGGAAGCTCAAGGTGTGGCGCAACCCCACGATGAAGCTCAAGACCATCAGCTGCGAGAAGATAGGCAAGATTGCTGCTGCCATCACCGCTACTTACGACATGCCCGAGGTACAGGCCACGCTGACCATGACCTATACCGTCATGGGCGACGGCACCCTGGACGTGACCGAGAAGCTCGCTGCCACCGCCGGAGCCAAGATCGCCGATCCGCTCAGATTTGGCCTCACGATGCAGTGTCCGTACGACATGGACAAATCTACCTTCTACGGCCGCGGACCCATAGAGAACTATATCGACCGCAAGGAGAGCCAGAACGTGGGCCTCTATACACAGACAGCCGACCAGCAATACTTCCCCTACATCCGTCCGCAGGAGAGCGGTACGAAGAGCGACATACGCTGCTGGCAGCAGGGAAGCAGCGACAAGAACGGCCTGATGATCACTTCCGATCAGCTGTTCTCGGCTTCGGCACTGCACTATAGCATCGACGAGCTTGACGAAGGCGACGAGAAAGACCAGCGCCACAGCTACGAACTGAAGAAGAGCAAATATACGGAGCTCTGCGTAGATGGGGCCCAGTATGGTCTCGGCGGTGAAAACAGCTGGGGTGCCCTGCCACTGAAGCAGCACCGTCTGAACTACGGCAACATGAGCTTCACGGTGAGATTCTCTCCCGTGAGATAGCACGCCGATCATCGATCTTACCATAGACCGATGCCCATCATCAAGGCCAGCTCCTTCCGGGGCTGGCCTTTTGTGTATGGCCTGATTGCTGAAAAGCATCAGAAAAACGGTGTATTCACCAACGTGAAGCTATTCCGAATGGCAACAAAGCAAGGTGTAAAAGTGTGCGTTATGACAAAAAAATAGCGATTTACTTTCATATCATCTGCAAAATGCGTAATTTTGTTACGAAAACCAAAATTAAAAGCTATTAGATCCATGATTTGGAATGAACCCAAGGAATGTATGAGCCGCGAACAGCTGCGCGAGATACAGAGCAGAAGACTGGTGAAAATGGTCGATTATGTGTACCATAACACCCCGTTCTACCGTAAGAAATTTCAGGAGATGGGGCTCGAACCCACCGACATACAGGGCATAGACGACCTGCAGAAGCTGCCCTTCACGCAGAAGACCGACCTGCGCGACAACTACCCCTTCGGCTTCGCGGCGGTGCCGATGAGCCAGATCGTCAGGATCCATGCCTCCTCGGGCACCACCGGCAAGCCCGTGGTGGCGCTCTACACCCGCAACGACCTCAGCACTTGGACCGAGAGCCTGTCGAGAGCTTTCTCCTCGTTCGGCATCGGGCGCGAAGACATCGTGCAGATCGCCTACGGCTACGGACTCTTCACCGGAGGCCTCGGCGCACATGCCGGAGCCACCAACGTGGGGGCGAGCGTCATTCCCATGTCGTCGGGCAACACCAAGAAGCAGATCACACTGATGCACGACTTCGGTGCGACGGCTCTCTGCTGCACCCCCTCCTACGCCATGTTTCTGGGCGAGACGCTGAAGGAAGCTCCCTGGCCCAAGGAGGAATTCAGGCTGCGGGTGGGGGCCTTCGGTGCCGAGCCGTGGACGGAAAAGATGCGCCAGAGCCTGCAGGAGACACTCGGCATCAAGGCCTACGACATCTACGGACTGAGCGAGATTGCCGGCCCGGGCGTGGGTTACGAATGTGAATGCCAGAACGGCACGCATATCAACGAAGACTATTATTATCCCGAGATCGTGGATCCCAACACCGGGGAGCCGCTGCCCGACGGCACCGTGGGCGAGCTCTGCTTCACCCATCTCACCAAGGAGGCCATGCCCCTGCTACGCTACCGCACCCACGACCTCACCGCCCTGCACCACGAGCGATGCGCGTGCGGCCGCACCTTCGTGCGCATGGACCGCATCATGGGCCGATGCGACGACATGCTCATCATACGCGGCGTGAACGTGTTCCCCACGCAGATCGAGGCCGTGATACTCAGTCTGAAAGAATTTGAACCCCATTTCCTGCTCACCGTGGGGCGCGAGAGCAACACCGATACCTGCGAGCTGAAGGTGGAAGTGAAGGAGGAATACTTCTGCGACGAGATGGGACAGATGGTGCGATTGCAGCATAAGCTCGAGGGAGAGCTGCGCAGTGTCATCGGACTGGGCTTCAAAGTGAAGCTCGTGGAACCGAAGAGCATAGAGCGAAGCACCGGCAAAGCCCGACGCGTGATCGACAACCGGCAGCTGTAAGGCGTCGGCATCAGTGCCTGAAGCATGATCAGACCCGTGGTCAGGTGAGCCCCGTGACCCGAGCAAGATAAAGGCGGCGGGAGGCGTCAAGACCGGACTGAAAAGAAAACCCTAAAATAAAACTTGATATTATGTTAGCCAAACAACTTTCCATATTCCTTGAGAACAAGTCGGGACGCCTCACCGAGGTGACCGAAGTACTGGGGCGTGAGCACATCAACCTCAGCGCCATGAGCATTGCCGACAACAGCGACTTCGGCATTCTGCGCTGTATCGTGTCGGACCCTGACAAGGCTTACAGCCTGCTCAAGGCAGCAGGCTTCACGGTGAAGGTGACCGATGTCATCGGCATGACGGTGCCCAACACCCCCGGTGCGCTCTCTGTGGTGCTGCGTCATCTCTCCGACAGCGGTGTCTTCATCGAGTACCTCTACTCGTTTGCCAACGGCGACGGTGCCAATGTGGTGATCCGTCCCAACAACCTGGAGGAGTGTGAACGGATCCTTCAGGAGAAAAAGATCGACCTCATCGCCGCCAACGACCTCTACCAGATGTAAGATCCAGGGTAAGAAGCTGCCGTATGGTTTGTCGCAAAAAATGTAATCTTTTGCGACAAACCTATATTTTTTATGAGCCATTGGCGAAGGGGCATAGAAAGGAAACAGGTCGTCCATAAGGTGGGTAAACACGGTTACCTGCCCAGAATGGCCGGATCGCAGCATAGGGAAGAATCGCAGACACGATTCTTCCCTTTTTTAGGTACCTTCACCCCACTTCCTTAGCCTTCACCCTCACGAACGGATAGGGGGTTATTCCGTATCCACACACACAACTTCCGCTTTCACTCCTACCGCTTTTCACAGTTTGCCCACACGGTTTGGGTGCCGAAACCTTTGACACGTCTTATATTGTTAAAATGAGACATGGGTCAAAAAAAAGTAACTCTGCACCCCCGAATTGAAATCGTTTTTTATTACCTTTGCAACATAATCGCAACAATTGGATATTATTCTGATTCAAAGATAAACCTCAATGAGCGGAAACTACGTTATCATTTTGATGAAGATCCTCGGATCACTCGCACTCCTCATTTATGGAATGAAGGTGATGAGCGAGGCACTTCAGAAAATGGCAGGATCACAGTTGCGTCATATCCTTGGCGCCATGACCACCAATCGCTTCACCGGAATGCTTACCGGTATGTTTATAACCTGCGCTGTGCAGTCGTCCTCGGCCACGACGGTGATGACAGTATCGTTTGTCAATGCCGGCCTCCTTACTCTGGCGCAGAGCATCTCGGTCATCATGGGAGCCAATATCGGTACGACACTGACGGCATGGATCATGTCGCTGGGCTTCAAGGTAGATCTCTCGATGGCGGTATTCCCCGCCTTCTTCGTCGGCATCATACTGATCTACACCAAGAGGGTGAGGTATGTGGGCGACTTCCTCTTCGGCATCGCTTTCCTCTTCTTCTCGCTTGTGCTGCTGAGCGATGCCGGCAACGCCCTCGACCTGGCTCATAACCCCGGTGCCATCGACTTCTTCTCCAGTTTCGATGTGAAGAGTCACTGGTCGATCCTGATCTTCCTGGCCATTGGAACGCTCATCACCTGTATGGTGCAGAGCTCTGCCGCCGTGATGGCCATCACCATTCTGCTCTGCTCCACCGGCGTGCTGCCCATCTACCTGGGCATAGCCCTCGTCATGGGAGAGAATATCGGTACCACGGCCACAGCCAACCTCGCCGCCCTCGGTGCCAACACACAGGCACGCCGTGCCGCCCTGGCCCACCTCGTATTCAACGTGTTCGGCGTCATCTGGGTGCTCTGCCTGTTCTATCCCTTCGTCAACCTCATCTGCTCCATCGTGGGCTATAACCCTGAAGGCACCGGTTACACCGTAGCCCAGAAGGCTGCCATATTGCCCATAGTGCTGGCTGCATTCCACACCGGCTTCAACGTTTCAAACACCTTCATACTGATATGGTTCATCCCGCTCATAGAGAAAGTAGTGTGCTGGATCATCAAGCCCACGGCCAACACCGAGGAGGAGGACTTCCGCCTGCGCTTCATTCAGGTGGGCATCATGAAGACTCCGGAGCTCTCGGTGCTCGAGGCCCAAAAGGAGATACAGAGCTTCGCCGAACGTATTCACCGCATGTTTGACATGGTGAGGGAACTTCTGCACGAGCAGGACAAGGACAACTTTGCCAAGATCTACGAGCGTATCGAGAAATATGAGAACATATCCGACAACATGGAGATCGAGATCGCCAAATATCTTGACCAGGTGAGCGATGCCCACCTGAGCGATGACACCAAGGGAAAGATACGAGCCATGCTGCGACAGATCTCGGAGATAGAGAGCATCGGCGACTCGTGCAACAACATCGGGCGCACCATCAACCGCCTGCGCAGCGGCAAGGAGGATTTCACCGAGAAGCAATACGAGCATATCCACCAGATGTTTGAGCTGACCGACGACGCCCTTACCCAGATGATCGGACTGCTCAAGGGCTACCGTGAGAATCTGGACGCTACGCGATCGTTCAACATCGAGAACGAGATCAACAACTATCGCAACCAGCTGCGCACGGAAAACATCAACGACATCGACACCCACCAGTACACCTACAGTATTGGTACGATGTATATGGATATCATTCAGGAGTGTGAGAAGCTCGGCGACTATGTGGTCAACGTGGTGGAAGCCCGCATGGGTGTGAAGCAGGAAGCACTGACAGCTAACACGGAGAATCACTCGACTGCCGAGGCTATCGCCTGAAACGGTAGCTTTACGGCACCCCCGAAACGCAAACGTCCCATCTCAGGAGATTCATGAAGAATCATCATGAGATGGGACGTTTTCGTTTGTCTCGCACTGCTCTCCAGCAGCGATCATACCGTTTTCTTGAGCCCATTCCTCCCCCTTCGGCGAGGTGAGGCGCCCACTTCGGCGAGATGAGGCAACCTCTTCACAGAAGCATGGAAGCCATTTTACGCTACAGCTGCTCCGCCATTTCCAGCTCGCCCAGCTTCTGCCATATACGCAGGAAGGTGGCATGATCTACCTTTTTCTCGTAACTTACCGTGATTCCGGCACCGGTGAGGAGGTCGTAAGCCTGCTGCGAGATGATGTCGGCATAGACCTCGGACACACCTCCCTCTACCATCATGCGCGCTGCCGACCGCCCTACCGCCTTGACCGCTATCTTAGCCTCAAGGAAAAGCTCCGGAGCCTCGTTGATGATGTTATACAACCGGCGCACGCCGTGACCTTCGTAAGTATTGATATTCCCCTCATGCAGAATGACGAGGGAGCATTGCTCTGTATGTAATGTGTCAATAAGTTCTTGCATCATAAAGCTAAACATTTTAGTTTACTACCGCAAATATAGCAATTATTTTGAATCATGGTGTCATATAAAAAGAAAAAAAGCGACCCCTAAGATCCATCTTCCCTGCGAGAGAGATCTTAGGGGTCGTTCCCTTATTTTTCCTATGTATCGGCAGGGGTGATCTTACCCGGCGCGATACAGGCTTACACCTGCATTTTGTTTGCTTTTATTCCTATCTGATCTGGCTCACGTGCATGGCTCTCATGGCGTTGAGCACGGCGAGGATCATCACGCCCACATCGCCGAAGACGGCCACGGCCATAGCCCACGAACCGAAGACGCCGGCAGCAACGAGCAGCAGAATGGCAACCTTGACACCGATGGCGAACCACGCATTCTGCATGGCGATGGCCACGGTGCGGCGCGCAATGCTCACGGCGGTGGCTATCTTCGAGGGCTTATCGTCCATGAGCACCACGTCGGCAGCCTCGATGGCGGCATCGCTGCCCATGGCTCCCATGGCGATACCCACATCGGCGAGGGCCAGGACGGGCGCATCGTTCACGCCGTCGCCCACGAACGCCACGTTATCCTTAGGGGCTTTCCCAGCAAGGATCTGCTTCATATATTCCACCTTGTCGGTGGGCATCAGCTCACAGTGAGCCTCATCTATACCTACCTTCGCCGCTATATCCTCTCCCACGGGTCTGCGGTCGCCCGTCAGCATGACCGTGCGCGTCACGCCGAGACGCTTCAACCGGCTGATGGCCTCGGCGGCATCGTCCTTCACCTGATCGGAGATGACCACATGTCCGGCATAGCTTCCGTCCACCGCCACATGCACCATCGTACTGGAGGAGTGCTCACACTGGCTGCAGGGAGTGACCTTTATGCCCATGCCGGCAATGAAACTCTCCTTGCCTACGCACACTTCCCTGCCATTGATCTTGGTGGATATTCCCTTGCCCGACACCTCCTGCACGTCGTCAAGCTTACAGTCGTCATGCTCGTTGGGGTAGGCAGCGCGCAGCGCAGCAGCGATGGGGTGCGTGCTGTAACGCTCCGCATGGGCAGCCATGTGCAGCAGCTCCTCCCTGCTGAGCTTGTCAGGGTGCACGGCATCGACGGCAAACACGCCGCGGGTCAGTGTTCCCGTCTTGTCGAAGACCACCGTCTTCACTTTCGACAGCGTCTCCATGAAGTTGCCGCCTTTGATCAATATGCCCCGGCTCGAGGCACCGCCGATACCGGCAAAGAAGGTGAGAGGAATGGAGATGACAAGGGCACAGGGACAGCTCACCACCAGGAACGTCAGGGCTCGGTAGAGCCACGTGGTGAAGGCTGTGCCGTAACTCTCGGCAAAGAAGGGCGGAACGACGGCGATGGCGATGGCCAGAAACACCACGATGGGTGTATAGACATGGGCAAACTTGCGGATAAACGTCTCGCTGTGCGACTTGCTGTCGGCCGAATCCTCAACCATCTGAATAATCTTCGAGGCCGTAGATTCACCGTAAGGCTTGCTCACCCTGACCCGCAGCAGACCCGAGAGGTTCACGCAGCCCGACAGCACCTCGTCGCCCACGGCCACGTCGCGTGGCACGCTCTCGCCCGTAAGGGCAACGGTGTTCAGGCTCGACGTGCCGTCGATGATATCTCCGTCGAGGGCAATCTTCTCACCGGGCCTGACCACCAAGGTCTCACCGGGCCTTACTTCGGCGGGCGATACCGTCACCACCTCGCCGTCACGATCTACCTGGGCCGTATCGGGGCGCAGATCCATCAGCTCTGAAATGGAGTCGCGACTGCGGTCCTCGGCATAATCTTCGAAGAGCTCGCCGACCTGAAAGAAGAGCATCACAAACACCGCCTCGGCAAACTGAGGCTCCGCTCCCGGCATGAAGCCGATGAGGAGGGCACCGATGGTAGCTATGCTCATGAGGAAATCCTCGTCGAATGGATCTCCCTCCCTGATACCTTCGGCCGCCTCTCCCAGCACATCATAGCTGATAAGCAGGTAGGGAACGAGGTAAATCGCCAGCTTTAGCAGCATCGGCATGGCCACGAGATGGGTGAGGGCGTAGGCACCTCCCAGCAGTACGGCAGTGGCAATGATACGTATGAGTTTTTTGTTCATTGTGTGGAATCTTTATGTTTACGAATTTTCGATCTTGATACAGGAACTTTTCCTGTTGTGATGGCAAAGGTAAACAAAAGGTAGTGCAACTGGGTTGCAAAGATTCCGCAAGCACATTTCGGCAGACATCAGTCAGAATCCGCGCTGTCGTCGAAAAAGATCTTTGCACCCATCAACCCAAACCTGCACTACCATCAAGCACAATAACCCCATAACAACATGACGAGGTGTCAGACCAACGGCATATCGTGATAACGAGATGACGAATTTCTGTATTTCATAATACCTAACTCTCCCATCTTCAATCCTCCTCTCCCCAGTCTTCAAATTCCATCTCCCCAGTCTTCAATCATCCTCTTCTTTACTTCAGCTCCCAGCTCCCCTTTCTTCATTCCTCCATTCGTTGGTACGCCAGCCGCTCCTCTCCATTGGCCAGAAAGATGATACCGCAATATCGGTATCCATGCCTGAGGAGGCAATGCTGCATGATGGTGTTGTCGCGATGGGTGTCGATACGCACGTTGTGGCATTGGGAAAAGGCCCAGCGGTTGAGCGCGGAGAACACGCCATGAGAGCCCGCAGCACTCGTAATGCGGTGAATGACATGGTATGGATGGGAATCATCAATCCACTGTCCGTCTTTGATGACGGCATAGGTGGGGTCAGGACCGGGAATCATGGAGAAAGACCCGATGATTCGTCCCTCCTGTCTGCACACATAGCAATGTCCCTGCCGTATGTCGGCAGCAAAGGTCTCGCGACGGGGATAGCCTTCGGGCCACTGGTTGAAGTTACCGTTCTGCCGCATGGTTTCGCGTGAGGCATCGACAAGCTGCATGATGGTGTCGAGGTCTGAGGGAGCGGCAGGGGTGATGATGATTGCAGACTTTGTGGTTGTCATAAGGGGAGTGGAAAAGTTAAGTGAAATGAACTATAGGATTGTCGGTAGATCGATGTGCCGGGAAAACGGCACTACAGTGAGCCGGAAGAAATGCTCCGCAGCCTACAATCCTCGCTCGGCCCAGTCGCCCCGGTCCAGATTGCGGTAGCCGATGGCCTCGGCGAGATGCTCCGACAGGACGTGCTCGCTGCCGGCAAGGTCGGCAATGGTGCGTGCCACCTTGAGGATCCGGGTATAGGCACGGGCACTCAGGCTGAGCCGTTCCATAGCCACGCGCAGCAGTTCGAGGCCCGCGGCATCGGGCTCGGCATAGCGGTGAATCATGCGTTCGGTCATCTGGGCGTTGCAATGCACCTGCGGATAGTCCCTGAACCGCTCGGTCTGTATGGCCCTGGCCGCGATGACGCGCTTGCGGATCTCGCTGCTCGGCTCTCCCGGCGCAGCCTTACTGATGTCCTTAAACGGCAGGGCGGCTATCTCGCACTGTATGTCTATACGGTCCATCAGCGGTCCCGAGATCTTGTTCAGATACTTCTGTATCTGTCCGGGCGTGCATACACAGTGGTGCGTGGGGTCGCCATAATAGCCGCAGGGACAGGGATTCATCGAGGCGACGAACATAAAACTGCAGGGGAAGGTGACCGAATATTTGGCGCGGCTGATGGTGATGACGCGGTCTTCGAGCGGCTGACGCATCACCTCGAGCGTGTGTTTGTTAAACTCCGGAAGCTCATCGCAAAACAGCACCCCGTTATGCGCCAGACTGATCTCGCCCGGCATGGGATTCGCGCCGCCGCCCACGAGGGCCACTTCGGATATGGTATGATGGGGAGAGCGGAACGGTCGCTGCGTGATCAGCGACGACCGGCGCTCCAACAGGCCTGCCACCGAATGGATCTGCGTGGTCTCAAGACTTTCTGACAAGGTGAGAGGGGGAAGAATAGAAGGCAGCCGTTTGGCCATCATGCTCTTGCCGGATCCCGGCGGACCGATCATGATGACGTTGTGTCCGCCGCTCGCCGCCACCTCCAGAGCCCGCTTCACGTTCTCCTGTCCGCGCACGTCGGCAAAGTCGAGATCGAAGTTGTATTGCTGCTCATAAAACTCCTTGCGCGTGTCGATCACCGTCGGTTCCACCTCCGTTCGACCTGCCAGAAAGTTCACCACGTCGGTCATCGTCTCCATACCATACACATCAAGGTGGTTGACGATGGCGGCCTCACCCACATTCTCCTTCGGCACGATGAGCCCTTTGTAATGTTCTGCCCGTGCCTTGATGGCAATGGGCAGCACCCCTTTGGCCGGCTGCAGGTGACCGTCGAGGCTCAGTTCGCCCACCATCATATAGCGGTCGAGCTCGGGAGCCTCTGTCTGCCCGTCGGCCACGAGCAGGGATATGGCGAGCGGCAGGTCGAAGCTGCTGCCCTCCTTACGCAGGTCGGCAGGGGCCATGTTGACGGTAACGTCGGCCTTGGGAAAGTGGAAGCCGTTCTCAAGCATAGCGGCGGCGATGCGATCACGCCCTTCACGCACCGCCTCATCGCCCAGTCCGGTGAAATGATACACCACACCGCGCATGATACTCACCTCGATGGTGACGGTGGTTACTTCGAGTCCGTTGACGGCAGCACTATAGGTTTTGACAAGCATAGATTTGAGCGAGGAATAAGAGAGTAAGGAAAGAAGGATTTGAGCAGGAAGCAAAGGGAGCGAACATCAGGAGCACCGCAGCGCGGCGCGCCGACGGTCCCGACGGCGGAGTTACAGATTCTGCTCGAGAGTCTGCTGCAGGTCTTTCGAGTTGAGCGAGCGGGCGATGACACGTCCCTCCTTGACGATGATGTTGTCGGGCACGGTGCGGAGCCCGAGCTGCTGCAGAGGCTTGCTGTCGAAGAGCATACCGTCGCACACATTAGGCCATGCGATGGAGTCGCTCTCGAGCTCTATCTTGCAGTCGCGCTTGGCCGCATCTACCGAGAACGACACCACGTGGAGCCGTCCGTGAGCCCTGCGCTGCACCTGCTTCACCGTTCGCAGCATCGACATGCTCTCATAGCTCCACGAGGCCCACGTGCAGATCACGGCGAGGCCGTTCGACAGATCCGACGAAGACACCAGCCGTCCCTTCATGTCGTAGGCGGTGAAGGTGGGGAGCTTGCTTCCCACGCTGCCGTTTCTCAGAGGTTTGATGATCATCTCCAGACGTGCCAGGGTGGCGTTGCCCTTCTGATTCTGCATCATGAGCCGTATCAGGCGGGAAGCCTCCTGCAGATCGGGATTGGCAGGGGTGACGAAGTACTTCTTCACCAGATAGGCTCCCACGGGCGAGTCGGGGTAATCTTCCACAAAGACTCCGGCAAACTTCCTCATCAGCGGCGGTGCTGCCGATGCCACCTGCTCACGGAAGTTGGTCATCAGCTCATTATCCTTGGTGCCTTCCACCTTGAGCATCTTCAGGTGTGAAGCGTCGCCCGAGATATCTACCGACTTCCCCGGCCTGGCAAAGATGGGCTGCTCGGAGAAGTTGGGGAAGATGAGCATGAGCGTCGTAGGGTGATCGCACTCCGTCTCATAGGTGAAGCGACCGCCCTGAATCTTGATGGTGTCAAGACCGTTGACCGCTCCCTCGTCGTTATAGACGTAGAGCTCGCCCTGATTCATGTTGAGTATGTGCCCCTGCATCTTGAAGTGTTTGCCGTCTGTCCCACAGGAGCAGAGGGCAAGCAGCGTGAGCAGCGACACGATGACGTGTTTATACATATTGGTGTGGATCAATGGTAATAGCCAAAAAGCCTTCTGCCCGTCAGGCAAAAGGCTTTTTTCGTTTATGATGATTCAAGAGTTATCTTATCGTGCCACAAACTCGAGGTCGTGGGCAGCATACCGTGCCAGTTCGGACGATGCACTGGTGGCCTTCTGCAGATATTCCTTGGCAGTAGCCACATTGCCCTGGCGGTTGAGCACCACGGCCATGAGATAATCGGTCAAGGCATCGGGGTTCTTCACGGCCTTGAGCGTTGCCACGGCAGCGGCATAGTCCTTGGTGAGGATCTGCGCCAGCGCGGCACTGTTGCTGTGGCTGTCACCGAAGCTCTTCACGGCGGTGGCGTAGTTGCCCTGTGCGAGGTTCAGGTTGCCGAGCACCTCGTTGAAGCCGTTGGCACCGATGGCTTTCGCGAGCTGTCCCTCTGCCTCGCTGATCTTTCCTTCCTTCAGCTGCATCAGCGCGAGGTTGGCAAAGGCTTCGGGAGCCTCACTGTTCTTGCGCAGAGCCTGGTTGAAATAGTCGGTGGCTGCACTGCTGTTGCCCTCGTTGAAGGCCAGCGTGCCGAGGTTATTAAAGGCGCGATAGTCCTTGTCGTAGAGCATGGCAGCCTTCTTGTACACAGCCTCCTGCTTGGCAGGAGTGTCCTGCAGCGTGGCGTAATAGAGCAGTTCGTCGGGGCTCAGCACGGCGGCGTCCTTCTCATACTGCTCCTTGATCTGCTCGTCGGAGCGCCCTATGGTCTCGTAGTTGATGATCAGGCGGCTGCGGCGCAGCTCAGGCAGGATACCATCGGCCAGCTCGCGGAATCCCTCGCTCATGTTGCGGATCTGCTGTTCGCGCTCCTCAGGATCCTTATACATCTCGAGCACGCGCAGGATTACGTCCTTGTCCTGAATGTTGCTCACCTGAACCAGGCGCTTGAAGCCGTCCCAGTCCTGTGCGGTATAGTGTGCATCGATGTTGGCATCGGCAAGGCGGGCAGCCTTGAGCTGCTGCTTCACGTAGCCCTCGCTGGTGTTCTGGCGCTTCCCGGCGAGCTTCTCGTTGAACGATACGCCACCCTCGGGAGAGGCGTAGGCCTGAATCTCTACATTCCTGAGGTTCAGTCCCTCACGGTCGGCATTGATCTTGTGCAGCATCTGCACAAATTCCTTCACCGAGTTGTTCTTCAGCTCGCTCTGACGCAGGTTGGCCTGATTCACGAGGAACTTGATGTTGGCCTCCTCCTTCTGTGCCTTCACGCGCTGGAAGGAGTCGGGAGCGATGCAGCCGCCTGCATTCATCAGCGTCTGCCTGTAGAGCTCCGAAGTGGCGAGCACGCCCGTTGCCACCTTCACGGCAGGCACCTCCACACGCTTCTTGCCCAGACGGGCATCAAAGGTGAGGTACATCTCGCTCTGCTGCATCTGGGGAACATAGTCGAACGCCGTCTTCAGGGTGTAGCGTCCACCCGTCTTATAAGATATGGTCTGGTTGTTGGCCAGCACGCCTTCGCCCTGGAAGGTGGCGCTCTGGCCTCTGGCCACCTGTCCGCCGGCATAGCGCAGCTCGGGCGTCACGGTCACCACGGCCTTGCTCTTCATATATTTGGCAGGAAACATGCCGTTGACCGTGGCAGGTACCTTACCGCCTTCTGTCTCCAGAGGGTTGGGATCAACAGTGAAGTTATCGGCCGACAGAGGTCCCAGCTTGGAGCATGAGGAGAAGGCAAACAAAGTGAATACAGAGAACGAAATGATTAGACGATGGTGCATCATATTCAATAAATTTAGGAAAGTGCCGCGAGCGGGACTCGAACCCGCACAGCCATTACTGGCCAAGGGATTTTAAGTCCCTCGTGTCTACCAATTCCACCATTGCGGCATAACTGATCTAATCTCTTACAAGAGCGGCAATCGTGACCAGAGCCCGAGCCCTACCTCAGCAAGGTAAGGGTCTGCCCATGGGGCCGTTGCCGCACGCAAGTAGTTGCAAAGATAGAGGTAAATCTTCGAAATGCCAAGTGTTTTACACAATTTTAAGAGAAAAGGATAAACAAAAAGGGCTGTTGCGCTGACCTCTCATACCGCCACAGAGGGACTGAGCCTACCTCGATCTACACTGCAGAACCCTATACCTCCACCCTTTCCACGTGTGACAAAAGCCTGACAAAACCAGTCTATCCCTACAAAAACAAAAAGTGAGCAAAGTGTCATAAAAATAGCACATTACTTATCATACCGTCATTCAGAATCATCTCTTCAACTTCCTCGTTACAGAAAAAATACTGGCTCATTTTTGCGGTTTTGACCCATTTTTATGACTATTTCGGCGTATTTTATGACCATTTTTACCAAAAGACATATGCGCGGATATGTAAGCATTTCGTCAATAATACTTATCGGCACGGCCGGAGTAAATTTTTCAGGGCAGGAGACGGCATGAGGAAACGCATGAAAAAGCTCTGTCCCACCCACGATTTGCGTGGATCGGCGGTGCGATTAAGCCCTATCACCATCGCGAGTAAAGCTTAGTCGCAATGCGAATAATACTTACTCGTGATGCCAATAAATAGTAATCGCAGTATGAAAAAGCTTCAATGGTACGTCCGTGCACGGGCACAACACCACCATTGAGTATTAATCGCAGCATTACAAAGTCCCCAAGGGCATTTCTGCCATATCCGAGCGCCCTCTCCTACCCACTCTGTCGCTTTTCGACACCCCTATTTTGAGCCCACGGATCCGGCCCATGCCTCTTCCGTCTCCATTTTCACCATTTTTAGAGGCGTGATGGGGTTCAATGTGTCAGATTAAGCAAGATTTAACGAGCAAAATGATTTCTATGGGACAGCAGAAATGTAATGACGATTTTTTGACTTTCCTTTACCTAATACAGCCCACCCCCAGCCCCT
>LAHS01001384.1_pt1 | contig 18731 bp, 17 predicted proteins | sample 329651 | NCBI WGS metagenome assembly LAHS01 (sample SAMN03275699, study PRJNA271635) | activated sludge metagenome | isolation source: sample C-1 Sludge from hydrolytic chamber (first chamber) of Anaerobic... | reverse complement strand
TCCTCAAGGTTGATTCCGCCAAAGGAGGGAGCTATACGCTCCACGGTCTCGCAGAACTTCTCCGGGTCGCTCTCGTCTACCTCTACATCAAACACGTCAACGCCGCCATAGATCTTGAACAGCAGTCCCTTGCCTTCCATCACGGGCTTACCGCTCATGGCTCCGATGTTACCCAGACCCAGCACGGCGGTACCGTTGGAGATGACGGCCACGAGGTTTCCCTTGTTGGTGTAGCGGTACGCATCGTCGGGATTCTGCTGTATCTCCAGGCAGGGATAGGCCACCCCAGGTGAGTAAGCCAGACTCAGATCGGTCTGCGTGCGATAAGGCTTCGTAGGTTTCACCTCGATCTTTCCCGGCTTGCCCATCTCATGATATTGCAGGGCAGCTTCTTTCGTTATTTTTACCATAATTATATATTGTTTTGATACTTTGTCCTATTTGTTTATCTCAGCCTGTTCCCTGAAACATTTATTAAACAAACCTTCAGGGAAAGCGACAATCTATCAGCAAAGTTAAAACTTTTATTTTTTAATTGAAAGCGGAAAGGCAAAAAATACGAGCAAAATATCAAAAAATAGGCTCGACAGTCAGATTGTGCCATAACCATTCGGCCTACGGTATGGACAGCTACCTTCTGCCTTGATTCGTTTATCACAGAAAGCACCCATAGGAGCTTTTGACACTTTGTACATCATTTTGCCTCAAATACTATCATTTAGAAAAATTAACAGGCCTCAGAAATCGCGATTTCACAAAAACTTAGGTCCTCGTGCATTTGAACGGCCTAAATTTCGATGTTTTAGTTATTTACTGGTAATCAGAATGTTACGAAAGAAGGCTCTCGAAGACACTATGGTTTGGGTCTGTTTTCGCCCTCATGAAGCCTGATTTTTGCCCATTTTAGCAGGTTTCAGGGGCAAATTAGGGCTTGTTCGCATTGAGATTCATACGTCTTTGCATTGCGATTAAGCATTAATCGCGTTTCCACGGAGTATTATTCTCATCGCGAATAAGCATGAATCGCAACCCCAACCCCAGCTTTTCGCCCCTCCGCCGAGCTGGAACACACCTCCAGGTCGAACATTCTTAAAAGTCAAAATGTCACGAAAAAGGGACTTTTGCTTACATCTTGATCATCGGCTGCGCCATCAGTGAGGGACTGGCTATTTGGCCGTGTCCTTGCTGCTACGCTTCGTACGATGATAACTGCGGTATTCGTCCAACGGTATCTCTACGTCGGGCTCACTCAATGCGGCAGTGCGTGGAAGGTGGAATCGAAGATAGCGGATGTTGAGACCACGCTCTATCCACATCGATTCATAATAGGTCTGAATGGTCATGATAGGCTGTCCGATGAGCGCAGCGGGTGTGTCGTGATAGAGATCCTCCGTACAGAAATCTACGGGCAGGCTGTTGTGCTCCACCATACACCGGGTATAGGTAAAGAGGAAATTGGAATCGGTTTTGAGATGAATGAGCCCTCCGTCAACAAGAAATCGGCGGTAGCGCTCCATGAAGAAGGTAGAGGTGAGGCGTTTGTGCGGATTCTTCATCTGCGGATCGGAGAATGTGAGCCAGATCTGCTGCACCTCGTCCTCGGCGAAGAAGCGATCTATGATCTCGATGCTGGTTCGCAGGAAGGCCACATTGGGCAGGTTCTGCTCCAGGGCAAGCCTGGCACCGGTCCACATGCGTGCGCCTTTGATATCAACACCGATGAAATTGATGTCGGGGAAGAGCCGTGCCAGGCCCACGGTATATTCTCCCTTGCCGCACCCCAGCTCCAGCACGATGGGGTGGTCGTTGTGAAAGTACTCCTCGCGCCAGTGTCCTTTCATGGTGAAGGGCACGTTATCGACCACCGAGAAGGGGTACTCGAAGACGTTCTTCATCTCCTTCATCTCTGCAAACTTAGCTAACTTTCCTTTTCCCATAACTGTTATTTTGGCTGCAAAGTTACAACATTTCTATGTCTTCGCAAAGGTGGAGTGCCAATTATCTGTCTGTAAATAAGCCCCATTCTGTAGAGGTGGTGGAGGCGTGGCGCATAGGAACAAAAAAATATCCAGACCGATCGTGCGGACGATGCGGTCTGGATTCTGTGTGGCGGTTTCGGCCACCTGGTATGACAAAAGGGGATCAGCGGCACTTATGCGGACTGAACCTCAGCATTTTTCTCACGTATCAGATCCTCATAGAAATGAGCACGGGCTGTGCTCCAATAAGGTATGAGCCACAACAGGCCGATACCGAGGGTGAGAATGCTCAGCAGCAGCCAGCCGAGGAAGCTGAGATCGAGCACAAACAGTTGCCATTTGTGACCGTCCATGAGCCTTATGCTCTCTCCAATAGCCTTGTTGCATCCCATCTCCCTGTGGTCTTTGTAGATATAGTAGGCCATGGCATAAGCATACGATTTGATGAATCCGGGAATGATCAGCAGCAACGTCCAGAGGAAGGTGTAGATGCCGACGAGCAAAGGCAGAAGAAAGCTCTTGGGTAACCAGGGCTTCCTGTAGCCGTGGAAGAGTGCACCTATAGAGGTCTGCCCCTCACGGGTGAAGTCGAGGAAGAGGGTAGTAAACGACCATGATAAGGGGAGAAGGGCCAGAGTAAGAATAATGTTGAGCACAGATTGCGTCAACTCACTGTCATTTACCAGTTCTATAACTACGTTGGCGGCAAATGCAATCAGCAGATAAGTTAAGGTGCAGAGCACGGGTGAGGTCCATTGGTTGTCGAGTGAGGCAAACGCATGGCTTTTGTAAGATGTAATTGTGTCCATATGGGTTAATATTGATGGTAAAGTTAAAAAGGGCAGCCTCGCCGACAGGCGAGGCTGCCCATGTTGTAAATTCAGGTTTTAGTCGATCACCACTGTAGTCCAGCCGTGCTTATCCTCTACGGTTCCATACTGAATACCGCGCAGCGTCTCATACAGTTTCTTAGACCACGGACCGGGTTCGTCGCCAAAGTTATAGACCTTGCCTGTATCAAGGTCGTCAAGATGCGAGATGGGCGATATCACGGCTGCCGTACCGCAGGCTCCTGCCTCCTCGAAGGTGTCGAGTTCCTCCTCGGGAATAGGCCTGCGTTCTACCTTCAGGCCGAGGTCTTCGGCAATCTGCATCAGGCTTTTGTTGGTGATGGAAGGCAGAATGGAGGTCGATTGCGGGGTGACATACGTGTTATTCTTGATGCCGAAGAAGTTGGCAGCACCACATTCATCTACATATTTCTTCTCCTTAGAGTCGAGATAGAACTCGCTGGCATACCCTTTGGCGTGGGCTATCTGGTTAGCCTTGAGCGATGCGGCGTAGTTGCCACCCACCTTGTAGATACCCGTTCCGAGCGGGGCTGCACGGTCATAATCACGAATGATGACGTAGGGATTGCTGGCAAAACCGCCCTTGAAGTAGGGGCCTACCGGCGTAACAAAGATGAGGAAACAATATTCCTGAGCCGGGTGTACGCCCACCTGGGCACTGGTACCGATGAGCAACGGGCGGATATAGAGCGTGGCGCCGCTCTCATAGGTGGGAATATACTCCTGATTGAGGCGTACTACCTTCTTCACCATTTCCTCGAAGAGCTCCGTGGGAACCTCGGGCATCACGATACCACGGCAGGTGCTCTGCAGACGCGCTGCGTTCTCATCGACGCGGAATACGCGAACCTTACCATCGGGACAGCGATAAGCCTTCAGGCCCTCGAAGGCTTCCTGACCGTAATGCAGACAGGTAGCAGCCATGTGAAGCTTCAGGTATTCGTCGGAGCTGACTTCTATCTCTCCCCATTTTCCATCACGATAATAACAACGCACATTGTAGTCTGTCTTCATGTAACCGAAAGACAGGTTAGCCCAATCTAATTCTTTCATATTTTCTCTCTTATTTAACTAACAAGTTATAATTTAATGCAAAATTACGAATAAATATTATATATTGCAACAAACTATCCGTTTTTCTTGTCATCGGATAGTATTTTCTGTATTTCTGCATCTGTTTTTGTCAGCCGGTCCCTGCAAAGCTTGATGAGCTGCTGCGCCTTCTTGAGTTGGGCAGACATCTCATCGAGGTCCATTTCATTGTTTTCCATCTTTTCCACGATGTCCTCAAGCTGACTGATAGCCTTTTCATATTTTACTTCTGCTGCCATAATGATCAGATTAAATGATGATATGCTTATGATGAATATTGGCGAACGGTCGCCTGTTTATTTCTTGACGATAGAAATGACGGTACCGTGTTGCACCCGCGTCACGAGCTCGTCGCCGTCGTGAAGCTGTGATACGTCGCGCAGGGTCTTACCGTTGAATGTGGTGATGCTGTAGCCTCGCTTCAGCAGCAGGTCAGGATCGAGCGACTGCAGACGTAGCGTAAGCTGCTGCAGGTGGTGGTGCTCGTCGGACAGCCGGCGCATCACGAGCGGTGACAATGATGCGCTGAGCATCTGCAGATGATGCCGGCACGTGTCGAGTCGGCGCTCAACCAGCTGTGTAATCGCCGTAGAGATTCGCTCCAGCCGGGCCTCCTGCCGAGTCTTGGTCAGCGAGAAGAGCATGGGGATACGCTCGGCACAGCGGCTCAGTCGGGATTGCTCCTGATCCATACGATGACCGACAGATGTAAGTAGCCGGTTCTGAAGCCCTTCGATATGAGCCAGCAGGGCTGCCAGATGATCCACGAGCAGTGCCGCTGCTGCCGTAGGTGTCTTCACACGGGTGTGAGAAACCATGTCGAGCACGCTCTCATCGCGGTCGTGACCGATACCCGTGATGATGGGCAGGGGGAAGTTGGCCACGTTCTCGGCTAAGGCCAGCGTGTCAAATCCGCTCATATCGACTGTAGCACCTCCGCCGCGAATGATGACCACCACATCGTAGTGGTCCAGTCGATCGTTGATGGCGTTGAGGGCACTGATGATGCTCTGCTCCACCTGCTCGCCCTGCATGACGGCAGGGAAGAGCGTGGTGTAGAACTTAAGACCGTAGTCATTGTGCACGAGTTGCTGGCAGAAATCACCGTAACCGGCAGCCTGCTCGCTGGAGATAACGGCTATGCGCTGGGCCAACGGTGGGAGAGCGAGCTCCTTCTGCATGTCGAAGATGCCCTCGGCCTTGAGCTGGGCGATGATCTCCTGACGCTTGCGGGCCATGTCTCCCAAGGTATAGGTGGGGTCGATGTCCTGCACAATCCAAGAGAAGCCATAGGCCTCGTGGAAGTTTGCCGTAACCAGCAGCATGAGCTTCATGCCGGCATGGAGGGTCTGCCCCGTGGTACGCTCAAACTTAGAACGAAGCGGCAGCCATGTGTTCTTCCAGCATTTGGCCGAGGCACGCGCCACAGGGGTGGGAGAGAACACATCTTTCTGAATGAGTTCCATGTAACAATGTCCCCTCACCTCGCGCGCTTCAGAGAGTTCTGCCTCCACCCAATAGGCACGGTCGAAGGTCTGCTCGATGACCTCGCGTACCATCGAGTTGAGCTCATAGAGGGTCAGGGCGTGCCGCTCTGCCATCTGCCGCTGTGTGGGAACATTCATAAGAGTTGGAATTAGGAATTTATTGCTTCAGCCCCATCTGGTAAGCCTTCCAGAAATCAGGAACGCCATAGCCGAAGACATTATCGGGATGGTCGAACCGGTCGCCAGACCTGCGTACCAGATCCATGATCTGATAAGCTGTCTTCCCAGGTAATGCCTGCCACAGACATGCCACCATGCCACACAGAATGGGCGAGGCGAAAGAGGTGCCGTTGGCTGTGGTGATGATACCTGTACCATCAATGACCGTGGAAGAAACACCCAAGGACGACACGTCAGGCTTGACACGCCCGTCGATCGAAGGGCCTACGGAGCTGAATGTCGCATTGATGCTGTCCGACTTCAGGGCTGCCACGGTGAGGATATCGCGGGCGTCGGCAGGACAGTTGATACGTTTCCAAGGGCGAAGGCCTTCGTTTCCGGCACTGTTGACGAGGATCATGCCCTTGGAGGCGATCATCGAGGCGGTGCGGGAGTTGATGGCCGTCAGTCCGTCCTGCTCACGATACTGATGATTGGTCGTAGTATCATCGAAGAGCGTATAGCCCAATGAAGAGTTGATGACATCGGCTCCCACGGAGTCGGCATATTCCACGGCCTGAGCCCAATAGTCTTCTTCCACGAGACTCTCCGTGCGTCCGTCCTCGCTGCGCAGCAGCAGGTAAGCGGCATGGGGTGCCGTTCCTACGAAAAGGCTGTCGCTGTCGGCAGCCATGTCGGAGAGGACCATAGTGCCATGATCGAGCAGGGAGAACACGTTGGCCGTATAGGGGTACACGCAGTCGCGTATACCAGCGACGTGAACCTTCTTGAGATAACCTATCTTATCCACATTCATGTAACCGCCGTCGATCACGGCAATGAGCATGCCTTCGCCCTGAAAACCGGCTTGATGCAGGCCTGTCCCGTTGAGCATTCCGATCTGGGTCAGTCCCCTGCCATAAGGATTGCTGCGGTGCATCTTCTGCGATGCCGTGTCGGTCACTATGGCATCGGGAGTCATGGGCTTGATGCTGTCTGGTGTAGAGAAAACTTTAACGCAGCGGGTTACGAAAGGCATGTCGGCTGCCTTGCTGATCGTCTGATGGTCGGGAACTCTCACAATGACCGTATTATTCCATTTGCTCCCGCCCACGACATGCAATCCGGCCCCATTCAGCAGACTGATGTATTTTGCCGACAGCGGCAGATCGGTAGAGTCGACGGTCAGTCCCTGCCGGCTGCGTCGGCTCAGGGCTCTGGGCGAGAGAAACTTTTCCGGGTGCCTCAGCGAATAGGCCGATCCCTTCTTATCAGTCAGAGAGAGGCGATAAAGCAGGAACTTTCCATCAGGATAAGCTACGTTATGAGGTTCGGCAGCCAGCAGAGTTGCACCACAATGAGTATGGAAGGTTAAGGCACTGCATATTAATATCAATGAAAGGATAAACTTCTTCATTAGTCTTTTTCGGTTTATTTTTATGCAAAAGTAACGTGAAAAAGACAGAACTCCAAATGTTTTTATTACTTTTGCAACAGGCACCGCCGATAATTTCGGTATAGAAAATGTATATGATTTGTAATGGAAGACAGAAATAAAAAGGCTACACTCGAATTAGGTACAAAACCTGTGGGTAAATTGTTGCTGCAATATGCAACGCCTGCTATCATTGCTATGACGGCAGCTTCTCTCTACAACATCATCGACCGTATCTTCATCGGTCAGGTAGTGGGACCTATGGCCATCTCCGGTCTTGCCATCACCTTTCCCTTCATGAATCTTTCGGGAGCCTTTGGAGCTGCCGTGGGTGTGGGAGCCTCTACGGCCATATCGGTGAAGTTGGGGCAGCGGGATTATCTGACGGCCGAACGTCTCTTGGGTAACACCGTGACGCTCAACCTGATCATAGGTTTTGTTTTTACGGCGGTTTGCCTGTTGTTTCTCGATCCCATTCTCCGCTTCTTCGGAGCCAGCGATCAGACCATTCCGTATGCGCACAGCTTCATGCAGATCATCTTGCTGGGCAACATGGTGTCGCACATGTATTTCGGTATGAATGCCGTGTTACGCTCTGCCAGTAAGCCCCGGCAGGCCATGTATGCCACGATCTTTACCGTGGTGATGAATATTCTGCTCGACGTGGTGTTCATACTCTGGTGGGGCTGGGGAATACGCGGAGCTGCCATTGCCACGGTTACCTCGCAGACACTCGCGCTGATCTATCAGATGAGACTCTTCATGAATAAAGAAGAGATACTGCATCTCAAGCGCGGCATCTACAAACTCAAGGCTGACCTGGTGAAGAACATCCTCGGTATCGGTATATCCCCGTTTCTCATGAATGTGTGCGCCTGCATCATCGTGATCTTCATGAACAATCAGTTTGTGAAATATGGCGGTGACCTGTCGGTAGGCTCCTACGGCATCGCCAACTCCATCGCAACCGTGTTTGTAATGTTTGTCATTGGCCTGAACCAGGGCATGCAGCCAATCGCCGGATATAATTACGGCAGTCAGCAGATAGACCGGTTGCTGCGCGTGCTCAAGCTGACCATCATCGGTGCGACGTGCATCACCACCGCCGGCTGGCTGGTATCTGTCTTCCTGCCCTATTATGCCGCACGACTGTTTACAACGGATTCTCAGCTCATCGCACTGTCGATCAAGGCTATCCGTATCAACATGTTCTTCTTCCCCATCATCGGTTTCCAGATGGTGGTAACCAATTTTTTCCAGTGTATCGGTAAGGTGAAGATCAGCATCTTCCTTTCTCTCTCCCGCCAGCTTATCGTCCTGCTGCCCCTTCTTGCCGTCCTGCCGTTGTTCTTCGGCGTCGATGGGGTGTGGTATTCGCTGCCCGCGTCCGACTTCACAGCCTCTCTCATCGCTGCTGCGATCATGTTTACCTATATGCGTAAATTTATAAAGCAATTCAAAACTCAAAATCATGGATAATCCGAAAATCATCATCAATATCGGCCGTCAGATAGGTTCCGGCGGACGTATTATAGCCAAGCAGCTGGCAGAAGAGTTTAATTGTAAGTTCTATGATAAGGAATTGCTTAACCTGGCTGCCAAGGAAAGTGGGTTCAGCGAGCGTTTCTTCGAACAGAATGATGAGCAGAAGGGATTTCTGAAATCGCTGTTTCATGTGCACGTTCCTCTTTTGGGCGAGAACAATTTCTACCATAACAACTTCTCTCAGGAGAGTCTTTATCTCTTCCAGAGTGAGGCTATACGCAAGGCAGCAGAGGAGGACAACTGTGTATTCGTGGGCAGAACGGCCGACTATGTATTGCGCGACAGCAAAGATACGGTCAACATCTTTATTACGGCCAGCATGGATCAGCGTATCCAGCGCGTATGTAAGCGCCATGGCTTCGACAGGGCGACGGCACGGAAGTACATTCATTCCAAAGAGGAGGACCGTGCCTCCTACTATAATTATTATACGGGAAAGCGCTGGGGACACTCGGAGAGCTATGACCTTTGCATTAATTCGAGTATCCTGGGGATCGAGGCGACCGAACGATTTCTCGCCGATTTTATCCGGCAGCGCTTTGGATTGAAGAAAAATCCAGCCGGCCGGAACGAGGATCAGGGAGGTGAGCGATGACCGTCATAGGTCTTATCAGCGACACGCATGGCTGCTGGGACGACCGATACGAGCAGTATCTCGGAGGCTGTGATGAGATATGGCACGCCGGAGATATTGGCAGTATCGAACTGGCTGACCGCTTCGAAGCCATGAAGCCACGGTTTCGTGCCGTGTGGGGCAATATTGATGATGCGAAGATGCATGTGCGCTATCCGGAGATCCAGCAATTCAGGGTGGAGGGTATAAATGTGATCATGAAGCACATCGGTGGCTACCCCGGGCATTATGACGCCTCCGTGCGTGAACTGATCAGGCGTGAACCGCCCCAGCTCTTTGTTTCGGGCCACTCCCATATCCTTAAAGTCATGCCCGACAAGCACTTGGGGCTATTACACATTAACCCTGGAGCGGCAGGTAAGGCAGGGTGGCACAAAGAGCGGACATTAGTGCGTCTTACCATCGATGGTATCCGGTTTGCCGACTGCGAGGTCATTACGCTGGGTAGACGACAACAGAAAGAAACAGAAGAACTATGATGGATACAATGTCAAAACAAGTGGAACGCTTCCTCTTGCTGATGGGTAGCTCGACACTTCTTATCACCGAGCGCGACCGTGCCAATATGGATATTCTGCTCACCATGCTGGGAGAGCTGGACAAGGGCATCATCTGCGAGAGCTATGGACTGCTGGGCACAAAGCAGATGACTCTCACAGAGCTTGCCGGTAAATACAAAGTGGCACCCGAAATGATGAAGAATATCGTGGAGAAGGACATACGCAAGATAGCCATCACCCCTGAATGGCAGATGATGAAACTGCAATTTCCTACCTTGCTGAAGAAACGTATAGAGACAGAAAATTAACAATCCAACAGAATAGATACCGAGAATCAATGAAGAAGATATTATTATTGGGCTCAGGAGAGCTGGGTAAGGAGTTTACCATTGCGGCCAAGAGAGCTGGCCAGTATGTCATAGCCTGCGATCAATACGACGGTGCCCCCGCCATGCAGGTGGCCGATGAGCGCGAGGTATTCTCTATGCTTGACGGTGATGCCCTATCGGAAGCCGTGGCCAGGCATCAGCCTGACATCATCGTTCCCGAGGTAGAGGCCATACGTACTGAGCGACTCTTCGATTTCGAGAAGCAGGGCATTCAGGTCGTTCCCTCCGCTCGTGCCGTGAACTTCACGATGAATCGGCGTGCCATACGTGATCTTGCCGCACGCGAATTAGGACTGAGGACTGCCAAATACTTCTATGCCAGGACCTTTGATGAGTTCAGACATGCCGCCGACGAAATAGGGTTCCCCTGTGTAGTGAAGCCGCTGATGTCTTCGTCAGGACATGGTCAGAGCTACGTATATAACGACGAGCAGCTTCAGGAAGCCTACCGCGAGGCGATGGAACAGGGGCGGGGTGACGTGAAAGAGGTGATCATTGAGGAGTTTATCGACTTTGATTCTGAATTCACACTGCTCACTGTTACCCAGAAAAATGGGCCTACTTTGTTCTGTCCACCTATTGGGCACGTCCAGAAGGAGGGCGATTATCGCGAAAGCTGGATGCCTTACGCCATCTCTGCCGAAGCTCTGCGTGCGGCTCAGCATATTGCTGACAAGGTGACGAAGGCACTGACGGGCTATGGTATATGGGGTGTGGAGTTCTTCATGACGAAGCAGGGAGAGGTGATCTTCTCCGAGTTGAGTCCCCGTCCGCACGATACGGGCATGGTGACACTCAGCCACTGCACCAATTTCAGTGAGTTTGAACTACATCTCCGTGCTGTCATGGGCCTGCGTATTCCCGCCATTCATTTGGAGCATAGTGGGGCCTCGGCGGTGATTCTGTCGCCCGTAGAATCGGATAAGCCACTGGAATATAATCTCACCAAAGTATGCGAGTCAGACCGTTCCCGCGTCCGTATCTTCGGGAAACCGGTGGCTCATGTGGGTCGTCGTATGGGTGTGACGCTGTGTTATGACAGCGTAGGCTGCGACATGAACACCCTGCGGGATAAGGCCAAACGACTGGCCAAGACCGTTCTCGGCACTGATCCTTATATGGAAAAATGATGAAGAACTTAGGACAAATCATAGATCTTCCTAAGATCGCTGATCCTCGCGGCAACCTCACGGTGGTGCAGCAGATGGAACAGATACCCTTTAAGATCAGTAGAGCCTACTGGATCTATGACGTGCCATCGGGCGAACACCGTGGCGGTCATGCCCATAAGCATTGCCGGGAGTTTATCGTTGCAGTGAGCGGATCGTTCACCGTGACTCTGGATAATTCCGTAGAAAGACGCTTTTTTCTGCTGAATCACCCCTATCAGGGGCTTCTTGTAGAGACAGAAGTGTGGCGCACGCTCGATGACTTCTCATCAGGAGCAGTATGTCTGGTGCTGGCCGAAGATGATTTTGATGAAGACGACTATATCCGTGAATATGCTGACTATGTGGCTTATCTGAAAATGGGAGCTGGAGATGGTGCTGGAGTATGAAGTAAGACGATACGAAGATGCCGATGCCAAAGTATGGAATGACTTTGTAGCACATAGCAGACAGGGGACTTTCCTGTTTGATCGTCGTTATATGGACTATCATCGTGACCGCTTTCACGATTATTCTTTGATGATTTACCATCACGGACAACTGGTCGCCCTGCTTCCCGCTAATGCGGAGGGTCACACATTGTGGTCACATCAGGGACTTACCTACGGCGGTTTGCTCACTTCATGCCATGCCACAGCCTCTGAAGTGTGCAATATTTTCCAGTCGATCAACCATCACCTAACTCTTCAGAGCTTCAACCATGTTATCTATAAGGCCGTACCGTGGATCTATCATCGTATTCCGTCGGAGGAAGATTTATATGCCCTGATCAATGTATGCGGGGCGCGTATCAGGTGCCGTCATGTGTCATCTACGCTGACATTGCAAAGGCTGAAATTTACGGAGTCACGCCGAAGCGGAATCCGTAAGGCACAGCATACAGGCATCAGGGTAGGCGAGAGCAATGATCTGGCAGCATTTTGGCATATTCTTGAAGACAATCTTATGCAGCGGTATGGCGTGCACCCCGTGCACAATCTATCCGAGATTCAGCTGCTCCAGTCACGCTTCCCCCGCAATATAAAGTTATACATGAGCTATCTTGATGACACGCCGTTAGCCGGAACGCTCATCTACGAAACGGCACAGGTGGTTCACACACAGTACATCTCTGCTTCTCCTCAAGGGAAATCGTATGGAGCCCTCGATATTTTGTTTGATAACCTATTGCATACTGTATATGCCTCCGTCCCATATTTCGATTTCGGGAAGTCAAGCAACGGAGATGGTCACGACCTAAACCGAAACCTTATTTTTCAGAAAGAGGGGTTCGGCGGACGATCCGTCTGTTACGATTGGTATGAGTATGACCTGTAGGTATGACCCTTTAATAAGAGGCAAAGATGATAGATTATCTGAGTTTGAAGGCTGTGACGGCATTGCATCATGACGAGATCATGCAGGCAATGACTGAGGTTGCAGACAGCGGTTGGTATCTCTTGGGGGAGCGTGTCGCTCAATTCGAGAAGCAATATGCGGCCTATATCGGCACGCGCCACTGCATCAGTTGTGCCAATGGACTGGACGCACTCACCCTGATCCTGCGAGCTTACATCGAGCTGAACATGATGCGTGAGGGCGATGAAGTGATTGTCCCGGCCAATACCTATATTGCCTCCATACTCTCCATTACTGAGAATCGTCTCAGACCTGTCTTAGTGGAGCCGCGTGCAGACACGCTGCAGATTGATGAGCAACGTATCGAGGCTGCGATTACTCCTCGTACCCGTGCCGTCATGATAGTTCACCTCTACGGACGCAACGCCTGGACACCTGCCATTGCAGACATTTGCAGGCGGCATCAGCTTCTGATCATCGAAGACAATGCACAGGCTCATGGCTGCAGAGTACCGTCATCGGCTTTACATCATGCCGCCGACCGTACCGGATCGCTCGGCGATGCCGCCGCCCACTCGTTTTATCCGGGCAAGAACCTGGGTGCCTTGGGCGATGGTGGAGCTATAACGACGAACGACGGAGAGCTTGCGAAGGCTGTCCGCGCGCTGGCCAATTATGGGTCGAGCGAAAAATATGTTTTCAATTATTGTGGACGGAACAGCCGGTTAGACGAGTTGCAGGCTGCTGTACTGAGTGTAAAACTGAAGTATCTTGATGCTGAAAATGAGCGGCGTCGTGAGATCGCACGATACTATATGGCGCATATCCATCACCCTGATATAGCTTTTGACGTATGTCAGGATCACGTGAACAGAGAACCTGAAAGTGTTGTAAGAGAGATGATTACTCCTGATAATGTCTTTCATATCTTCCCCATATTCTCACCTCATCGTGATGAACTGCAGCAACATCTGCGAAAGCAGGGAATAGGAAACATGATTCATTATCCCATTCCTCCGCATCATCAGGCCTGCTATCCCGATTGGCATGACCTCTCACTTCCTATTACCGAGGAAATCCATCGCACAGAATTGAGTCTGCCTTGCAATCAGACCATGACCGATGAAGATGTTGCTGCCGTATGCCGAGCTATCAATTCGTTCGACCTGTAGTAACCTCTGATGTGAGCGAGTAGCCTCGTATAACCTTGAAGAACAATACGACTTTGAAAAACCGGAGCGTAAATATAAAGAAAGAACCCTATCGTACCTTTGGTTGGCGATAGGGTTCTTTTCATTCAATGTTTATCGTATTTATCCTACAACGAGCACGGTAACGCCACGGGCTGCCTGTGCACCCATCACGAGGGCCTGCTCTATATCGGCCGTCTTCGATGGACCGCTGATGAAAGTACCGAAGTTGTATTTCGGATCCATTTCTATTTTCTTGTAGGCTTCGTGCATGTTGTTGACAATGTTCTGCCTGTTGAGCACGATCACAAGATATTCGGAGATGAAACACACGGCCTTCTCCTTCATGGTCTGCGGTATCCATACACAGGCATTCTCGGCTACGCCGATCTTCCCTTCAACGATACCCACATCAGTGCCATTCAGCTCCTTGGCTTCTGTCACGGTGTCCGGGTTCTTCTGTGCTATGGTGATATACGGCAGATTGGAGGCAAACACCTTAGCTTCTGGGTAGAGATTACGGACGATCGCGTTGAGGTCATCGGCATTCTTGACCTCAACCACTTTGGCTCCGGAAGCCTCCGTTGCCTCGACAAACTGCTTGAAGACATCCGGATAGGTGATAGCAGCGATATTCATGTCGGGCATATCATATTGCTGCAACGTGTTTTTGCGCAGCCTTTCTAATAGATCTTCTTTCTTCATAATTTTTCTTCGTGATGAAAGTTTATGGTTCTTCTTCAGGAACTTTTTAGTTTCTTTTCAGTGAAGGAACTATTTTTTGTGCTGTGTCTTCCACCACTGATGGAACGACTGCTTGGCGAATACAGGCATAGAATGTCCGATACCCCACGGATTGAGCTTGCGTGAATGGGTCAGCGAGTCGGGTATCATGTTGACCAACGGTGCAAAGCGCAGGGCAGTAGTATAGAGTGCTGGGTTGTCGTAGAGTATGCTCATGCCACGTGACATCGTCTTCTTCATTGCATCAGCTTTCCCCAGATCGTTAAGATCCTGGCGCCAGTAGTAGATCTGCGAGCCAGGGTTCAGCTCTACCGGGCATACCTTATCGCAGCTCAGGCACAATGAACATGCCGACACGTTATCGCTGTATTTCTTCGGATCATGCAGCATGCCGAGATCCACACCGATAGGACCGGGGATAAAGTAGGTATAGCTGGCCCCTGTAGACCGACGGTAGACCGGACAGGTATTCATACATGCTCCGCAACGTATACATTTCAGCGTCTCCCAGTGCTTTTCGCTCAGCAGCATACGGCTACGGTCGTTGTCGAGCAGCACCACATGCATCTCTGCACCCGGGCGAGCCTGACGGAAATGCGAGGTATAGGTTGTGGTGGGCTGACCCGTTCCGCAGCGGCAGAGCAGGCGCTGGAACACCGCCAGCGAGTCATAGTCGGGCACGAGCTTCTCAATACCCATTGTCACGATGTGCAGCTTGGGCATAGAGGTAGTCATGTCGGCGTTACCCTCGTTGGTACATACCACGACGTCGCCCGTCTTCGCCACACCAAAGTTACAGCCCGTAAGACCGGCATCGGCCGTCATAAATTCGTCACGCAGGCTCTTGCGTGCGCAATAGGTAAGGTAGGTAGGATCATAATTTCCGTGCTCTGGCGAGATTCCTTTGCTCTCAAACAGCTCGCCCACTTCTTCGCGTGTGATATGGATAGCCGGCATCACGATATGAGCGGGGTGGCTCTTCATGAGCTGGATGATTCGCTCACCGAGGTCGGTTTCCACCACGTTGATACCGCGTTGCTCGAGGTAAGCATTCAGCCCGGTCTCTTCAGTCAGCATCGATTTCGACTTCACCATCTTCTGCACCTTGTGGGTTTCGAGTATGCCATATACTATCTCATTAAGCTCATTGGCATCGGTCGCCCAATGCACGATGACTCCCCGGCTCTCCAACTGGGAGGAGAATTGCTCCAGATAGTCGGCGAGATGGCTGACGGTGTGTTTCTTAATGGCAGAGGCATGGTTACGCAGCTCTTCCCATTCGGGCAGCAGGTGAGCCATCTTATCGCGCTTTTCCCGCACTGACCAGAATGTCTGGTCATGGCGGGTCACCTTAGCGCCTTCTTTGAGCACTTCCTGTGCTCTTTTAGAATGTATGGTACTCATTGTTTCGGTTCTTTGGATTCTTGTTAGTTCGATCAGTCTAATCCTGCAGCCAGAATCTCTGCCACATGTATAAACTTGATGTTTTTGTTCTGTCGTTTAGCCAGTCCCTGCATGTGCATCAGGCAGGAGGAGTCTGGCCCAGTGATATATTCCGCCCCCGTGGCCATGTGCCTCTCTATCTTGTCCGTTCCCATACGTATGGCCACATCAGGCTCTTCTACCGAGAACATACCGCCAAAACCGCAGCATTCGTCCTTGCGCTCGGGCTCTTTTACGGTGATGCCCTCCTTGAGCTGGAGCAGGTCGATGATCTTGTTGTACTGGGGAATATTCTGCTCCGACGGAGATGACAGCCCCAGCTCGCGCACGCCGTGGCAGCTGTTATGCACGCTGACCACATGGGGGAAACTCCCCGGCAGACTCTTGATCTTCATCACATCGTGCAGAAACTCCACGATGTCAGTGGTTTTGCCAGCACTCTGACATTCACGGTGTTCGCTACTCAGAAACTCAGGGTGGTTCACGCGTACAAAAGCCGCACATGAGGCAGACGGAGCTACCACATAGTCGAAGTCCTTGAACATCTCATCAAATTTCTTTGCCAATGGGATTGCCATATCTTGAAAACCTGCATTAGCCATGGGTTGCCCACAGCAGGTCTGCTTCTCGGGATAGGTGACGTCAAGCCCCAGATGCTGCAGCAGCTTTAAGGTTGCTATGCCAGCCTCTGGAAAGAGCGCATCGACATAGCAGGGTATAAATAATCCAATTTTCATAACGTTTGTTGTATAATTAACAAAAATACGGAAAAAAAACGGACGTACAATCTTTTTGAACAAATTTAACCAAAGATTTTGTAACTTTGCAATGTTAGTTTTACGAAATATGATAGTATGTATAGCGGAGAAACCGAGTGTCGCACGTGACATAGCCCGAATCCTTGGTGCCAACACATCGAAGGAGGGCTACATGGAAGGCAACGGTTATCAGGTGACATGGACCTTCGGCCATCTGTGTGAGCTCAAGGAGCCCAACGATTACATGGTCAACTGGCGTTACTGGACGCTGGCTGCCCTTCCCATGATTCCCCAGCGATTCGGCATCAAGCTCATACCCGATGAGGGCATAGCCCGCCAGTTCAAGGTGATAGAGAAGCTATATAGCGAGGCCGACGAAATCGTCAACTGCGGTGATGCGGGTCAGGAGGGCGAACTGATACAGCGATGGGTCATGCAGCTGGCCAAGGTGAAATGCCCGGTAAAGCGTCTCTGGATCTCGTCGATGACCGATGATGCCATACGCGAAGGGTTTAGCAAGCTGCGCGAACAGAAGGAGTACGACACGTTATACCTCGCCGGGCTGAGCCGTGCCATCGGCGACTGGCTGCTGGGCATGAATGCCACGCGCCTATATACCCTGATGTATGGCCGCAACCATCAGGTGCTCTCCATCGGAAGAGTGCAGACACCGACCTTGGCCTTGATCGTTAACCGTGACAAGGAGATTGCCAACTTCAAGCCGGAACCCTACTGGGTGCTGTCCACCATCTATCGGGACACGCTCTTCACGGGAACCACGGGCAGGTACATGTCGAAAGAAGAGGGTGAAAAAGATTTCGGACTTATCGCCGGCAAGCCCTTCACCGTGACCAGCGTGCAGAAGAAGCAGGGCAGGGAACAGCCCAGGCAGCTCTACGACCTTACATCCCTGCAGGTGGACTGCAACCGTAAGTTCGGATTCTCGGCCGAGCTTACGCTCAATCTGATACAGGCCCTCTACGAGCAGAAGCTGACCACTTATCCACGTGTCGATACACAGTATCTTTCTGATGATATATATCCCCAGTGCCCCACCATATTAAATGGTGTGAGCCAGATGATGAAGGCGGGGCAGAAGCCTTACCTTCAGCTCATCAAGTCGCTGGCCCAAATGAGTCCAAAGCTGCCTAAGTCGAAACGCGTGTTTGATACGTCCAAGGTGACAGATCACCATGCCATCATTCCCACGGGACAGGTTCCCGCGGGACTTACCGATATGCAGCTGAAGGTCTATGACCTCATTGCACGTCGCTTCATTTCCGTTTTCTATCCCGACTGTAAATTCTCCACAACAACGGTGCTCGGAAAAGTCGATGAGGTGGAGTTCAAGGCCACGGGAAAAGAGATTCTGGACCCAGGCTGGCGTACGGTCTATACCAAGGAGGAACACGATGATGAGGAGACGAAAGCAGAGGACGAAGAGCGCACCTTGCCCTCGTTCGTCAAGGGAGAAAGCGGCCCCCACCAGCCTACGCTTACCGAGAAGCAGACACAGGCGCCCAAACACTACACCGAGGCCACGCTGCTGCGAGCCATGGAGACGGCAGGAAAGTTCGTCGATGACGATGAGCTGCGTCAGGCCATGAAGGAGAACGGCATCGGCCGTCCGTCTTCCCGTGCCGGCATCATCGAGACGCTGTTCAAGCGGCATTATATCAGGCGCGAACGAAAGAATCTGGTGGCCACGCCCACGGGCACACAGCTCATCGACACCATTCATGAGCGGCTGCTCACCAGCTGTGAGCTGACGGGTATCTGGGAGAAGAAGCTGCGCGACATAGAGCACCACAAGTACAGCCCGCAGCAGTTTGTCGATGAATTGAAGCAGCAGGTCCACGATATCGTGCAAGACGTGATGCACGACAGCAGCAACCGACAGATAGAAGGTGGCGAACCTGAACCGTCTCCCTCCGCACCTACAGATAAGGGTGGGGGAGCCGAGGGCAAGGCGGCACCAGGCAGGAAGAAGCGGACTGCGAAGACCGGCAAGGCGGCAC
>LAHS01001131.1_pt1 | contig 18739 bp, 30 predicted proteins | sample 329651 | NCBI WGS metagenome assembly LAHS01 (sample SAMN03275699, study PRJNA271635) | activated sludge metagenome | isolation source: sample C-1 Sludge from hydrolytic chamber (first chamber) of Anaerobic... | reverse complement strand
CCTTTGGCTCCTCGTTTCGCCTCACGTTCTTGCTTTTTATCCTCTTCAATCTTGACTTGGACAGAAGCAATGATACATGCTTTGTCGGTAATAGGCAGATATATATACTCTGACGGCAGGCGACGCATCTTTTGCACCCACCAGTGCATTATATTTGCGTCACCATCACCGTCCTCAATTAGTTTTTTACTTCTTCCACCAAGTCCTCAAGTTCTGCTTCATAGCCGTTGACTTCTTGCGCTGCCGCCGAGGCATCTGCCATTTCACCAATTGTTAGCATTTTTCCTAGTAATGCATCAGCACCCATTACGCCATATGAATTCTGTAGCTTTTCATCTTTTAAATTAGGGTAAACAATAGATTCAACTGTTAACAGACGTTGGTATTTAAAATGGTCAAAATCAGTATTATATTGCCCTTTACGTTTTCCTTGTGTAATCATAGAACGTTTTGTTGATTCAGACTTTAATTCAGTATCACGTTCTGGTGAAACAGGTGCAAACTCCCATTCAATCGGATTTCCTTGCTCATCTATGAAATTCTTTGAAATAGCACGTTTAATATTTTCATTTCCTTTTTTGTTATGTGCGAAGAAAGCTGTTAAATTTGACATATATAATCACCTTTTCCTAATTATTTTTGTACTAAAAAAGAGCCCACAGAGTGAGCGCTTATATCAAGATTGCATTGTTTTTAACATAGTAAACTTTTCTGGTAATTCGAAGCGTTCAAATGTGAAATCAACATCATCTTCTAAATAATCAGCATCGGCATCTAGCAAAGCCACAATACCACCGTCCATATTACAATCCTTTAATATAGTGGTTTGCCGACCTGATGCAGAACTTTTATCCTCATTTGTCACTTGAATATCGAAATAAATATCTTGGCCGGTTTCTTGGTAGCGATATAGCAATTCTCTAAAGATAGAAGAATTGTAATGGAATGTAGCTGACCCTGTACCTTCTCCACCTGCTGCTTTATTCCCTTTACTCATACTACCCATAATCGGCACCTGTGTTTTTGTTTTGTCCCAGCGAGCTTCTAGATTTATCAAGTTGGCTAATAAATACCGATTTCCTTCAATCGTTACATAAGCTTTACCTTGTGCGCCATGAACCGAGTCCATAGCATGCATTGTTAAATCTGCCATTGTTCTGTTCCTCCTTATGCTACTGTTGTAGTAACGTAAAGTTGTGCCATAGCCACAGTTGGCGTCACAATCTCATTTACAACGACAGTTTTCTTTGAATCACCTTGATCAACACTAAGTTCCTCTTTGCTATAGTTTTGGATCGCACGAATATTTTGCATTTCCGTTCGATGTGCACCAATGTCATTCCATAATGAAATACGGCCATCTTTATCATTTGGTACCTGACCAAGGTAACGAGTGTTGAATAACTGAGCCGTATCGATTGCGATTTGATCTAACACACGGATTACTTGGTTCATAGAGAAATCTTCATTTTTGTCCCCAGTAAATGACGTGAACGTGTTTACATCTTCAAGAATACGAATTTCCTCACCAACACGATGAAACGCTAATTTTCCACCTTTTAATAAGTTAGTTAACTGTGCTTGTGTCTTTGTCTCAGACATATCTAAAGTGTGCTCACCATCGTATTTCTTGTTTGTATTGGATTTATTAACTGCTACGCCAGCTTGAGCGCCAGTTAACCAATAAACTGCTCCAAACAATTCTTCACCTTCACCAATAGCGTCATTTGGAGTATCAATGATTCCCTCATGATCTTTAGCACCTAATTTATGCCCAATCAGTTGGAACTTGCCACCTACTTGGTCACGAATCCTTTTTGTGTATTCCACATACAAATCTTTAATTGTCTGTTCATTAGATAAGCAACCTAATGTGTTAAAGCCGTATGCCTCTAATTCATCCAAAGCTAATTGATGTGGTGTACCTGCAGTTAATGCTGTAGCTCCGTTTGCACCACCAGAAAGAGGAGTTCCGGCAGTTACAGCTAAAGTTGCATCACTTTTAAATAACACAAAATCATTTGCTGTCAGTTCGGCCGCTGTAGTAACCGTTTGTTCGTCAACTAAGATCGCTTCTAGATACGTTTTTACATCGAATTTAGAAGGCTCATCTACGCTTGCTTGAATGACAATTTTTATATCATTACCACGAATGCCCTTATACTTTGCTTTTGCATAAATATTTTCTGCAATTGAACCACCTAAATTAAGTTTTGCAAAAAATACTGTAATAGCATTCTTGAAAATGTCTCGAATACCCTTTAATTTAGGGTGGGTATAATCATAGCCAAAAAGCTTTAATGAATCCTTTTGTAAATCTTCAAGGTTCACCGTTAGAACCCCATCATCTTGCCCCCAGTCTAAAGCGATTGGTAATGCAGCGTACCCACGGTCTGATAGATTGACGAATGCACGAGCTTTACTAATGAAGTTTTGGTACACACCTGGTAGTACCTTATTTTGTGATAAAAATGGACCTCCACCTAATGCCACGTTATTTACCTCCCTTGTCGAACTTCTTTAGAATGCCATCCACTTCGGTGAATGCGTATGTTTTGTCGTCCTCTAGCAACGCGTTTAAAGCATCGCGACGATGGACATATTTTTGGCTTTGGACTAATTGAACCTTTGTGAACTTTGGAAGATCAGATGTTATAGCGTCACGTACAGCTTCACTTGTCACAGGCTCAACTTTGTCTAGAATATCGTTAGTTTTAGCCACTAGGAATCACCCTTTGCTTGTTAATGTATTGTTCTAATGAGCCCATAAAAATCTTTTCTTCTACTTCTTGCAAGAAGAAATTGAAACGAATGAAATTATGGCCGATGCCATCTACTACCTCACTGTTAGCACCAGTACCTAGCATCAGTGAGCCATTTAACAGCGTTATTTCTTTTAGTGCTTGTTGTACCCTCAATGTCATATTTGACACCTCGGATAAGCCGTTTTTAGGGAAATACTGTACGTTAAATAGTGTTGTTACTTTCCATCGACCACCGATTTGTCTTATATGTTCAAGGTTCAAAAATTGAATTAAAAAAGCAGGAGTTTTAAACCCCTGCGGTATTTCATCAATATATTTTTTATAAGCTTCTCCGAAAGCTTTATGAAGCTTAACAGATATAGCATTTTGAATATCATTAATCTCCATCGAAAGCCTCCCTTAACAGCGTATATAGTTTTCTCTCAAGGACTGCTGGTGCCTGTTGTTCTACTTGGTCAGCGCTTATGGTCATCATGAATCGACCATTCACCCAACCTTGATGATTAGATGTACGGTGTCCAAACTCAACGTATTGAGCGTATTCTACTGGATTAATAACCTCTATTTCGTAAACAGAACCACTCTTTTTTACTTGTCCAATAGTCCATCCACGTCGTAAAGTTCCTCCATTTACTTTCGCTACTGGAGTACGTCTAATCACCTTTCCTAGTAACCTTGCAGCTAATTCTTTGGCGCAATCCTCACAAAACTTTTCATAATCAGCAGTTGCTAACTTAGCCAACTTTCTTTCAAATGCTTTCAATTGCCGTAAATCAACACGTCCACCTCTACCCATTAAGCGTACCTCTCGAATGTTTCAAGCATTATCTCTTGATGATTTGTATAAATAGCAGGCTCACCACTTCTTGTGTATTCAACAGTTTTACCATGCTGAGTTACGATAATCTTTGAGCCTGCTGGTATATCCAACTCTGGAGCAATAAATAGCTTGGTCGTCTGTGCAATCACAGCTGGACCACCTGTTGGAGTAGTTGATGTTTGTTTTTCATATGAAAGCTTGCACTTTTGGTCACTTAACATGATTACTTCTTTATGCGTAGTTGCATGGGTAATAGGGTCATCAACCTCTTGCCAAACTTTCACTGTGCACAATCCTTTGTACAACGACTCTACAGCTTTTCTACGAGCACTTACCATACAAACACTCTATAACGAGTGAAATCTACCTCATTGTGCTGTAAATAAGCTATAAAGCTATTGAATTGTGCTTCGGGTGTACTACTGGCATCGATAGCGAACGTTACATTGGTGTCGCCATCTTGTACTTGTTTTGCAATCAGTTCAAAATCCAATGTCTCAACAGATAAAGTACCCATCGACTTCTTTGCATATAAAAATTCCCCAACGACCATATCCACTGCAATTTCATGGAGTCCTTGAGGAATTTCAGATAGATTCGTTTGATTATTGATGTGATTCGTTACTTTGGTGATGCAAAAGAACAACATTACTTCATCAGCGCTATTTGGTTCACTAGAAACACTTATACCAAGTGATTTTAAACGAGCTTTTACATCCTCTAACATAATTTACACCGCCTATCATCCACGCGAAACGATACGAGCAATTGGAATGGCTTTGTGATCAATGTATTTACGGTTAGCACCTACACTGTTTCCATCGTTAACAAGTGTCCAGTTAGTTCCGTTTGCAAGCTCTGCATTTGTTGGTGATAACGTTGCTTGAGACGATTTTTCATAAGAGATACCTGTTGGAGCAAATACTTTTCGTTGACGAGAGTACAATGTGTCTTGTCCGCCGTTTGTTTTGGCATCGCGGGCCATTTCATATGGTACTTTAGCGCCAATGTTCTCATAACTGAATGCACCTTCACCTAATGCATACGTAGTATATTTTGTGTACGCAGGCACTTCTCCTACTGCCTCTACTTCTTCAAACGGCATAGAATCGTCGATTAAAACAACGCGTCCATTCCATGTGCCGATTGTAAGATCTCGTGTAATACCATCAGCATCAGTATACTGCATGTACTTAAATAGCTTTAAGTTTTCTAGGTTAGTAGCTACAGCAGAATGCATGATTACAATCGCAAATTTACCTTTGTTTTGACCACAAGCTTGTTGCATTGCTGTGTTTAATGTTGCTGGACCAACAGCATTCAATGGATTACCTTGTCCATCGTTACCTTCTTTATCAGTAATATCAAACGTGTGTTTATTTACGAACTCAAGGTTTTTAGTGCCTGTCATTGCAAAGATACCACTTAAAATAGATAAAAGAGTATCTTGATCAACTTCCTCCCAGTACTGAGCAACTTGTTGTGCTACATTGTCCATGAATTTTGCGCCACCAGTAATATCTTCCGAGAAGTCTCGTTCTATCCACGCTTTAGCGCGACCAACCACTACAACACCCTGCTCATACGTAACAGTGCTTGTTGCTGTGATGTCTGTAACACCATCGTAGTTAAGTGGTGTACCATCAAGATTGCCGAACAAAGGAATTCGCCCATAAGCCGTTGTTGTTTGAGAACTGAAAAGGTTACGAATCTCTGCGTTTGGCTGTAATGCACGAGACTTTAATAATTCATTACGTTTTAGATTTGGGATTCGGTTTACATAAGCGCCGAATGCTTGAGGATTAAATGATTTTGCGTCGAACTTCTCTCCTGCAAACATTTGAATGTTCAACGGCATTAACATTTTAGGCATTGTATTAGCAATAATTGATTGAAATTTAGTCATGTAATTTTCACCATTCCTTTAGTTTTTATATTTGAGCATCTGGATTGTTAGCCATATACTCACTTAATTGTGAATAAGTCATCTTAGAAGTATCTAACGGACCGCCACCACCTCCAGGTTGGCCACCAGGTATTGTCCCCTCAATCACTAAGTCATTCGATTCAAACATGAACTTCGTTTCTTCACTTTCGACAAGAGCTTTAACCTTGTCGTTTAAGCCAATAACATTTCCATCTTTATCAATCGTAACCCCTTCACGATCAAGCAAGGCTTTAGCAGCAGTTAGATTTCGAGCTTTAGCACTTGTTAGAGCAATTTCAATAGCACTTTCAATTTTCTGCGATTGTAACTCCTCTTGATGTTTTGTAGCAGCAAGATTGTTAGCATCTCGAAGCTCTTTAATTGTTTTTTCTAGCTCCTCGTTACCCTTCACTTGCTTTTGCAATTCTGTAAGTTGTGTATCGCGTTCTGATAGTTGAGTCTCAAGTGATTTTTTCTCTGTCGACAAATCGTTATATACTGCTTTCGGCACTACATGTTTAGGAGCTTCCTTTGCAGCATCTGCAACAATTGTTTCAACCTGATCTTCTGCAATACCTGCATTTTTGAGTAATTCTTTTAACCATTCCATTTCCATTACCTCCATACATTTTTATACAGGTCTGTGCCTGTTGGTGGTGTACGCTTCTTTATGGTCTAGCCTTTAAAAAGACCAAACTTTATTGCTTCACTAAGTAAAAAGATAAATTAACATACGGGATAAACAGCTCATCATCTTGTTCGTTAATGATTAATACACCATGTTCTTCTCTTGTGGCTTGTTTTACATTTTCCCAAGTCTCTGCTGCGTCATATCCAGTTCGTTTGATTTTTACTTTCATTGTTTTCACCTCGTTTTTGGTCATAATAAAAGGCCGTATAGTTACGACCTATTGATCTTCGTACATATCATTAATGACATCTACCTTCGCACATTCCAACAAACCTAAAGCCTCTACTGAACTTCCGTCAGAACATGCAATTGAGATAACACCATCTTTCATTTTAATAACACTTATTACTCGCTCAATATTTCCGACATTTTCTAGAGTGTGCTCTAGTGATGCTTTGGGTGTAATAACACCATCACGAATAGCTTTCTTTTCACAAAAATCAATCATAGGATACTACTCCTTGGTACGCCTATAATGCTACTTAATCTACCATCTATAAATATTGCGATTGTTTTTGGCGTTAAATATTCAATTGTAATAAGATAGGACGGTTTTATTTTCATGCCACAAACCTCGCTTCCCACTCCGGATATTTGATGTTCGAATCAATGTAATACACCTTGCCAACCTTACCACGAGCAATGCGTTGGCTGTAGTCGTCTTCAAACCATGGCGCTGTTGTGGTCCTGCATCTTGGATGAAATGGGTTAGCAGTAACACCAGGTACAAAATCAGCAAGTTTGAACACTTTGCCGTCCATTGATTGACAAACACTACTTGTACGGCTGTCTAAAGTGGCGATAATCTCGTACTTTTCAACATCAAGCTCACCGAACGCATCTCTTTGAGCAGACGCACTAAAAAACGCTGATTCAGTCAATACAAGACGAGCAGCGTTAGAACGTGATGTATTCATTTTTCTAGCTATCGAACTAATCATACGGTCAGGAGCTTCACCACGAGCCATGGATTGTATTAGTTCAGTATGCAATGTATCTAATAACAAATTTCGGTCACGCCATATCTTTTGACTGAACGTTTGGCCATCCGCAGTCCAAGGCTTGCTAATTACTTTTGTTAGCTTTGTTTCATCCAATGCTTGTAATGTAAATCCAATTTCGAAAGCTTTTTGTACCTCAAATGCTGTGTGATAATACTGTGTTTGATATGTCTCTTGCATCAATTGCTCAAACCCATCAATTTGACCACCATAGAGCTTTTCTACATGTTGCTGTAATTGTAACTGTAAACTCTCTAAACGGCTTATATGGACACGAGAGGATGCATTTTCGAGTTGTTTCATCCACTTCTGATTAACAGCATTCTTTTTGCCGTATTCGATGTATTCCTTAACAGTCCACCTAAACTCTCGTAATTCATCACTTTTAAGTAACTGTTTAGCTTCATCAAGACTGATCTCATTGTTTTTGGCAAAGCGTTGATACCAACGGGCTATATCTTTTTCTATTTCTCCCATGGTTTGAACATAGGCTTTTTCAAGGTCTTTGTAATAACTAACAGCCTTGCGATTTTGAGCATCTTCTAATAATTCAAATCGTTTCCGCCAATAATCTCTACTCTTGACCATTGCCATCACCAGACTTAGCATTCATCGCTTTAAAGTGATCGTCATAGCCATCGAATTCGTTCATTCGTTCTTGACGTTCTTTTTTTACTCGTTCTAACTCAAGCTTTGGATCAGACACGTAAGGATGTTGAGTGATACGTGTCTCAAGCGATAAATCTGTTGATTTAGATAGACTTTCAATGACCTCTGATTCGTTAATTAAGATGTCTCTATTCAAAATCATATTAACTGTTTCGTTGTCAAAGTTCCCTTTACCGATATGTTCTAAGTGCTTGTTAATAAACCATAGTAATTCTTCGAACGACGCTTGGAACTCTGTTTCAATGCCATTCGCATCTAAATCAATATCCAAATACATTGACTGGATATTCATCTGGTTAGGATTGTTACTCATACGATCATCTTTCGAATCATAGCCCTTACCATTTTCAACTAAAGCCTTTTTAAACAGCGTAAGGATAGATTCGTAGTTATCTTTATTGACCTCAACTGACAATGAATCAATACCGCCTTTAACGCCGTCACTTCGCACTTTTACAGCGCCATACTTAGCAAGATTGTAACGAAACTCACCTAAATCTTGCCCATCGTAATTATGGATAACAAGGATCGTTGAACGAGCATCCTCTTGCATGTTGTTGTTGAAGTCTGAAAGGATTTCGTTTATACCATCTTGTAAGCTCTTCACGGACTTAATAAGAGGGATTTCACGATCATTGTACCGGAAAGGTATTAACGGTACTCGCTCCCAATTACGACCTTCTGATAGACTGCCCTTCTTAACATTTAAGTATGTTGCTGTCTCACCAAGCTCTACATCAGGTATTAACTTCTCGTTTTCAAGAATGTATCTTTCGATTCCATCAATAGTATAAATTTCAACCTTTTCTACGATTTCTTTCTTATCGCCTTTCCATTCCTCAACTGGATAAATACGAACCGCATAATCTAAAATAGTTCGCTCTGCATTTTTCCAATAAGGTAACACTTGATGAGCTGGAATAAGCATAAAACTAAATTCGCCACGCTCATTGTAGTACGGATATATCCACGCTAAACCATGATTAAAAGCATGTTCACCTAAGTTTCTAAGTGTCTTATGGAATCGATTGTTTAATACGAGTTTAAGAGCCTTTTGATAGGTCTCACTCTCCGTTTCAATCGTCAAAGGTTTAGCAAATAAGTAATTAACTTTTTGATTCACTAACTTGCCGTATTGATTATCGACTCGTTTGTTGTTTGGCAAATTAGTAGCTTCTTCTTTCTCGCCATCTTTACCGATAACCATCCGTTTACGAGTTAATATGTTGTGTTTACCTTCGAAATAATTGTCACCTTCAAACATCCAACTGCGCTTTTCAGATACTTTAAAATCAGCAATTTCTTTTTCGATACGCTTTTTATAAGTAATCCCTTTTTTGGCACCTTCTTCGATAATTCTATTCAATTTATCAGTTTCTGTTCCAGCACCCTGAAACGGAAAAAAACCCATATTCTCACCTCTTTCTAGTCAAAACTGTATGTGCTGCCACGCATATCTTCTTCAAATGCATAGCGAGTAGCGTCAATTGTATGGTTATCCTTATCCTCTAAACGTGGAATTGGATTGCCATCTCTATCAGTTTGGTAATCAATATTTTCAAATTCCCTAGCAATGTTTGGTGTACGTAATGGATCAATATAAATGGCGTCTAAATCATCGAGCCATTCCTCTCCGTACTCAACGCTATCTGGTCCTTTCTTAACTGCATAAATACGTGGAACACCTAACTCATCTCTTAATTCGGCATTTGATTTAGGCTCGGCACTTTCTGCTGCTATCCGGTCGTTTTGGTACCCTCTTTCTTTCAATCCTTTAGCCAATTTACGGTTACTGATTTTGACACCATAAATTTCATCAATGGCATAAATACAATTTTTCTTTTTATCGTAATGCCAACGTACAAATGCTAATGGATCCGTAGCATAACCGTAGTCGATACCATTTCGAATGTTGTCGAAGGACGCTACCATTTCATCAGTGATAGAACCTTTTTCAATTTGTAAATTATCAAACGGTACAACACCACTCCCTATCGCTTCTCCGAGGTATTCCCAACGGTATTTTAAAGGTTTATTTTTCTTAACATTTTCTGCTTCTTCAATAAACTTTTTCGATAAATGCGGATTTCCTAAATAAGTTGAATGATCTACGTAAGTATTTGCATCAATCATTGAACTCTCGTACTTCTTGTTTACCCACGATTGCTTACGTTTCGGTGGATTGTAGGAATAATAAAAAGAGTAGTCAAAAGGGTATGCTCGCTGTCTGTCAGCTTGCGAGAATATCTTCCCTTCCAACTCCTCACGTAGAATTGAGTTTTCAATTGTCGTTACTTCATCTTCTGACTTAAATTCTGCTAATTCCTCAAACCATACGATAGCTAACGGGAAATCAGCATCTTTAATAGATTTAATCTTTTCAGGGTCATCTGCACCAGCAAAGTAAATCTTATTTCCTCTACCTAAGTAAGTAATTTCAAGCTTTGAATCAACAAATCGGAATTGATCTCGAACTCCCATGACATTCGCTGCTGCCTTAAAGTTGGCGTACACCGATTTTAAAATGGTGTTTTGTACTTTCCTAATGCCAAGTGCAGACACTGGATATTCCATGATGTCTAACAGGATACGCATTGGAATGTGAAATGACTTGCCAGAACCACGACCACCCTTTAGTACATAGCGTAGATGTTCCTTTGCTCTGGAAGCACGCCAAAACGGTTTGAATTGCTCTGTAATGATACTAGCTAAACTTATACGCTGTTCTGTCATTACACATCATCCACAATAACTACTTTAGTTTTACCGTCTGTTTCCACCTTGTCAATCCACATACGATAACGCTTGCCTAATAATTCAGCGGCTTTAATTCGTTCGGCAGTAGTCGGAGGCATATCTTCATCAATTGTTTGGGCACCTTCGCCGATGCCACGTAAAGTTGCCGAAGTTGTCTCGCCCCTTGCGATTGCAGTAAGTAATTCTAGTATTTCTTGTTGATCTGCTACTCGTTCAGACTTCAATTCTTCCATGCGACCGTCTATATAAGATTTCACGCTAACATTTGTTAACATGCGACTTCCTGCAGCTCTCGCTGTCGCTTCTTTCTTAACATTAGGATACGCCTTCAAATATGCATCTGTAGCATTTCCTAGTTCAATATAATAATCAGCAAACGCTTGTTGCTTTACTGTTAGTTTACGTTCAATCAATGGCATCACCCCATTATGTTAATCACTATATATATTTCACTCTCAAAAGTAAGTACCGTTGCCCTAGCAGTTAAGGGGAAAACTACTCGATACTCACTTTTCAGGTCAAAATAAAAACACCCCGTGGGATGTTGTATTTATTATTTATCTCTAATTAAATGCCTTTTTGCCATCATCTCTTCTATGCACTCAACGATAGTATTAGATATTTCTATAGAATCATCAATTATTAAAATGTAGTCTTTACTAGTTAACTCTTTCCATGCCCAATCCTTATCACGTTTAAGAATTTCTATTTCTAAAGCTAACGGTTCTAGCCTCTTCTTCTCATTATTTCTCGCTATATCTTGCATCTCGTTTTGTAAATCAGCAATACTGCCTGTAAGTATTTCAACAATTTTACAATATTCATTTCTTAATGTTAATAATGATCTTTGAAAATCCACATCTTGTATATTTGATACTCCTTCCCAACTCCTCATATTTAGTTTCTTTATATCATACTTAGCATTAATTTGTTGGCTCTGTGTAGCTCCATTTTCTACAAGGGCACTCCTCATTTTATGTACATTTATTATAGATGTTTTCATTTCTTCTAATTCGAAAATAAGATTAATTATTGAAGGAAGTTGATTTATATATTTTACTTCTTCCTCATTTTTTATCTGTTCTTCAATTTGCTTTTTCACTTGATGGTTTGCTACTACAAAAGCTACAATACCTCCAATAATCCCTCCTGAATAATTACCAAAAAAGCCTACCCAAGATGATTCATCACCTATGGTTAAAAATCCCGTTGGAATATTTAACAAAAGCCCTAAGGTTATTGGAGTGAAAATTACTGTAATAATTAGTAAGACATATATTTTATTCATATATTCTATTCCTCCCACTTAATCATAAATCAGAAGATGAAATATATGTAATAACTTTTTGCTCTCAAAACCACACCAAACTCCACCCTCTCATCATTAAGCGTTTTGGCTGTTTGATGCAGTTTTCAAAGCAAAAGAAAAAGCCACTCAAGTTGAATGGCTTAACCAGATGTTATCAGTTGAAGATATACGTAATACCATCTGCACCTGTTGCGATGACATTAAAGATTCGGACCTTACTATTCATCACATGAACTAATTCATCGCTATAAGCATTCACATAGAATTGTTCTTTTGCATCAAATGATTCAGATGGAACAACGATAGCTTCTTTCGTACCTTCTGCTTCAATACCTACAACAACGAACGGCAACTCTTTTTCTCTTGCTACCGAGAAAATATTAATTAAATCTTGTTTTGTTAACATGTTAATCCCTCCTCAATTCATTAATAAAAGCCCCCATCCCTGCGCTGGATGAAGGCCTGCATTCGTCTATTATTCTATTGTGGTAAAAATGTCGAGTTAGCTCACTTCTAGCAACCGTGGTAGAGCTACACCACGTTATTATCGTAATCGAATTGTTTTCGTGCATTTCCGTGCACGTTTAGTAAGTTTGACTGAATTATGGAAAGTGGACGAAGTTCACATAAAAACCACTCCTTATTCCGATTTTTAGCCCTTTATATTAATTAAGATACCTAATCTCTTAAAAAATATGGGCCGGCCATGTATGTCTTGCCCCGAACAAGTTTATGGGGCGCGGGTCGGTCGTCGGTCTGTCTTTCCCCAATATTTAGGTTTTGATAAATACCAAGGGAGGAAACCTTTACCGCACCGAACCTACCTCCGAGTTTAAATTATTAATATGAGTGGTTTCAACAATTCGTCATATGCGTTTTTTGCGTCATATGCGACACTTGCGCCATTTCATTTCCTATCATCATATTAAGAATACTTTCTCTAATTCTTCTAATCGTTGTTTCTGATAATCCCATTGTTTGCCCTATTTTACGCATTGAATAGCCATCTAATATGCAATTGAGTACAAATACTTCACGTTCTCCTACTACGTTACTTGCTCGATTTTGAATCTCTCTAACCTTCCACTCATAACGTAATACACCATCTGTATAAAATTGAGCTCGTCTTGTAGCCTCGTAGCTCACTGGATCACTGTTACCACCACTAGCTTTTGGTAACGTAGCTTCGATTCCCCACATCGCTGTTTTAATCCCACTGTATTCGACTTCTTTGACCATTTCATTTTTGTTTTTTGCTATTTTGATTTGCAAGACCATCCAAGAATAATCTTTTAACCACTGATCCAACATATACTTCTTGATTTCTGTTTTTTGCCCTTGTTTGCCCATTAGGTTTGCCCTCCTAAGTTGTGATATACTTCTTTTACTAGATTGTCTTAAAAGGGCATGAACCAATTCGAGCTGTAGCGTGTGACGACGCTGCGGCTTTTCCTATGTTATAATTTACTAAAAAAGTAAAGAAGGTGTTTATTTGAATGAATTGGCTTTAGCTTTTACTTTATCAATGATAATTTTAGTTATTATGCTATATGGTGTTTGGATGTTGTTTGATAAGGTATTAAAAACGTCAATCCACCACAGCATATTTAAAGAACTACGGGCAATGGGAGTTTGTTTAGCAGTAATAATTTGGTCATTTCCCATGGGTGGAGGTTACCTAGACTATTTTGTTACTACCTTGGTGAAATTCTAACTTAGATTTATTTATATTTATTTTGATCTAGGCTGTAAAAGTCTAGGTCTTTATTTATTTTTATCTACAACTACTTTTCCACCTACGCAAACGACTAATCTGCTCAAGCTCTTTACCAATGCTCCTAAGTTCTCTATAAACCTTGCATCCTTTGCATTTCTTACTAGGGTCATAAGCTTTTCGTTTCGGACACCCTTTGCATTTTAGAAAAGCTATGTGGTCCTGCTGATTGATTAGCTGGGCTCTACGTTGTTTAACTTCCTTGCGTACCGTTAAGCACCCCACTCAATCGTCACCTCTGCCCTTGGTTGCTCTGAATAATATTTACATACCGTCATCTCCACTATTTGAGCATCATCATGCCAGATGACTTTGCTCATCCCGTCTTTTATACCTTTAATCAGATTGTCTAGATCAGGCTTAGTTGTTGGTCTTAATTCACCATTAGCTATTAACGCTCTCTTTGGCCCTGTATGGTATTTCTTTGGTGGCATGAGATAAATATCAGCTTGTAGCTTAATAGGCTCTGTAATCAACTCTGATGGCTTATTTTGCCATGCTACAAGCTTTACAAAGTCTTTGAAGTCTCTGCTCTTTGGAGCATCATGTGTAACCACTCCTTTACCACGTCTGCTAAATCTCGGTCGTTCTTGCGGTTGAATGACTCCTGGTATTTCAATTTTGAGTACGTTCATGTTTGCCCTCCTTACTCGCACAAACCATATTGGCTTGAGCACATCGGTACTTCCTCCATCAGCTTCAAAAGATCATATTGTACGCCGCCATAGGTTGTTTTTGACCATTCAACAACATCATGGATTCCATGTCCTCTGTCGTCACTTGTAAAGAAAGTTGCCGATCCACGCTTAGATGCTTTTGAAACAATCTCTTCCCAGCGTGCCACCCTCTCAATTTCTTCAGAGAATCGTCTAGCAATCTCATACAATTCTTCTTTTTTGCTATTAATACACGGCATACAACCAACTCGTCCCATACCTTGTTTATACAGTGGGTTTGGCTTTATACCATGCTTATCATGCTGCTTAAAAACGTCGTAGACATCCCAATTGAGTATTGGTCGATAGATTGTGTACCCTTCTGGCGTTTCTTCTGTTTCGACCATTTTAGATCTGCTTAAACTTTCATTCGCTCTAATCCCTTGCCAACTTACAACACGATTTCCTGCCTCGAGAATCGGTACATACACTTGATCAAACATCGGTCTTACTTTTAGTTCAACCGTGCAAAATCGTGCCATTGTTGAAGGGAAACGACCTTTCCACATACATAAATCTAAAAATGGGTTCCCTGTTGAATGCAGCACCTCTAAAGCTTGTTGGATAATCTTTTCTGATACGCCTTCTTTTCGCCATTTAGTGTCTACTACTTCACGTTTTCGTAGGATCTGTTGTGTGAAATCAGGTTTAATTCTTGTGATCGGCCCTAGCTCTTTTTCAAGATAATCAATATATTTATAGGTTTCTGGATGTTCATGTCCAACATCGCTAAAAACCACTTTTAAGTTTGGTGTATCTCTTTCAAGTGCCAGTAACCACATAGCCGTACTGTCTTTGCCACCACTGATTGAAATTACATTTATGTCTTTCATCTTTTCACATCCTTATTAGCACTCTTAGAAGTATGCTGATAAAACAACCTAATGCCGTTCTACCAGCAGCGTGTATTTATTTACTCTTTTCTGTTAATACTTGCCTCTGTACTAAATCCCTCTGGATATCGTTTCTGTAGCTTTGCAATATTAGCTTCTGCAACTTCATCTAATGACAATCCTGCCAATCTAGCGATATTAGCGAGATACCACAACACATCTCCCAATTCTTTCTTAACTTCTACTTGATCAATGACATGACCATGGAACATTGCTTTTTTGATTAAATCAGCAACCTCTCCAGCCTCACCTGCGATACCTAGACCATAATTAACTAATTCATTATCGTGTCGAGCTGCTGTTCTAGCTGCTAACAATTGATACTCGTTTAATTTCATGTTTACGCTCCTTCGCTAACCACTTTTTCTCTATTAAAATTTGATATGGATACTTTTGATCTTCAAAAATCTTCACTTCGCTGATTGGTACATAAGCTGCCTTTTCCTGAAATTTAATTTGCTTTTGTAAGTCTCTAAGTGTTCTGCCATACAATATCCTGCGTTTTTGCGTATTGTTCACCTTAATCACTCCTTAGAAAGGTAAATCATCACTGCTTACCTCTATTGGACCTTTACTATTTGCAAACGGATCTTCATCTACCCTCGTATAACTTGGCTGATTATTATTACCGCCGTAATTGCCCTGTGGTTGGTTTTGATACGTTCCACCTGTATTTGTACTAGATTGATAGTTTGGCGTGCTCTGTGAGCTTCCTGCGCTGTTTCTTGGCTCTAAGAATTGGATACTGTCTGCTACAACATCAGTAGTGTAGACACGCTTACCATCCTGCCCCTCATAGTTGCCTGTTTGGATATGTCCAACAACCGCAATACGATTACCCTTCTTTTGAAAATTAGTTAAGTTCTCTGCCTGTTTTCTAAAGGCGACACAACTTATATAATCTACTTCTTGTTCGTTATTCGCATTTTTAAACTGTCTATTAACAGCTAAAGTGAATTTGGAAATTGCTACACCTGATGGGCTGTAACGTAACTCAGGATCTTTAGTTAACCTTCCAATAAGCTGTGTTTGATTCAACTTCCAAGCCCCTCCTTATACTCTCTTTTGTATTTCTTTACTGTTGTTGTACTGATGTTATATTTTTGGGCTATATCAATATTTCTTGAGCCTTTTTCAAATTCTGTTATCAATACTTTAAAAGAAACTTTAGTTCTAACTTCCTTTCGGTTTCTTATTGGTATTCCGTGTTGTTCCAAAAGCCTCTTAATTGTTTTGCCATCAGTTCCGATTTTTTTCGCAATCGTATTGCATCCGCTGTTTCTATCTTCTAAATAAGTTTGGATTATCCACTTTTCCTTATTTCTAATAGCACTCTCTCTTTCTCCTGAACGATATGCATGAACAAGATTTTCTGAATGCGTACACCATTCTAAATTAGCCACATTGTTGTTTAATGGATTACAGTCGATATGATTTATTAACTCTTTACCTTCAACTTGCGGAATAAAAGCAAAGGCAACTAATCGATGTACCCTATAAGATCTGTTTTTATGTCCTGGTTTAACTAACGTCACTCTCATGTATCCTGTTGTTGTTTTAGTTTGTTTTAATATGCAGCCCTTCATGAAACAGTGAATTTTGTTACCTCTATAAACAGGTCTGTCTAAAGATCGAACTTGCCCTCTATTACTAACTTCATACAGCCCTTCATAACCAACAACAGGTTTCCAAATCTCATCATCTTCAAATTGAAACGCCAATTGTTCGGTTAATGTCATGCAATCATTTCCTTTCTCTGTTCTGGATAGTAAACCTTCGGCTCAAACTTGTGATAAAAGCCATTAGGATTATCATGCATTGCCAGCCCTTCTTGTAACTCAATTTCATCAAAGCAAATTGTTTTCGACTTAGCCTCATCACCATCTCGCCAAATGATGACTGCGTGTGGCGTTACTCCAAAGCCTAAAAATATTGGATTCATCAATGATTCACCTCTCCGTCATAAATGAACTTGTCACCCTCAAACCAATCAGCGAAATCCCACACAAAAGGAGTTAAGTCAATTTCACCTTCACGATAACTAATAAAGTTCTCTACCTCTTGGTCTGTATAACCTAATGACTTAATGATTTTGCGATTATTTTCGCTATCTTCAACCGTTGCGATATAGATGACACTTTGACCATCTATGATGTCGTTATCCCAATACTTCAATTCCATTGAGTTGATTAGATCTAATGCTTGTTGTTTATCCATCAATTTTTCAGCCATTTACTCCACTCCCTGTCATTGTTTTGCGCAAATCATAAATAAACGACTCAAATTTACGCTTGTTGAATTTATATAATCTAGCAATCGGATTATCTGTTTTCGGTTGAGATGGACCATCCAAGCTGATGTAATACTTGCCCAACCATAAAGATCCTTCACTATCAAATTCTCTATCGTAATAATCTGCATAATCAGCGCCCAAACTATCTGCTTCTTTCGGTGTGAAGTTAGTCCATGCTTCATTCGCAATTTGTTCCATGTATGCTACAAACTCATTAAATTCATCTTCTGAAAAAATGTATCTACGTTCCAGCTCACTTGGTTGAATCACAGGTGTTTTATCTTTCCAATAAGGCGATACATAACCTTCGATAGATAAGTCTGTTTCTCTTTCGAAAAACACCGCTGATTTTCTATGACGAACTATCAAGCCTTTAAAATTACGTTCAGCCATTCACTACACTCTCCTTCACCTGCACCAAATCCCAATCAAACGACATCAAGATATTGAGTAATCGTTCTACTTTAGGTGCTCGCCAAGCTGTCATAGCATAGGTGTGTGCTTCATCTGTGTAAATCGCTACATCTTTTGTGTAATGGTAATGATTCATTTCAATATGCTTCTTTGCTTCAGCCTTGGTAATGAACATTCTGTCTGGAACGATAAAACTCTCCTTCTTTTCATAAACGATGTAAGCATCGTCATCATAATAAGTCTGTATCCATCCTAAGAACATTTCGTCGTCATCAGAGCTAATTGAGTGAAGGTCTGCTAAATCTTCAACTGACACCTCAAATTCCCCATTTATAAAATCATCGTAAAGTTCGGATGTTTCATATGATTCACCGCATTTCGATAAATAGATAGACCTTCTGTCCTCAAACCCCTCTGCTGTAGGAATCCACTTGTAATCCATCAAACCCCAAAAGTTTGGTGCTGCATTTCCATCGTTTGGTTGTGTTTTTAACTCTTCTTGTAAGTCCTTCAAAAACTGTATATCTGTGTTCATCCCTTCTCCCTCCATTTCACTCGAATAATTGATAATTAATGATTACAACTGATCCATCCGCAAAAGCATTATTTCGTTCAATATCTTTAGACACCTCAACAATGTCACCGATGCTAGTTATAGGCCATTCACGTCTAATTTCGGCGTTCGCAAAACCACTTGTGTAAAAGTACGA
>LAHS01003360.1_pt1 | contig 18750 bp, 16 predicted proteins | sample 329651 | NCBI WGS metagenome assembly LAHS01 (sample SAMN03275699, study PRJNA271635) | activated sludge metagenome | isolation source: sample C-1 Sludge from hydrolytic chamber (first chamber) of Anaerobic... | reverse complement strand
AAATATTTGGGTATCGGGCGACAATTCGGTAAAAGAAGGAGATTCTCTATATATGCTCCATCTCTTTCCGGCAATTTCTCCTTTGCCGTCAATCGGTTGACCAAGAGCATTTACTACTCGTCCAAGGGTTTGGTCGCCGACAGGAACACGAATCGTATATCCTGTGCTTTTTACGGTATGGTGAGATAAAACCTCAATTTGAACTTGACGGTCATCCGCTTCAACTATAAGCAATTCGTTTTGCATAGGCAAACCCGTGGGAAATTCCACGTCTATAACCGAACCTATAATTTGAGTGATTTTACCTACGTATTTTTTCTTTATCATAATCTTTTTCCTAACATGGACGTTGCGGCATCCAAAAGCTCGGTGGTTATACCTTCCTGTCTGGTATTATTGTATTTTATTTTTAATTCTTCGATTATTTCTTCTCCGTTAGCGGACGACTGTTGCATCGCAGTCATACTTTTAAAATTGTAAGCAAGAGAAGACGAAGTAAGACCGTAATATATTTCTGACCAAACGTATTGCTTTAACATAAGAGAAATTTCTTTTTCTCCCGTTAAAACCGGAGTAATCTCTTCCTGTTCAACGTAATGCACGGGCAATATTTTTTTTATGGTTACTCTCTGATTGGAAAGAGTTTCGAATTCGGTAAAAACAAGATATACCTTATCTATGCTTTTTTCCGTAAAGATAGTAATCAAGTCGTCGGTAATAATTCGGGCATCTTCGGGCATTGGGTTCTGCATCATATGAACGTACGATTTGTCCATACTTATGCCTTTCTTTTTAAAAAAATCCGCCGCCATATGTCCGATTGCAAAAATATTTACGACGTTTCTTTTTTGCATATTTTTAGTAACGGTATCAAATATACGGTTATTAAAATCTCCGCATAGCCCTTTATCGCCTGCAATAACGATATACGCTATTTTTAAATCTCCGTTATGAATGTCAAAATAAGGATGATCGGCAACGGCAGGAATCATAAGCAAACGTATACTTTTTTTCACTTCTTGAAGATATATTTTGCTATGCTCGTATTTTTGCTGCGCCCTGTTCATTTTTGAAGCGGACAGCATCTGCATAGCCTTTGTTATTTTAACGGTTTCCTCAACACTGTTTATACGATGCTTTAACTCTTGCTCTTTCATTTGAGATTTTTTTCAACGTAATGATTAAACGTATCGATAATTAGTTGTATATCTTCGTCGTCGATATTTTGCGTAGTAGTGATTTTTGCGATAATATACTCTCTATTTAAATGAACGTAATCTAAAAAGCCTTTTACCGTTTTACCTACGTCTTTTACAGCTATGTTTTTTAGACAGTCATTTTGCATTATTACAAGCTCGATAACCAAATCTTCCATGGATGAGGGCTGGTATTGCGGTTGTTTTAAACTTTCGGTAAGCCTTTCTCCTTTTGCCAAAATTTCTTTTGTTGAAGCGTCCAAATCTGCGCCGAATCTCGCAAAGGACTGCATCTCGCGGTAATGTGCCAAAAGCAAACGGGTTTTGCCGCTTACCTTTCTTACTGCGGCGCATTGAGCAGAGCCTCCGACACGGGAAACTGAAAGTCCGACGTTTATTGCAGGTCTGATGCCCGCATTAAAAAGCTCGGATTCAAGATAAATCTGACCGTCAGTTATTGATATAACGTTTGTAGGGATATAAGCGGAGATATTACCTGCCAATGTTTCAATAATAGGCAAAGCAGTAAGAGAACCGCCACCCAGTCTTTCTGAGAGTTTTGCACTCCGCTCTAAAAGTCTTGAGTGAATATAAAAAATATCTCCGGGATAAGCTTCTCTTCCCGAAGGACGCTTCAAAAGCAATGAAATCGTACGGTATGCAACTGCGTGTTTGCTTAAATCGTCATATATAATCAAAACGTCGTTGCCTTTATACATAAATTCTTCCGCAATTGCGGTTCCTGTATAAGGAGCAAGATACTGAAGCGGCGCAGGCTGACCTGCAGTTGAAGAAACGATAACAGTGTAATCCATCGCATCGTGAAGTTCAAGTTCACGGATAATTTTTGCAACCGAGGACGATTTTTGACCGATAGCAACGTAAATGCAAATTACGTTTTTACCCTTTTGGTTGATTATTGTATCAATGACAAGAGCGGTTTTCCCGGTTTGACGGTCGCCGATAATAAGTTCTCTTTGACCTTTTCCGATCGGAACCATACTGTCAATCGCTTTTATACCTGTGTAAAGCGGGGTATTAACTTTTGCTCTATCCAAAATAGCGGGCGCAGCGGCTTCCACTTCACGGTAGGAAATCGTGTGTATTTCGCTTTTACCGTCAAGCGGAACGCCTAACGGGCTTATTACTCTGCCGATTAAAGCTTTTCCTGCAGGGACGCGCACTATTGTGCCTGTGGTATACGTTATATCGCCTGCCGACACCTTGCTGGTTGCAGATAATAATATTGCGCCAACCAGATTTTCTTCAAGATTTAAAGCAAGCGCGTAATTATCTCCGGCAATTTCGAGAAGTTCTCCGTTTTTGACGTTATTCAATCCTTCGATCATCAAAACGCCGTCGTTACAGGACACAATTCTTCCCGCACTGTTTACAGTGGTGCTTTTACGGATATTTTTAGCTTCGTTAAGCTGTTTTTTTATAAATTCTAATTCGGTTGCCATATTACTTGGATAGTTTATCCTTGATTTTTATAAGCCACGTACTGATAGAGCCGTCGTAAACCTTATCACCGTCAAAAATAATGATTCCGCCGACAAGCGCGGTGTTTACACGGTATATAGCAGAAAACTTGCCGTATTTTTTGACAAGTTTTTTTTGTATTTCCGCCTTTTGAGTTTCAGAAAGCTCAATTGCCGTGGTAATAGTGAGATTAGTCATTTTGACTCCACTCATCGATGCAAGCATCGATTAATTTCTCGTGTTCTTGAAGAGTAATTTCTCTTTCCAAAATATTACTTGCTATGGTTACTGCGACTTCAGCCACTTCGTTTTGCAGATTGCTGACAGCTTGAATACGCTCGCTGGCTGTTTCTTCCTCTGCTTTTTTATAAATTTCTTCCGCCTTATTTTGCGCAGCCTTCAAAATAGTTTCCCGCTCAAGAGTAATTGATTTAATAGCCTCTGTGCGAGTGTTATCGATTTCCAGATCAACTTTATCAAGCTTTACTTTATAATCTTTTAACATTTCTTCGGCTTTCGCTTTGTTTTCTTCGTTTTCTTTAAACTGATTATTTATAGTTTCTTGACGCTTATTGATAAACTTTAAAATAGGCTTATATAAAAGAAGAGTCATACCACCCATTAAGATGGCGAAGTTAAGCAAATGCAGCAATATTTTTATTCCCGACAAGCCTAAAGGCAATGCGCATAAAAACAAATCCATTTTTTCCTCTTATAGAACGTTAATAACGATAAGAATTGCGATAATAAGCGCATAAATTATAGCGGTTTCAATAAAAACAAGACCTAAAATAAGGCTGGATTTTATTTTGCCTTCCGCTTCAGGCTGACGTGCTATTCCTTCAAGCGCCTTAGCAATAACCATGCCCATGGCAAATGCTCCGGCGGCAGCTGCAAGTCCAATGGCTATTGCTGCGCTAAGCGCATAGATTCCCTTTAGTTCGATTGCGGATACAATCCAAGCTGTGTTCATTTTTATCCTCCAAAAGCGTTAGTGCTTTTTTTAAATTTTATTATCGGCAAGCTGTTTGGGCTCGCGGTTTTTTTTAGGTTTTTTCTCTTTTGGTTCCGAATTTTCACCGTAGAACATTGACGTTAGCGTGACAAGAACGAAGCATTGAATAATGGCGTGAAAAACAGTAAACATAACGCCTACGATTGCAGGAACCACAAAACTAAGCGCGATAAACTGATAAACCAGTTCGGTGATAAGCAGACCGCTCATCATACTCCCATAAAGACGGAAAGTCATAGAAAGCGGTAAAGAAAAGTCCTTAAGAGCACCTAAAGATCCGCGCGCTCCGTTAGTGATAATCGAACCTGCTAAAATGGTACCAAACGCGCATAATGCCAAAGCAAGACATGCGTTAATATCGACGAAAACGGCGCGTATTCCAATTAGCTCAATCATTGTTGAGAAGAAAATGTATAAACCCGCCGAAAAATTAAAAGCTCCAAGAAAAGCGTTTCTATGCGGACTGTTATTTTTTGCGATGCCGGAAAAGAATTCTACAATCCATTCCAAAACCGCCTGAAATTTTCCGGGAACAAGTTTGAAGCGTGGGATAATAAAAATTCTTAAAATCAGTGCGGCTAAAAGAAGAAATCCTGTGACAATTAATGCAGACAAAAAGCTTGGATTGACACCAAGACCAAAAAACGAAACGTCTTCAGGCAAGACTGCCTCTTTCATTATTTCACCGAGAGTTTTTTCGGTGTAAATCCCTTTTTCCATAGTTTTATCCAGCTTTTATAACCATTTTCGCCTTACTATATCATAGAAAAAATAGTAAAGCAAGCGTTTATAAATACATTTACCTTTTATACTCTCTTATAATAATTTGCTTTTATGCACTAAAATTATTTAAAGAAAAAATGCGATGAACTTTATAATTTTTAGCCTTTTTAAAACCGTTTAAAAATCGGATATCAACCCGAAACACCTTCTGCAATACCCAGCAATATTATACCCAAAAGCACAACTGCGATAACAACGTATTGTTTCCACATCAATTTTTCTTTTAAAAAAATTCTTGAAAAGATTACCGAGAAAACTGAATAAGCAGCAACAAGCGGAGCTGTAATAACTGCATACGAAGACATAGCGTATACATAAAAAAATTGACCGGCAGTTTCCAAACAGGCGGCAATACCTTTATCTTTTTCTTTTAAAAAATTAATTTTTACTTTTTTAATTTTCAAGATTATAAAGCATACTACCGCGGCAATAAAGAAAGTTAGTTCGTAAGAAATAAGAGCGGCGTCCTCCGAAATCAATTCCATTTCATCAAGATAGATAGCGTCAAAGAAAGTTCCAAGCGAGTCTAGCAAGCAATAAATCAAAGGAAATAAAATTGCTATAAAGCTAACCGTATATTTCTTTTCGTTACCGAGTTTTAAATCAACTTTATTTCTATCAAAAACTGCCAAGCCTACTACTCCGACGGTAAGAAATACTATTCCCGCAATTTCGATAGGCGATAAGGAAATTTTAAAGAAAATAACGCAAAGTACAGCGACAAGTCCGCCTGATGCGTTTTGAACGGGAGAGGACACGGAAAGCTCTAGGTATCTAAGCCCGACGTAGCCGATTACCATTGAAGCGATATATAACAACGAGACAGGTAAATATTTAACGATATCTAAAATATTAACCTCGACGTCTTTTACAAAATAATAAATTAAAGCGTGAATTCCCATAACAAGGCCAACGAAAAACGCTATTTTTATATGACTGTATTTATCGTTTTTGTCGGAGCCTTTTTTATAAAACAGATCCGCGCCGCCCCACGCAAGCGCAGTGACCATAGCAAATAAAAACCACATATTATATTCCTCAGTGAAAATTTAAATTTTTTTCTTCAACCGCCCTTTTAAATATAGACCTCTATCGTAAATATAGATTTTATGTCCATACTTTGGTCAAAAACCAAATAAAAAGAGCGCCTAAACCGATAAAAAAAATCAGAAAAGGAATCATTCCAATATATAATTGCATTATAAGCTTAATAGTTTCTTTTTTACCCAAAGGCTCAATAGGTTTAGTTGCGTCGTCGGTTTTTTGACTCTTTGCTTTTTTTTCGTATTTATTATACCAAGGCATACCGTCGACGTTCATCGGTGCGATAACTCTTCCGTCATCGTCATCATAAACTTTTTTTGCGCGCTTCATTAAACTTTTGGACCTCTTCCCGCTTGCATTTTAAAAGCCTTTGCTTTAGCCTCTTTTGCATTTTGAATAGCGGTTTCCTCGTCAATTACAGTGCTTTTGGGTGTGATATCATCTACTGAGGTAATAGTCATTTCCGCATTTTTCTCCATAGCCTCGTTATCGTAGAGATGACATACTACGTAATGTCCGTTACCAAGTTCGATTTTTTTCGGAGGAACGCTCTTGCAGATTTCCATACATTCTTTACATCTGGTATGGAATTTGCATCCCTTAGGAGGATTGGCAGGACTGGGAATATTTCCTTCCAAAATTATACGGTTCATCTTATAATTGGGATCGGGAACCGGTATTGCCGAAAACAGAGCTTTAGTATAAGGATGTTTAGGATTAGCAAAAAGTTCTTCCGTTTCTGCGTGTTCAACCAAACTTCCCAAATACATAACGCCTACGCTGTCGGAAATATGTTCTACAACCGATAAATCGTGAGAAATAAATAAATAAGTTAAACCGAATTTGTTTTGTAAATCTTTTAAAAGGTTGATTATTTGCGCTTGAATTGAAACGTCAAGAGCGGAAACAGGTTCATCGCATACTATAAAATCGGGATCAAGCGCAAGCGCTCTTGCTATGCAAATACGCTGTCTTTGACCGCCCGAAAACTCGTGAGGATATCTGTCCTTATGATACGGTTGTAATCCGCAGTCCAACATAATCTTGTCGATATAATCGTCATACTCTTCTTTAGAAACGATTTTATGTTGTCTTACAGCTTCACCGATAATCTCCGCTATTGGAAGCCTAGGCGATAAGCTTGAATATGGATCTTGAAAGATTATTTGCATTTTCGGTCTTTTTGCGCGAAGTTGCTTTTTTGTCAAAGCAAAAACGTCTTCTCCGTCAAAAAGTACTTGTCCTCCGCTTTTTTCATATAAGCGCAGTATAGTTCTGCCTATGGTAGTTTTTCCGCATCCGGATTCACCGACCAGTCCCATTGTAGTACCGCGTTTAATGTTAAATGATACTCCGTCAACCGCTTTCACGTAGCCTACCGTACGCTTAAAAAAACCTGCTTTTATAGGAAAATACATTTTTAATTGGTTTACTTCCAAAACGTTTTCGGGATTGTGTTCGACAGGTGTATATACGTCGTTTATTAAAGCTTTTCTCTTTTCAATCAAGTCAATAATAAATAATTTGGGATTTTTAAAAAATCTTACCGTTCCCCTAAAAAATGCCTTAATATTATTACCTAATTTGATTAAATATTCTTTTATTTTATTTGATAAATTTTTTATCCAAATTTTAAAAGCGTTCTTTTTATCCATTGATTTTTCCTCCCTCGCTAAAGTAGCGATAGCAAGCCACGAAGTGAGTAGGGCTAAGTTTGGCAAAGCAAGGATAATCACCTTTGCATACATCTAAAGACAATTCACATCTGTCCTTAAAATAACAATAATTGGGCATATTGATAGGATTTGGAACATTTCCCGGTATGTTATAAAGTTTTTCCACTTGTTTTCCTACAATAGGCTTACTCTTCATAAGTCCGATAGTGTAAGGGTGTGAAGGATAATTAAATATTTCTTGAGCTGTCCCTTTTTCAACGATTCTTCCTGCGTACATAACGACGACGAAATCCGCCATTTCGGCAATAACGCCGAGGTCGTGTGTAATCAGCATAATACTGCTGTTGATTTTACCTTTTATTTCTCGAAGTAAATCAAGTATTTGGGCTTGAATGGTAACGTCAAGCGCGGTTGTCGGTTCGTCGGCAATAATAAGCTTAGGATTGCAGGCAAGCGCCATAGCGATCATAACACGCTGACGCATACCGCCCGAAAGTTCATGAGGATACATTTTATAAACGCCCTCGCTGTTTGCGATGCCTACAAGCTCAAGCAGCGATATAGTTTTACTGTGCATCTCTTCTTTTGTAAGATGGCTTTCGTGAAGAATTAAAACTTCTTCAACTTGAGGGCCGATTTTAAAAACGGGATTTAAACTTGTCATCGGCTCTTGGAAAATCATTGACATTTTATTTCCGCGAAGCGTCTGCATAACCGCTGTCGGTGTTTTGGCTATATTATAAGCTTTATCCCCTGCGTTAAAACGTATTTCACCCTCGACCGTTTGTCCTTGAGGTCTTTGCACAAGCTGCATTAAAGAAAGTGAAGTAACTGATTTACCGCAACCGGATTCTCCGACAACGCCTACGGTTTTTCCTTCAGGAACATCGAAAGATACTCCGTTAACCGCTTTAACCGTACCTATATCGGTAAAGAAATAAGTGTGAACGTTATCGAATTCAACAATATTGTTAGGATCGTGCATTTCGGTCAAATATTCACTTTCGGGAACGTTTTTACGTTTTCTTTCGCGCTCTATTTCGTTTGTGATTTTTCTGTTTTTTCTAGAAATTTTTGCAGATTCCTTAGCAGAAATATAGCTGGTTTTTTTCCCTTCGTGTTTTTTAATTAATTTGTTTATTTCAGCGGAAATGCCGATTTTTTTAGTTTTTTTCTCTTCCATATCGAGCACCTCCTTATCGTTTCATCTTCGGATCAAAGGCGTCCCTTAGGCCGTCTCCGACGAAGTTAAATGCAATAACCGTCAAGCATATTAAAACACCTATAGGTATCCAAATATAAGTGTACAGTTGCAAATCGTTGGCAGTAGATACGCTGTTTATCATAGCTCCCCAAGTTGCCATAGGGAATTTAGCGCCAAGTCCTAAGAAGGACAGAGTGCTTTCGGTAAGTATAATACCGCCCAGTCCCATAGTTGCGTTTACGATAAGCTGAGGCATAACATTAGGAATAAGATGCTTGAAAATTCTTCTGCCTGCAGAAAGACCTGTCGCTTCAGCCGCAATCATAAACTCCTGCTCACGAAGGGACAATATTTGACCTCTGACAAGTCTTGCAATACTCGGCCAGCCTAAAATACCCATTATTACCATTAACCAAACTATTCTAAGGCGCGCTTCCATTTGCATTTTATCGAAAACAGAACCAAGAATAACCATTATAGGAATAAACGGAATACAGTTAAATATATCGACTATACGCATGATTAAATTATCAATCCATTTCCCGAAATACCCTGCAATACCGCCAAGAACAACTCCTATTGCAAGTTCAATAAAAATTACGATAAAACCTATTAAGAGAGAAATTCTTCCGCCGTACATCATTCTGGTAAAAACGTCCATTCCGTTGCTATCTGTGCCAAGAAAATGCTCTTTGCTGGGTGCGGAACTAATATCAATTAGATATTTTGTTTGCACGTTTCTTATAACATAGCCTGTAGGTTCTTTTTCTATCATAAAACTTTCGGTAATTCCGTTCTCGGCTTCACTATCGTTTTCAGAATAGTTAAAAGTGTCATTGTAAACATTATTTTGTTGCATTTCGTTTATAAACTCTTTTATTTTAAGTTTAAAATCCAATTCGATTGAGTTTTGTCCGTCATAACGTCTTACAACAAAATCCGTTAAATTTGCATACGGCGTTAATTGATTTTCCGAGTTTAATCTATTTAGAATAAATAAATTAGTTTCAGTATCTAAAGTAATTTGATAATTTACGTCGTCAACTTCAAAGGCATTTCCCGAATATAAATTACGGTATGCGGTAAACTTGAGATTATCACTTAAAGAATCGTTTAAATTATAAAGATCAAATACCAAAGGAGTGGATAATACAACTTCGTAAGGATCACTTACTTGTCTTACAAAATAGCTTTTTCCGCTTTTTTCGATTACAAAATTGCTTAAATTATATTCAAATTTTGTTGCGCTTGCATTAATAGCGCTTGACACCCTGGATTTAAAAGCTCCAACGTTGAATTCAGTCTTATTCTCTTCGAAAGTGAAAGTAAGTTCGCTAAGCTGCAGCGCAGTACAAACAGGCGCAGTATCCGATTTAGAAATAATATATAAATATTCGCCTTCTCTTTTTACAGTGTAAATATTTTTATCAATACCCACAGTAGTATAAACATCGGTATCCTTTAACTTTTCGGATACTATGGTATTGCTTGCATCAATAATATGATAATCCAGTTGGGAATCGCTTATTTCATAATTTGAAAGCCTTGTTCTAAGCGATGCAATTCCGTATTCGGAAATCATTTGATCGTATTTATAAAAAACGTCATCTTCTTTATATCTGCCTACCCAGCCTCCTAAGAAAGCAAAAGCAAACATAAAAACTAATATAAACGTACCGATTATTGCCAATTTATTTCTTATAAAACGTTTAAAAACAAGCATACTTGGTGACAAAACTTTTATTCTTGCAGCATCATCAAGCGCCATTTGCGGTCTCTCAACAGGCGGTTTTTCGTCCATTTCGGGTGCGTTTAAACTTTTATTTACGTCAATTGCTTTATCGTCAGTTGTTTTGTAAGAACTTTTTATGCCCTCGGATATAACGCCTTCCGGAGTGGGCGACTCTAATTCATTCAGATTTCTATTCTCTAAATCTTTCATACCCTTCCTCCTAATTCACGCGAACGCGCGGATCGACAACTGCATATAAAATATCCGCGATAAGCGTGCCAAGTAGCGTTAGAACTGCCATAAATGATAAATAAAACATGGTAAAAGGAATATCTCCTGCCATCATAGCGTTATACGATGCAAAGCCGATACCTTCAATCATAAATAGTGTTTCGGTAATGAGCGCTCCGGCAAAAAGACCGGGCAAAGATCCACCGATAATAGTAACAATCGGAATTAGTGTATTTCTAAAAGCGTGGTGATTAATGACCTTTCTTTCGGAAAGTCCTTTTGCGCGCGCAGTCCTAATATAATCTGAATTTAAAACTTCCAGCATATTGGTACGGGTATAGCGCATCATACCGCCGATGCTTATTATAGTCAATGTAATAATCGGCAAAACGAAATGTTTTGCAATATCAAAAAATTGTTGTGTTGCAGTCATTGTAAGATGATTTCTCGAAATCATGCCGCTTATATCAAACCAGCCTAATTTAATCGAAAATATCAGTTTTAATATGGTAGCTGCAAAAAACGTCGGTAATGATATACCGATAAGAGAAAAAACGGTAACCGAATAGTCGGTAAAGCTATATTGCTTTCTTGCGGCAAGAACACCTAAAGGTATAGCAATAAGCATTTCAAAAAAGAAGGAAACCGCTCCCAAAAAGAAACTATTCCAAATTACTTTTTTAAATTCACTTACAACAGGGATATTATAATACCAACTTTGACCGAAATTTCCTTGAATAGCTTCTTTAAGCCAAAATAAAAATCCTTCAAAAATGTTTTTGTCCATTCCGTAAATTGCGTTTAGATCCGCTATCCACTCTTGTACGCTTTTCGTGTTACCGGGCTTGGTAGCCAGTTCACGCGCAACGCCTTGGACGTAGCTTGTAGGAATGCTTCTCATAATACAATAGATAAGAAACATTACAAAAAAAAGTATGACTGCACTTAATGCAAGTCTTTTTAGTATAAATTTAAGCATATGTACCCGATTTTTCGTAAAAAACCCACCCTGCCGAAAAACGGCAGGGGGATCTTTACACAAATAGTATTAATTAAAAATGTTATTTCATTTCAAGCAATTCGATATCGTTCATCCAAGTCCAGAATGTAGTGATATCGGGAGTAACAGTATCAACTTTTACCCTTTGTGTGCTGAAAATAATAGCATTTTGTCTTTGATAAGTAGGAACTTCTACGCCCCAGCTCATAATCGTATTCAAGCATCTTACATAAGTGGCTTTTCTTGTAGCTTGATCATCGCTTTCTCTTGCGGTAATGATGTCAGCGTCAAGGGAGTTGTCTCTTATATTATAAGAATTGCTCTTTCCGTTTCCGGCTAGATTGTTGTTCGAACTGTGATAAACCTGGTACATATCAGGATCAACTGTAGCGTCCCAAGCAGCAGCCCAAATATCTGCCTCGTTTCCTTCAAGAACAGGCCAGAAGTTATCGCTGTTTGCATAGTCGGTAATCTGCATTTTAATTCCGATAGAGGCAAGCGCTTTATGAACACCGGTTAAAATAGCGAACGAGGGGTGGTCGCCTGTGCCGTCGCCGGGTATATGAGCGGTAAATTCGATTTTTCCGCCCGCGGGTGCCGTAGCGGTTCCTGCTTCTTCATCAAAAGTGTAACCGGCTGCTTCAAAATATTCTTTAGCTGCCGCTAATGCTTTTGTCTTTTTAACTTGGTCGGAATCGTCTGTAGCATAAATGGGAGTTCCGTCAACCTTTAATGAATAAGCTGCTTTGTATCCGTCATCAGAGGGACGAGGAGCAGCCCAAGAAGTGTTGCTGATAGGATATTCGATAACGCTTGCTCTGTCGCCGTAATAGCTGTCTATTGCTGCATAACGATATACAGAGAACAGAACGGCAAAACCTTTTCTGAGGTTTTTGGAAGCTACAGAACTATCGTCTGCATCGGTTGAACCGATTTTTACACGGTTTGCATTGATTCCGATGTATCCATATCCGAGATTGTTAACGGTATTGGTAGTAATAACGTCACCGACTAATTCTCCGTTGGAGTTAGCATTTTTTACAGTATTTACTGCGCTGTTGCTAAAGCTGGGGTCGGTGATATCAAAGGTGCCGGATTCAACGCCGGATACCTTATCTGCATCTTGTGTTTCTTTGAAAAGAATATACTTTATCTTAGGAACACCCTTATAATAATTTTCGTTTCTTTCGAAGGTTACAACGCCTTTGTCAAAGCTTACAAACTTATAAGCTCCTGCGCCCATAGGGGTTGTAGTCTTAGCTTCTACGCTGGAAAGATCGTATTTTTCAAAACCGTATTTTTCATTTGCATAGTCGTATTTCGCATCGCTTCCGTAATAATGAAGAGGTGCTACCATTCCGCCTAGTTGATAGATAGTTGTTGCTTGATAACCGTCGGTTACAACTTTAACTTCATATTCATTGACCTTTGTAATTCCGCTTATAGATTTAGTAATTGTAGCGGTTCCGTTTTGTGCGGCTGCCTTTTGAAGTTCAATATTCTTTAATGCTTCAAGGTCTTCTCTGTAATCGTCAAAGAAAATCAAAGCCTTGGATTTGTCTTCATAGGTTACGTAAAGCGGGGATACTCCCTCTGCAGTAACATATTTTTTTGTTGTAGCATTGTAAGTACGGGCAGGAGTTTTATCGCCGAATACCCAGTTTACAGTAACATCAAAATAACCAAGTAAATTATTTTTATCATCTTTTAAGTAAGTTCCATCGGATACTTTCTTAAATTTAGAAAGAGTAGTGCCCTCATCGGTCTCATATATTTCTCTAATTAATGCATTGCCTTCTGCGTCAACATAAACTTTTTCAAGTTGATTGCCTTCTGCGTCAACATAAATAACTGCATTATCAGTATCCTTTTCAAATCCGTAGCAGAAAAGTTCATCTGTAGCAGCATTTATTTTAGCTTCGTCAAGAGTTTCTCCGCCGTACCAATCCATTAAGTAATCAAGATAATCGTTGGTCCATTCGAAAGCAGCAGTTTCTACAGTGTTTTCAATCATCCAATCAATATAAACCATTTCTTCTGTTGTGCAAGGATTAGCTTCAACTACACCGTTATAGTATGTTGCATATTTTTTGGCTGCCGCAAAAGCCTCATCCATATAAGCTTTAGCATCGGCGGAAAAATCCATGCCTTCATCCGAAAGATACGCTTTTAAGCCTTTAATATTGGTGGCATTAAGTGTAGAAGCACCGGTATAAGTCGGATCGCAAAGAACGTAATAGGTAAAAATAATGTCATCAGCGGTAAGGATTTGTCCGTCACTAAACTTAACACCTTGCTTTAAAGTAATGGTATAAGTAGTGTCTTTTTTATTAGCTTCATCGATAGATACATCAAAATCAGCAACGCCTTTGTAAACATAATTAGTGCCGTTATAGGCCTTTGTTTCACCTTCAATTGCATTGTAAACGATTTCGCCGGCTCTGTCCGTGGTCAATAATTGAACACTTGTCATTAGAGCGACATCTTGATCGTATGCAGTTTTAGAGAAAAACGGGGAGAATTTACTTGAGAAGGGGCTATACCCAACTACAAGAGTCTCTCTAGTTTCTGTATTATCGACTTTCTTGCCGCCGCAAGCAGCCAAAACGCCGATAAGCATAACTGCGATAAGTACAAGTACTATAAGCAGAAAATATTTTTTTTGCTTCATAAATTTTTTTACCTCCATTTTATATAATTTTTATTATTATAATACAAGGCTGCGTGCATTAGCAAGAAAAATTATTATATAATTAAAATCTATAAAGGCATTTAAGTTAAAAAGAAAATAAAAAAGCCACCGATTAAGGTGACTTTTATCTTATAAACAAAAGTTATATATTATTTTGCCAAATTTTATAAAAGTTTAGATGATATTTCCGCTACTTCGGATAAAGCTCCTTTTTCAAACGGCGATTTTAAACCGCAAAGCTTTACAAGGTCGGTAAAAACATACGATCCGCCCCTTCTGCAGTGGTCGATATACGCTTTTAGCGCTTTATCGTAATCCTTAAGTGAATAAGCTAAAAATTGTATTGCAACGCTTTGCGCTAAGCAATAATCGATATAATAGAAAGGCAATTCAAAAATATGATTTTGATACTGCCATCTCGTTCCTTTCTCAAGATATTCAATACCGTCGGCGTTCATATACGGACGGAATTCTTGTTCAAGCTTTTTCCAGCAAGCATTTCTTTCGGCGGGAGTCATCGAAGGGTTCTCATATATAAAGTGTTGAAAATAATCAACTATCGTGCCGTAAGGAATAAAGGACAAGCTATCAAAAAGATGCTTGTAGCGGTATTTCTTTTCATCAGCTCCAAAGAAGTTTTTCATATATTTCCAAGCGAAAAACTCCATTGACATACTGTGTGTCTCGGCAGTTTCCATAGGTCCGAGATTTAATTCAAACGGGACTAAGGGGGAGGAAAGAAAACTTGCAAAAGCGTGACCTGCCTCATGAGTGATAACGTCTACGTCGGCTGTAGTTCCGTTAAAATTGGCAAAAATAAACGGTTGGTTATAATCGTCAAAACTTGTCATATAACCGCCTGTCCATTTACCTTCCCTCGAGAACACGTCAAATGCATCCGCTTCCATCATCATATCGATAAAGTCGGACGTTTCTTTGGACATATCGTTATACATTTTTTTGCCGGCGGCAAGTATGCCTTCCGCATCCAAAATCGGTTTGGGATCCGATGTAAAATAAGTATCGTTATCGTAAAGTTTAAATTCGTCAAAACCTAATTTTTTGGCAAGCTCTCCCTTTAATTTGCTTACTACGGGAACTATATCCGAAAGTACGTTTTCTCTAAAAGCTTTTACCGTTTCCTGATCGTAGCACATACGGTTCATCCTAGCATAACCGAGTTCGATATAATTTTTATACCCCATCTTTTTGCCCATAAGGTCGCGGTTTTTAACCATTTTATTAAAAATATCGTCGATAAATTCGCTGTTTTTATCCAGAGTTTTTCCGAGGGCGTTGTACGCTTCGGCTCTCGTTTCCCTATCGTTATCTTGCATAAACTTTCTAAGACCGTTAAGGGTAAGTTTTTCGCCTCTGAATTCATAAGTAAGTTCAGATACGAATTTGACGTATTTTGTAATAAGCGCGTTGTCCTCCTGAAGCTCCGCTACTATTTTTTCGGACGTAGCCTTTGATTGCAGTTCATAATTTTGTATAATCACGGGATTAATTAATTTTTTAACTTCCGAAAGAAATGGAGAAGCCAAAAAAGTTTTGGTACATTCCAACATTTTTACTTCAAAAATCGGTGTTATTTCGTCGTAATAATCTTTTTCACCCATATAAAATTCATCTTTCGTATTTAACGTAAACCTTGCGTTTGATAAAGATGCCATTGTGGAAAAAGTTTTTGTTTTTTTTACGATAATCTCTCTTGCGTCAATTAAATCCTGAGCCGAGCTTGCAGATTTCATTTTTAAAATTGCGCTGTCAAGCGCCTCTTTTATCTCTTCTATAGTCACCCGTCTGTAGGGTAAATCTTTCACTTTCATTCTGGCCATTAAACGCCTCCTTTTTTTATAGTTTATCAAAGATAAGGCATTAAGGCAAGTTTACGTTTAATTTTTTTGATATTTAAACACATCCTTTACCGTTTTATATAAAGGATAATCCAAAAACGCTTTCCTCATATCCTCCTCCGAAAGTCTGATCATAGGCTTAAGCGCAGAATCAACTATATCAAAATCATAGCTTGAATATATATCTATACAGCTTAAAACCGAAAGAAGCGTCAAATTTTCATTTATTAATAAGTTCTTTTTTTCGATTGGGCAAAAAGCTTTTCTCCCTCTTATACGCTCAAAAATATGATAATATTTTTCCTTTTCCGTTCCGCTTACCGCTCCGACAAACAAAAACACGCTCATCATAGCTAAGGTAATATTAAATTCAAATAAAACCGATATTATTGAAAGTATAAATAAAGCAAGGGATACAAGTACGCCCGCGATTTTTAATATTTTTAAACCTTTTTCCTTATTTTTTATAAAACATAAAAGTATCCGCGCCCCGTCCAAGGGAAAAACCGGAATTATATTCAATAACGCTATCGTAAGGCTCGCCTTGTTGATTTCTGAAGTAAAATAATAAGAAACAGGTATTAGCCAATTTAATGCATATAAAAAAAGACATAAAGCAAAGCTTGCGGCAATTCCTGCCGATGCAATTTTCAGTCTGCTGTGTTTTTCAATATTTTCATATCCGTAGATTACCGCGCCGTACGGCATTAACACGATTTCGTTCATCGTATATCCCAGTCGTTTTGCCGAATAAAAATGTCCCGCCTCGTGCAATAATACAGCTATAAAAAAAGAGGAAGCGATAAGAAGTTTTCCTTGAAAAACCATCACTAACGCAAACAAAATAAAAAGAGGATGAATTTTTACCTTAAACATATTAAAATGTATGCTTAAAGGTAGTTTTTAGACTATTTTAACATTAAATACGGCAATGTTTTATCAAAAAACATTTTAAAACTTTCGCAATAATCGTTATCAAGATTATAGCGTTTGCATCCGCCCATACAAAGTTTATAATAATTACACTTTTGACATTTTTCAAGAACCGGTATGCTTTCAAAAATAAAGCTTTTTGCAACGGAGCTTTTTGCAAGAGAATCAAAATCGTTTTCGTTTATATTTCCCAGTTTAAATTCGTCCAAACAATAAAAATCACAAGGAAAAACCGTTCCGTCCCCTTCGATGATAAACTGTATAGAGCAGTGCCCCCGCATAGAGCACATTTCGGCTCTTTCCCCTCTTGCCAAGCGTACGAAATTGTCCAGATTTCTTACGCTTATATAACCTCCGCGGTAATAATCGTATTGGTAAAGCCCAAACAAATCGATTAGAAATTGTCCGTACTCGGTTGAGCTTAATGCGTACTCGCTGTTATTTTCTCCGTAACCTTTAAGACATGGGATAAACTGTATGTATTTAACTCCTTGGCTTCTGAAAAAACAATAAGTTCTGTTTAAATTTTTAAAGTTTTTCTTAGATACAACGCATAAAACGTTGTATTGGATTTTATTGTAATCCAGCATCTCCAAAGCGTTAAGCGCGTCATTAAAACTGTTATCTCCGCTTTTGTTTATTCTTAAACAATTCATTTCCTCGTCACCGTCAATAGAAAGCCCGATTAAAAAACTGTTTTTTTTGAAAAAAGAAATCCAGTCCTCATTTAAAAGCACTCCGTTCGTTTGAAACGCAAATGTTATATCTGCGTTACCCACGTTATATTTTTTAACGAGTTCGACAAAACCTTTATAAAAATCGATACCCGCAAGGGTAGGTTCGCCTCCTTGAAAGGCGAAATTTATACTTTCTCCTTTGCTAAATTCAAAGGCTTTTTTTATCGTAGCTTCGGCAGTTTTAAGCGGCATAAATCCGTAGTTTTTGCTTTCCCTTTTATTTGCCAAATCATTATAAAAGCAGTACTTGCATTTAAGGTTGCACATACTGCTTGCGGGTTTAAGCATAACTGAAAGCGGAGGCATTATAAAATCCCTCTACGGTTGTTTTTCATTTCATTTTGGATAGTGATTAACTTTTTTGAAAGCATTTCTTTTACCTTTGGATAGTTGACCGAAACGTTATACGCTTCCGCAGGATCAAGATCAAGATTGAATAAATATTTTATATAAACCTTATCGATAAACGCGGAGTTTTCGGTTCCTACTTTTTCAAAATATTTAAAGTCGATTTCTTTACCTTCTATCGTAACAGGCATTTGTATGGATTGAACTTTTCCGCGCTTAATGTAAAGTAAATAATCGTGAATTTTGGTATCACTACCTAAACTTCCGTTCATAACGCCCGAAAGATCTTTTCCGTCTATGATTCTATCGGTAGGAAGCGTGTTTATACCGCAGTAGCTAAGCAAAGTCGGGAATAAATCAATTAACATCGAAGGAGTCGTTATCATATCCGATATCCCGTTTATTGCCTTTGGATAGCTTACTAAAAACGGTACTTTTTGACCGCCCTCGAAGGTCGTATTTTTTCTTCCGCGAAGAGCGCCTGTCGCACCCTCGCAGCCGGGACCGTTGTCCGAAGTAAAAATTATTATCGTATCGTCAAAAACGTTCAATTTCTTTAGTTTATTGATTATTGTACCAATTGAGGTATCAAGTTCTTCAATGCACGCGCCATATACGCCGGAATTGGAATTTTCTATAAATTCTTCGCTGGCGTTAACCGGAGCGTGAGGCCAGGGAGAAGCGTAGTATGCAAAGAATTTTTCGTCAGACTTAACAGCATCGTCAATATAAGATGTTATTTCTTCGGTGAGAAGTCCTGTGATTTGGGATTGGTCCATTTCACTTGCGGATATCACCTTTTCATCGTTTCTGTAAAA
>LAHS01001720.1_pt1 | contig 18753 bp, 14 predicted proteins | sample 329651 | NCBI WGS metagenome assembly LAHS01 (sample SAMN03275699, study PRJNA271635) | activated sludge metagenome | isolation source: sample C-1 Sludge from hydrolytic chamber (first chamber) of Anaerobic... | reverse complement strand
CAGTATGGCCGTGAGCTGTCGCCATGTAGGTGCTTGAGAGGTTTAGACATGTCCACATAGGGAAACACGTGTAATCCCACTTTATCCACAATGAAAGTACTGGACTGGTTTAGACATGTTCGCTATGTGGATATGTCTAATCCCACCCAATCACCATGAAAGAACTGGACTACGACACATTTACAAAGAATCAAAATGTAAGCAAAAAGCCTATTTTCGTGACACTTTGACTTTTAATAATGCTCGACCCCGAGGTGTGTTCCAGCTCATCGGGGAGGCGAAAAACAGGGGTGACGTCGCGATTCATGCTTATTCGCATTGCGATTAATATTGAGTGGCAACGTGATTAATACTTATTCGCGTCGCGATTAATGCTTATTTGCAACGCCGATAAGCACTATTTTTACCCTAAATCAGCCCAAAACATGGGTATTTTTAGGCTTTTTGAGAGGTAAATGGGGCTAAAATCATGGTGCTTGCAAAGGTAAAGCAAGATAACATGCTGATTATCAGATGATAACAAAAACATCGAAATTTAGGCCGATGAAACGCACGAGGATCTATGTTTTTGTAGAAATGCGATTTCTGGAGCTAAGCGTTTTGACACTTTGATGTTTTTTTTTGTAAAATAATGGCAAAGTGACATTTTGCCCTTCAGGTGCTGTCGACGACAAATGGGTGAACTATGACGCAGGCAAGCGGTATGGACGGACAGGCCTTCGCGCAGCAATAATATGTGGATATGTCAAAAATCAAGAGACGCTCCTGCTCCGCTCCACCTCCGCTGGCTATCAGGAGGCTTCCCTTACTCCCTGCGGTCGTGAAGAATCCTCCCTGCGGTCGTGAAAAGCAGGCAGTGGTTACCTGCATCAAACGTTGGGTCAGAAGAGTTGCAAATTCGTGCCCATTCGTGTCGTTCGTGAAAAAGATAGCTCCCGTGTCAGTCATTTTCGGTGATACAGACGAATTCCTCCTATGGCCCATGTGATACGAATTATCACGGCAATGGGGCTGTATGAAGCCTGAGGTGATGGGACGGCCTGCTGACCGGACGAATCCTTTTGCAGCCAGTCGGAAGCAGACAGACAGGAAGTTGTGACCTCACTGTTAGGACGATATACTTTGTATATTCTTTTTAATATAATTTAGTTGGTTACTTTCGCTACCCTAAATATATTGTTGTAATTTTGCATCTAAATTGAAACAGAAACAGAAGACCAATAAAATTAGAAATCATGGCAGAATCAGTGGATATAAGAGAATTGAACCTCAGGATAGAGCAGCAGAGCGGATTTGTGACTAACCTGATGACAGGCATGAACCGCGTCATCGTGGGTCAGAAGCATCTGGTTGACATGTTGCTCATCTCCCTTCTCAGCGACGGTCATATCCTGCTCGAGGGTGTGCCGGGACTGGCCAAGACCCTCGCCATCAAGACCCTCTCGCAGCTCGTCGATGCCGACTTCAGCCGCATACAGTTCACCCCCGACCTGTTGCCGGCCGACGTGATCGGTACGATGATCTACTCGCAGAAGGAGGAACGCTTCCAGGTGAAGAAAGGTCCCGTGTTTGCCCACTTCGTGCTGGCCGACGAGATCAACCGTGCGCCGGCAAAGGTGCAGAGCGCCCTGCTCGAGGCCATGCAGGAACATCAGGTGACCCTCGGCGAGAGCACCTTCGACCTGCCCCGGCCCTTCCTCGTGATGGCCACCCAGAACCCCATTGAGCAGGAAGGTACCTATCCGCTGCCCGAGGCCCAGGTGGACCGCTTCATGCTCAAGGTCATCATAGGCTATCCTTCGCTCGAGGAGGAGAAGCTCATCATACGCGAGAACCTGCAGAGGGCTATGCCCACCGTGACCCCCGTGACCTCGGCCGACGAGATCATGCGTGCCCGCGAAGTGGTGGGACAGGTGTATATCGACGAGAAGATAGAGCAGTACATTGCCGACATCGTGTTTGCCACCCGTTATCCCGACCGTTATGGTCTGGGCGAACTGAAGGATCTCATCTCCTTCGGCGGCAGTCCGCGTGCCAGCATCAACCTGGCCAAGGCCTCGCGTGCCTACGCCTTCATCAAGCATCGTGGCTACGTGGTGCCCGAAGACGTGCGTGCCGTGGCCCACGACGTGCTGCGCCATCGTCTCGGACTGAGCTATGAGGCCGAGGCCGGCAACGTGACCAGCGAGGAGATCGTGAGCAGGATCATCAACAAGATTGAGGTGCCCTAAAGACGAAACACGGCCACGAACAGGCACGAATCAACGCGAATGGCACAGCCGTGGGAACAGAGGGGCGTAAGTGACTGCCCGCTGCGGCGAGTGGCGTATTCGTGCTCGTTGGCGCAGGGTGTGGTCGGGTGATTCAAGTTTTTAAGGTGGGGCTACGAAAACAGACAGGAATGGATACGAGCGAGATATTAAAGAAAGTAAGGAAGATAGAGATCAAGACCCGCGGTCTGAGTCAGAACATCTTCGCCGGACAGTACCACTCTGCCTTCAAGGGCAGGGGTATGGCCTTCTCGGAGGTCAGAGACTATCAGTTCGGTGACGACGTGCGCGACATCGACTGGAACGTCACGGCCCGCTTCAACCATCCCTATGTCAAGGTGTTCGAGGAGGAACGCGAGCTCACCGTGATGCTGCTCATCGACGTCTCCGGCTCGCTCGACTTCGGTACCACGCACCAGACCAAGCGCGACATGGCTACCGAGATTGCCGCTACCATCGCCTTCTCGGCCATACAGAACAACGATAAGATCGGCGTGATCTTCTTCTCCGACAGGATAGAGAAATACATTCCGCCGAAGAAGGGCCGCCGCCATATCCTCTATATCATTCGCGAGATGCTCGACTTCAGGCCCGAGAGCAACAAGACCGATGTCGGCATGGCTGCCGCCTTCCTCACACGTATGATGAAACGCCGCTGCACCTCGTTTGTCATCAGCGACTTCTACGACCGCAAGGATTTCACGCAGGAGATGGAGATCGCCAACCGCAAGCACGACATGATAGCCATACAGGTGTACGATCCCCGTGCCAAGCAGCTGCCCGACGTGGGCCTGATGCGCGTGCGCGACGGCGAGACGGGGCACGAGATGGTGATCGACACATCGAGCAAGAAGCTGCGCCGCGCACATACGCAGTATTGGCTGGAGCGCGAGGCTGCCCTGAAGCAGATCTTTACCAAGAGCCAAGTAGATTGGACTTCGGTGGCTACCGACGGCGATTTCACCCGTGAGCTGATGCTGCTGTTCAAGCGGAGAGGGTAGAGGCGGCCCACTCCTGTGTCCCGTCAGTCCGATCACCCCGATTGGCCAGACTAGCCTGATCCGCCCGATTAGCCCGATTGGCTCGATCCCCCAGCTCCCTTAGCTCCACCCCCAAGAAACAACAACGACAATAATCATGACAACTAAGACGATACATCTTCTGGCAACACTCCTGCTGATGCTCCTGCCGCTGGGCGGAAGCGCACAGGTCGTGGTGGAGCAGAGCGTCGACTCGGTGGGAATACTCATCGGCCAGCAGGCGCACCTCACGCTCGGTGTGACCGCCCCGCGCGGTGCCAGGGTGGAATGGCCGGGAGTGAAGGCACGGCAGTATGTGGTGCCCGGCGTGGAAGTGGTGAGTATCGCCGACGGCGACACCACCGATGCCGACAACGGGCAGCAGAAGCTGCAGCGCGTTTACACCATCACCTCGTTCGACGAGCACCTCTATGCCCTGCCCGCCCTGCCCGTGAAGGTGAACGGAAAGGTATATAGGGGCGGCACCGCCGCCCTCAAGGTGATCACGATGGACGTGGACACGCTGCACCCCAACCAATTTTTCCCGCCGAAGGACGTGCAGGACAATCCGTTCCTCTGGGAGGAGTGGAGCCCCTGGTTCTGGCTCTCGCTGCTCGTGGTGGTGCTGGCCCTCTTCGGCGCTTACCTCGCCATGCGCCTGCGCCAGAACAAACCCATCATCACGCGCATCAAGATCGTGCGCCATGTGCCCGCCCATCAGCGCGCCCTGAGCGAGATAGACCGCATCAAGAGCGAGCATATCCAGGCGAGCGGAGATCAGAAGACCTATTACACCCGCCTCACCGACACGCTGCGGCAGTATATCCAGGAGCGCTTCGGCTTTAATGCGAAGGAGATGACTTCGGGCGAGATCATCGAGCATCTGCAGCAGTCGGGCGACCAGAAGATGATCGATGAGCTGAAGGAACTCTTCACCACGGCCGACCTGGTGAAGTTTGCCAAATACTCCACCCTCATCAATGAGAATGACCTGAACCTCGTGAATGCCGTCAACTTCATTGACAGCACCAAGCTCGACAGTCAGGTGACGGAGGAGAAGATCGTGCCGACGCTCACCGAAGACGACAAGCGCCGCAAGCAGAGCCGCATCACCATCAAGGGGCTGCTCTGGGCTGTGGGAATCGCGGTAACGGTGCTGTTGGCTTACATTATATATAATGTGTACCTCCTGACGGTGTAAACCGGGTGGGGAAGCCTCCGGCTCCGCGACCCGAAAACAGAAAAAGAAAGAATGGAATTTGCAAATAAGGAGTTTTTCCTGCTGCTTTTGCTGCTCGTGCCTTACCTGCTGTGGTATTTCCTCCGCCGCAGGCGCGACGAGCCTTCGTTGCGCATGAGCGATACCTATGCTTATCTCAACGCACCGAAGAGCTGGCGCGTGAGGCTGCTGCCCATGCCGATGATCCTGCGCTGTATGGCGTTTGTGATGATCGTCACGGCACTGGCGCGCCCGCAGACCCATAACTCATGGGGCAGCAAGACAGTGGAAGGTATCGACATCATGCTGGCCATGGACGTATCGACATCGATGCTCGCCGAGGACCTGAAGCCCAACCGCATAGAGGCTGCCAAAGATGTGGCGGCAGAGTTTATCTCCGGCCGTCCCGACGATAATATCGGACTGACCATCTTTGCCGGCGAGTCGTTCACCCAGTGTCCGCTCACCACCGACCATGCCTCGCTGCTCAATCTGCTGCGCAACGTGCGTACCGACATCGCTGCGCGCGGACTGATACAGGACGGAACGGCTGTGGGTATGGGACTGGCCAATGCCGTGTCGCGCCTGAAGGGGTCGAAGGCCAAGAGCAAGGTGGTGATCCTGCTCACCGACGGCAGTAACAACATGGGCGACATCTCGCCGCTCACCGCTGCACAGATAGCGCAGTCGATGGGCATGCGTGTCTACACCATCGGCGTGGGCACCAACAAGGTGGCGCCCTATCCCATGCCTGTCGCCGGCGGCGTGCAGTATGTCAACATGCCGGTAGAGATCGACACGAAGACCTTGAGCCAGATCGCCTCGCTCACCGAAGGCAATTTCTATCGCGCCACCAACAACCGCGAGCTGAAACAGATATACCACGACATTGACCAGCTGGAGAAGACGAAGATGAACGTCACGAAGTTCTCCAAGCGATACGAGGCTTATCAGCCCTTCGCCATCGCTGCCCTCGTGCTGCTCCTGCTCGAGCTGCTGCTGAGAAATACGGTGTTAAGGAGGCTGCCCGATTGAGATTCGCGAGCTGAACGGATTCGGCAGGGGAAGACAGATCGTGCCCCGAGGCTGTCGGCAGGTACCGATAAGCCGGGCGATGCAGAATGACCTGTCCGCCCTGATGGATCAGACGATGGCCTCTCCCAGAAAAAATAAAGACTATGTTGAGATTCGAAGATACTATATATTTGTGGCTTCTGCTGCTCATTCCGCTCCTTCTGATCGTCAGATGGGCGGTGAGCCGCAGGCAGTACCGTCGGCTGAAGCGATTCGGCGACAAGGAACTGGTGCGCCAGCTCAGCCCCGACGTGTCGCGCTGGCGCTCGAGAGTGAAGTTCATCCTTCTGCTCTCGGCCATCGCCGTGGTCATTCTCATGCTGGCCCGGCCACAGATGGGCACCCGCATCTCCCATGAGAAGCGCAACGGCATAGAGGCCATCATCTGTATGGATATCTCCAATTCGATGCTCGCAGAGGACGTGGCGCCGAGCCGACTGGACAAGAGCAAGATGCTCGTGGAGAACCTTACCGACCACTTTGTCAACGACAAGATCGGGCTGGTGGTGTTTGCCGGCGACGCCTTCGTGCAGCTGCCGATCACCAGCGACTTCGTGTCGGCCCGTATGTTCCTGCAGAACATCGATCCCTCGCTGATCGCCACGCAGGGTACCGATATTGCCAAGGCCATCAACATTGGCATGCACAGCTTCACCAAACAGGAGAATGTGGGGCGTGCCATTATCGTCATTACCGATGGTGAAGACCATGAGGGCGGGGCGATGGAGGCTGCTGCCGCTGCCCGCAAGCAAGGTATCAACGTGTTTATCCTCGGCGTGGGCGATCCCAAGGGAGCCCCCATACCCCTCGGAAACGGCGACTACCTGAAGGATAACACCGGGCAGACCGTGATGACGGCGCTCAATGAGCAGATGTGCCGTGAGGTAGCGAAGGCCGGAAGCGGCACCTATATCCATGTGGACAATACGGCCGATGCCCAGGAACAGCTCAACGACGAGCTCACGAAGCTGCAGAAGGGCGAGACCACTTCAGTCATCTACAGTGAATATGATGAGCAGTTTCAGGCTTTCGGACTACTCGCCATCGCCCTGCTGATAGCCGAAGTGGTGGTGCTCGGCGCACGAAACCCGATGCTCAGGGGCATCCGTCTGTTTAAGAAGAAGTAAGACGTTATGAACAGCAGAACATTCATTCATACATTAAGATACGTGCTGGCGGTCATCGTGGTGTGGTGTGCGTGCATGCAGGCAGCCGTGGCGCAGAGCGACCGACAGTATATCCGCAACGGCAACAAGCTCTATCGCCAGCAGAATTATGCCCGCGCGGAGATAGAATACCGTAAGGCTCTGGCTCACAACCGCAGCAATTCGCAGGCCATGTACAACCTGGGCTGTGCCCTGCTCATGCAGCAGAAGGACTCCGCTGCCGTGCAACAGCTGGAGCAGGCCGGCAAGCTGGAGAAGGCACCCAAGCGCAAGTCGATGGTATATCATAACATCGGCGTGGTGTGTCAGAAGCATCAGCTCTACGGCGAGGCCATCGAGGCTTACAAGGAGAGCCTGCGCAGCAATCCTTCGGATAACGAGACACGCTACAATCTGGCGCTATGCCAGCGCCTGCTGAAGAATCAGAAGAAGAACGGTGGCGGTCAGAACAACAAGGATAAGAACAAGAAGAACGACAAAGATAAGCAGAAACAGAAGCAACAACAGCAAAATCAGGACAAGAAAGATCAGAACAAGCAGCAGGAACAGCAGCAACAGCCTAAGGACCAGATGAGCAAGGAGAATGCCGAGCAGCTGCTCAACTATGCCGTACAGGAGGAAAAGGCCACGCAGCAGCGCATGAAGCAGCAACAGCAGCGTCCGCAAAGCCGTCGCCTGCAAAAGAATTGGTAACACATCAATATGAAGAAGCGATACATCTTATATATAGTTCTTGTGATGCTCTGCCTTGTGGGCGGAGTGTCAGGGGTGTGGGCACAGATGAGGGTGTCGGCACCGTCGCGCGTGTCTGCGGGCGAGAACTTCCGCATAACCTATACGCTCAACACCGACAATGTGGAGGATTTCCGTCTGTCGGGCGTGCCTGAGGGACTGGAATGCCTTGCCGGTCCGTTCACCTCAACGCAGGCGAGCTATCAGGTGATCAACGGGCACACGTCGAGTTCTTCATCGACCACCATCACCTATGTGTTTTGTGCCACGAAGGACGGTACTTTCACCGTTCCGGCTGCACATGCCCGCGTCAACGGGAAGAACTACAGCTCCAACCCCGTCAGGGTGGCGGTGGCAGGACGTGTCAGCAGTCAAGGCGGTACGCCCAGAATGCATCAGGACGAAGATGACGCCCCGGTGATGCAGTCACCCTCGCATATCTCTGGTAACGATCTGTTTATCAAGGTGTCGGCAAGCAAACGCCGAGTCTATGAACAGGAGCCCGTGCTGCTCACCTATAAGGTATATACGCGTGTGGATCTGACGCAGCTTGAGGGCAAGATGCCCGATCTTACCGGCTTCCACACGCAGGAGATCCCCCTGCCGCAGCAGAAGAGTTTCAAGATGGAGCGTGTGAACGGCGTGCCTTACCGTGCCGTGACGTGGAGCCAATACGTGATGTATCCGCAGATGACGGGAAAGCTTCAGATTCCCAGCATCACCTTCAAGGGTATCGTGGTACAGCAGAACCGTGCCGTCGATCCGTTCGAGGCGTTCCTCAACGGTGGTTCGGGCTATGTGGAGGTGAAGCGCAACATTCAGGCTCCGGGACTCACCCTGCAGGTGGATCCGCTGCCTACGCGCCCCGCGAACTTCTCCGGCGGCGTAGGAAAGATGAACATTTCGGCACAGCTGGCTAAGAAAGAGGTGAAGGCCGGCGATCCCATCACGCTGCGTGTGGTGATCGGTGGCACCGGAAACCTGAAGCTCATCAAGTTGCCCGAGATACCCTTCCCGAAGGAGTTCGACCATTACGACCCCAAGATTACCGACAAGACCAAGCTCACCTCGCAGGGCGTTACGGGTAATATGGTGTACGACATCATGCTCGTGCCGCGCTCTCAGGGTCGCTATACGGTGCCCGCGGTGGAGTTCTGCTACTTTGATGTGGATTCCCGTTCTTATAAGACGCTGAAGACACAGCCGTTTGTCGTGAATGTGGAGAAGGGCGATGGCAGGAGTTCTGCCACCTCCTACGAGGAGCAACAGGACAATGATATCCATGCCCTGAAGACCGAAAGTGACGAGGTGTATGGTGTGAACGACGGCCTGTTTTTCGGCAGTGTGGGCTACTGGGTGGCTCTGCTTATCCCCCTGCTGGCCTTCATCGTGCTGCTGATCGTGTTCCGCCGCCGCGCCCTGGAGCGTGCCGACATCATCAAGATGCGAAGCAAGAATGCCGACAAGGTGGCCCGCAGGCGTCTGAACCGGGCCAATAAGCTCATGTTCAAGCGGCAGAGCGCCGAGTTCTACGATGAGGTTCTGCGTGCCCTCTGGGATTATGCGGGCTACAAGCTCAACATGCCGGTGGAGAATCTGACGCGTGAAAACATTGCCGGTGCATTTGCTTCGCATGGCGTGCAGCAGGATCCGATCTCCAAGTTCATCTCCGCCCTCGACACCTGCGAGTTCGAACGCTACGCTCCCGGCGATGCTGCGGGCAACATGGAGAAGACCTATACCACCGCTGTGGCAGCCATCAGCGAGATCGAAGAAGTAATGAAGAAGAAGCGTTGACGGCTCCACGGAGTGTCAGGGCTCAAGACAATGTCTCATGAGACAGATTAAGTAAAGAAAAAGATGACAATGAAGGGTTCAAATACGATAAGACATCATGTGGTGTTGCAGCTCGTTATGGCGGTTGTGGCACTGCTTCTGCTGCCTTCCTCGCTGACTGCAATTACCAGGAGAGATGCCGATATGGCCTATAAGAAGGCCAACTACCAGCAGGCCATAACCGACTATAAAACCCTGCTCGCGCAGGGAAAGTCGGCCGCACTCTATTATAATCTCGGTAATTCCTATTACCGTTCCGACAGTCTGGCACAGGCTATTCTGGCCTATGAGCGTGCAGCCCTGCTCTCGCCGGGCGACAAGGACATCAACTTCAACCTGCAGTTTGCGCGTTCGAAGACCATCGACAAGGTGACCCCCGAGGGCGAAGTGATCTTCGTCACGTGGTATCGCAGCCTCGTCAACCTCACCAGTGCCGACCGGTGGGCCGTGATCGGCATCGTGTCGGTAGCCCTGGCCCTGGTGCTGATGCTCGTCTATCTCTTCACCTCGCGCATCGGACTGCGCAAGATGGGCTTCTTCGGGGCCTTGGCTTTCCTCCTCCTGTTCGGGGCCTCGACGCTCTTTGCCCATACGCAGAAGGAGGCCATGATGCACCGCACCGGTGCCATCGTCATCGCGCCATCGGCCGGAGTGAAGAAGTCGCCGGTGAAAGGAGCTGCCGACGACTTCGTGCTGCACGAGGGAACACGGGTGGAGGTGACCGACGGCAGTATCGGAAGCTGGCGCGCCATACGCCTGGCCGATGGCCGGGAGGGCTGGCTCGATGCCTCGCAGATAGAGATGATATAATCCTATCTGCACCCTTCGTGTCCATTTTCACCTCTCACTGTTTACTCCACATTCCTCACTTTACACTTCTCACTCCTCACTTCTCATTCCTCACTCCTCACTATTATAATGGCATTAGATACGCTTATTCATCTCGATCAGCAGCTCCTGTTGTGGTTTAACGGCAGCGATTCTCCTTTCATGGATCAGCTCATGCTCCTGTTTACCTCGGGCCTGACATGGATTCCGCTGTATATCGCCCTATGCTATATGATCGTGAAGAACAACGAGACCATGCTGCAGATCAGCCTGGTGATAGGCTGTGCGCTGCTGTGCGTGCTGCTGACGAGCCTGGTCGACAATGGAATCGTCAAGCCGATGACAGCCCGGCTGCGTCCGTGTAACGATCCTGCGTTTAAGGAGCTCGTCAATCTGGCCGACAATTATCATGGCTCGGGCTTCAGCTTCTTCTCGGCTCATGCAGCCAACACCATGTCGCTGGCCGTCTTTCTGATCCTTCTGGTACGCAGCAAGATGCTGAGTGTGACGCTCGTCCTCTGGTCGTTGCTCAACTGCTGGACCCGACTGTACCTCGGCGTACACTATCCCAGCGACATCGTGGTGGGGCTCCTGTGGGGCGTTGTCGTAGGTACGGTGGGCTATATCGTGTTTCATAAACTCTATTTCAGATTCAGTCCCAAGATCAATTATATCTCTTCACAGTACACCAGTACGGGTTATGCCATCACCGATATCGACGTGGTGATGTTTGCCCTGAGTGCCACCCTGACGGTGTGCGTACTGATGTCGGTACCTGTCTTTGCTTAGACGGGCTTATTTTTATTTTATTATGACAGATACAAAGCATATTCATATTGCCGATTACAACTATGACCTCCCTGAGGAGCGCATAGCCAAGTTCCCGCTGGCACGGCGTGATCACAGCAAGCTGCTGCTCTACCGTCACGGCGAGGTGAGCGATGACGTGTTCTATAACCTCCCCGGCTACCTGCCCGAGGGCGCGCTGCTGGTCTATAACAATACCCGCGTGATCCAGGCACGCATGCACTTCCGCAAGGAGACGGGTGCGCTGATCGAGGTGTTCCTGATGGAACCCGCCAAGCCTGCCGACTACGAACAGATGTTCCAGACCACACAGCGGTGCAGCTGGCTCTGCATGGTGGGTAACCTGAAGAAGTGGAAGGAAGGGTCGCTCCGACGTGACTTCGAGATCAGGGGGCACCGTCTCACGCTCACTGCCACGATGAATCGCGACAGGAGCGAGGCGCGCAGCGGCGGCACCAACTACTGGGTCGATTTCGAATGGGACAACAGCGAGGTCAACTTTGCCGATATCCTCGATGCCGTGGGCGAGCTGCCCATTCCTCCTTACCTCAATCGCGCGACGCAAGAGAGCGACAAGACCACGTACCAGACGGTCTATTCCAAGATTAAGGGTAGTGTGGCGGCTCCGACGGCAGGGCTCCACTTCACCGACGACGTACTGCGGGCCATCGATGCCCGTGGCATCACGCGCGACGAGGTGACACTCCATGTGGGCGCGGGAACCTTCCGACCGGTGAAGAGCGACGAGATTATGGACCACGACATGCACACCGAATATATCGTGGTGCACCGTCACACCATCGACCGTCTGCTCGCCCACGGGTGTCAGGCCGTGGCCGTAGGCACCACGAGTGTGCGCACGCTCGAAAGCCTCTACTATATGGGCGTGAAGCTCGTGGTGCATCCTGATGCGACCGAGGACGATCTGCACGTGAACCAGTGGGAGCCTTACGACCTGCCCCATACCGCCGACGGACTGGTGGAGGTGGGCGGCAGGGCCATAACGGTAGAGCAGTCGCTGCAGGCCATACGCAGCTATCTCGACCGCGACGGGCTCGATGCCCTCCATTCCAGCACGCAGATTATCATCGCACCGGGCTATATCTACAAGATCGTGAAGATGCTCATCACCAACTTCCATCAGCCACAGAGCACGCTTCTGCTGCTGGTAAGCGCCTTCCTCAAGGGCGACTGGCGCCGCGTTTACGATTATGCCCTCAGCCACGACTTCCGTTTCTTGAGCTATGGCGACTCCAGTCTGCTGGTGCCGTAGGACTTTTCCCAGAAAGCAAAGGCTCGAATAAAATGCAAAAATAAACAGCTACCTGTTCCCTTCATCTCCTGCTGGAGCTCAGCAGAGAGGTTTCTTCAACCGCTTACGGAGGGCTGCAGGGAGGCTTCTTAGAATAGTTATTATGCGAATAGGAGATAAAGTAAGATTTCTCAATGATGTCGGCGGCGGAAAAGTTGCTGGTTTTCAGGGTAAAAATATTGTGCTGGTGGAAGACGAGGACGGCTTCCAGGTGCCCGCACTCATCACCGATGTGGTGGTGGAGCAGAGCAACGACTACAGCATGGGACGTGCACTGAAGCGCGACAAGCAGGGCAACAGCACTGCCGCGGAAGATGAGTTTGTAAATCCAGGCAACCGATCGGTGAGTGCTATGCTGCGCGACGGACAGGACGAGGAGATCGACATGACGGTGGAAGACACCGTCGACGACTCGCTCGAGGTCACTTTCCGTCAGCCGGCACGCGAGCGTGTGGGGGGCGACGAGCTGTCGGCTTACCTCGCCTTCGTGCCCGACGGCGACCCGAACAGCGGCGATCCCGCCTTCGATGTGGTGTTTGTCAATGACTGCAACTATGCCATGCACTACGTCTATGCCACAGCCGACGGCGACCTGTGGAACGTTCAGGCCGACGGAGAGGTGGAACCCAACACGCAGGTTGCCATCGGGCGGCTGCACCGTGAGGACATCCAGATGCTCTCCAGGGTCAACGTGCAGCTCGCTACCTATAAGCGCGACCGCGCCTACAGGCTCAAGCCTGCCGTCGATGTCACGCTCAGGATCGATCCCGTGCGCTTCTTCCGTGCCAATGCCTTCCGTGCCAACGCCTATTTTGATAAGCCGGCTCTGATCTATACTCTGGTGGAGAACGATCGTGTGGAGCAGTCGCGCGCCATCGATGCCGATCAGTTACGTGCCGCCATGTATAAAGACACAGCCACCGTAGCGCCCGCTTCTGCCGCTGCCACCCATGAGCAGCGCGCAGAGCTGGTGCGCCGTTACAGCAGCGATCAGCGCAAAGGCGGGCGCCACGGCTCTCCCTTCATCAGGGAGCGCAGCCTCGACGATGCCCTCGTGGTGGATCTGCATGCCGACCAGCTGCTCGACACCACGCAGGGAATGACCCCGGGCGAGATCCTCGAGTACCAGCTCAAGGTGATGCGCGAAACGCTCGACAGCTATGCCGGCCACCGCGGACAGAAGATCGTCTTCATTCATGGCAAGGGCGAGGGCGTGCTGCGCCGGGCGGTGATCCACGAGCTTAACTATCGTTACAAGTCATACGTCTATCAGGATGCTTCGTTCCAGGAGTATGGTTACGGAGCTACAATGGTCGAAATCAAATAAACATAATCTTACCGACATGAACTACGGATTTATCAAGGTGGCTGCTGCGGTGCCCACCGTGCAGGTGGCTGACTGCCACAGTAACGTGCAGGAGATGGAGTCGCTCATCGCTCAGGCCGAGGGCCAGGGCGTGAAGATCATCGTCTTCCCCGAGTTGTCGCTGACGGGTTACACCTGTCAGGATCTCTTTCGACAGCAGCTTCTCCTTGATGCTGCTGAGCATAGCGTGATGCATCTGCTCGATGTCACGCGCAAGCTCGACATCATCAGTATCGTCGGTGTACCCGTGGTGGCGGGGTCGCTGCTGCTCAACTGTGCCGCCGTCCTGCAGCACGGCAAGGTGATGGGCCTCGTACCCAAGAGCTACCTGCCCAACTACGGCGAGTTCTACGAGAAGCGCTGGTTTGCCTCCGCACGCGACCTGACCCCCACCACCCTGCATTATGCCGGCTTCTCCGTGCTGGTAACGCCCGATCCCCAGCTCTTCCATACCGCCGAGGGGGTGACGTTCGGCGTGGAGATCTGTGAGGATCTGTGGGCTCCCACGCCGCCGAGCAACCGGCTCGCACTGGCCGGGGCCGACATCATCTTCAACCTTTCGGCGAGCGACGAGCTCATCGGCAAGCACGACTACCTGAAGACGCTGGTGGCTCAGCAGAGCGCACGCATGGTGACGGGCTATGTCTATAGCAGCGCCGGCTATGGCGAGAGCACGCAGGATGTGGTGTATGGCGGCAACGCGATGATCTATGAGAATGGCAACCTGCTCGCCGAGGGCGAACGGTTTGCCATGAAGAGCCAGATCCAGACGGCGCAGATCGACGTGGAGCGGCTGCGCTCCGACCGACGTACCAACACCACGTATGTCACGGCACACGGTCAGACCGACCTCGCTGCGGTGCGTGTGGTGAAGATGGAGGGTACCCAGTCGGGCTACTTCCGGCTGGAACGTGCCGTCAATCCGCACCCCTTCATTCCTGCAACCGGCGATATGCAGCGTAGCTGCGAGGAGATCTTCAGCATTCAGGTGATGGGGCTGGTGAAGCGCGTGATGCACACCCACAGCCGCACGGTGGTGATCGGCGTGAGCGGAGGGCTCGACTCCACGCTGGCACTGCTGGTCTGTGCCCGCGCCTTCGACCGCATGGGGCGCGACCGCCGCGACATCATCGGCGTGACCATGCCGGGATTCGGCACCACCGACCGTACGTACGACAACGCCATCAGCCTGATGAACGGACTGGGGGTGACGGTCCGCGAGGTGAATATCGGCAAGAGCGTGAAGCAGCATTTTGAGGACATCGGGCACGACATCAACGTGCACGACGTGACCTACGAGAACGCACAGGCCCGTGAGCGCACGCAGATCCTGATGGATCTGGCCAATGAGCTGGGCGGCATGGTGGTAGGCACGGGCGACCTCTCGGAGCTGGCGCTGGGCTGGGCCACCTACAACGGCGATCACATGTCGATGTACGGGGTCAACGCGTCGATACCCAAGACGCTCATTCGCTACCTCGTGCGCTATGTGGCTACGCAGCTCGACGAGCACACGGCGGCAACGCTCCTCGACATTGTAGATACTCCCATCTCGCCCGAGCTTACTCCGGCAGACGAGAACGGCAATATCGCGCAGAAGACGGAAGACCTCGTGGGTCCCTACGAGCTTCACGACTTCTTCCTCTATTATTTCCTGCGCCACGGTTTCTCGCCGCGTAAGATCTTCGTGCTGGCACAGCGTGCCTTCGGCCCCGGCAGTGGCAGCGAGGCTCCGCGCTACAGCGACGAGGTGATCCTCAAGTGGCTCCGCACGTTCTGCCGCCGCTTCTTCAGTCAGCAGTTCAAGCGGTCCTGTCTGCCCGATGGGCCGAAGGTGGGATCGGTCAGCCTCAGTCCGCGTGGCGACTGGCGCATGCCTTCAGATGCCGTTTCGGCGCTCTGGCTCAAGGAACTCGATTCCATCAGGGTGGAATAGCCCTTTCACCCCTATCTCTTCCATACCTTCTGGGCATCTCCTTACGCCTGGTAAGTTTAAAACTCCGTAACTCCTTCCACTCCGTAACTCCGTGTGAAAAAACTCTCAAAGGGTGCTCTCACGCGGAGTTACGGAGTGGAAAGAGTTGCGGAGTTTCTTGTTTGGTATGGGTGGAGATGCCGTAGGCGGTGGGAGTTATGGGAGGGAGGAGGCAGGGTTATACGCCGGTCCGGCATCAGAAAAAGCAAGAGGGTGTATCAAAAAGAGAGAAACACCGCACCTCGATTCGTAAATGGTAAATGTGACGAAGTCTGTTTTCTTCATGGTGGGTGTGACGGTGTCAGGCTGTAGGGGCGGGGTCAGTCCGCCCTATCGACTCCATGTCTGACCTTCGTCTGGCGGTATGGGCTCCCCGTGGCTCATCAGGGACGTTGCGATTAATGCTTATTCGCAGTACGATTAATATTTATTCGCAATGCGGTTAATACTTATTCGCATCGCGATTAATACTGAATCGCAACGCCGAATAAGGCCAAGTGTCATCTGCGTACGAGGCATGCAGGCCCGGATGGGCAGCCGACAGACAATAGATGAGTGGCAGGGTCTTACAAGATGGGTTTCATAGCAAAACATAAAAAAAGGGCGGCCCCGCAATGGAGCCGCCCATAATGATGTTTTTTATTCCCACTCGATGGTCGAAGGCGGTTTGGAGGAGATGTCGTAGCATACGCGGTTTACGCCCTTCACCTTGCGAATAATCTCGTTGGAGACGGTGGCCATGAAGTCGTAAGGCAGGTGAGCCCAGTCGGCGGTCATGGCATCGGTGGAGGTCACGGCACGCAGGGCCACGGGGTGCTCGTAGGTACGCTCGTCGCCCATCACGCCTACCGACTTGATGGTGCTAAGCAACACGGTGCCAGCCTGCCACACATGGTCGTAGAGGCTTGTGCCGTCGGGCATCTGATATTGGTGCATGTGCTCAATATAGATATCGTCGGCGTCCTGCAGTATGCGCACTTTCTCGCGCGTGATGTCACCGAGGATACGCACGGCAAGCCCCGGTCCGGGGAAGGGGTGGCGCTTGATGAGGCGCTCGGGCATCTGCAGCTCGTGGCCTACGCGGCGCACCTCGTCTTTGAAGAGCCATTTCAGCGGTTCGCAGAGCTGCAGATGCATCTCCTTAGGCAGTCCTCCCACGTTGTGATGGCTCTTGATGACCATACCCGTGATGCTCAGGCTCTCGATGCGGTCGGGGTAGATGGTGCCCTGGGCCAGCCAGCGGGCATCGGTGATCTTACGCGCCTCGGCATTGAACACCTCCACGAAGTCGCGGCCGATGATCTTGCGTTTCTGCTCGGGATCGGTCACACCCTCCAGGTCTTTGAAGAATTTCTCGGAGGCATCGACGCCGATCACGTTCAGCCCGAGCCCCTGATAAGCCTCCATCACCTTCTGAAACTCGTTCTTGCGCAGCATGCCGTGATCCACGAAGATGCAGGTGAGGTTACGGCCTATGGCGCGGTTGAGCAGCGTGGCGCATACCGATGAATCGACGCCTCCTGATAAACCGAGTATCACACGATCGTTGCCGAGCTGCTCCTTCAGCTCCTGCACGGTGCTCTCCACAAACGAGGCGGCGCTCCACTGCTGACGGCTGCCGCAGATGTCGACCACAAAGTTGCGCAGCAGCTGCGTGCCCTGGGTGGTGTGATACACCTCGGGGTGGAACTGTACGCACCACACCGGCTGTGTCTTGCTGGCAAAGGCGGCATAGCGCACGTCGGCCGTCGATCCGATGATCTCGTAGTCTTCGGGTATGGCGGTGATGGTGTCGCCGTGGCTCATCCACACCTGCGACCCCTTGTCGAAGCCCTTGAAGAGGGCGTTCTGCGTGTCGATGGTCTGCAGGTTGGCGCGACCGTACTCGCGAGTGCCCGTCTGTTCCACCTTGCCTCCATACGAGTAGCTGATAAACTGTGCACCATAGCAGATGCCCAGCACCGGATAGCGCCCGATGATCTGGCTCAGATCAACCTTGAAGGCTTCGGGATCGTGAACGGAGTAGGGGCTGCCGCTCAGGATAACGCCGATGACCGAGGGGTCGTCGTGTGGAAACTTGTTGTAGGGCAGGATCTCGCAGAAGGTGTCGAGCTCACGCACACGGCGGCCGATGAGCTGCGTGGTCTGTGAGCCGAAATCGAGAATGATGATCTTCTGTTGCATAAAATCAAAAATCTCTCATGTCCTTCGGCGAAGGGCATGAGAGCTACCTTAAATGTTATATGTTATTGATGTTGTTGTCGGTTGTGGTTGTTGTGTGGCCGGCAGGTGCCACAGTGGTGCCGGTGGCAGTAGTTCCGCCGTTGCGGAGTGTGCGCACGAAGTCATCGGCAGCGCTCAGCGTGTCGAGCTTGCCCACATCCATGAGTCTGAGGTCGGCCTTGGCATAGCCACGTATGGCCACGTTACGGCACTCGCTGAGGTAGAAGTCGATGATCGGGAACTTGTCGGGCCAGCCCGCCATGCGCCCGAGCAGGCTCGGCGCAACGCAGTGTATGCCGCTGAAAGCATAGGCATGGTAACGACCGGCGAGCACCATCGGCTCATCGGCGGGGGCGAGGGGGAAACGGAGTGCACCCACGGTGGCCTTCACCTCGGGGTAGGGCGACCGTACCTCGCCCGTCTCCAGGTTGACCCAGCCCACGAGCATCATCTGGTCGTCGAAAAGCAGATACCGCTTGGTTTTGCGCCAGCTCACGAGGAGAAGGGCAGAAAAGGGCGTGGGGTCAGCCTGTCTGGCCATTTCGTAAAACTTGTCCAGGTCTACGTTGCTCAGGATATCCACGTTATGGATGAGCACGGGAGCGGCAGGGTCGAACATTCCTGCGGCAAGGGCTTTACGCAGTCCGCCGCCGGTATCGAGCAGAGCATCGGTCTCGTCGCTGATGCTGATATCGAGCCCGAAGTTGTCGTTGGCCTGGAGATAGTCTATGATCTGTTGGGAGAAATGGTGCACGTTCACCACCAATCGGGTGAACCCTGCCTGCTGAAGTCTGCTGATGACCTGCCTGAGCAGCGGCTGTCCTGCCACCGGTACAAGCGCTTTGGGCATGGTGTCGGTGAGGGGCTTGAGGCGTGTGCCCAGTCCTGCTGCAAAAATCATGGCTTGCTTCATGGTGCAAAATTAC
>LAHS01009451.1_pt1 | contig 18784 bp, 21 predicted proteins | sample 329651 | NCBI WGS metagenome assembly LAHS01 (sample SAMN03275699, study PRJNA271635) | activated sludge metagenome | isolation source: sample C-1 Sludge from hydrolytic chamber (first chamber) of Anaerobic... | reverse complement strand
GGCTCGACGTCGACGCTCTCGATGATGCGCGCCGCCATGCGGGCGGGGTCTCCCGGCGCGAGGCCGTTCGCGGGGTCGAGCATCTTGAGGAAATCGTGCGCGGGCGTTCCGTCGTACTCGGGCATGAGGTGGGCGACCTGGGCGCTCCCATAGCGGAACTCCGTGCGGGCGCCGCCAGGTTCGACGATGGTCATCCCGATGCCGAACCCGCCGACCTCCTGAGCGACGCTCTCGCAGAAGCCCTCGATGCCCCACTTGGTTGCGTGGTAGAGGGAGTTGCCCGGGTAGGCGACCGTGCCGCCGTAGCTCGATATCTGGATGATGCGCCCGCCGCTCTGCTCGCGCAGGCGAGGAATGGCCGCTCGGATGAGCGTGATGGGGCCGGCGAGGTTCGTGGCGATGATCCTGGCGACCTCGTCGTCGGAGAGCTCCTCGGCCGCGCCAAAGAGCCCATAGCCCGCGTTGCTCACGACGACGTCGACGCGACCGTGCACGTCGAAGGCACGGCCGACGACCTTCTCGACCGCCGTGACGTCGGTGACGTCGAGGATGCGGCAGTCGAACGTATCAGGATAGGACTTGATGAGGTCGGCGACCTTCGCGGTGGATCGGACGGTGCCGACGACGGTCTCGCCGGCCTCGAGCAGCTGCTCGGTCATGGTACGGCCGAAGCCACTGGACACGCCTGTGATAAGCCAGGTCCTGCTCTGCTTGTTGGATGCCATGGGATGCTCCTCTCGTTGTGGTTGGCTGCATCATACGGGGCGGCACTGTCGGCGAACAATTCCGTTTTCGACGCCGACCGATTAGCGATGCTTATCAATGGCCCCTTGAAACGGAATTGCTCGGCCCAGCCGCACAGAGAAGAATGGACACAAGCCACGAAGGCAAACCAAGGAGAGGACCAGCATGGACCACCAGACACAGATCACCGAGGTAGCGAGGACCTACCACGAGAGGATGTTCCCCGGCTACGTGTCGGACTTCCTGCGGACCGACCCCGAGTTCATCGAGCGCTTCGACAACTTCGCGTTCGACGAGGTGACGAATTCCGACGACCTCGACGACAAGACCCGCTTCATCTGCATCCTCGCGACGCTCATGGGCTGCCAGGGAATCGACGAGTTCCGCGCGATGGTCCCCGCGGCGATGCGCTTCGGCGTCACGCCCGTGGAAATCAAGGAGGTCGTCTACCAAGGCGTCGACTACCTCGGCATCGGACGCGTTCTCCCGTTTCTCAGGGCCACGAACGAGGTCCTCGCCGAGCAGGGCGTCGAGCTGCCCCTCCCCGGCCAGGCAAGGACCACGCCCGACACCCGCCTCGAGGCAGGCGAGCAGGCCCAGATCGAGATATTCGGCGAGTCAATGCGCGGCTTCGCAGAGTCCGGACCCGAGGAGAGCCGTCACATCAACCGCTGGCTCGTCGACAACTGCTTCGGCGACTACTACACAAGAGGCGGACTCGACCATCGCCAGCGCGAGATGGTCACCTTCTGCTTCCTCGCCGCACAGGGCGGATGCGAGCCACAGCTCACGAGCCATGCCGCCGCAAACATCCGCATCGGCAACGACAAGGCCTTCCTCGTCAAGGTGGTCTCGCAAGATCTTCCTTACATCGGCTACCCGAGAAGCCTCAACGCGCTTCGCTGCGTGAACGAGGCTCAGACGCGGGTCGAGAAGGCCTAGGAGTCCTTCTCCCCATCCAGATACTCCCGGCGCAACACCTCGGCGAACTCCTCGACGTAGTAGCCGCTCCTGGCCTTTGGCCAGAAGGCGCAGTAGGTTCTGGAGATCGGCTCACCAGCCTTGAGCAGGGGGAGGCGACGGACCGCAGCATCGGAAGCTGGCGCGTCAGGGGCAACCCACACGGGAAGGTAGCCACGGTTGCCGATGACCATGAGCCTGCCCTCGTCGAGGCTGTCGACGAAGAGGAGGTCCGAGCCGAGTCCGAGATAGGAGCCGTAGTACTCGCGCTCGGCCTGTTCCTGGCCCTGGGGGGCCACGACGATGCAGGGGAGGCGCCGTAGGTCGGACACATCAAGGCAATCTCTCACAGCAAGGTCGCTCCTGCAGGAAATCTCCGCCTGCGAGGGATAGGTCACAAGGATGAGGTTCTCGTAGTCAGCCGAGAAGGCGCGTCTCTGGTCGCTGAGGACGAGGTCGATAGACCCAGAGGTCAGCCGCCCGTAGAGCTCCTCATGACTGCCGGCGGCGACATCGATCGAGACCTCGGGATAGATGCTTGAGAACCTCGCGACCGCCCTCGAGAGCTCGAGACCTGAGAAGGAGGAGAGGTAGCCCACGCGCAGGCGCAGCTCGTCGTCCTGCCCGAGGCGCACGACCTCGTCGCGGGCTTCGTCGACCTCCCGGATGATCTCTCGCGCGCGACCGACGAGGTATGTACCAGCGAGCGTAAGTTCGAAACCACGCCCCTTCCTCCGCACGAGCTCGACGCCGAGGTCTCTCTCGAGCGCCTTCATCTGCTGTGAGAGGGCGGACTCCGAGACGAAGCACTCGTCGGCTGCCTTGGTGAAGCTCCCGCAGTCGGCGATGGCTACGAAGTATCGAAGCTGTCTCAGAAGCATGTCCGTCTCCCCTCCGCTCGCGGTCGTTCACTCAGATTGTCTCACAGCGGGAAAGACCGAGACCTCTGGGACGATTGACCATCTTTGATGAGCATCGGAGAGATTCAGCCGGCTTTTCCCCGGACAGCTTATCTCCAGATAGACGAGGCCGTCCTGACGTCAGCCCCTTCAAACCCCTAGCGTCAATCGCTCCCCGGGTCAGGCGAGCCCTGAGGTGCCCCGGCAAAGAGCACGCGCACGTAATCGCTGGATCCCCACAAGATACGCGCCACGACCGGAGTCTCGCCTTCCACCCAGTAAAAGAGCATCCAGCCTTCGCACGCAACGAAGCGGTAGTCGCTGTGGACGGGGCAGATGCTGTCGAGAGGCGCACCACGCCTGGGAAACGACGAAAGGCCCTCGGCCTTCGATACTATCCTGTCAATCGTGTCGAGCGCCGCCCGAGGACTTCCGAGCTCATGCGAGACATACGAGGCGATACCCTTGAGGTCATCGAGGGCAGCCGGCGAGAAGGAGGTCTCAGTCATCGAGCGACGCCTTCACGCACGCACGAACGTCGTCCGCACCGATACCGCCCTGCTCGGAGAAGGACCGACGGCCCTCCTCGAGCTGGTTGAGCAGAGCGACGGAAGCTTCCAGGCGCTCGTAGTCGCAAAGGTCAAGAACCGCATAGCGGCCCCGGCCGTTGAGCGTGAGAAATACAGGCGAGTCAGGCCCCACGTCACGCAGAACCTCGTTGTAGTTGCGCAGATCCGAGACAGGCTTGATTGTGGGCATCCGCTCATCCTCCTTCGTAAAGTCTTACGAAGGATATGATACAGCGCTCCGCCCGCCTTACCTGAAGACGTAACAGACTCCTCGCTATACTTTTCGGGCGCAGAAGGGGCGTGGCCTTCTCGCCAGGCTCTCGGTAAGTGAGAATGAGTGGCTCGTGCATACCTCCTTCTAATCCGCGAGTCACGAGATGCCTGCTGCATTCCTGTCTGCCATCCAAATGCTCAGCTGCATTGCGCCGTGCGATTTCAGGAGTTGAAGGGTCATACTTCGGGGACGCAGCGATCAATGACGGCGGTCTGCACGTCATCGGATGGGTCGTGGTGGCACTCGGGGTCACGGTCGTCGCCATGACGCTCATCGATCACTCGCTCGTGGACTCGTAAGGGAAAGGGCGAGGCACACCGCGCACCAACTCTCTTGCAACGTATAATGAGCCATCTAGTCCAGTTTCACTGCCCAGCTTGGATGAAGTCGACCACGGGAGCATCGTCATGGCGAGACCGAAGTACGGACGCGGAGACGTGCGGGCGCGAGAGAAGCTGATCGACGCGTTCTGGGACCTGCTGGAAGCCGAACCCTACACGCAGATGAGCGTGCGGGAGGTCTGCCGCGAGTCGGGGCTCAACAAGAACACGTTCTACTACCACTTTGAGAGTCTGGATGCGCTAGCAGACGAGGCCGTCGCCAGCGCGCTCCCAATCGAGCTTGCGCAGTCCCTGGTATCGGCACCAGTCGGCAAGCTCCCCTCGCTCCAACCCATCGCCGGCACGCCCGTGGTGAGAGGCAAGTTCGCGCGCGTCGGCCTCGTACTCGCCGGCAACGGGGCCGCGCTACAGGGCACGTTGATGTCGCACTTCACGGAACAGCTCGTGGAGATGGTGCCCTGCTCCTCGGAAGAAGACCGACAGAGCAAGACGCTGCTGCTCGGCTTCGTGTCTGGCGGGTTGGTGAACACCCTCCGAGGAAAGAAGCCCGCCGAGTACGCCGACGCGGTGACCAAGCTCCAGCAGCTGCCCGCGATTCGAGCCTGCATGGATGAGCTGCGCTCCTAGCGCCCGCCCCTTCCCGGTAACTAGCCACGTCGGCTGGCTTCGGCCGTTTTCGCGGCCGAACAGGCCACGTACAATCGAGTATTAACTGGCTGGGCAATGGCTGCAGGAGGATGGGCGAGATGGACGACAAACTGCACTGGTGGTGCGACAGGGCCTGGCTCTACGTCGTGTACCTGGAAGGCGTCGTCATGCTCTGCGCGCTGCCCATCGGACTGGCATCATGGGACACGCCGAAGATCATCGGCTGTCTTCTCGTCATCTTCCTGGCGGCGCACGTCTTCGAGGAGAACACCTGGCCCGCGGGCTTCTTCTACCAGAACAACCTCGGCGTGGGGTCGAAGGACCCGATGGTCTATCCCCAGAACATGCTTACCAACATGATCACCAACCTGGGTCTGCTGACGCTCATCTCGGTGTTCGTGCTCACGGGAATCGTCCCCGACGCCATGCTCGTGACTTTGGCCGGCATGTTCGGCGTCGGTGAGTGCATCGGCCACACACGCGGTGGCATCCTCATGTACCGGCGCTTCCGCGATGCCGGCAAGCGGACGCTTTATGCGCCGGGCCTGGCGAACACCTACCTCTGCCTCCTGCCGCTCTCGACCTACAGCTGGTGGTGGCTGGCGACAAACGCCATTCCCGCAGGCCAGAATCTCTCGGGCGTCATCCTCTTCGTGTGTCTGGCCGTGTGCTTCATCGGAGTCCCGCTCGGCATCAGCGCACGGGTGAAGAGCCCCCGCTTCGCCTTCACGCGAAAGGGATACTTCGAGAAGTTCGACTGAGAGCCTCCCCTATCAGGGGTTGCTCGCGGGGAGAAGCCCTTCTCTCGGCCTGGCGCGACGCGATGTCGCACCAGGCCTCCGAAGTCCTAGGCGAGGTCGCTACCGTTCGACTCGATGACCTTCTTGTACCACCAGAAGCTCTTCTTGCGATAGCGGTCGAGCGTACCCTCTCCGGCATCGTCCTTGTCCACATAGACGAAGCCGTAGCGCTTGCTCATCTCCCCGGTTCCCGCCGACACCAGGTCGATCGGCCCCCACGTGGTGTATCCCAGCAGCTCGACTCCGTCGAGCTCGATGGCATCCCTCATGGCCTGGATGTGCTGGCGCAGGTAGTCGATGCGATAGTCGTCCTCGACCGTCTTGGAGCCCTTGCCGTCATCGACGAGCTCGTCCTTGGCACCGAGCCCGTTCTCGACCACGAAGAGCGGCTTCTGGTAGCGCTCGTGGAGGGAGCGCAGCGTGATGCGGAGGCCCAGCGGGTCGATCGCCCAGCCCCACTCGCTCTGCTTGAGGTGCGGGTTCCTGAGCGTGGGAAACGCGTTGGAGGTGCTACTGGCCGACTCCATGGCCTCGGCGCTCATCATGCGCGAGGAGTAGTAGCTGAAGCTCACGAAGTCGACGGTGTTCTCGGCCAGGAGCTCCCTGTCGCCCTCCTTCCAGGGAATCTCGACGCCCTCGCGCTCGAAGCGCTTGACCGCGAAGGCAGGATAGGAGCCGCGTGCCTGCACGTCGATGAGGTAGTAGTTGTCGTCGTCCATCTCCATCGCGGCAAGGACGTCGGCGGGGTCGCTCGTGGCCGGATAGTAGCGCCCTCCCGCGAGCATGCAGCCGATCTTGTTGTCTGGGTCGACCTCGTGGCCGATCTTGGTGGCGAGCGCGGATGCCACCAGCTCATGATGGGCCGCCCTGAACTCGGAGGCGCGCTTGTCCTCGCCAGGCTCGAACATGAGGCCCGCCCCCATGAACGGCAGCGCGAGGATCATGTTGATCTCATTGAACGTGAGCCAGTAGTGGACGAGCCCCTTGTAGCGCTTGAAAAGGACCGTCACGAGCTTCTCGTAGAAGTCGATGAGCCTGCGGTTCTTCCAGCCGCCGTACTCGGTGATGAGGTGCATCGGGCAGTCGAAGTGCGTGATGGTGACGAGAGGCTCGATGCCGTGGGACTGGCACTCCCTGAAGACGTCCTCGTAGAACCTGAGCCCGGCCTCGTTGGGCTCGTCCTCGTCGCCGTTCGGGAAGATGCGCGTCCAGGCGATGGACATGCGATAGGTCTTGAAGCCCATCTCCGCGTAGTAGCCGATGTCCTCCTTCCACCGATGGTAGAAGTCGACCGACTCGAGCGCGGGGAAGTTGTGCGTGGAGTCGATGTGGGTGATGTGCGTGTCGCCGAGAAGCACTGAGATGCGGTCCGGGCCGTGCGGGATGACGTCCACGTTGGCGAGCCCGCGACCATCCGCGTCATAGCCGCCCTCGCACTGGTTGGCCGCGGTTGCTCCACCCCACAGGAAGCCTTCGGGGAATGCTGACGATGCCATGTACCTCTCCTTTCGATTGTTGGATAGCCTTCTTCGAAGTGCATACGAGTCTCACGGCCGCATGGCCAAGTTCGAACCTTGAGACGTGCGGCAATCGCCTACGCGGTGATCTCGATTTGGTTGCCCTCGAGGGCGACGACGCAGCTCTCGTAGTAGCCGTCGCCCGTGGTGCGGGGACCGCTCACGACCTCGTAGCCGGCGTCCCTGAGCCGTGTCGTGAGCTCGTCGACGCCTTCGTGGGAGCCCACGCTGAACGCGAGGTGGACGAGGCCGGTGCGATTGAGGGTCTTCTCGGGATTCTCCATGGACGGCTTGTTCATGATCTCGAGACGGGCGCCTTCGTCGAAGGAGAGGAAGTACGAGCGGAAGCCGGTCTTGGCGTTGTGGTACACGTCGTTGGCGGTCGCACCGAAATAGGTCTCGAAGAACCCCTTCGCGCCCTCGAGGTCGTTCACGTACATCGCGACATGCTCGATCTTCATTCGCTCCGCCTTCCGTCTTGGGATTCGTCCAACCAAGGATAGTGTCTAAGCGGCTGCGGTTGGCGCGTTTTACGGACCAGGACTAGCACGATTCGGACCAGGCGCCCGTCGTGCGGCGCGCTCATCAAATGGACGAGCAGGAACTGCCTCTCTTTCTCGTTGGCCTCGTTGAACAGGGATTTTATGCGGCATAGATGCGCCGCCCCCTCCTCGACCTGGTTTTCTCCCAGCTTCGTCTCGATCAGGGCGTATCTGCCGTCGTCGAGATTCAGGACGCAATCGGCTTCGAGGCCATAGCGGTCGCGGTAGTACGAGACCCTGCCGTCATAGGGGGACGAGTATGCCTTCAGATCCCTGATGCAGAGCGACTCGAATAGGAATCCGAGCGTCTTGAAATCGGTGTCGAAGTATTCCGGGGAAAGCCCGAGTGCGGCAACCGCCACGGATGGGTCGATGAGATTCCGCTTCTTCGAAGCGCGTATCGCCGCTTTTGAGCGGATCGCCGGGCACCAGGCGTCGACGTCATCGATGATGAAGAGCTTTTCCAGGGCGGCGATGTAGTCGTAGAACGTCGAGTCGCTCATGGGATGCGCGGACTGCACGTCGTCCTTGATCGTCTTGGTCTCGGCCAACGTGCAGATATTGCGCGAGTACGAGCGCAGGATCATCTCCGCCCAATCCGGGTTGCGCACCGAGCCCCATATCTTCGGGGCATCCTGCCACTCGTCGATGAACCGAGGGGTGGCGCCGTTTAGGAGCCTGGAGGGCTGGGAGGCTGCGACCGCAAGGTATCCCCCGCGCCTGTCCTCGTCCTTCAGTTCGATGAAGCTTTGGGCCTTCTACTTGGCCGTGGTGGTTTTGCCGCAGCCCTTGGGACCCACGATCAGTGTGGCGCCGAAGGCCTCGAGCTTGAATTCGAGGAGTTCGTCGGCAATCCGCTTCCTGGATCCCACACCGCACTCCATGATTTGATAGATGTCGAGTTGGCCTAGTACAACGCATCGGAGTAAATTGCGCTATTTTATCGGAGCGATTTGCGCTCAATGGAAAGAGCGATGTGTTTTCGGAAATCGTATCAGGACGCATAGCCCGAAGGTCATCGGTTCAAATCCTATCCCCGCGGTCAAGAAAACAGGGCGGGTACGGAACCGCTGTTCGGAAACCGAGAGCGCATGATTGATCTTCGTTCAGACAGTGCGGTGTGGTGGCTTAACGCAAGCTGTCGGCTTCTATATCCCTGCCCTGCCAAGGAGCCACGTTATGCCCTTTGCCACCCGAACGTCCATGTCCCGATAGTGGTTGCCGGGGTTGAGCTCGAACTTCGCCGGGACACCGGCCTCCTCAAAACGGTCGCGAATCTCTCGGCAGGTCTCGTCGGTGCGCTGAAGGGCTGGGTTCGAGACCTTCGTCTCGCGATTCCCGAGCGAGAGGTACACGCCGCAAGGCGACCCAGCAGGGTCGTGGCCGAGCACGAACTCGCGAAAGCCAGGAAACCACACCGACCCTGACGCGCTCACGGCACCGGCGAAGAAGTCCGTCCGATAGAGCGCCCACAGCGCGAACAGGCCCGCCATGGAGTAGCCGGAGATGAATGACGTGGCACCGTTCACGCCCAGCACCCGCTCTGCGTGCGGAACCGCCTTCTCCAGAAGCCACTCAAGGTGCGCTGGCCCCTCGCCGGTGAAGTGGTCGTTCCTGGCAACGACGGGCGCGGACGGCCATGGCGACATGCTGCGGTCCCAACCGACCTTCGACATCGTAACCAGGTGGAAGGGTGGGCAACCGAGCTCGGCGCAGCGCGCGAGGACCGTCTCGCCACTCTCCATGTAGTCGTTGCTGTACACGACGGGAAGATTCTCCCCGTCGGCCTGGTAGACCTTGACTACCTTCCCGTCCAGCTCAGCCTCAGTGACGCGCGCCATGACTAGCCCTCCTCATGCCTGAAGCCCCAGAGCATGATCTGGTAGAAGATGGGCTGCAGGTCGCGGCCCTTCTCCGTGAGGGAGTACTCCACGTGCGGAGGGATCTCGTTGAACTGCTCGCGGTGCACGAGGCCGTCCTCCTCAAGCTCGCGAAGGGCCTTCGTGAGCACCGTGTTGGTGATGCCCGGGAGGTCGTTCCTGATCTGCCCGAACCGTGCCGGGTCGTTGATGATGAGCTCGTAGAGGATCTGCGACTTCCATCTGCCCTGCAGCTTCAGCAGGAGCGGCGTGACGGGGCAGGCGCCCCGATCGGTGAGGATGCCCTTCTTCACATCCACGAGGTACTGCTCGTATGTCATGTACTCCGCCATGGCGTCCCTCCCGGTACGCATCCGCATACCTAGTACGGTATCAGATACGTAGTTAGTAATTTATTCGTACTTGAAACGTTCTGAGTACCAATTATGCTGAGCGTATTCGAAAAGTCAAGAGACGTGGGATTCATACGGGAGGAAACCGCATGTCAGAAACGATATATGGGGTGTTCGCAGAACAGGTGTCGTCGCGACCCGACGCGGTCGCCGTGGAGGACGAGATGCGCTCGGTCACGTTCGCCGAGCTCGACGAGATGGCGGCAGCGGTTCAGCGCATGCTGCCAAAGGGTGCCAAGCGCATCGGGGTCGTAATGGAACACGGCGTCGAGCAGATCGCCGCGATACTCGGCATCCTGCGTGCGGGCGCGGCGTATGTGCCCGCCGAGCCGAGCTTCCCAGACAGACGAATCCGCTTCATGATGGATGATTGCAAAGCGGACTGCATCGCCACCCAGCATACGTACGCCGGCATCGTCGACGGGACGTGCCCGCTCGTCCTCGTCGAAAAGGGCTTCAGGGCAGAGGGACCGATGCCCGTTCCCGCGGTCGGCTCACCCGATGATCTCGCCTACGTTCTCTATACTTCGGGATCCACCGGGCGGCCCAAGGGGGTGGCCGTCACTCAGCGTAACGTCTGCCACTACGCACGAGCCTTCAACCGCGAGTTCCACAACGGCCTTGGCGACAAGATGCTTCAGCACTCCGTGTGCAGCTTCGACATCTTCGTCGAGGAGGTCTTCGCGTCGCTTCTGAACGGCGCGGGGCTGGCCGTCCCCTCGACCAGGACCAAGGACGACCTGACGGCATTGATGGGCTTCGTGGAGAGCCGAGGCGTGACGATGCTTTCGGGCTTCCCCTACCTGCTGATGGAGATGAACGACCTGCCTGGAATCCCATCCTGCCTGCGCCTGCTCATCAGCGGCGGAGACGTGCTGCGCAGGGGCTACGTCTCGCGACTCGTCGACAAGGTCGCAGTCTACAACACGTACGGACCCTCCGAGATGACCGTGTGTGCCACCTACTTCCGCTGCGATCCTGGCTCGGAGCTCGACGATGGCACCTATCCCGTAGGCCGTGCGGTGTCAGGTACCGACGTGCTCATCTTGGATGACAGCCTTCACGACGTGGCGCCTGGGGAAGTTGGCGAGATATGCATCGCGGGGGACGGCGTCTCGCGCGGCTACATCGGCAACGCCGACAAGCAGGCTGCCTCCTTCCTCGAGGCGCCTGACGGGAGGAGGCTCTACCGCTCGGGCGACCTGGGCTACGAGCTTCCCTCGGGCGACATCGCCTTCCTCCACCGCAAGGACAGCCAGGTGATGGTCTGGGGCAGGCGCGTGGAGCCCGACGGCGTGGAAAGCGTGCTGTGCAGCTGCGGCGGCGTGAAGACGGGGGCGGTCCGTGCGTACCTTGACGAGCATGGCCTGGCCTCCTACCTCGTCGCCTACTACGTCGCAAGCGAGGATGTCAACGAGGGGGAGCTTCGAGCCGAGATGGGGAGGGTGCTTCCTGCCTACATGGTGCCCGAGCGGTTCGTGGAGCTTCAGGCGATGCCGCTCACGCCCAATGGCAAGGTGGATGGCAGGGCACTGCCCCGCGTGGGGCGCGCAGTCGCATGAGCGGGGTGACAATCAGGCGGGCGGGACCAGCAGACCTTGACCTGCTTATGGACTGGCGCGAGCGCGTGCTTCGGGACGTCTTCGACCTGCCCGCTGGAGAGCGGATAGACGAGCTGATGGATCAGAATCGCCGGTACTACGAGCGTCACCTGGCGGATGGCACGCACGAGGCCTGCTTCGCCGTCCTCGACGACCGCGTCTTCGGCTGCGGTGGGCTGTGCCTGTACGACGAGATGCCGTCGCCCGACAACCCAAGCGGACGGTGCGCGTACCTGATGAACGTGTACGTGGAACCGGCCGCCCGAGGACTTGGCATCGCATCGCAGATCGTGTCCTGGCTGGTGGGGCACGCTGAGGAGAGGGGCGCGGGCAAGGTGTATCTGGAGACGACCGATGCGGCTCGCCATCTCTACGAGAAAGTCGGATTCATGCCAATGGACGGTTTCCTTAAACTGGAACGGAGCGAAGAGGCGCGGTGAGGCACTGCCTTGCCACGCGCAACGTCATGACGGCTGTGAGGACAATGGAACACCATTCGCCAGAGGATAGATCCGCGCCGCAGGCCATCGAGGTCCGCGGGGCACGGGTGCACAACCTGAAGAACGTCGACGTGTCCGTGCCGCTGGGTAAGGTCGTCGGAATCGCGGGCGTCTCCGGCTCGGGGAAGTCCTCGCTGGCGCTCGGCGTTCTCTATGCCGAGGGCTCGCGACGGTACCTCGACGCCCTCTCGACCTACACTCGCCGCCGCATGACGCAGGCGGCACGGGCGCAGGTGGACGAGGTCTTGTATGTTCCTGCAGCGCTTGCCCTGCATCAGCGGCCTGGCGTGCCTGGCATCCGCAGCACCTTCGGCACCGGGACGGAGCTTTTGAACACCCTTCGCCTGATGTTCTCCCGACTCGCAAGCCATCGCTGCCCGAACGGCCACTATCTGCCTCCCTCGCTTTTTGTCGCGGCGGGGCAGCCACTCACCTGTCCCGTCTGCGGCGAGACCTTCTACGCGCCTTCGGCGGAGGAGCTGGCGTTCAACAGCCAAGGTGCCTGCCGAACCTGCGGCGGCATAGGGACGGTCAGAACCGTCGACCCCTCGACGCTCGTCCCCGACGAGTCCCTGTCCATCGATGACGGCGCCGTCGCCCCCTGGAACCAGCTCATGTGGTCGCTGATGACCGACGTGTGCAGAGCGATGGGCGTGCGCACCGACGTGCCCTTCTCCGAGCTGACGGATCAGGAACGCGAGATCGTCTTTCACGGCCCGGCGGAGAAGAGGCGCATCTTCTACCATTCGAAGAACTCCAACCAGGCCGGAGAGCTGGACTTCACCTACTACAACGCCATCTACACCGTGGAGAACGCGCTCGCCAAGGTGAAGGACGACAAGGGCATGAGGCGGGTGGAGAAGTTCCTGAGGGAGGACGTCTGCCCGGACTGCGGCGGAACGCGTCTCTCGGAGGCCGCAAGGGCACCGAAGCTCTGCGGCATCTCGCTGGACGAGGCATGCACCATGGCGCTCTCCGATCTGGTGGGGTGGGTGGCGGACATGCCGAAGACCCTGCCGGAGGAGATGCGGCCGATGGCGGAGACCATCGCCGAGTCGTTCCAGACCATCGCCGGACGACTGATGGACCTGGGGCTGGGGTACCTCTCGCTCGACCGCACTGCCTCGACCCTCTCGACCGGCGAGCGTCAGCGAATGCAGCTGGCGCGTGCGGTGAGGAACCGCACGACCGGCGTCCTCTACGTGCTCGACGAGCCCTCCATCGGACTGCACCCCGCCAACATCAAGGGACTCAACGGCGTCATAAGCGACCTTGTCGCCGACGGCAACTCCGTCGTGCTCGTCGACCATGACGCACAGATACTGGGGAAGGCGGACTGGCTCATCGAGCTGGGGCCGGGGGCGGGCGCGGACGGTGGGCACATCATCGCCGAGGGGTCCGTTGCGGAGGTCGAGAAGAACCCAATCTCGCAGATCGGTCCGTTCCTGTCCCACGAGGCCGAGATCCTCGTCAGAGAGCAGGCGAGCCCGTCCGAGCTGTTCGCCGAGGGGGCGATCCACCTCTCCACGGGCCCGATCCATACGGTCAAGCCGTTGGAGGTCGACATCCCGAAGGGCAGGCTGACCGTCATCACCGGCGCATCCGGCTCCGGAAAGACGACGCTGATCCTGGAAAGCCTGGTCCCGGCACTCGAAGCCGAAATCTCCGGCGGCAGGTTGCCGGAGCACGTGAAGTCCGTCTCGGCAGACGGAATCCGTCAGGTGAAGCTCATCGACGCCACACCCATCGGCATCAACGTGCGCTCTACCGTCGCGACCTATGCCAACGTGCACGATGAGCTTCGCAAGGCATTCGCGCGGACCGCGGACGCGAAGGCGAAGGGGCACAAGGCCGGGGACTTCTCCTACAACACGGGCTCGCTGCGCTGCCCCACCTGCGACGGCACGGGCACCATCAGCCTGGACGTGCAGTTCCTTCCAGACGTCGAGATACCCTGTCCTGACTGTCATGGCTCCCGCTACGCAAGGGGCGCGGATGCGATCAGGCGCAGGAACAAAGCCGGACAGGAGCACTCCCTGCCAGAGCTCATGGACATGGACGTGAGACACGCCCTCGAGGCCTGCTCCGACCTGAAGACCGTGAGTCAGAGGCTGCAGGTCCTGAAGGACCTGGGACTCGGCTACCTGACCCTGGGCGAGGAGACGCCCAGCCTGTCAGGCGGCGAGGCGCAGCGGCTCAAGCTGGCGTCCGAGATGGGTCGGCAGCAGACGGACGCGCTGTTCGTCTTCGACGAGCCGACCATCGGTCTCCACCCGCTTGACGTCCGCACGCTCCTGCAGGTGTTCGACCGTCTCGTGTCCAGCGGCGCGACCGTGATCGTCATCGAGCACGATCTCGACGTCATCTCGAACGCCGACCACCTCATCGACATGGGTCCGGGCGGCGGCGCTGACGGTGGGCAGATCATCGCGACGGGGACGCCCGCCGAAATCGCCGTGGACGGTCGCAGCGTGATTGGGCGCTACCTCGCCTCCCCTATGCGGTGATCTCGAGACGGGCACCTGCGTCGAACGAGAGGTAGTGCGAGCGGAAGCCCGTCTTGGCGTTGTGGTACACATCGTTGGCGGTCGTGCCGATTGGAAACGAGGAATCACCTCTTGTGACACAGGCACAGATCCCTGTCTTAGGGACCAAAAGTGCCAATCCCGCACCGCATCAGACACGAAGTCATGATATTCATGATATCATTGATATTACAGTAGAGAGGGGCGGCCATGACGGTTGCGGTGAGTAGGGTCAACAGATCGGGACAGACGACGCTTCCCAAGGAGATTCGGGAAATCCTCGGCGTCAGTGTCGGCCAGGAAATTGCATATCTGAGCGACGGAAAGCGAGTCGAGGTCGTGGCCGTACCAGAGGACCCCCTTGCCCTTGGCTCTGAGGAGGAGTTTCGCGCGATGATCGCCCGCTCGGACGAACAGGCCTCCGCGGGTAGGGTGAGCGAGAAGGGTGATGCCACCGCGCGCATAAGAGCGAAACATGGCCTGTAGGGTCATTACCACCGAGGAATACGAATCACGCCTCGAGACCGCAGCGGTCTTTCGCCTCGAGAACTACGGCAGAGCTTCCGCGCTCGCACTGCTCGACCACGAGGAGGACGTTGAGGCTCTCCTTGCCTCAATGCCGTTTGTCGGTTCCACCATCGAGCGTTTCTCCGACGAGATACCAGACGGAGCTCTCCGATGGATAAAGGTCGAGAGTTACGTCGCCGTATACCGGTACAGCAAGCTACACTCACTCGTCACGCTCGAGGGCCTCTTCTATGGCTCATCCGATTGGCGCAGGGCATTGGTGCTCCCAACTAAAGACAGCCATCCCGAGCAAAGCCAACAGCTGGGCTGGGAACTTTCATTCCCAGCCCAGCTCCAGGGTTGCGCTTCGGTGTCAGGTTCGCTGTTCTAGAGCGAGACCCATGACGAGGTCTCGTTCCCGAGAAACCCCTTCTTGAGTGCTGCCTTGTGAGCGAGAAAGGCTGCGCCGTCGTAGGCGTCATGCGCGGCCTTGCTCTCCCAGATCTCGAGATTGGTAACACTGCCGTCGCACTGCTCTCCAGCACCCTCCAAGACCTGAGCGTCGAGGCAACCTGGCACGCTGCGCATGTCAGCCGCAAATGCCCTCGACTCCTCGACGTATCCGTCTCGGCATCCCGGCTCGACGTCGTTTCTCACCATCACAACATACATTCCTACTCCCCTCCCAGGTCAGCGCCGTTCGAGGCGATGACGCGTCTGTACCATTCGTAGCTGTCCTTCTTGTGACGAGGCAGCCCTTCCGAGCCGAAGTCCACGTAGACGAATCCATAGCGCTTGCTTGCGTCCCCGCTCGCGCTCAGGAGGTCGATGCAGCCCCACGGCAAGTAGCCGAGCACGTCGACTTTGTCCTCGAGCACGGCATCGCGCACCGCCGAGATGTGCTGGCGCAGGTACTCGATGCGGTAGGGGTCGTGGACGCAGCCGTCCTCTCCGAGGACGTCGTCGGTCACCCCCAGACCGTTCTCGACCACCATGAGCGGAAGGCGGTAGCGGCCGTAGAGATCTCCCAGGAGGATTCTCAAGCCTAGGGGGTCGATGGTCCAGCCGAAAGAGGACTTCTCCAACCTGGGGTTGTCATAGCTCGAGAACATCGTCTGAACGGTATGACCGGAGGGAGCATCCGCCCTCGAACCATCGGCCTGGCAGATCGAGAAGTAGTAGCTGAGCGAGATGAAGTCCATGCGGCACCCCGCGTCCGAGAGGAGCGTACCGTCGGGCAGCGTCGTCGAGGGCTCGAATCCTGCCCCTCGCATCTCGTCGAGCTGAGCGACCGGGTAGCCTCCGCTCGTGAGAAGGTCGAGGTAGTCGTACATGGTCGCGCGGTTGTGACGTTGCGCCGCAAGGACGTCCCTCGGGTCGGGAGTGAGGGGATATGCGAGCGAGCTGGCCAGCATGCATCCGATCCGGGCGTCAGGCACCAGTTCATGGCATAGGCGAACCGCCCCAAAATGGGCGAGGTTCGTGTTGTGATAGATGGCGAACTCCTCTGCCCGTGAGAGCCTCGGAGCATCGGGACCGAACGCCCGAGGTCCCGCCACCTGGAAGCCCGGCATCATGAGCGAGAGGTTGTCCTCGTTGAGCGTGAGCCAGTTCTTGACGAGGTCACCATAGAGACTGAAGCACGTCTCACAGTAGCGAAGAAACGCATCGACGGTCTGGCCATCGAGCCAGCCGCCACGCTTTGCAAGCGCGAGCGGGAGGTCCCAGTGGTAGAGCGTGACCACCGGCGCTATCCCGCGGGCAACCAGCCGCTCGAAGACGCGACGGTAGAAGGCCGCCCCCTCCTCGCTGACCTCTGGGTCATCCCCGTTCGAGAAGAGCCTCGTCCAGGCAATGGACATCCTGAAAGAGTTGAAGCCCATCCCCGCGAGCAGGTCGATGTCCTGCTCCCAGTTGTGGTAGAAGTCGGAGGCGATGGAGAAGTCCGCACCGCTCGGCAGGTCGACGTCGTAGACGCTCCTGCCCTTGCCACCCTCTCTGGCCCCGCCCTCGAACTGGAAGGCGGAGGTGGAACCGCCCCAGTAGAACCCCTCACCGAATGCCTTTTGCGTCTCGTTCATCTCTGCCTCTCTGAATCATGCTGCTATCGGGGTGCGGCCGAGCCCTTCCCAAGGCCCGGCCGAGTCGTTGCTTGCTACTCTTCGTCCTGCTTGGGGGCGTTGATCTTGGGTCCCTTGACGTTGGTCTTGCTCAGAATCCTCGTGGCGAGGAAAGACGAGGCGAAGGCGATGACCATGGTGAGCAGGCCGACGATGACGTTTGCGATGCCCTTGTCACCGAACATGGCGGGGATGCCGATCACGCTCGCCGAGGCGATCATGTACATGCGGAATCCGAACAGGCCAGCAAACAGACCGCCGATGCCAGAGCCAATCATCGAGCCGAGGAAGGCGCCCTTGCCGGGGATGTTGACGCCGTACATGGCGGGCTCCGAGATGCCGAGGATGGCTGTCAGACCAGCAGAGATGTCGGCGCCGCGCTTGTCCTTGTCCTTCGTCGCAAGAGCGACTGCCATGGCAGCGCCCGCCATTGCGAGGTTCTCGGCAAGCATGGAGGGCATGAGAATCTGGTCAAAGCCGAGTGTCGTGAGAGTGGCGACGATGACGGGGAAGGCGAACGAGTGCGTGCCTGTTGCGATCATGAGCGGCGTGAAGAAAGCGATGATGCCGACGGCGAGGAAGCCGAGGTTATCGCCAAGCCACGACACGGCCGCGCCGAGGCCAGTTCCCACGAAGTTACCGAGAGGCCCGATGACGATGAGCATGAGAGGAACGACGACCAGCATGGTGCAGGTGGGAGCCATGAACGAGCGGATGATGCTCGGGAAGATCTTGTTGAAGAAGCGGTCGACATAGGACAGCAGCCACACACCGAGGATGATCGGGAGGACCGTCTTGCTGTAGGACACCGTAGCGATGGGAATGCCGAGGAAGTCAAGCTGAGAGACACCGAGCGACGAGAAGTTCGAAAGGTTTGGGTGCAGCACGACCGCCGCGAGCAGTATCGCAAGGAACGGGTTGGCGCCAAGCTTCTTTGCCGCGGTATAGCCTACGTAGATGGGCAGGAAGTAGAAGCCCGCGTCATAGATCGTGTTGAGGACGTAGTAGGTCGAGCTCGTCTCGGAGATGAGTCCGCAGAGCTTGAGAATGGTGAGAAGAGCACCGATCATGCCCGATGCCATGAGGATGGGCACGATGGGCGTGAAGATACCCGAGACGACCTCGAAGAATCGGTCGCCGAAGCTCTTCTTGGTCGCGACGGCGCCGTCGTCGGCGACCTCGCCGCCCTCGCCCACTCCGAGCTTGGTGACCTCGTCGTAAGCCTTCGCAACGTCTGGACCGATGCACACCTGGTACTGGCCGTTCTGAACGATGACGTCAATGACCCCGGGGATTCCCTTTATCGCGTTGACGTCGACCTTCGTGTCATCCTTCACCTGGAAGCGCAGCCTCGTTGCGCAGTGCATGACGAAGCTCACGTTCACCAGCGAGTCTATCGCGGAATGAACGCGCGTCTCGCGCCCTACCATCTCTCTCAGCAGCAGGCAATCATCGTCTGCTTCCTCAAGGAGCACGAGCGCAAACCCGTCTACCAGAAGGACCTCGAGCACGAGATGGGGCTCACCAACCCCACCGTCACGGCCATGATCAAGTCGATGATGGCCAACGACGTCGTCTACAAGATCAAGGACAAGGCGGACGGCCGCTTCTACCAACTCAAGCTCACGCCGCATGGCATAGAGCTCTACGAGCCCGCCAAGGCAGCGCTGATGTCGACGAACGCGGCGTTTGAGGACAAACTCTCTCCCGCGGAGCTCGTTGAGCTCGAACGACTTCTTGGTAAGGTTCTAGAAGAGAACGAGTAGCCGCTGAGCATCAAGGGGCGTCACTCCGAAGAGCGCGGGCGCTCTAGCTGGTGCGACTGGTTAGGGAATCCATCCGGGGCAACTTCTCTTCTTGTGCGATGAGGGCATGCCGAGTAGCATGCCCTCATCCCGTTTTTCTCCCCTGCGAACCAGTACGCTCACGTTCAAAGCAGTCCAGCGTCTAGCCCTTCCTGCTCAT
>LAHS01003714.1_pt1 | contig 18826 bp, 18 predicted proteins | sample 329651 | NCBI WGS metagenome assembly LAHS01 (sample SAMN03275699, study PRJNA271635) | activated sludge metagenome | isolation source: sample C-1 Sludge from hydrolytic chamber (first chamber) of Anaerobic... | reverse complement strand
CAGAGTTGCGCTATTTGCGAACTCTCGACCTCCACAGGTAGCAAGATTTCGCACGAGACATGTTCCTGTTCTCACTTTATGCAAGAGGCATGAACTATGTGGATATAGCCTATTTGAAGAAATCTAACGTTAAAGATGGAATACTCACCTACATTTCCCATACATCAGACAACAATCCTGCTGTCACGATCAAATGGGACAAGGCAATGCAGCAAATAGCCGTAAACGTACTATTTTCCGCCTTGCTGCGAAGGCCTGAATCCATTAACTTTGTGGCATGAACTTTAAAAATCCAAAGTCATGTCAAAAGAAAAAGTAAATTACCAGGAGGTGTATGACCTCTACCAACTGTGCAGCGAGACCAAGGCCTTGCGCGAGTTCTGTACGGAGTACGGTGTGAGCTATGACAAGTTCATGAACTGGCAGCGCCATCAGCTGTGGGATGAGAAGTTGGGCAAGACCGTAACTCAGCAACAACCCTCTGCGGCACCGGTGAAGATAGTCGGTACTCCGACGAACCAATCCGAAGTAAAGATCGAACCGGTAAGGCCTCAGAAGCCTGAGCCCATCAAATGGGTAAAGATCCAGTTGACCGATGGTGCCAGCATTTTCTTGAGAAATACAAACGTGTTGGACCTGAGCCTGATGCTCAACAAACTAATCGGAACATGTTAGGACTGAGTGCCAACCTGAAATACTACCTGTTCAACGGCGACGTTGACATGCGCCGTGGCATCTTCCGCCTATGTGAGCAAATCCGCAGCGAACTGTCGATGGATCCGAGTGACACTACCTGTGTTTACATGTTCATGTCCAAGAGCCGGCGTATCATAAAACTGCTCCACTATGAGCGCGGCTTCTATGTTCTCTATGAGAAACGCCCGGTTCAAGGAAAGTTCAAAAAGCCCGTATTCGACGAAATGTCGCGTTCGTACCAAATCTGCTGGTCAGACATGGCTTACCTCACTGAGAGCCTTGTGGTGGAGCGTATGAGTATAAACAAAGTGGGTTTATAGGTGTTGTAACATTTTGAACATCAATAAATTATATGACAATAAACTTGCACAATCCAGATATTTTCCGTACCTTTGAAGTATGGAAGATGAACGTGCATACGAATTACTTATGTCCCAAATGGGAATCCTTCGGGAAGAGAAGGCCAAGCTCAGCAAGCAGGTCGAGAGCCTGCTCGCTGAGCTTGGACATATCCGGGAAGACCGTTCTGTGCACGAACAGCAAATGCAGACCAGCATCAATGAGCTTACGGAACAGCTGAAGAAGTACAACGACAATATGGAGGTCATGAGAAAGACCATATCGCACCTTCAGGACGCAATCCTCAACAAGGACGAGTATATCAAGGCTCTGCTTGAGAAACAGGAGAACCTGGAGAACATGCTGAAGGGCGGGCGCAGACACCGCTTCGGCCGCAGCTCTGAGCAGCGGGACCTGTTGAACAACCGTGAGCGTGATGAGCGTGCCGCGGAGAAAGACGACTTCGACGGCTCCGGCAACACTCCCGCAGCCCCGTCAGATACCCCTCGTCAGGCTCGGGATGCATCCGGTGCCAAATCTTCCAGACCGGGCCGCAAGCGCTCCCCCAAGCAGCCGCACCAGTGTGACAGGACCGTTTATCACAAGGTGGAAGATTATTACCGGCTTCCTGACGGCGCCAGGTTCATGATGCGTGACGGGGAGCGTGACATCAGCTATTATCGTGTGGTCAGGGTCAAAAAGGCCGAGTACATAGAAGAGATCTATGAGGTTGCCCGCGTGAGGCTTGCCGACGGCACGTTTGCCAACACGATGGACAAGCCATATAATGAGCTGATGGGCATCTTCTCCCCTGAGATGCTCGCCCAGGTGCTTTGTTGGAAGTACGTCTATCACCTGTCTGCCAACCGCATCCGCAAGATGCTTGGCAACGAGGGCCTGCGAATGAGTACCTCCTCACTGAACAGCTACATGCAGAATGGGATGTCTCTGCTGAAGGAGAAGCTCGAGGAGCCCATGCGCCGGGAGATGCTCTCGACCGTCTATCTGATGGTGGATGAGACTGCCGGGGTCGTCGGTGTGGAAGGGGAGGATGGTTCGAAGAGCTTCAAGAAAAGATACATGTGGGCCTTCTTCGCCAAGTTGAAAAATATGGTCTACTACCTCTACGAGAAGGGCAGTAGAGCCAGAAGGGTTGTCGTTGAGTTCCTCAAGGGGTTTAGCGGCTTTATCTCCACCGACGGTTATGTGGCCTACAGTATCTTCGACGACGCGGAAAAACATCCCGGCATCGTCCACATCGGCTGTTGGACACACGCTCGAAGAAAACTGGTTGACAGTTTGCCGAGCGAGCCAAGAGCAATGGAACTCATCAATGAGATAGCGGAGCTCTTTAAATTGGAGACCACCTTCAAACTGCTCAATCTCTCCCATTCCGAAATAAAGAAGCGACGGCAGAAACGGTCTGCGGCCATTCTCCGGAGGATACACGACAAGGCGGTGTTGATGTCGATTGATGTAAAGCTGATGGCCAACGACCTAATGAAGACGGCAATCAACTATCTGCTCAACCAATGGAAGTCACTTGAGAACTTCATCAAGGACGGACGGGTACAGATCTCGAACAACCTCTGTGAACAACGGATGAAGCCCGTGAAGTTAAACTTGAAGAATTGCCAGAACATCGGCAGTGAGCGGGCGGCAGGAAACACGGCCTTCATTTTCTCCCTCACCGAGAGTTGTGCCTTGCTGGACATCAACCCGGAGGAGTACCTGACCAAGGTCTTCACCCGCCTGACCAGCAAGGAAGAATGTGACAGGAGGCAACTTTTGCCCTGTTACATCAAAATATAAGTTAAATTTGGAAAATCAGGAAACTTCCGTATGAACATTTACCGGCTGTAAATCAGCCGGAAATGTGTCATGTGGCGGGAAATAGTATGTTTACATAAGGAATACTCTCATAACCCTTTTGTCATCATACTCTTTCTCTTCTTTTGATGTAGTACTTGAAGTACTGCGTCAGTCGGAAGACATAATCAGATTCAACCTTCCTGACTATAATGGCTTTACGTACATATTGCCGATATTGTCGATAGTTTTTGAATATGAACCAAAACAGCTTGAGCAATTCTTATTGGAAGAAGGTTTAACTGACTATTCAAAACGAATTGTAGCCGATCTATTGGCAAGGATGGGTTGTGATACAGAGACCAAGACTGAAGCCTATAACAAGAAAGTACATGACGAGTTGTCTGGCATCTTCAGCAGAGTTCTTGATGCCTGTATCTCTGATTACCCTACAGGAAATATCTGCGATAAATACGTTGTCAGCCATGTCGTTAAGGCTATTGTCAATTCAGGCCTCGAGGAGTTGTCAGACCAACTGAAGACTGTGTATTCCAAGGACATGGTCGATAAGAAGATATGTGGTGAGTTGGACACAAATCTCTCTGTGATGAAAGATTTAGGATGTGCAGACCTAAATTATATCGAAACAGGCATTTACCCATTAATGTTTTTACCCACTTACCTCATATGGGATAATGCCGATAACCCCGATTTTGGCGAGCAGTAAATATGGGCTGCGAAAAAAGTTGGAATATATATAGGAGAGGACTATCCGAACGAGATAACACTCAACTACCCAGAGTCGAGAACTATTCTCAGCAAGCCGAATAAAGTTCACACAAATTTCACAGATCTCCACAGATGAATCATAACAGGGAAAAATCTATGTAATCCGTGAAATCTGCGAGAAAAAGAATAGCCTCTGTGTGAGCTAAAGAGTAGCCAATGAGCAACAAGACATTATCCTACGAGCAGTCGCTTCTCCGTGAGAGGTCACGGCACTACTTACTATGCTACAACGCTACCTGCCCCCGCAAGAACCACTGCCTCCACTGGCTTGTTGGTCAGTGGGCTTCCGATGACACACTCTATGCCACCATCGTCAATCCCTACCGCAAGGATGTCGTCGCTGGTATCTGCACCGACTTCTGCTCCAATGCAAAGGTCAAGATGGCACGCGGAATGCTCAACTTCTACGAGAACATCCCAGAGGGCAAGGCCAAGGCTATCCGCAAGGCACTGATACAGCACTTCACAAAGACCAAGTACTTCAAGTTCCGCAACGGCACCACCCCTATCACCCCTCAGGACCGCAATGAGATAGCCACCATCTGCCGCACTTATGGCTGGAACGAGCCTCCCGTCTTTGATAACTATTACGAAGAATACGACTTTTAATTGGCAAACCAACAGTTTTCCATTGCGAAACCATTAGTTCCAAACCGAGAAACCAACAGTTTCTCATTGAGAAACTAAGAGTTTTCCATTGAGAAAGAAATAGTTTTCAGCAGATACTAATAGTTCTAAGAAGTTAATTCATTCTTATCTAATGCAGGCATAGTCAAAAAAAAAGATATTTTTATCAATCATTCTTTTAATATAAAGTACAATAAAAATCAATATGGAAGAAAAGATAATAGAGATAATTGCAAAGGTACTTCATGTACCAACATGTGAGATAACGGCAGATACGGAAATAGGAGAACCAGACGAATGGGACTCCCTTCATAATCTCACCATCTTCAGCGAATTAGAGAAGACATTCAATGTAAAGATAACGCAAGATATGGTTATGGATTTAGAGGATGTATCTGATATTGTTAACCTACTTGAGGAATTGACGAAGTAATGACGATCGAAGAGTGCATTTGGAAAAATGCTTCCTTATATCCTGACAAGGTATCAATAATAAGTGGTAAGAAATCTGCTACTTATAAGGAACTTTGTGAGAGGATTCTTGCTGCTAAAAGTAAGTTAGAAAAGTATGGCCTGAAAAAGGATAATCGTATCATTCTTGCTGCAGGTAAGCAAATAGAATTTGCATATATATATTTCGGCGCTCACCTTGCAGGATATGAGGTTATCCCAATTGATGCAGCAACAGAGCCTACAAGATTAAAATATATTGTTGAGGCTACAAATACTAAACTTCTTATTGGGTTTAGTGAAACAGGGTATCAGAACGAACTTTCCATCAAAGATTTTGCTGATTTGGAAGTAAATCAAGCGGAAAGCCCTTCATTTAGAAATGAAGATGATGTAGCTGACATCTTATTTACTACGGGAACCACGGGAGCACCGAAGGGTGTGCCATTAACATATAAGAATGAAATGGCAGCTGCTAACAACATCAATACATTTATTAAGAACAAAAGCGATGATATTGAATTGTTAGCCTTACCTATTAGTCATAGTTTTGGACTTGGCAGACTTCGTTGCTGTCTCGTTAATGGACAGACCATTATACTTTTGGGGAGTTTTGCCAATGTCAAGAAGATCTTCCGGACTATAGAAGAAGATCATGTTACTGGTTTCACAATGGTTCCAGCCAGTTGGCGCTATTTGCAGAAATTTACAGGAAACAAACTTGGAGATTACGCATCGCAACTTCACTACATTGAGATGGGAAGTGCATATTTCTCAGCCGATGAAAAGAAGTCATTAGCGGACCTTCTGCCGAATACTCGCGTTTGCATGCATTATGGACTAACAGAGGCTTCACGTTCAGCTTTTATGGAGTTTCATGATGATGCCAAGTATCTTTCTTCAGTAGGTAAAGCTTCCCCCAATACTTCTATAAAGATCTACGATGAGACCGGTAAAGAAATGCCGGTTGGACAAGAAGGAGAAATTTGTGTAAGGGGTAATCATGTTACAGAAGGATATCTTAATCGTCCAATAGAAGATTCTTTCTTTGGTGAATATTTCCGTACTGGTGATTGGGGATTCATGAACACTGAAGGATATGTCTATCTTAAGAGCCGCAAGAAGGATTTAATCAATGTAGGAGGTAAGAAACTCAGTCCAGTTGAAACCGAAACAGAAATTTTAAAAATCCCAGGAGTTGCGGATTGTGCATGTATAGGTGTAGCCGATGATGATGGAATTCTTGGAGAAGTTGTAAAAGCTTTTATCGTAAAAGATAAAGACAGCAATATATCCGAGGAAGATATTAAAACAGCATTAGTAGGGAAACTTGAAGGATATAAGATTCCTGTGAAGTATGAGTGGATAGATAAAATTCCTCGTACTCATAATGGTAAAATACAAAGAGCACTATTAAGATAATGATTGAGATAAAGCGTAAAGAATACTGCAATGGATGTAACGGCTGTGGGGATATTTGTCCTACACAAGCTATTACTTTCCCAAGAGACAGCGAAGGCTTCTGGTATCCCAAGGTGGATTTAGATAAATGTATAAATTGCCACCTTTGCGAGAAGGTCTGCCCTATGCTTCACCTTGACACTTTAAAGCATAACGACTTTGAAAAGCCTAAGGTTTACGGTGGCTTTACCAATGATATTGTTATTCGGTTTGACAGCACCTCTGGCGGAGTTTTCTCCATGTTAGCCAACGCAATGTTCAAAGAGAAAGGTTATGTCAGTGGTGCCGTTTATACTGAAACTTTTGATGTTAAGAATATTGTCACTAACAAGAAGACTGATTTACATAGACTTCGTAGCAGTAAGTATCTCGAAAGTAATGCAGAGGGCTTATTCAAGCAGATTGCTGACTTGCTGAAAAAGGGAGAAAAGGTTTTAGCGTGTGGTTCACCATGCCAGATGGCTGGACTAAGACAGTATTTGAGAAAGGACTACGACAATCTCATCATAGTAGATTTTCTCTGCAGGGCAACTAATTCTCCAAAGGTGTTCCATAAGTACTTGGACTCTCTTGAAAAAAAGTATGGCGCAAAGATTGTTGCTATAAAGGACAAAAATAAAGATCATGGATGGCATAGTCTTGCTCGGAAGATAACATTTGATGACGGTCAGGTCTATTATGGGGAGGGCGAGATTGATGATTATCGTCGGGGCTATCATCTTAATGTATTCGAACGTCCTTGTTGCTATGAATGTAAGTTTAAGGGATTCCCACGAATGAGTGATATCACCCTCGCCGATTTCTGGGGACTGAATCAGATTGATCCGGACATGGACAAGAATCTTGGAACATCCTTGGTAATGATAAATTCCAAGAAAGGTGAGGAATTCTTTGAGAAGGTAAAAGGTAAGATGACTCTTAAGACCTATACATTGGATAATGCTCTATCAGGTAACCGTCCTGCTATTCTTGGAAGTCATCTAGATTATCCTGCTAATATTGATCGTAGCGCATTCTTTAAAGCAATAGACGAAAAACCTTTTGAAGAGGTCGCTACTGAGATGTTCCCAGTTTCTAATGACAACATTCTCAGTACCAAGCGGAAAATCAAGAATATACTTCGCCCTGTATATCATTATAAGACTAATCCTGCACAATTATGGAGGTTGTTTTATTGGAATTTCCTAAAAAAACAGGTTAAGAGTAGTATTGTACGTAATCATGTCTTGACGGTCCTCTCCCATTGCGCTATAGATCTTGCAAAGACAGCTAACATAGTCGTCAATGGCAATGTAACTCTTTGTGCAAAGCGAACCCGTGGCAGTAAAGCCGAACTAAGATTGCTTGTCGAGGAAGGAGCTACCTTACAGTTTGGAGAAGGAAACAGCACCTTCAAGTACGAAAGTGACATACAAGTCTTTAAAGGTGCAAAATTAATTATCGGCAGTGTTGCAGCCAATATAGGTTTAAACATAGTCTGTTCAGAGCTTATCCAATTGGGAGATGATGTTCATATCGGTCGTGATGTATGGATTCGCGATAATAATGGCGGCCATACCGTAATCATGAAAGGTTATAAGGACAAGGCTCCAGTCATTATCGGAGACCATGCATGGATTTGCTCCAATGTGAGCATTACAAAAGGCGTTACTATTGGTGAAGGGGCTATTATTTCCGCAAACAGTGTCGTGTCATCAAATATACCTGCTCATTGCATAGCAAGTGGCAATCCTGCAAAAGTAGTGGCAGAAAACGTTTATTGGAGACCATAACATGCCAGAATCTGACAACAAGCGAATAGCGAAGAATACTATATACCTGTATTTTAGATCATTCTTGATGATGGTGATTTCCATCTTTTCATCAAGAGTGATACTACAGGCATTAGGTGTATCAGACTATGGTCTATACAATGCCATAGGAAGTATTGTAGCTATGTTTGCCATACTCAATGGTGTCTTAGCTACTGGAACAAGCCGCTTCCTGACTTTCGAACTTGGAAAGAATGATTTCTCAAGTCTTAAAAAGACTTTCGGTGCAGCTTTTGCAATGCATGTTGGAATGGCTGCCGTCCTGTTTATAATTCTTGAAACAGTAGGTTTATGGTTTGTCAATTATAAAATGAACATTCCGGCAGGAAGAGAGTTTGCTGCCAATGTTGTATATCAATTATCCATCCTGTCTTCTATGCTAAGCCTTACACAGGTTCCATACAGTGCTACTATCATAGCTCATGAGAAGATGGGGGTTTATGCATACGTTGGAATAGCAGAGGCAACTTTTAAGCTGGCATTGATTTTTGTCTTGCTGTATGTTCCGTTCAAAGATAACCTCATAGCATACGCCATCATAATGGCGGCATGGAGCATTGGACTTCAGATATTCTATCGCTTCTATTGTTACAACCGTTTCCCGGAGAGTCATCTGACACTTGTCAAAGACAAGAAAGTCTACAAGAGTATGTTGGGTTACTCTTTATGGGACTTTATCGGTCAGTTCTGTGCTACAGGAAATAATGAAGGTCTAAACCTGCTAATAAATATGTTCTTTGGCGTTACAGTGAATGCTGGGCGTGCAGTTGCATTTCAAGTGGAAAATGCTGTTACACAGTTCTCCAATAATTTCATGACTTCCATGCAACCGCAAATAGTGAAGTCGTATGCGAGAAAGGATTTTAAACGATTTTTTGAATTAATTGTACAAGGAGGAAGGTTTTCATTTTTCTTGTTATTTCTTATTTCTCTTCCCGTATTTCTAGAGGCTGATTACATATTGTCGATATGGCTTTTAAAAGTACCAGATACAGCCTCCACTTTTCTTCGGTTCGTGATGTATTACACTCTTTTTAGAATTCCGAATAGAACTGTCGTACAAGGAGTACATGCTACTGGAAATATAAAGTACCTAAATTTGACAAGTGGTCTATATTCTGCTGGAACTTATCTTTTGGCTATATACATCGCTTACAAACTTGGCGCACCATATTGGGCATGTTTTGTAGTGCAAGCTTTTAATGGTATTTTGATAACTTATTTTGAGGCAACTGCTCTTAAAAGAAATGTGCCGTTTAGTTTGAGGAAGTTTATTAAAGAAGTATATATAAATGTAACCTTAGTAGCTCTTATCTCTGCCGTACCGGCTTTAATTTGCCGTATATTGATGGAAGAGGGATTACTTCGCTTCGTATTGACTACTTTGCTCTCAATATTCTTCTCTACATTATGCATATATAGATTAGGACTAACAGTAGAGATGAGAGAAAAAGTGAGGAATATTATTAATGCTAAATTTTCAAAGAAGCATGATTAAAATAGGATTTGTAGGTGATATTTTTCCTGGAGGTTGTTGGGCTCTGAAAGATGGGTTGACAAATGAAGTTATTTCTCTCTTTAAACCTTTGGATTTAAGGGTCGCAAACCTTGAGACTGCATTTGGTGATGGTTCTATTCAGTGCCATATCAAAATGTCTGATCCAAAACTTGGGAATACTTTGTTTTGCCCGGATCATTGCATAGAGGTACTTAAGAAACTTAATATTAATGTTGTTTCACTCGCTAACAATCATGCTTGTGATTGCGATTTGCAAGGATTGGCTCATACAATTGAGTTACTGGATAAAAATGGCATAAAGCATTTTGGTGCAGGTCGAAATAAAGAAGAAGTAGAAAAACCTGCAATAGTGGAGATTAAAGAAAAGAAAATCGGTTTCCTTGGTTATTTTCCTCCAGAATGGGAAGCTCCATATCCACCTACAGAAACAAAAGGCGGTTTAAACCAATTTTATATAGATAAGGTTTTGGATGATGTACGTAGTCTCAAAAGCCAGTGCGATTATGTTTTCGTGATGCCACATTGGGGATGGGAATATACAATATGCCCAAGAGCCATAGATGTTATTAATGCAAAGAAAATAATAGAAGCTGGAGCTACTGGTGTCTTGGGTGCTCACACTCATACAGTACAACCTATAATTAAATATAAAGGTAGTGTAATGGCAATTGGCCTTGGTAACTTTATCTTCCCTGACAGGTATATAAAACCTCCACGACAGACATGTTATCCTTCAAAAATTGACATTGATAGTAAAAAAATACCATTCACTACAAAGTTTAATATAGTTGACAAATTAACCGTAACAGGCATGCCGCCGAAATGTAGAATTGGTATTTTATGCGAGGTGTTTTTGGAGGAAGACCATTTAGGTATACATAAAGTGTATACAAGAATGTCTTCTGCAAACGTATTACAGAAGAAAGGCGCAGGCATAATTACGAAGATCAAACTATGGCTTGTTGGCTTGTTACTGACTGACAGCCACTCTGTTTTATATAGAATTTTTTATAATAGAATTCGAAATTATTATCACAGAGTTCTCGATAAAATGCATATCCATCATCCAATGTAAATGAAATTAAGTTTGATTTAATGAAGTAATTCTAATAAGATCACGACAAATGGGGTTTGGCATAAAAACATATTTCAAAAATCGAATCGTTAAGGGTATTCGTGAAAGTCAAATTGAAGCAGAACAGGCAAGGGAAGAATTCCTGGTAATGCAGTATTACGACAAATCTAGATTAAAGGAACTTACAAAAGAAGAAAGAGCTTTAATTCTAAGCACTTGGGGGGGGCATATAGACAATCTCGAAGAATACCGATTGTTCAAGACCTATTGCGGTTTTGATCCAAGATATTTATCTCATTTCTTGTATCTTCCTTTAATTGCTCGAAAACTCAACGATTATAGGATAACAAAACTGTTTGAAGATAAAGGATTGCAAGGCTTTTTGGTAAACTCCAACATACAATCACCGACAGTCTACACAAGACGGATTAACGGCGAATACTATAATGGCAATATGAACCAAATTTCAGAGCATGAGGCGTTAGAAGAATGTATAGGTCATATTGTTATTGTAAAGGATTCGAAAGACAGTTCTGGCGGAAAAGGCGTAATGAAGATGTCTATTAATAAAGATAATATAAAAGGACTTGAGACAGAATTTCATAATAGGACACAAGATTTCGTAGTCCAAGAATGCTTAGAGCAGGCTGAGGAAATGGCTAAATTCAATCCAAGTTCAATTAATACTTTCCGCATAACAACATTGTATCTTAACGGCAAATACTCTTTACTTAATATCAACCTTCGTATTGGCAAGCAGAACTCCACAGTAGACAATTGGGGTGCAGGAGGAATAATGGTTGGAGTGAATCCCGATGGATTGCTGAAACCTTTTGGCTACGACATACAGTTGAACAAGTACTATTCTTCTAATGGTATAAAATTTGAAGGTACAATCATCAAGGAAATGCCTTATATATTAAAAGAGGTGGAAAAGGCTCATAAGAACTACTTCTCTCTTTGCAAATTGATTGGATGGGATATATGCATTGACAAAAATGATAATCCTATCCTAATAGAGGTGAATAGCTCTCAACCTGGTATCATTGGAGAACAAATTCTTAATGGCCCTATTTTCGGTGAAAGAACACAAGAAGTCGTAGATTATTGTAATTCTAAGGAATTTACCTATAACCGTTCATTGATTAAATATTAATATGTCAGACTATCAAGATATTGTGTTATCAAATGGAGTTAAAATGCCTCCCATTGTCGAAACGACAAATTGGATGGATTACCCATTGATGAAGCAACAAGTGACAGCAGGACTGAAGATTGGTTTCCGTGCTTTTGATACTGCTCGTGACTACGGCAATGAGCCAATTGTCGGTCAGGTTATGAAAGAGTGTCTTGCTGAGCAAGGACTTAAACGCGAAGATGTGTTTATTACAACCAAGATAGGTAATGGTCAGCAGAAGCTTGGCAATATCGAAGAGCAAATCGATATATCTCTTAAGAATCTGCAAACAGACTATGTTGATTTGTGGATGATGCATTGGCCGTATCCTGATTATTATGTTGATACATGGCATAAAATGGAAAAGGTCTATAAAAGTGGAAAGGTACGTGCAATTGGAATGGCAAACTACAGAATTCGGCACTTTGAGCATCTCTTCAATAAAGGTGTTGAGATCATGCCGCACTGCATACAAATGGAATTGCACCCCATGCGGACGGTTGAAGATATTGTTGCTTACCTTCGTGATAAAAATATTGCCATACAGGCTTATTCTCCTTTGTGCCGTATGATACCTGAGATAAGGGAGAATAAGATGCTGAAAGATATTGCAGTAGAGACAGGGAAAACTGTTGGCCAGGTTATCTTGCGTTGGCATATTCAAAATAAGACGGTGCCGGTGTTCAAGTCTTTAAAACCGAAGCGACTCGCTGAGAATTTTGACATTTTCAATTTTTCTCTGTCAGAGGATCAAATGAAAGCTATTTCGTCTCTTGATCAAGACTATAAATATCATTTGGAGTCAGCAAGTTGTCCTGGATATTAATGAGTAAGAGTATGGGATTAAAAAGTAGAATAAAAGGTAAGCTCAAAAGGATATTTAAAATATGTACGGGGTGTACGATCTTGTATAAAACGAATTGGTATAAAAACTTTTTCGTAGATACTGAACATGAAAATTATCCCGACAACTATTGGTATCGTAAGCACGACGAGCGTAACTTTGATGTCGTCAACCTTGGCAGTAGTGGAGGCAAATGGGCTTTCGATTATTATGAAACGGGCTTGAAAGGCATGAACTGGGCATATCAGCCTCAGACTCTATATGAGGATTACCAGCTTTTGCGTCATTACCATTCCATTCTCAAGAAAAAAGGTGTCGTCATAATTACAATTATGCCGTTTACGGGCCTTAACAAAAAGACAGGTCTTTTTGATGCGTTGAAGTATATGAAGCTCGAAACCCAAGGTGAGCCTATACAACCCTATATGGCTAAAGAGGCATTGCGCTTCGCAGAATACCCGATACTCTTTAAGAAACCTGCCGTCAAAGCTCTTATCAAATACTTCATAGGCAAAGACAAGCCACGTGATTATTCCACTCAGAATGCAGATTATAATAAAATGACAAATGACCAGTTAGTGACAGATGCAGCTATGTGGATAAACGGATGGAAGCACCAATTTAATATCATAGATTTCGATGCCCCACTAACAGAAGAGAATCAAAAAGGAAGGGACTATCGTATCAAGTTGATGCGAGAGCTGATAGATTTCTGCTCTGAGCGTGATTATAAACCAGTATATGTTATCCCTCCTGTAACAAAATATTTGGATCGTTACTTCACCCCGAAATTCAAGCAGACATATTATTACGACTTCCTAAAGCAGGTTGACCGTGAGATACTTCTCCTTGATTACTCGGCTGATAAGTCACTAATGGATTCCGATCTCTACTTCAATTCTTTCTTCTTCAACAAACGTGGCAGGAAAATCTTCACTCAACGAGTGCTTCGGGATATTGGTTTAGTATAATAACTTTATAATTATCACGTCAAAATGCAGACTCAAGTTGCAGAAATATTAAATTTTGAAGGTAACGGAACTTTTCAGATTGTATCCAAATCGATAAAGTGTCCGCATTGTCAAAGTTATATAATACCAAGATATATTGGATTTGTGTTTGCTTTCGATCAAACAACATGGAATGTGTGGATGAAATGTACTAATCCTAATTGTGAGAGAATATTTACGGCTCATTATAACCCAGGTTTAGAAGAATATGACACTTATCAGGAGTTAGCTGTCGCAGAAAAGAAGTTTGATGACTGTATCAACACAATCAGTCCTTCTTTCGTCAATATCTACAATCAGGCATATAAAGCAGAACAAGTTGGGCTTGGTGAGATCTGCGGTATGGGATATAGGAAGGCATTGGAATTCCTAATTAAAGACTAACTGACATCTTTGCATCCTGACAAGGAAGAAGAATTTAGAAAAGCAGCTTTAGGCAACTGCATCAACAAAATAGTCAACTCCAGCATCAAGGAACTCGCCCGCCGCGCTACGTGGTTAGGTAACGACGAGACGCACTACATAAGAAAGTGGGAAGACAGAGACATCCACGACCTCAAGAATCTCATCGACCTCACATGCCAATACATCACGATGGAGTCCAAGTCAAAGGCGTATCTTGAAGAGATGCCAGAGAAGATTTAACTAGAGAAACTACATCGTTGGAAGTGTAAATACGAAAATTGCAATATTATGGCAGAGTATCTAACCATCAACAAAGATGAATTTAAGAAAATGCTGGGAAAATGCATTTTTGAGGGTAAAGAGCTATACAATAAACCTATTAGAGAAGATTCTACTCCTAATTTCAGACGGAAGAATATAAATGGGCGGATATATGAAGAATGTATCCCTTCACCCCAAATAGAAGACTTTATCTCACAAGAACGCAAATGGGTTTCATATACAATTGAGTTGTTGAAACGTTCGTTTAATATTGAGGAAAGTGAATACAAAAAAGTGTTTGAGGGAGAAGGAGTAAATTTATTTCCTAGTGGAAGTTATCATTTTGTAGAGGAATTGAAGAAAGAAATTAAATCCAAATATGAATATTTGGAGAGTGTATTAGAAAGACTACCATTAATTCCTTGCAAGATAAGCAATTGTGCAAGTGTAGATTTACATAATAACTCTAAACGTATATTCATTGTGCATGGTCATGATGAAAAATTAAGACTGGAGGTAGAAAATTTCCTGCTGAGATTAGGGTTGGAGCCTGTTGTACTGTTTAGGGAACCAAGCGAAGGTAAGACAATCATTGAGAAGATTGAGAAAGAATCTAATGATATCTGTTTCGCTATAGTTATCTATTCTGCGTGTGATTTAGGTATTGACAGACAGTTAGTCAAAACAACTGCAGATCTCCATAAGAGGGCTCGACAGAATGTCGTGTTTGAGCATGGCTATCTCTTATGCAAATTAGGTAGGAACCGTGTTTGTGCTCTTGTTGAAAAAGACGTTGAAACTCCTGGTGACATGGATGGCGTTGTCTATATTCCTACATCTAACAATTGGAGATCTGAGGTCTGCCAGGAACTAAAGGCCGCAGGAATACCTGCCGATGCCAACAAAATAAAGTAGAGCAGTTATAGTATATTATCGAATCATGCCAGACAATGTGCTCTATATAATCGGTAATGGCTTTGACATGCACCATGGAATACATTCCAGCTATAAGTATTTCTGTGTGTGGTTGCAAAGACATAACCATAGACTATATCGGAAACTATTGAATGTATGTAAATCTAATGATTTATGGTGGAATTTCGAGGAAGCTTTGGCATTTGTTGATAGAGACTATATGTTGAATGCTGCCGAAATTTGGCTTCCAAGCGCTTGGGACGAAGATAAGGATAGCGTAGCTGATTTATACTATGCAGAGGATATGGCAAGAAACCTTGGAACAGATTTGTGGGAAGATATAGTTAAGGCTTTCCGTAATTGGGTAACGACAATAAGATGGGATAAGGACAGCAATAAACGTAAACTTAGAATTGACAGTGAAGCCCGATTCATAAACTTCAACTATACAACATTTCTCGAGTCACAATATGGCATCCAAAGTTCACAAATTCTGTATATCCATGGCAGACAATCAAGTAAGAGGAATCCACCAATAATTGGTCATGGAGATATAGATACATTTAAAGGCTGGTACAAACACACATCTCGCCATAATAAACAATATTATCGTAGCAGTAAGAAGTTTCTGCCGGAAGTAGAAATGATGACATCAAGTTTTGAAGAGTATTTTGAATTGTCAGAGAAGCCTGTTGTTCAAATAATCAGTAAGAATAAAGACTTCATTGACGATCTTTATGATATAGATCATATCTATGTTCTCGGACACTCTCTGAATGCTGTCGACCTACCTTACTTTCAGGTAATAAAGGCGGCAAATGACTTTCCGTCTGCTATCAATTGGCATATCAGTTACTATTCAGAACTAGAAAAAGCAAGACTTTTTAATACGTATCGTGCTCACTTGTCTTCCGATGATACAAAAGTAGATATGTTTAAGTTGGAAGATATGATGATGTGCTAAAAAAGAAAATTATGCGAATCGGAATACTCACATTGCCACTACACACTAATTATGGAGGCATCCTCCAAGCTTATGCCCTCCAGACTGTCTTGGAGCGGATGGGACATGAAGTAAAGGTTCTCTACAAACCATTTATTCCTCAAATGCTCCCGTGGTGGAAGCGACCTTACTCTTATACTAAACGGGCTATTAAAAAATATGTACTGGGAGAAAGAAATGGCATATTTCAAGAGCGAGATGCCTACCAGCACCAAGTTATAGAGCGCAAGTTTACTCAGCCATTTATCGAAAGTCATATTCATCGTTTTGTAATTTCTCATCTTACAGATATAAATCCAACTGATTTTGATGCCATTGTAGTAGGTAGTGACCAAATTTGGAGAATGATGTATTTTAATGGATTTTGGTCAACGCCTTTAGCTTCTGATGCGTTCCTTGGTTTCACTGAAGGATGGAATATCAAGCGCGTTTCTTATGCTGCGTCTTTTGGAGTAGATATTCCGGATATACCTAAAAAACAATTAGAGGATTGCAAAAAAGCTATTGCACGGTTTGATGGCATCTCCGTCCGTGAGAAAAGTGGCGTAGATGCCTGTAAAAAGTATTTAGATGTTGATGCAAAGTGGGTCTTGGACCCAACGATGCTGTTGGAAAGGTCTGATTATCAAAAGTTAATTAGTAAATCTACATCCCAAAAGCCTATCTTGATGTCTTATGTGTTGGATGAATCTCCGGAAATCGCAGCACTTAGATCGAAGATTGCACTGGAGAAAGGCCTGGAGATAAAGATAACCAATCTGCCTGATACGGGAACCGGAGAAAGAGGCACTCGTCCTCAACCACCATTGGAAGATTGGTTGCAAGCTTTTGATGAAGCAAAATATGTCATTAATGACTCTTTCCATGCCTGCGTATTCTCAATCCTTTTCCATAAACAGTTTACAGTTATAGGTAACAAGAAAAGAGGATTGGCTCGTTTCCAGTCCCTACTGAAACTATTTGGCTTAGAAGATCGGTTGATTACTAAACCAAATGAATATCGGGATCTACATGATATTGATTATGACCGTGTAGATAGAATCCTTAATAATAAACGCGAGGAGGCATATAAATTCCTTACAGAATCTTTGAGTTAATTAAAATGGATACAGATAATTTTCGACAACCTCTCTTTTCCATTATAATCCCAGTTTATAACACTGAGAAATATCTGCGGCATTGTCTTGACAGTGTCCTGGCACAGACATTCAAGGACTTTGAAGTTATCCTTGTTGATGACGGAAGCACAGATGGCACGGGACAGATTTGTGATGAGTATGCAGAGAAGAACTTAAGAATACGTGTTCTACATAAGTCCAATAGTGGCGTTTCTGACTCAAGAAACAAAGGTTTGAATATTGCTAAGGGGAAATGGATTTTCTTCCTCGATTCTGATGATGAAATACACCCTTATTGTCTAAGTATGATGAAGTTCTGGAGCAAAGATTGTGATATGGTTGTTGGGAAATTTGAGGTTTTTGACTATAGAACCGGCTATGAAAGCATTCCTGAACCCGAAAAACTTTGCATCAGAGATGAAACATTTAAGAAATTTACAAATAAATGCAATTTTGTAAGATGTTTACTTGACAATAGAAAGGGTATCCCCCGTATGGTTTTTCCAAAACTATTTAAAAGTGAAGTTATTAATAAATTTCATCTGCGTTTCAATAAAAATATTTATTATGCTGAGGACCAACTATTTTTGGCTCAATACTTATGTTGTCCAAAGGTAAGAGTCATACATCTAAATGATAAAATCCCAGTTTATAAATATAATATATGGAATGGAAACGCTACAAGTAAAATGAATTTAGCTTTTAATAATAAATTGTTTACTGACTTCTTGGCTTTTAATCAAATATACAATATTTACAATATTGTATTTCATGACAGAGTTATTGATGAGTATTCTATGCAAGATGCCTACAATTCTGGTCGCCATTTGTTAGAGTTAATTACAAAGACAGGTAACGCTTTTATAACTCAAAAAACGTACATTGAGAAGATGTTAGCGAAATTGTCAAGTGTTGGGAGAAAGTATCATCTACAAAAAAAATACGAAGGGAAGCATAACTTTTTGATAATGAAACAAAAAGCAATTCAAATGTCTACAGAACAACGAATTGATTTCATTCAAGGGTGGCTTCATAGTTCAAATTGCTACTATACAGAACTAAATGTGCGTTGGAAGATATTATATTTACTATCATACTTATTTGGTAAGAATGGTGTAAGATTAGTTATTAATAAGATTAATTTCAATGCTTAGTAAGTTCAGAATTTTGAATCTAAAAGTAGAATATTATCAGTTATGACTATTTACTATATTATCTTTGGTTTAACTATCATTCTTGCATTGGTCGATATGTATAAACCAATAGCAGGAAAGCAAGGCGAAAAGGTCTTTTGGTTTACCATAATTCTCATTGCACTCTTTAAGGGCTTACGTTGGGATACGGGAACAGATTTTCCACAATACTATGCATGCTTTGAAAACGTTGCATGGAGTAATTTCTACCATTTTGAAAGATATGGTTTTGGTAGTGATCTCATGGAGCCAGGGTATACCTTCCTAAATGTTCTCTCTAAAACAATAATAGATGATTATACCATATTTCTGTTATGGACGAAC
>LAHS01000708.1_pt1 | contig 18833 bp, 17 predicted proteins | sample 329651 | NCBI WGS metagenome assembly LAHS01 (sample SAMN03275699, study PRJNA271635) | activated sludge metagenome | isolation source: sample C-1 Sludge from hydrolytic chamber (first chamber) of Anaerobic... | reverse complement strand
TCACTTCACTCCGCGGTTATTCCTCTCTCTTTCGCGGGTAAATCACTTCGCTCCGAGAGAAATCAAATAAAAGGAGGTATAAGTGTTATACCTCCTTTTAAGTAATCTTATTCTTCTAAACCTTTATTATTAAAATACTTTTTATATTTTCGATAATAGTTTAGATTATTTAGCGTAAGCTTTACCCATCGCTTTGGATTCATATCTTTATCGAAGTAAAGTGAATTGGTGTACTTCCCTTCACGAATTAATTTTTGCGCTTCTAGTTTAAGCTTTTCGTTTGATGCGTATTTAAATAGCACACCCTTCGGAATAATCATCCATAAATGTTTATCCTCAACATATGTTAACTGTTGCTCAATATTTAACATATGGTCATCCGCTACATATTTCATTAAATTATGACCACTTGCGGTTACATAATAGCTTGAGCGACCGTTACGTAAATTAATTTCAAATAACTTATACTGTTTATCGCGAATATCATACTTCATATCGAAGTTAGCAAAGCCCGTATAGCCGATATCCTCTAAAAAGTGGCGCACTTGATCCATTAGCGCTTTATCATATGTCGTTACGATTGCTGCATAACTACCAATTCCTTCAGGCGAATGCTCTTCCAAAATTGGGTTACCTAGGCACATTAGCTTCACTTTCCCGTCTTTCCCTACATATGCATTTAACACACGCATATACGAATCATCACCAGGGATGAATTCTTGAATAATCATTGTATCTTGGTAAGTAGAGCTATAAATCGCTTTTAAGATAGCTGTTTTTTCCGCTTCATCATGTGCAACGAAGACCTTTTTCTTTCCTGGGAATTTACAAGCCCAATATTCCACTGAATTGGACGCTTTTAAAATAATTGGATAGTCAAATGGTGGTGTAAAGTCTTGATAGTTTTTAGCTGTAACTGTTGTTGTACCTGGATACTTAAAGTCGTACTTCTCACACATTTTATAAAAATTTTCTTTCAATAATATTTCATCCATTAATGACTCATCAATATAAGGTACTGTAAAGTGCTCCTGTAGGACCGGTTTGTTTTTAATAATTAGTTTTGCATAATCATCGCCACAAGCAAGTAGCAGTAATTTTTTATCAGCGTATTGTTTTGCAACTTGTGCAAGGGCTGGTGCAAATACGTCCTGTTCATTTAAACGATCGATTTCTTGGAACTCCAATATATGGCTATCCTGTGTTGCTGTTAAATGTGAACGTCCTAATACAAGTGGCTTAATGCCATATGCTTCATAAAATGCTCGGGCCATGCCGTATGCATTCATATCTGATCCTAATAATACTGGTAAAAATGGTTGCTCCGTTGCCATCGTTATTTCAACTCTCTTTTGTGTTTTAGTATAGCTTTTAGTGTATCACATTTTCCAAAATGTTCACGAAAAAAAAGCCCCCATACGGAGACTTTTCCATTATTCATAATGTACTTTGTAATCATTGGATGTAATCCATTTTAATTTCATCGAGAAGATTCGTAGTAAGATGACATTTAATATAATTGGTAAGGCAATAAATAGTGTAACAGCTACAGTGATTGTATAAGGTGTCCATCCGACTAAACTTAAGTACTTCAACGGTCCAACAAAACCACCTAAACCAAAACCTGCACTATATGGGGTACCTACGATTTCAAATAGCCCTGCTAATGCCCCTAATATTCCCGCCGTGATAATCATCGGAAAAGCTATTTTTGGTTTCATGAAAAAATTACGCATTTGAATTTTTGCTGAAGCAACATGAGCAATCGCTGTCCCAATATTATTTGCTTTATAACTTGCAATACACATCCCAACGCCAGATGCACAAACACCGAGATTCGCTGCCCCTGCACCGATGCCTGATAACATAATAACTGTTGCAACACCGATTGTAGAGATTGGTGAAATGATTAAGATAGAGAAGATCATGGCAATTAGCGAGCCCATTACAACAGGTTGTAATGTCGTTAAATGCTCAATCATCAGACCAACATAGCCTGAGCCTGTACGCACATACGGTAAAATCGCATTTCCGATTAAACCAGGTACGAACATAGCAAGTGCAGGCATTAAAAGAAGTGTAAAATCTTTCAGCTTATTTCCTAAAAATTGCACAAAAAGTACAGCCAAAGCTGTCGTAATCCCGATATTAATTACCACACCTATACCGGCGATGGTAATGCCTGTATCAGAATCAATTGTGTAGACACCGCTACCGACAAATGCAGCTAGTCCAACACTACATGTTTGAACAGGCGTTAATTTAAAGCAAATACCTGTCATTACACCTATAACAACTGGCAATAGACTCATAGCTAAAACCGATGTATTTAAAATAATTTCTAACTGAGGTACGTAGGGAATAATTAATTTTAATATTTCTCCAACTAATGCGTTTGGAATTAAACAAACGACAATCCCCATGCTCATACCGGTTAGTACATTATTAATAAAATTTTTCATTGTATTTCATTTCCCTTCTGTCAATATAACGCTCGTTGATGTTATCTCAGTATATTAATATTAGACTAATCGGTCAATATGAAATATTCAGAATATTGTATACTAATATTGGTAAACAGCATATTCCATCCATAGTCAGAAAGTAGTCGTTTACAACTAGCTGAAAACTGCACAAAAAATATCGGTGCCAGGCACATAAACAATTACACCATGACAAATAAAAAAGACTACAGGCAAGCGTCAAATCTTTCGCTTGCCTGTAGTCTAGTGTCTGAACTATGTCTATGATTAAAATGTTATAACCGCTTGTCTGCTGCGTTCTAACTTAGCAACCATTTCCTTACCTGTTTCATTCCATTTAACCATTCGATAATACGCATCATGGTAGAAAATAAAACTGTAGCCGTTTGCTAAAGCTTCTTTCATCATTCGTTCCTTGGCAAATACACTCGTCATCGGATAATCATCATATGCTAACACCCATAATGGATTTTGATGTGCATGAGTTGGCATAATATCGGCCATATGTATCATGACCTCACCATTTTGTGACAACTTAATGATGGCATGTCCATCACTATGACCACCTGTGTGGATCATTTCAATGCCAGGAGCTACCTCTAAAGAGCTTTCGTACGTTTCAACTAAATGCTGTACAGGCTCCCAGTTTTCTTTCCAATACGTGTTTTTCGAGCGAATATTTGGCTCACGCATTTCATCCCATTCAATTTGTGTTACATAGATTTTAGCATTTGGGAATGTAGGAACTAAAACTTCACCTTCCCATTGTGTCAGACCACCCGCATGATCAAAATGTAAATGTGTCATTAAAATTGCATCGATATCAGCGGTTGTTAGACCAAGCTCTTGTAAACTATCAGCTAGCGTCGATTCCTCTGTTACGCCATAGTTTCGCAGTTGCTTTTCATTTAATTTGTTAAAACCGACACCCGTATCAATAAGGTAATTTTTTTCACCATATTGAATTAAAATAGGCTCTGTTGGTAATTCAATTTGATTGTTTTCGTTTACTGGATATTTACGTGACCAAAGTGGTTTTGGTACTACGCCAAACATTGCACCGCCATCAAGGCAAGTGACACCCCCGTTTAGCCATGATAATGTCATATTGTGAAACTTTAACTGATCCATCCTTACTCCCCCTGCTATCTATTATTTTGTAATAAATTGCGATTCTAAGCGATAAATCGGCTGACCTTTAGCAGAAAATTTCTGCTCGTATTCTGTCATAATATTATCTTCTGGCATATTTGCATGTAGGTCGAGTGATACATACTTCAGTAACATACCATATTCAGACATACTAACTAACGAATACTCGAACAGTCCACGGTTGTCCGTTTTAAAATGAACTTCCCCGTTATCCACTAGAATCGACTCATATAATTTCAAAAAACCCTCATGCGTTAAACGACGCTTTGCATGGCGTAATTTTGGCCAAGGATCTGAGAAATTCAAATACACGCGGTCTACATCATTTTTTTCAAAGAATTTATTTAAATCTGCGCCATTTACTTTTAACAAACGTAAATTCGCTGGAGATTTAGCTTCAAGAATGTTTTCTAATGCGCAAACGATGACGCTATCATAAAGCTCAATACCGATATAATTAATATCTGGATTTTGCAGAGCCATTCCGGTTACAAATTGACCCTTCCCAGTACCTACTTCAATGTGTAATGGGTGATTGTTGCCAAAAACCGCTTGCCAATTTCCTTTAAAGTCTTCAGGATTTGGAATAATCACCTCTGGATGATTTGTAATCATTTCCTCTGCCCAAGGCTTATTTCGTAATCTCAATTTTCTTCCTCATTTCTTAATAGTGAAATTATTGATTTTTTATAGTATAACGTAAAAACGTCATATTCGCATGATATTATTGCGAAATGACGTTTTTTGTTTTTTCTAAGTTTATACATTTCCATGCTTGTTGTTGGATTGTACAGCGCACAATTGTATCCTGTCCAATTGCACCAATGTAGTTACCATCTGTATGACAATCAACGCTCTTTGCATGTACAACAATCTCAAATTGATTGCTTTTTAAAAAAGTTATTTCTCGGAATTTTGTATGCTTCTCAAAAAAAACAGTAGCGAAAACTAGTAGTAGCTTCCATCTTGCAATATTATGAACAATGGTTAATTCAATTTGGCCGTCCAATGCATTAGACATAGGTGAAATTTTCATTCCTCCACCAAAATACGGTTGATTGCTCGTTGCTACAAACCATACATTTTGAAATCGCTGTGTTTGATTGTTTGTATAAACCGTTACATCGAAACAAGTAAAACGAAACAGTCCCCTAACTACTGCCGCAGCATAAGATAGTTTTCCTAACCCAATTTTATTAAAATAGTATTTTAGACGTGACTTATTAATATGCTTTGTGACATAGGCATCAAAGCCAAGCCCTGCATTATTGACGAATATTTCATCGTGCATAGTTCCTAGTTGAATCTTTCCTATATCTATCGAACGCTCAAGCATTTCCGTTCTGACGTAAGCTTCAATTTGTGTTGCATTTTGAAATGTTGGAAAATAACGTGCAAAGTCGTTACCAGAGCCTGCACTTATCACACCAATCACAACAAAATCATTATGTACAATGCCACTAACCACCTCATGAACGGTGCCATCTCCACCAACAACAATGATTAACTTTTTTATTTGCCCGTTTTGTGCCCATTCGCTTGCAATTTCTTGTCCATGTCCTTCATATTGTGTCAGAGCCACTTGATAATCAATCGTTAAATGTCGTTGTAGTCTATTCCAAACAATTTTCCCTTTGCCATTCCCTGCACGCTCATTGACAATAAATAATACATGCATCTGTTAGTCCTCAGCTTTTGAAGATGTCTGTTGCCAAATATCACGATTAAACGAAGTCGTTTGGACGTTATTTAAAATTGTTTGTGCAGCGCGGATTTGCATATGCTTCATAGGAGATGATACGTTTCTTAAAGCATGCAACCATTCATTATAATTACGACGATCCACTAATCGAATGTTAAAAGATGAGCCTGGATAATCGAAATAGCCATTGCGTGTTAAAATAACTTTGCGAATCGGCATGTCGACTTGATCTTGCTTAAATAATTGCGTTAACACAGATTCCATTCTACTTAAATTAATCATTGGATTCAGTACTTTAGAATCTTTTGTGCCCACTTTTTTCTCCCAAAAACGTTCACTTCCACCTACATACACTGCTTGATTCTCTGCCTCAAGTACAGTAATACAAATACATTCCGTAGGAGACATTAACACAACATCTAGCTCAATTGGTGCCTTTCTCACTTGCAAAATAGGATAGTAAAAAACTAAATAATTATCTGGTAGTTTTTGTAGCAATGTTCGTAACAAAGAATCACGTAAAAATCGAGGATCGACATAAGATTTTTCTCGCAAAGTGGAACTCGCCCACTTCATTTGGAAATGAAAAAACTGATCTATAAACATTCTCTTCAACTCATGAATAGACTGAGGTGCGTACACTATATTCGGTTCAAATGATAAAGTTGTTTCTTCTTCAGGAATAATATCTTCGTCATTTGTTAATTCGTTTGTAACGTCGATTTGCTCAATATCTTCTTGCACGTCTTCTTTGTGTCGCCCTGCAAAAATCTTTTTAAAGAGTGAGAAGCGCTCTTTTTCTTCCAATACATCATTGTCTTTTTCATTCGCCGTATGCTGCCACTCGGTAATATCTTCGCCCAATTCCCACCTACGTTTAATTCGATCCCATTGACTTTTCTTTAAACGTACAAATTGAGTTGGATATCTAGCTAAATCAATTTGATAACGTGAAATATAATCTTGTATTTTCACTAATTGTGCCATGTTTTGGTCACTCCAATCTTACTGCCCCATATCAAATTCGCCTCGTTATTAGTCGGTATCATCGTGATATCGACTAAAGGCGCTATCTTTTTTATTTTACATGACGTTTCAGGAGAATACATGCATATTTTGTTCTATAAAAAAGAGCTACCCACATCACTCAGCTAATAACCAAGTTTTAGGTAGCTCTTTTTTATCATTTATACATATTAAGCATTAATTGAAATTGGTAATTTTGCCTCAAATGCTTTTTGTAATTTACGAGTCCATTCACCAGGAACACCTGCGCCAATTTGCTGACCATCCACATCAATAACCGGTGTCACTTCAGATGAAACAGAAGACACAATAATTTCATCCATTGCTAATAAATCGCCTTTCGTCATCGGCTCTTCAATCACTGGTAAATTTATTTCAGCTGCACATTTTAATATCACTTGGCGTGTAATACCATTTAAGATGTAGTTATTTGCTGGGTGCGTATAAAGTTTACCATCTTTAATACCATAGACATTAGCAGAAGAACATTCTGTGATAATATCACCACGATGTAAAATGGCTTCGTAGCAACCTTTTTCAGATGCTTCTTGTTTCGCAAGTACCGCGCCAAGTAAATTTAAAGATTTAATATCGCAACGTAACCAACGAACATCTTCCACCAATGTGGCTTTTACGCCTTTTTCGAAATTTTCAATTGAACGTTCACCAGTTTTAACATTCCCTGTTAGAATTGCTGGTACGCTTGCATCAGGGAAAATGTGGTTACGAGAAGTTGCTCCACGTGTAATTTGGAAGTAAACATGACCTGTTTTTAAATTATTTTTTTCGATTAAATCATGCAATAATTTGTGTAACACATCTTTTGTATAAGGGATAACAAGACGAATTTTTTCGGCACTAGCATAGAAACGATCAATGTGCTCTTGTGCTGTGAACATATGTCCGTTATATACTTTGATTACTTCGTAAATACCATCACCAAATTGATAACCACGGTCTTCTGGTGAAATTGTAATAGATCCTTCTTCAACGATTTGGTCATTCCATAATGAGTATGCCATGTTTAAAAACATCCTTTTCATTTTTAAGTTATTTTCACATTTTCAAGTACAATGATTCCCACTGCATAATGAAGTAAGACCAGATGCAGTAAATCAAAGTAGATTTTTCAGTGAAGTGCTTTGCGTGTGATGCTTTGTATCTCTTTGGCAAGAACATCACGCTCTTACTTACACTTACTTCCCAGCTAGTTCTGCAATGGCTTCCGCATAAATAGCAGCAGCTTGTACTAATTTATCAACAATTACATATTCATCCGCACGATGCATGACATCTGGATCCCCAGGGAAAAGCATGCCAAATGCCACACCTTTTTTCAAGACGCGTGCATACGTGCCACCGCCAGTTGAAAGCAAAGGTGTTTCGTTATCTCCCGTTTGTCGGCGATAAACACCAGCTAACGTTTGGATTAACGGATCGTCCTCACTAACATAATGAGGTTTTGAGTTTTCTTGAATATCGAGTGAAAATCCTTTGTCTGCAGCTAATCGTTGCGCTTCTGTTATTTTATCATCAAATGGATACGTTACAGAGTAGCGGAAACTAATAACCATATTGCCACCTTGCGTTGCATCATACGTTACAATACCAGGATTTAATGTAGTTTGTCCGGACATGTCATCTTCATATTGTAATGCTAGTGCGTGACCATAATGATCCTGATGGAATACATCAACGATAAAATCGACAAATTGCTTACTTCCTACAGTCGTTAACTCTTGTTGTAAAAACGCTGCAAGGTAAACAGCTGCATTGACACCTTTTTCAGGTTCCATTGCATGGGCTGCTTTTCCTTTGATAGTTATTATATAGTGAGAGCCCTCCATTAATAAAGAGCCTTCTAGCTGATTTTTACTTAAAAATGTTTGAAAATTCTGTTCGAATGGTGAAGATACGAATTGAACTGTCGCTTTTGCAAAATCAGGTACCATATTTGAACGCTTTCCAGCATTAAATAGTAGTAGCTGTTCTTTCGTTGCATCCCCAATCTGCTTTTGGGAGAATACAAGCGCAGCAATGCCTTTTTCGGCATTAATCAGTGGGAAATCCGCATCAGGAGCGAAACCGATTGTTGGCATTTCCTCGTTTTTAAAATAGTGGTCGACACAGCGGAAGCCTGTTTCTTCATCTGTCCCGATAATCATACGCACACGTTTGTTTAATTGAATACCTGCATCTTTTACAAGCTTCATTGCCATCCATGCAGCAACTGTTGGGCCCTTATCGTCAATAGCACCGCGCGCAAATAATTTGCCATCTGCAATCGTGCCGCTAAAAGGTGGATACGTCCAGTTTGATTCATCACCTACAGGGACAACATCTACGTGACATAAAATACCCAGTAACTCTTCACCTTGGCCCATTTCGATATGTCCAGCATAATTATCAACATTTTTTGTTTGTAACCCTTGTGCTTTCCCTTTTGCTAACAACCATTCCAATGCCTTTAACGGTCCTTCACCAAAAGGCACATCCGCAGTTATTGTTTTTTCATCCAGTACACTATTAATTTGCACAAGCTCTTGCAACTCTTGAATTAATTCATCTTGTCTTTCTTTTGCAGCCTGTAACCAATCCATTCTATGTACCTCCTCCATTTTATAATAAGATTATTCTACTCTTTACTAAAAAAAATTCAATCATCTTTCTAACTATCATTTCTTATCTTTCCTTTACACTACCACATATAGCATCTTTTTCACTAATCTCCACAAAATACAGCGCAAACTTTATGAATTAATTGTAAATTTCCACGGCATTCACTAGAAAATCACATCGTTATTCTATATAATAGATTTATCAGAATTATTTGTTCTGAACATAAAATTAGAAAAGGGGATGTCTAAGGCAGCTACTTAATAGCCTCAGTGCACTCCGCACACATATTGTCGTCCGCTAGTCTTTGCCAAGTGAATTAAGATGAAGGAGTGGTTCATTTATGAAACCAACTACTGATCGAATGCTTAATCGTATTAAAGATGTGTACATGTTTATTTTAGACAAAGGAACCGTGTCTACACAGGATTTAGTCGAAGAGTTTAGCATCACTCCTCGCACCGTTCAAAGAGATTTGAACGTGTTAGCCTTTAACGATTTGGTGATGAGTCCAAGTCGAGGCAAATGGACAACGACGAGTAAAAAAGTAAAATTGACGTCTTAGTTTTTGCGCACTTTGCGTAAAGCATTTTTGTATGAAAAAGAATGACCTTTCGTCGGGGTCATTCTTTTTTTCTATTTACAAAGCACTTTATTATCCGTTACACTCGAAACATTCTACATGTTGAGAGGAGGATAATTCTATGAAACTATCCAAAATGTTTCATCCACTTGTTTGGATTATTTTAGGTGGAACTATCTTCACACGCGTTGCAAGCTTTATGGCAATGCCTTTTTTAGCTATCTATTTACATAACGAAATTGATGCCTCCCCTTTACAAATAGGGTTGACCATTGGTATCGCGCCACTTATTTCTACAGTAGGTGGGTTTTTCGGTGGCTACTTAACAGATCGTTTTGGTCGAAAAAGTGTTATTTTACTTACGATACTCGTATGGAGTATTGTGTTCTTTGGCTTTGCAACAGCGCATACGATTTGGTTTTTCGTCATTTTAAATGCGTTGAACGGGTTATGTCGCTCCTTCTTTGAACCTTCTACACAAGCTTTAATGATTGACTTTACTCCCGCTGATAAACGAAAGCGATTGTTTTCATTGCGCTACACAGCCATTAATATCGCCGCAGTCATAGGACCTCTTATTGGTGTATATATCGCGACATTATCCAGTCCTAGCGTGCCGTTTATGTTAACAGGCGCTATGTATATTGTTTATGCAATGTTTTTATTTTTCGTTTTGAATCGTTACAAAATGCAACAGCAAAAGCCGATGATACACACAAAAGTGCTACAAACCTTTACAATTCTTTTAACAAATCGTGTACTGTTAAGCTTTATTTTCGGGGCAATCTTAATAAATATTGGCTACTCCCAATTCGACTCAACACTCCCTCAACTTATTGAGCTCAAAATTGAAGATGGAGCCAAGCTCTATTCCCTACTGATTTCATTAAATGCTGCGGTTGTGCTTTTACTGCAATTACCGATTAGTATTTTTTCAGAGCGCTTCTCATCACCAACAATACTTCTTATCGGTATTTTGTTCTTTGTCATTGGTTTAACATTATTTGGCCTATCTACTAACTACCCGTTGTTTATTTGTGCAATGGTTCTTTTTACAATTGGTGAAATATTTACTTTCCCAACAATGAATGTCATGATTGATGAAATTGCCCCAGAGACACAGAAAGCTACATATTTAGGTGCGGCCCAATTTAAAAATTTAGGCGGTTTTATTGGTCCTATTATAGGTGGCTGGCTGTTAACACATTATATTGATACAATGTTTATCGTCATTGCTGCACTTGTTTTATGTAGTTCCCTATTTTATCGACCCAAAACACAATAAAGAAGCACGAGCCCAGTAGGCAACCTACTTGTCTCGTGCTTTTACTTATAACCGTTGTAAAACTACGTTTATGAATTGTATTTTTCTTCTGTTGAAGCTACTTCATGATAACTAGAATATTGGTCCTTCCCTGCTTTCTTAGACTGATATAAAGCCTTATCTGCTCGTTCAAATAAACTTAACTCGGTTTCATTTGGTTTTTCACAAATTACGCCGCCCATACTCACAGAAATAACCGACCATTTATGATTCTCTACATTTTTTAATCTACGGATTTTCTCCAAAATCGCACTTGCTACTTTTACCATATGTTCATTGTTCGTATCATATAGGACAATTGCAAATTCATCTCCACCAAATCTCACAACGAAACCTTCTGTTCTAACGACGTCTTTTAAAATTTTAGCCGTTTCAATAAGAATCCTATCTCCTTCAGCATGTCCAAATCGATCATTTACTTGCTTAAAATTATCCAAATCTATTAATAATAAACCAGGTGTATTGGCTTTTCTTTTTTTCAATAATTTATCCATTTTACTAATGTATGTTGCACGATTATATACATTTGTTAGTGGATCATAGGTTGCAAGATGTATCGTTTTAGAAAATAGCCTATTAATAACGACCAACATAATTAACGCTGTTACTAATGCAATCATTAAAACATACCAAAACTGTTTTGTATTATTGGCAAGTGCATTTAACTCTGTACGATTGCCATATTTGACATAGACTACCCGTTTTGTTGAGGCACCACGCACCGTCTCTGCTTCATACGGTAAAAAACGATAGGTTTCGATATAGCCATCGTCTAATATTTGCTGATATTCAGCTGGCTTCATCGTTTGTAGTGCAGCCTTAAAATGATCCTGAAATTTTTTTGTTTGATTTTTTACAGTTATCCGAGCGGATTCTGTGTCCGAGAAAAAAACACCACCTGCACTAATCGTTCGAACATCTAGCAAATCATTATACTTTTCAACTAAATACGTAGCGGTTTTTCCAAAGTTAAATGTTTGAAAGACAGGGACTTCATCTAATTTCAAACCAAGCTCTAATAAATACTTTTTATCAGGCGTTGCTAAATAACTAAATTTGCGGTACTCACCAGTTGTGGTCGAAATATCTATACCATCTGTATATAATTGCCCACTCTCTCTTCGTTCATCCAATAATGCCGAAAAGCTTTTACAGCAAAGCGAAAAATTTAGACCTAAATCTTTTTGAAATGTAGTATAAATTACCGTATTTGTTTGATCCAATATGTATATATCCATACCATGTTGATTTTTCATTTGTTGTAAGTTCCAAGTGTCTATTTTTGGATTTTGTTTATAATAAGTAGCTAATGCTTTTAACTCTTTTTCCATCTGATCCGAAATGTTTTTATCAAAATAAAAGTGCGCATTATCTACAGTTTGCATATCTGCAAGAATATGATTTTCAATTAATGTTCGATTACTAGCTTCTTGTGTTTCAATATTTGTCACAAGAATTTGTCTGTTTACATAAGAAATTACAGCAACAAGTATTAATGCAAAGGCAATTAAAGATATTAATAATTTAATCCGTAGTTTTTTCATTAACATGTCCTCTACTCATCTTCACTATCATTTTTTGAACAAAAAATATTTTCGGTACGTCAAGCCTCTCCCACGTTATTTTATTGATATATCATATTATACAGTTAATGGGACAAACTTGTATAAAAAAAATCCTCGATACTAAAAGTATAGCATCGAGGATTTTCTTTACTCTCTATTTTGTAAGCCTGCTAATTCTTCTGGCGTTAACTCGCGATATTCACCTAATGCTAAGCTTTCATCAAGTTGTAAGCTCCCCATAGAAAGGCGTTTTAAGTAGATAACATGTTTACCTACTGCTTCAAACATCCGTTTTACCTGATGGAATTTACCTTCTTGAATCGTTAATTCAATTTCTGATTGTGGGGCAGATTTCAGAATAACGAGCTTGCCTGGCTTTGTTACGTAGCCATCATCTAGTTCAACACCACGAGCAAATCGTTCTCCATCCTCTTGCGTAACAATGCCCTCTATTTTAGCATAGTACACCTTAGGCACATGCTTTTTTGGAGATAGTAAGTTATGGGCTAAAACACCATCATTCGTTAACAGTAACAAGCCCTCTGTATCTTTATCTAAACGACCAACTGGAAATGGTTGAAAATGTTGATGTAGTGGGTCTAGTAAGTCAATGACCGTTTCATCTCGTAAATCTTCTGTTGCAGAAATAACACCTGGCGGCTTATTCATCATGTAATACACAAACTCTGTATATACAACACGTTCACCGAACACTACAACATTTTGTTGTTCTGGATCAACATGCATGGCCGCATCTTTTACATACGTACCATCAACAGAAACGGCCTTTTGTTTTAGGAGTTGCTTAACTTCCTTTCGTGAGCCATAGCCCATATTGGCTAGTAATTTATCTAAACGCATAGTTCCTCCTATTTAAATCCCAATTTACTTGTAATTCTTGTTATGCGCTCACCAAGTAGTTTTTGTGCTAAACCTAAGCGTAATGACAAATAGCCATAAACAGCAGCACCTACTGCTGCACAAATAACAGAATAGACAAGTGCAGAGAATTTACCATCCACTGGTCCCATCACAAGTTCTAATAGCTTATGAACGATTAAAACACTGACAGCCATTGCAGCTGTTAAAAGTGAGATAAGCATGACACGACGTATAACCATTTCTGATTTATAATTAAGCGTTTTTCGAAGCACTAGCAAATTAATAATAATTGAAACACTATAACCAATCGCTGTTGCCAAAATGGCTCCGTCCGCTTCTAGCCAACGAATAAACGAAATATTAAGGGTTAGCTTTACTAAAATACCTGATAGTAGACTGAAGACAATCCACTTTTGGAAGTCAATACCTTGTAGCAACGCGGCTGTAACTTGGAACAACGCAAATAAAATTGCTACTGGTGCATAATGAGCTAAAATCGTTGCGCCCATCTCGCTTTCAGAGTAAAGCATAAAGTAAATTTCATTTGCTAATAATGAAATACCCACTACTGCTGGTAATGTAATGAAAATTAAAATTTGATACGTTTTATCCATCGCATGGCGTAACGATAAATACTCACCTTGTGTAAAATATTTTGTTATCGTCGGTACTAACGCCATTGAAAAACTTGTTGCTAACATAACAGGAATAATGACAACTTTATGTGTTGTAAAGTTAATCATTGATAAATACTCATCCGTTACTTTGGCTAAACCAATGGAACTCATAGCACCATTAAACGTTACCATATCCACTAATTGAAATAATGGATTAGCCACCCCTACAAACACCATCGGAATGGAATACGTTATCACTTCTTTATAAATATCCGACATTGGTAGCTGGGTCGACGTAACACTTTGACTACGCAATAAATTAAATTCAGGTTGGTATTTTTTCCAGTAGTAATAGAGCACCATTAAGCCGCCAATTGCCCCGATAAAAGCTGCGAATACCGCAAAGGACACTGCTGTTTGCGCTTTGCCATTAAAAACTACTACTACTAAGAAAGAGCCGCCTAATAACACAACAATTCGGACAATTTGTTCCACTAACTGTGAAACTGCTGTCGGTTCCATTTTGTCATAGCCTTGGAAAAAGCCACGCCACAAACTCATAAATGGAACAACAATAAGCGCAAAGCTTACCCAGCGAATAACAGACGCAATTTGCTCGACTGTAAATTTCTGTTCATCACTTTTAATAACAAGTTCACCAATCGGTGTTGCCAAGATAAAGAGGGCAGCAAAGGACAACATACCCGTTATCAACATTATCACGATACCTGACTTCATCAGCTTGCGTCCTGATTGATAGTCTCCTAAGGCATTGTATTTAGAAACAAATTTCGATACAGCAATTGGTGCACCTGAAATGGCTATTGCGAGCATGATTGAGTAAGGAATATATGCATATTGATACAGCGCAATATTTTCCTGCCCAACAATCGCATAAAAGGGAAAAATATAAATTAATCCAAGCACCTTAGATAAAAACATCCCTAACGTTAATATCGCAGTACCTTTCATTAAATTGGACATCGTATCCATCCATTCATTAGTAAAATCAAGCTTTTATAAGTGATGGAACATCATCACTTTTCAAACATTAAAACGAGTAAACCAACTGTTATCTTAACATATTTACAAGAAAACAGATGCAAAAAACACAGAAAAGTTTTTGAAATCCACAATTCCCCGTTCATTAGAACAAATCGATATGAATTGTCTTGTATATTTCCAAAAAAATAGCGGTTCAAAAAATCTACTAGATTCTTTGAACTGCTACTTCTGTGTTACATATCAACAAAGAATTGTTTATACCATACTAAGAACACATAAGCTGTCCAAATATAGCGACCACGATTAGCTTTGCCTTCATAATGTTCATCTAAATAACCCACTAGTTGCTTCGTATCGAAAAATTCATTGGCAAAGTCCGTTGTAAACATGTCCTTGACCATATTGTAATACTTTTCTTCACGCAGCCAGTGACGAATTGGTACAGGGAAGCCAAGCTTCGGACGCTTTGCCCACTCTTCTGGTAATTCCTGATGTGCCGCTTGACGAAGAACATATTTCGTATCAATATCATTGACACGATATCTTGATGGAATATTTTTTGCTAGCTCCATTACTTCTTTGTCTAAAAATGGTACACGTAATTCGATAGAGTGCGCCATACTCATTTTATCTGCCTTTAATAAAATATCTCCAGGCATCCATAAATTCAAATCTAAATACTGCATTTTTGTAACATCATCATCACCAGGTACTTCATCATAAATACGTTTCGTAATTGTTTGTACAGAAGGACCGTTTTTATAAGCTGGTTTTAAGACGTTTAATGCGTCATCCTCATCCCATACAACCGCTTCACCAATAAAGCGTTCCTCTACGGTTTGACCACCTTTTACAAGGAAATGTGTATATTGGTTTTTCGGAAGCGCCTCTGCAATGCCACGCAATGCTTTACGCAGACCAAATGGCACCTTTTCGTATTTTTGCATTCTGCCAGAGTTTTGGTACCACGAATAGCCTCCAAAAATCTCATCCGCACCTTCACCAGAAAGTACAACTGTTACATCCTTTGCCGCTAGCTCCGATAGGAAGTAAAGCGGTACAGAAGATGGGTTTGACTGTGGCTCATCCATATGCCATTGAATTTTCGGTAAAGCTTCAAAACACTCATCTGCTGTAATATATTTACGCTCGTTTTGAATATTTAATGTATCCGATAAATCCTTTGCTAAGTTTGTCTCATTGAACATATCTTCATAGTCCGAAAAACCAACAGAGAATGATTTATCAGGACGTAGCAATGATGTAATATAACTAGAATCAATACCGCCAGACAGGAAAGAACCAACCTTTACATCACTAATTTGGTGGGCATCTACTGACTCTTTTACTGTTGAACGAATATCTTCCACATATTTTTCAATCGGCGCTTCTTTCGCATGGAATTTTTTATCCCAATATTGCACAATTTGTTTTTGTCCATTTTTAATGACCATATAGTGCGCTGGTGGTAATTTAAATACACCTTTAAAGAATGTTTCGTCCATTGAAGAATATTGGAACGTTAAATAAGGACGTAATGCATTTTTGTTTAATTCTTTAATGAATGCTGGATGAGGCAAGAAAGATTTAATTTCCGAACCAAAAATAAATGTTCCATCCGTCGTGTTTTCAGTGTAGTACAGTGGCTTAATACCAAAGCCATCACGCGCGATAAATTGTAAATCATTCTTTTTATCCCAAATACAGAATGCGAACATACCGCGAAGCTGTTTGACAAATTCTACACCATACTGCAGATAACCGAAGATTAACACTTCACTATCCGATTTCGTTTTAAATGTATGACCCTTTTCTTGTAGGTCCTTACGCAACTCTTGGAAATTATATATCTCCCCATTGAAAACAAGCACAATGTTGCCATCTGGGCTATAAAGAGGTTGATTTGCCACGTCTGATAAGTCAATAATGCTTAAACGACGGAAACCTAACGTTACTTTATCGTCACTATGAATACCACCACTATCTGGTCCACGGTGAATAATTGTATTCATCATATTTTCAATTGTTTGGTGATGATCAATCACATTTGTTCCATTAATATAGCCAATAAATCCGCACATCTATTTTTCACCTCATAATTTAGTGCATAACCTCTATCATCATAGCACGAAAAGCCATTCATTTCATGCTGTCATTATAGATAAAAAATTATAAAGCACTTTATTATAATTTTCAATGTAAAGTAGCCGCCCTCTATATAGACTTCATGTATAATAGGAAAAGTTCCTAATAATGAAAAGAAAGTGAGTTCACATATATGTATGATGTAATCGTTATCGGTGGTGGCCCCTCTGGATTAATGGCCGCCATCGCAGCTGGAGAACGAAAAAAGAAAGTTTTACTTCTCGAAAAAGGGACAAAGCTTGGGAAAAAGCTCGCGATTTCTGGTGGTGGTCGCTGTAACGTAACAAACAGACTACCTGTTGAAGAAATTGTTAAACATATTCCTGGCAACGGTCGTTTTTTATATAGCCCCTTTACTGTTTATAACAATGAGGACATTATTGCCTTTTTCGAAGGGCTAGGTGTCGCATTAAAAGAAGAAGACCATGGTCGTATGTTCCCTATGTCCAACCGTGCGCAAGATGTAGTCGATGCATTGATTCGTCAATTGCAACGACTACATGTTGAAGTACGGTTACATACACCCGTTAACAAGTTATTGATGGATGATGAAAAGATTCTTGGTGTGCGCTTAGAAGATGGGACAGAAGTACGCTGTAAGGCTGTTATTGTAGCAGTTGGAGGCAAGGCAGTGCCACAAACAGGTTCAACAGGCGATGGCTACCCTTGGGCCGAACGTGCTGGACATAATGTGACAACACTCTTTCCAACAGAAGTGCCCGTTTTATCAAAAGAGGAGTTTATTCAAACGAGAGAGCTACAAGGATTAGCATTACGAGATGTCGCGGTATCCGTTCTCAATAAAAAAGGTAAGCCACTAATAACACATCAAATGGACATGCTCTTTACGCATTTCGGATTAAGCGGCCCTGCTGTATTACGCTGTAGTCAGTTTGTCGTCAAGGAGTTAATGAAAACGGGTTATGAACCTGTCACAATGCGTATCCAAACGCTTGTAGATTTCAATGAGGAAACATGTCTTCAATATTTAAATAAGCTTATAAAAGAAGAACCGAAAAAAGCAGTGAAAAATGTTTGGAAAGGCGTCGCACCAGAACGCTGGCTGCTATTTTTATGTGACCGTGCAAATATTGATGTTCAAATGACTGGCATTGAATTATCTCAAGAAAAAATTCGCGCGCTAGCACATTTACTAGTGAATTTCACAATGACGGTTAGCGGTACACAATCGCTCGACAAAGCATTCGTTACAGGTGGAGGCGTTTCTGTGAAAGAAATCGAACCAAAAACGATGGCGTCTAAGAAAAAGGCAGGTTTATTTTTCTGCGGAGAAATATTAGATATTCATGGCTACACAGGCGGCTATAATATTACTTCTGCGCTTGTGACAGGACGAATTGCAGGAATGAACGCTGACTTGTAATCACTCGATTCCATTTAGCAAGGACTAAGAGTCGAAATATAAGCTAAAAAACAGTAGTAAAAAGCACCGCCGTAGCAAACATAACCGTATAACAAAAAAATGTTCGATTGATGGGATTTTTCCTCTATGAAGAGGAATGAAACCTTAGCAGTTCATTCTTTTGCAGTAAATAAAAATGAGAAGTTTACACTAGTTGATGGTAGCGAAGGCGGTGACTCCTGCGGGAACGCACGCAACGTAAGACGCAACAATCCGCGCGTTAGCGAGGGTTGCGGCTTACGGTGTGCCCGCGGAAAGCATCCGCCGTAGCGGACATCAACGGCATAGTAAAAAAGTGTTAGATTGATTG
>LAHS01006566.1_pt1 | contig 18852 bp, 15 predicted proteins | sample 329651 | NCBI WGS metagenome assembly LAHS01 (sample SAMN03275699, study PRJNA271635) | activated sludge metagenome | isolation source: sample C-1 Sludge from hydrolytic chamber (first chamber) of Anaerobic... | reverse complement strand
GTCGTCCGTCATACGGAAGCAACGCCGGCAAAGGCCGTTCTGCGCGCGGAGGAAGACCTTCATCCGAGGGATACGCGCCGCGCAGCGCTAACGGAATGCGCGGTGCCCCGGGAGCGCGGGGAGCAAACGGCGGTTCTGCTAATCCTGAGAATCGCCGCCGCCCGCGCAAGCAATAGACTGTGTCTGCGGTCTAGAACACTGCTTCGCCGGCCTCCTGTTCCTGAGCGACACCTGCAGCTGCTTCAACGAGATCATCGTGTTCGCTTTCTGCATTTTCTGCTGAAGAAGATGCAGATGCGTCGGCTGCATCGCTGTCTTTTTTGTGGAACACCGGTTTGAATTCAACGTGTTCCGCCACAATCATGATCTTGCTCTGGCTTTTTCCGTCGGAAGTTTTCCATCGGTCCTGTTTGAGACGTCCTACAACGCGGACGCCTCTTCCTTTAAAGCCGAATTTCTCAACGCGCTCACCGAGTTTTTCCCACGCCTCTATGTCGTAGAAACCGACTTCCTTGATGTCGTTGCCGTCGTTGTCTTTGTAGACGCGGTCAACTGCAATCGGCATTGTGCAGACGTGAGCACCGTGCGGCGTTTCTTTTACGACGGGAGCACGGACAACATTTCCTTCGAGAATAATCTGATTCATTGCATTCATATGTTTCTCCAATTGCGGCCCGGCCGGAGCCAAAAAATAAGGTGCAGGTTTTTGTGCCTGCACCTTATGTATACGCTCTGATTTTTCATTTTCTACCTTTTTTTTGAAAAAAAAGTGAAAAATAATTGCTATTTTTTCGAATAAAAGAAAATGACCGGAACCTCATGATAAAAAGAATCACATCGGAATGCTCTTGACGAGTTTGATGATATAAAGCTCGACGTACATTTGAAGCGCATCGTGTTCTTTTATCTTCTGCATGCTCGCTGTTTTTGTGAGTGTTTCAGCAAGACTCTGAATTCGTTCAAGTGTAAAACCATGATCGCCGATTGTACGGAGCACTTTGCGGAGATAATCTCTGATGAGCGAATTAACATCTTCTGTAAGGTTATCGCTTGACTGTTTTCCTATCAGTTTATTCCATTGGCGGAGATATCCGTTCAGCTCACGGTCGAGTGTGGAACTAGCAGGAACAAGCTGTGCTTCTGCCGCCCGCGCAGATTCATGAAAAGCTACTTTTCGCGAAACGTTAGGATTTTTTACAACAGCCGCTTCATCAGCTTCAGTCTGCTGCTTTTTTTCTTCTTCTTCATGATAAATCTGTGTTGCAGTCTTTTGTTTTTTCTGTTTCGGGTGGGAGCGGTGGAACAGCAGTTTTGCAATCCATGAGATAATCGGTATTGTGTACCAGAAAGGAAGCATAATTCTTGCGTCAGAAAGAATATCCTGTCTGTTCATAAGGAGCATTTCACTGTAGGGAAGAAGCGAACCGTCTGCAAAAAGGTTGAGTTTTTCGGACGGTTGGTCTGATTGTCCTATTCCTGATTCATAGTTGATAAGAGGAAGAAATGTTGCGTTGAGGAGAGCATAGAGAATCGGAGACTGATTCCGCACTTCCTGTTCAAGACGGCGCTCGAATGCTTTCTGTTCTTTCATCTCAGGCAGAGTTTCAAATGCCTGAAGAGCTGCGAGCCAGTCTTTTGTGATTGTGTCGCGTACTGTTAAACGGGCATCACTGCAGAGACGGAAAATGAGCGCAAGAACTTTTGTTTTTGAGATAAAGAAGTGCTTATCATTCTCTGTTTTAAAAACGAGCAGAGCAGGCAGTTCATTGTTCACACTTTCTGTCGAGCGTGTGTGAAGATAGTTCTTGAGATCTTCTTCCGTATATTTGCCGAGCAGCGGGACACCGCTTGAATCTGTAAATTTAGCAACAGTGTCGAATGTGAAATAGTATGGCGGTTTGTCGAGCAGCTGTTGAAGCGTTTCAAGTGCGGTGTCACGCTGTTCTTCCTGCTGTGCTTTATTTTTGTAGTAATTGGTTGCAATTTCTATGACGCTTATAGCCTGAAGAAGAGAAACATCTTCCTGCGTCATGTCCTTTACTTTTTCATAATCCTGTTTGACGAAGAAGCACAGCTGACTCCAAAAATAAAAAGTGTCGCCTGCTTTTTTTAATGTTTCTGCTGAAAGATCAGTCCGTTGGACAAATGAATTGAAAAAGTTCTTTGCAGAAATTTCTTTTCCCGGATTTGAAATTGTTAATTTTTTAAGGAAGTAGTCGTGAAACTCGTCTTTGTGGAGAAGTGTACGCAGCTTTAAAAAACTAGCATCAAGCAATGTTGAAATGGGAATACTTGACGGAAAAAGAATCGGCGGAACGTCGTGAGGAAGGATAATGCTGTACAGCCGTTTATCATTTGCCTCCTGCTTATCGAGAAGCGAGAAGATAAAATCAGCCCCCTGTTCTCGCGTGAGAATTTCATTCGGAGTCTGCTTGGGAAGATCCGACTCCACAGGAAACGGAGTGGCATTATTTTTTATGATTTCCTTATACCGCTCAGCAAAGCGCTGAATATAAAATCCGATGACGATAATTGCCTGTTTAGCAGGGTTCGTGTTGACAATAAGAACCTGTTTTGTTTCAACAAGTTTGTCGAGTTCTTTTTGAAGTGCCGGAAGCGGGTCGCCGAGATACGGAATAAGTTCTGGTTGTTCCTCTACGTGATGCTCTGCGTATCGTTTAAGGTAGTCAGAAAAATCGCGGTAATCGACAAAAGCGTTGTCCTGTTTTGAAGCAAAAAAATTGAGCAGAACGCTGATACTTGTAGTTGTAGCCATAGTCTGTATTTTATCAATATTATCGCTTATTCTCAAGGAGCTTTTCAGCATAAAGCATCATATAACATCACTTTATGTTGACCGTAAAGGCGTTTACTAATAAAATGAAGCATCACTAAAAAGGAATAGAATCGAGGTAAAATGATGATTGCACAGCGCATGAATAACCTGCATCCCTATGTTCCCGGAGAGCAGCCGCATGACCGCGTTTATATAAAGCTCAATGCAAACGAAAATCCGTATCCGCCGTCACCAGTTGTTCCTAAAGCAGTGGCTGAACGTGTAAAAAAGGAAAGCAGAAAACTTGCGCTTTATCCTGATCCTGATTCGACAGAACTGAGAGCTGCCATTGCGCGTATGCTCAATAAGACTGGCGGTGTTCTTTCACGTGCGCACGTAAAAGGCGGAAAGAAAGACGGTTCAAAAGGTGACTGTACTCCTGATGAAAAAGATGCCATTCCGTTTACAGTGACTCCCGACATGATTTACTGCGGAAACGGAAGCGACGAAGTATTAAGTTTCGTGTTCTACGCATTTTTTGACGGCGACAGACCGCTTGTGCTTCCTGAATTCGGCTACAGTTTTTATCCTGTATATGCAGGCTTTTACACGATTCCGCTCGATCCCGTTCCTCTCAAGGCAGACTGGACACTCGATACAGACCGCATGCTTGCCGACGCGAACAAGAACAACAGCTCAATCATTTTTGCAAACCCGAATGCTCCGACAGGACGCGCGCTAACAAGAGACCAGGTCCGCGCGATGATACAGAAGGCTCCTAAAGACAGAATATTTGTTGTTGATGAAGCGTATGTCGACTTTGGCGGCGAGAGCTGCATTCCGCTTCTTGCTGAATTCAGCAATCTCGTGATTGTGCGCACATTCAGCAAAAGCCTCTGCGCCGCAGGAATGAGGCTCGGCTACATCGTTTCGTCACCGGAACTCGTGAACAATGTTACGACAGTAAAGAATTCACTCAATCATTTTCCTGTCGATTTTGTGGCGCAGACGGCAGGAATCGCTGCATGTTCTGACCCGGGCTATTACGCACATTGTGCAGCTCTTGTTGCCTCCGAGCGCGACAGCTTCAGCGCTTTCCTGAAAGAAAAAGGCTGGTATGTCATTCCGAGCACAACGAATTTTATATTCGTGACGAAAGACGGCGTGAGCGGAGAAGACGCATACAAAGCAGTAAAGAAAGAAGGAATACTTATCAGACATTTTGATACGCCAGGCATCGAAAACTTTTTGCGCATTACAATTGGAACGCATGAGCAGATGGAAGCGCTCAAAAAGATAATGGCTAAAATTTGAAATTACTGATTTTGGAGGATATATGAAATTTTTAGTTTTGTCAGACATGCACGGTGATACCGCTTATATTGAAAAACTTGCAGAGCAGTTTGCAGAAGCAGACGCAGTTCTTTTTGCAGGAGACTTTGCCGCGTTCAAGCATCCTGAAACAGGGAAGCCCGCGCTCGAAACGTTGTGCAAAAAACATGAGTCTATTTTTTCTGTGATTGGCAACTGCGACGAACCTGATTTTCTTGAGGAAATAGAAAAGGCTGATATCAGCGTAGAAAAGAGCCTCGTGTTCCACAACGGACTCGTGCTTGCCGGAAGCGGCGGCGGCTCAAAGTTTACCGGCACAACGCCGAATGAGCGTACCGATGAAGAGCTTGCATCAGACCTCAACATTGTAACGAAATCAGCTGCGCAGGGAGCTGACGAAAACGGCCACTGGAATAATCTCATACTCATTATTCACAATCCGCCGAAAGACACAAAGTGCGATATGATTACCGGCGGCATTCACGTCGGAAGTCCGCTTCTCCGCGCGTTCATAGAAAAAACTGAACCGCTCGCTGTAATTACAGGCCACATTCACGAAAGCGCCGGCATAGATAAAATCGGACTGACAACCGTAATCAACCCCGGTTCTCTCGCGGAAGGAAAGTATGCGTGGCTCGAAGTCGAAAAAAAGAACGGCGAGTGGTCTGTAACGAAAGCGGAACTTAAGGAAATAAAATAATCGTACGATTAAATTGCGGAGCAATTTAGAGTGATAACAACTTGAAGCGTGGGCTTCAGCCAGCGAATGTGCATTCGTGGGCATCAAGGTTTGCACCTTGAATGGCACAAGGGGCGACTGCCCCTTGACCCGAATCTGGGGAAAAGGAAGCCCCCTACTTCGAAGCGAGGGTTCCTTTCCCCCAGACTCCCAATCTTCCCCGCACGACCAGGGCACATCCCTGGATACTGGATTTTGTGTTCATATTAACTAATAATCTGATTTAACTAACAAAAGCTGTTGTTCTGTTTTAAATTATTAACAAAAACGGTCAGGATGATAAGACAATCCCTTTCATTCGGTAAAACAATCGTAGAAGATAGACTCATGCAGCACAAAAAAGCGTGCGCGGAGTCGAGGTTCCGTCCTGAAAAAAATTCTGCAACCTCGTGGGCGCAGAATTAATGTGAGTCAGCATTAAGACAACAATAGTATTTTTTGTCTGCACAAGACGAGGCGAAGCCTTTTTTCAGGGCGGGTTCTCGACGGGAGCACACACTTTTTTGTGTATGTTGTCGAATGTAAACCTACGATTATTTCGTCGTTACGATTCTGAATCCCATGTAGTTGTAGCATTCATTCGCGTCATACGCATAGCGGTCTCCGCAGTAAAAGAATGGCGTGAATGGACTCCAGCTGCCGCCTCTGCTCACACGCTGGCTTCCTGATTCGGGACCGGCGGAACGTGTTCCTGGTTCTGATTCAGTATAGTTGCCGTTCCAGTCCCAGCAGAATTCGAGAATGTTGCCGCTCATATCAAAAAGACCTGCGCCGTTCGGGTTTCCGCTGCCTGGTGCCGGCGGTGCTTTTGGTGTAAACGGTGTGCCGGCTGTTCCTACGGCGCGCGTCATGTCGCAGTTTGAGGCTGTCCATGAAACTTCATCTTCGGGAATTGTTGTGTCGTCGTATCCGTTTGCGTCAACTTGTCCGCTTGCAGTTCCGCCGCTCTGAAATCCTGAAATTGTTTTTCTTGCTGCATATTCCCATTCGCTTTCTGTCGGCAGACGGTAGCCGTCGCTTTCAAAATTGCATTCTGCAAGATCACATGATGACGTATCTGTTGAGTCTTTTAAAACATTTCCCTTGTATGTATAGCATGGTGTCTTTCCCTGCTGTTCGCTCAGTGCATTGCACCAGACGATTGCGTCATACCATGAAATCATGGTGACGGGCTGATATTCGTTTACTGGTGTTGGCGCGGCTGCACGTTTTCCTCTTGAGCCTTCCTGTCCGGGATTTGCAAATGTGTATCCGTTTTTTTCAGCTTTTATTTTTACGCTGTACCAGAGATTGTATGTCGTTTCATATCTGTTGATTTTGAACGATGTTATCCATCTTTGCGCTGTATATGACTGTGTATCTGCGCCAATGATGTATGTGTCGTACAGTGCGCCTGCCGGAGGTTCCAGCGTTACTGTCGAAATATCGTTGAATGAATCTGCTGATGCAGGATCTTTGCTGTCTGCTGAAGCAGCTAAAGAAATAAATGCGAGCGCGCTGAATACACAGCAGAGTCTTTTTATCATCATAAATCCTCCGAATTTCCAAACAATTTTCATAATTTTAACATTTTTTTTGTAAAAAATCACCGGAAATGAAAAAGCGTTGCATATACATAGGCAGAGGATTTTGAAAATGGAGATGAAATCACTGAAGTTATTTGTGTTTGCAACGCTCGTTTTTGTGCTGTGCATTTTCTGTCACGCGGAGTCATTTGAATTTGTGAATCGCGACATCGGTGAAATTCTGTACACGGTGTCTTTGTTCCGGGGATTTCCTGTAACGGCAGATGACACAGTGCACGGAAATGCAGACTTTCGTTTTGCCGGCGGAGATTTTGATACGGCGTTCGATGCGTTTCTCAAGCAGTCCCGCCTGTATGTGGCAAAAGAAAAATCCGGATGGACGGTAAGCAGAATCAGATTTACGCATGACGGAGAAAAAGTTGCGCTCGATGCGTATGATGTTCCGCCTGCAGTCCTTGTTGAAAAAGTGTGTGTTGAAACGGGCGCATGCATTACGTTTGATGCGCTTCCTGTCGCTCCGGTAAGCATTCATACAGGTCTGTGTGATGATAATCAAATTATTAATCGCATTGTCTCTCTCTGCGGAGATTATGAAATTGCGCCGGATGATAAAAGTTCTGATAAAAAAGTATTTCATATTGTAAAGAAAAATCATGATGAATCTTTTATGCAGAGCGGCGGCGGAGGGCGAGTTGAATTCAATCAGGATGAAAACGGACTGTGGTCGTGTGATATTGCCAATGCACCGCTTTCGTATGCAGCAGAAAAATTGTGCACAAAAGCAAAACGTGAATTCTGTATTGTAAGCGGAGGAGAAGGAAGAATAGTGCGCGCTCAGTTTGGCGGCAAGTCATTCGACGAAATGATCAGATTAATAAGTCTTCAGGGCGGAGACGAAGCTGTTTTTTCTGAAGGCGTGTATTATCTGACGCAATCGAAAGATGCAAAAAACACAATAACAAATGAAGGAAAAAAATGGCATGAATGTCATCTGAAATACGAAAAAGCAGAAAACGTTATACCGCTTGTTTCCCGCCGTTTCTCTGGCCTTGAAACAATTTCGCTTCCTGCGCAGCCGCTTTTTTTGTATTGCACTGACGATGAAACTGCAAAAGAGATTGATTCCTTCGTGCAGAAAATTGATCAGCCGCTTCAGTCACATATTGTAACGCTCCAGTATTTAAGAACATCTGACTTTCTTTCGCATCTTCCTCCGTTTGTAGAAAAAGCATCTGTGTTTGATGACGGAAGCGGCAACGGCTTTTACTATACCGGTTCAGAAGATTCATACAAACGGCTTGTCGCGGAACTTCCGTTGTGCGATAAGCCGGTGACGCGGATAAGCTATGATCTGCTCATTATGCAGTATCAGAATTCAGACGGCTCTGAATGGACTCCGTCTCTTCGCGTTGACCGGCTTGTACCTGGTGATATGAATGGACTTACCGCAGAACTCGGAAGTGTGCTCGATTTTAATCTTGATGTTATAAGCGCATTCGGACTTCACTTTGCCGGACAGCTTCAATCTGCAATCACTTCATCCCGCGCTCATGTTTTTGCTGATACAACATTGAACGGTGTAAATGGAAGCACTATCAATTTTCAGAATACAAACACATATCGTTACCGGGATAACAATCTTGATCCTGATACCGGCAAACCAGTCTATTCGGGTGTGACGAGAGAGATCACTTCCGGCCTGAAACTTGAGGTGACGGGAATCGTAAGCGGAGACGGGATGATAACGAGCAAAATCACTGCATCTGTTTCCCGCCAGGGAGCTGATGTTTCTTCAAAGACGGGCAATCCTCCGCCGACGAGCGAAAAAGTGATTACAACTGAAGTCCGCGCGAAAAGCGGAGAACCTGTCGTGCTGAGCGGCCTTATACAGAATGAGGATGATGACACCGTTTCGCGCACGCCGATTTTGTCGCGTATCCCGATTATTGGCCACCTGTTCAAAGGTCACAAAAAATCTTCTGAGCGTACTGAGCTTGTGATTTATCTTGTTCCGAGCGCTGAATACAGTTCATCAGTTGCAGAAAAAAATAATAATCCTGACGAAACAGAAAAAAAAGAAATGGTGCGTTTGTACCGGGAGTTTGTAAAAGATGAACAGTAAAAATGAAGCGAAACCTTTTGTCTTGTCACCTCCGTTTTGTCTTTATAACGGAGCTATCGTTTTAAAATCAGGCGCAGACACTGTTACATTCGGACTCGTTGACAAAAACAATACTGTGCTGAAAGAAAGACTGCAGCGCGCAGCGAGGGAAGAGTCTAAAAAAGCGCAGTTCGAATACGTAACGCGCACTGTCATAGAGCGTGCCGTTTCTCGTCTGTATGGAAGCGAAGAAACAAAAAGCTTAGATGAACGCAGCGATGATAAAAACGCTGCCTCTGAAAATGAAACAAGAGCTGCAGTCATTTTACTTGATTCGATTCTTGAAGAGGCGCGCTCACGCGGTGCAACAGATATTCACATTCAGGAGCAGACTGTCAGATTCAGAATCAACGGCAGACTCGAAAAGATGATGTCGCTTAATGCTGAGCATACAAGAGAACTAATACAGCGCATAAAGCTTTTGGCGAAACTGAATGTTCTCGAAAAAAGACGGGGACAGGACGGACAGTTTTCTGTTTCTGGAGGTCATCTTCTTTGTGTCCGTGTTTCTGTTGTTCCTGCTGTGTCGAATGCAGACGGAGAATCGTGCGAGTCTGTTGTTCTCCGGCTTCTCGATTCATCGCGTGTTCCGCTTTCAGTTGATGCGCTTGGCTTTTCCGCAGCACAACAGAAGCGTCTGTATGATCTTGCTGCAAAAGAGAACGGACTTGTACTTGTGTGCGGTCCGACTGGTGCAGGAAAATCAACAACGGCTGCGGCTTTGCTCTGCGATATCGTATTAAAATCAAACGGATCGAAAAAAATAATAACACTAGAAGATCCGCCTGAATATGTGCTGAGCGGCGTAACGCAGATTCACGTTGATGATTCTCTTGGTCTTGATTTTAACAGTGCACTTCGCCTCGTATTCCGGCAGGATCCTGATGTTCTTTTTATTGGAGAAATAAGAGATGAGCAGACTGCGCAGACTGCAGTTCGCGCCGCTCTTACCGGTCATCTTGTGTTTGCCACACTTCATACTTCCGGTTTTGCCGAAACAATTCTGAGACTTACTGACTTAGGTATAAAACTGCCGTTTGCTGCACAAGTCCTGCGCGGAATTGTTATTCAGAAACTTGTGCATGATGAGCACGGCGTGAAGCTGGATGCTCATGTGTGCGCAATGAACGGCATGACTGCAGATGCGGTACTGAGAGCTGATAACCGGCACCTGCTTGAAGGCGCTCTTGCAGGAGCCGCAGTATGACAAATAACAATGTGCTTCAGCTCTTTACTTCGTCTATTGCAGAATTAACAAGTTGCGGCGTGCCACTTAAGCAGTCGTTAAAAATATTATGCTCGCTTGAAACTGTTCCGAATCAAGTGAAAAAAACTTCTGAGTCAATTTATAAAAAACTTGAGGAAGGAATATCATTTTCTGCCGCTGTATCGTCATGCGAACAAATATCAGTTCCGGAATGGTATAAAAACTTTTTGTTTACCGCAGAAGAGTCAGGAATAGTAAGTGATACGCTTTTGTGGCTTTCTGAAGAACTTGAGCAGCAGAGCGAAAATCATTCGAAAATAGTGTCATCATTAATGTATCCGGCAATAGTCATTTTTCTGACATTTTTTTGCGGATTGATTTTAAGCACTCTGTTTCATTTTAAACATGATTTTTTGTCATCGCTTATTTACGGAAATATCTTTCTCGTCATTTGTGCCGCTGTAGTATTCTTTGTTATTAAAAAAGTGATAGATGGAAATCCGGTTACAAAATTTGTTAAGGCGCTTTCGTATTTAACTGATGCATCTGTTCCTCTTGCAAAAGCTGTTAAGTGTGCAATTCCTGCGTCACAGAAAAAAGAAAAATTATCACAGTGTGCCGCATGCATCTGCTCTGATCTTGCGGCTGGAAAAAAAGCAGACGCTGCTTTTTTAGATCAGTTTGACACATTCGGTTTTAAAAAAGAAGCGAAAATCATTTCGTTATATCTGTCGCTTGTACAAGAGGGAAGCAAGTCTTCTGCGTTCAAACAGTCATTCAAATTATTGAGAAAACATGATGAAAAAATAACAAGCGAAGTCGTTTCCTGTATCCAGCCCGTGATGCTGTGCATCGCAGCTCTGTATATGGCAATCGTTTTAAATCAGGCGATAGTGCCGCTGCTGTACGGCGGTTCAGGAGAAATAGTATGAAAAAGAAAGTTGAATTGAAAAGTGACGAAGGCTTTACGTTTGTAGAAACGCTTGCAGTCCTCGCCGTAACCGCACTTCTTGCAGCACAGGCCGGTGTTGCAGCAACGCATCTTGTTAATAAGGCCCGCTGTGCTGCTGCGAGAGCTGAGATATGTCAGTTCCAGACGGCGCTGCAGTCATATTACGTTGACTGCGGTGTGTTTCCATCGGAGGAACAGGGACTTGATGCGCTTTGGTCAAAACCTGAGCTTGTGCCGGTGCCAGATGCATGGAACGGACCGTATATTGAGCGAAAGGTTTTTGCAGATCCATGGGGAACGTCATTTAAATATTTCCCGGCGGGAAGCGCATCTGCTCCGAATGGTACGCCGGAAGGCCTTCCGTTCGTAATTGTATCGTATGGTGCTGATCATAAAGAAGGAGGTGTCGGAAATGACTCAGACATTATTTCATGGGAATAAGTATTCGAACGGTGAAGCAAAATTGAAAAGTGATACCGGGGCAATTCTGCTCGGAACGCTTGTTCTGATTATTGCCATTTCGTGTGTGCTTGCACTTGTTTCAGAATTAGTACGGGTGCAATACAAAACAACTTTAAATAAAACAGAGTCGTTTTATAAGGCACTTCAGTCCTCTAACGAGCAAATGCAAAAGGGGGAATCTGATGCGGTTAATTGAAATCGTACTTTCTGTCGTATTGTTTTCATTTTTTTCAATGATTGCAGTGAGTGAATGTAAACCTGTCAGTGAACTTCATCGGAGTGAATTGATGCGCCGTGCATCTTATGAACGCGACAAATTTATTGTTTCATCTTTTAGAAATGTTTGCAGCGATAAAACAAAAACGAATGAGGATATTCAGAACTGGCAGAAAATGTGCATGGCAGCGTTCAATCCCGAATTTATTTCTGTAAAGCAGGAGAGATCCTGTATTAAAGCCATTTGGAAAACTGAAGACGGAGTTCGTACCGTAATAGCGAAAAGTGTTTCAGAAAAGGAGGAAAATAATGAAGTGTGGTAAAAAAAGAGAAAAGCCATCAATTGCGGAATGTGACTATGACTTATACGACATAACGTTACCGTCGGTAGTGATGAGAAGAAAAAGAAAAATTTCATTTCTTTGCAGTGAACTGGAAAAAATGCATCCTTGTTACTCAGGAAGATGCTGCAGCGATACCCGCTATGTAATACGAAGTGGCAAGCTCATTGCAGAAGTTGCTGTTATGGATAAGATTCGTCTTGCGGAATATCGCAATCGTTTTCCAAACCGCGTGCTGTTTCTTGCAAGCAAACCTGGAAGAGCAGTGTTTGTGCCTCGTAGTCAGCTGACTCATGTTGTACCATTTGCTGTATTAGCTTTTTGTGTATGCGGAACTGCATTCGCTCATCATGCATCACTATTAAAAGACAAAAATAGTGTTTTGTCAAAAAACGACGGACAGGGAAAGATACAGCAAGTATCTGCTTCTATACTCGCCACCCCCGAAAAAACGTGTTCTGTTGTTCTTGCTGCTATAAAAAAGACAGATGGAAGTATAAGAAAACTGAGTGTTAAGAAAGGAATATGTTCATTTTCAGTTCTTAATGTAAAACCAGAAGAGATTGCAGGCGCAGAAAATTGCGCCGTATCGTACGAAAAAGGAATACCTTTTTTTACACTTGTTGTTAAAGGAAAAAATACTGTTGTTAATCCGCTAATGACAACCGGGGAAGGATCAAAAAAACAGTTTCCTTTTACTGCGCGTATTCGCCATGAACTTCTACTTTGCGGCGCAGCGGTTTTATTTGAGCAAACAGAACCGGGATCATCAGCTGTTGTATTCAGCTGTTCAAAATCGAAATTGACTGATGCATTGAATTCGTCTGCAGCTGTTTTAAAAGAATATGCGTGGCACGAGAAAGAATTATTAATCGAAGAAAATAACGGTGAATGCTCTGTTCATGTGTCATTTGTGTCTGGATCGACAGAAAAATCATTATGTCAAATAGTCTCTCAGTATGCTGAACTGTTCGGGGAAAGAAACAATGTGTGTTGTTCCATGAACAATAACGCTGCTTTGAAAAACAGTCTGAATACCAAAATCGGAGAAATTATTGATAAGAATGGTCTGCATTTTGCTTATTACAGGACACCTGCGGGAAAATTAGTATGCAGAAAATCTGCAAAGATAAAGTCAGCAAAGGAGACGATATATGCACAATGATATTCCATTAAAAATAAAATTTTATTTTATTTCATTGTTGGTTTTTGTTTATTGTTCATGTGCAACACGGCCTAAGTTTGCAGGCACAGCTGATTGTTGCGGCCGTATATGCGGCGAGAACGGTGCAGGAATTTCAGGATATACGCTTTCTATTGGCGGATTAAAGACCGTAATTACAGGGCCGAACGGTTCATTTGTTTTTCCAGAAACATCATGCGGTACATATACGCTTGCAGGTTACGGAAGGGGATGGAGCTCTGTTAATCAGAAAATTGAATTCAGAGATAAAAGGATGGTTACCTGTGTTCAAATAGAAAGCACGGCAAATGTTTACAAAAGATGTGAGAAAATGATTTCTGAAAAAAATACGAAGCTGGCTTCTGCATTGCTCGATTCCATAGAAAAAGGGAACAGTTCTGAGACTATGTACAAGTTCTACCGAAAACTTATCTCTTATTGCGAAAGTCCCTCAAAGAGAAAACAGAAATCACTTTTTTCTTTTGTAAATGGAATAGCCGAAATGAGTGAACTAAAAGAGGAGGCGCAGAATGAAAATTAACAAACAGCTGGTGAAAAGATTGATAACGTCATTATGTGTACTCATAGTTATGCAAACGCTGTTTGCAGGATGTCTTACACTTGAGGGGTGTGCATCATCAGATACGGAAACATGTCCGTATGTAATTGATAACCAGCGGATGGAAATCGGAAAATCGAATAATATCTGCGAATATGCAGGAGTTTATTTCACACTATTTAACAATGCAAAAAAAACAATTGTTAAGACAAAGATATCATTTTTACTGTTTGATTCTGAAGGGAAAAGCCCGTTTATTGGTTCAAACTGCATAACTTCAGAATACGATGGAGCTATAGAACAGGGACAAAGTGAAGATGTCGCTGTTGGATTAGACAATTATATTTCAACTGTACCTGATGAGCCGTATCAAGTTGATTATTTTTACGTCAGTGAAATTGATTACAGTGACGGTACGTCATGGAAAGATCCTTGGGGAATGTTTGCACAAAGAGAGGCAGTTGAATGAAAAAAATATTGTTAATTTTTACCATTTGCACAATATTTCTGTCATGCCAGAATACTTTTTTTTCAAAGGAGGACACAGAAGCTCATACTGTATCAGTAAAAGAAGAAAAATCTCCTGTGGAAAACGCAGAGACTGATGATAGTGAAGAAGATAATCAGACAGAAGATGATTCTTGCGAGCAGGATGAAACTGATGAGGTTGATTCTCCTCCTGAACCAGTGCCAGAACCTGAGCCTGCACCGATACCGAAAGTCCGAGAATGGACTGTAGTCGTTTACATGGCAGCTGATAACAATCTTGAGCCAAGTGCGATAGATGATATCAATGAACTTGAAGCTGCTGATTTTGACAGCGATATTGTAACTGTTCTTGTGCTTGTTGATAGAGCATCGGGATATGATGCTTCGAATGGTGACTGGACGGACACTCGTCTTCTGAAAATTGCTCATGATGAAAACGGGAAAAATACGACTATTGTTTCGCCAAGAATTGATTGTGAGGAGTTAGGACTTATTGCTGCTTCTCAGACAGAGCTCGACATGGCAAATAAATCTGTCCTCAGCGGTGTCCTGACATTTTCCCGCCGCGCGTATCCTGCGGAAAAAACAGCGCTCATAATGTGGGGGCATGGGACAGGCTGGCGTTCTTCAGAGAATAGTGTTTGTCCCGCTTCAGATAAAGCTTTTGCTGTCGATGATACAACTGGAACATATCTGTCGCTTCCAAAATTTGCTTCAGGAATAGCAGCCGGTATGGGCGGCAAAAAGCTCGATTTCTGCGGATTCGACACATGCTTTGGAATTTGTTTTGAGTCAATGTATGAAATAAAATCATGTGCTGCTCTTGCGGCTGGAACATCAGGCGTCGTGCCTGCAGACGGCTGGGACTATGAGCAGCTGTTGAATACTTTTTTTGCGTCAGATAAATCTGCAAATAATTTTGCAGAATGCGCTTCTGAACAATATAAAAAACAGTACAGCGGTTATAAATACGCATGTTTTTCTATTGTTTCGCTTTCAGAGATGGAAAATTTATTTTCATTGTTTGATGATTTTTCTATTTCCGTTGCATCAAAAATAACGGGCAGCAGTATTCAGGAAAGTGCGCTTTCTATTTTAAAAAATCAGACAGCTGGTTATAGCGTCGCATCGTACCCGTCTGATTATTATCTCGATGTGTATGATATGACGCTGAAAATGTCAGATTTATTTCCATCAGTTTTCAACAAGGGAGCTGCTGTAAGAGACGCATTGTCACAAGCAATAATTTATTCATGGAATGCCGATGGTTCAGCCACGAGCCGGCGTTCGCTCGGAGTATTTTTTAACAAATACTATGCAGCTGGCATTGCATATGCATCTTATGATCCGTTGTACATACATGGTAGCAGAGAAAGCGACCAAACAAAATTCGTAATCAATTCAACAGGATATGTTCCATCGCAAACAGATTCTGGCTCGCTGCTTGATGTTTTATTCAAGTCTTTTAATTAGGAGAGAATGAATGGATAAATTAATAATTTTTAGCAAGAAGAAAATAGTTTTGTTTCTTCTTGTTTCATTATGTGTATTCAGTGTAAAGATGAATATTGTTTATGCTGATGATGACAGTTATTACAGCGGAATGGACGACGGAGAAGTGGATGACGGTTCATCAGATAACAGCTCGTCTGATTCTGGCTTGTCTGATGAAAATGATACTTCGGATTCCGGAACGACTGATAGCAGCGGATCAGGAGACAGCCCTGGTGACGGATATGGGGGTGAGTATTATGGCGGTATGGACGATGGCGAAGTGGATGGAAATACTTCGAATGTACCAAATGTTTCTTCTGATAATGACTACAATGCTCTTGTTTCACATTACAATGAAGCATTGGCTGCTCTGGCTGCTGCACAGCAGCATGCAGCTACTATTTCTCCGACTACTGTAGATAAACTTTATACAGAAGTTGAAAAATCAAAAAACGCTCTTGATTCATTCTGCAAAAATAACAGCTATACTTATTCAATTAATCCAAATACAGGATATGCTGTTGCACAGTTAGGAGGTCACCCAGTAAATAAAGTTGGTGATCCGGTCGTTATTTCCTCAAAAACATTTGTTATAGATGATACCGATATGACAGTTTCATGCGGAAGCGCATCATTTGAATTAACGCGTAATTATCGGAGTGTCGACGGAAACGGAGCATATGTTAGTGGCGGTGCATTCGGTGATTATTGGACAAGCAGTCTCGATACAAGAATAGTTCCTGGGCGTGAAAGTAATGTCGAGCCTTATAAATCGCAGTGGAATAAATTTTTTGAAGATCAAAAAGAATACGAAGATGAATTAGCTGGATATGCAGCAGATGATTCTGACTGCGAAAATATTTATGAAGAGTACCTTTCTAAAATGGAATCATATAAAAATGAAGCCAGGCTAGTGAATAACGAATGTAAAGCCGATGCAGCTGCTGAAGAACAGGAAAAATATGTTTCTTATGGAGCTGCCGGATATCTTGCCCGGAATATCGGAACAGATTCACTTATATATGTAAATGATTCTGGTGGAATCGCGCTATTTACTTTAAGAGATGACGGAAGATACTATCCCGCAAAAAAAAGAACAGGAATTACATACATAGCAAAAAAAGAAAACGGGGAATACAAATGCATTATGACTGACGGATGCGAAAGAGTATATTCTCAGTATGGACAGCCTGAATTATTTACAAACAGAAAAGGCGTGTCAATTCAATTTTTGTATAATGGCAATGGACAAATTAATAAGATAGATGCAGATGGAGGACGGTATATTTCTATTGCATGGAAGAATGGAAAAGTGTCATCCGTAGCGAGCAAAAAAGAGACGTATGCTTATTCATATGCTGGCAATGAACTTATTTCTGTAACTGATGGGAATGGGGACGTCCGCTCATTTGTATACGATGAACATAAAATTATTACAAAACAGATATATGCAGACGGTTCTGAGTCATCATTTACATACGGAGAAGCAGATAGCAGCGGTAAACGTCTTCTTACAACATCAGTCAATCAGAATGGTGCTTCTGATGTAATCGACTACAGAAACGAAGATAACGGAATTGTAACATATACAGATTATGACGGCGTAAAAAGTGAATATCAATACGATGCATATGGAAATACGGTATCTGAAAAATACAGCGACGGAAGAATCTTTTTTTACGAATATGATGAAAATAATAATTTGATTGAGATGAGAGATTCGTTTGGAGCGATACGATATTCATATGATGCAGAAGGACGAATGTTGTCTGCGTCATATGATGACGGAAGTATATGCCGGTATGTATATACCGGACGCGATATGACAGAGATGACTGATAGAGACGGGGTCGTAAGAACTTTCGATTATGATGCACGCGGATGCTGTACAGCGATTAGACAAGGAGGAAAAAAAGTATTTGATATTACATACAATAGCAAAGGACTCCCGTCTTTAATGACAAACTGCAGAGGTGAAACTGTGCAGTTTCTGTATGATGCAAATGGAGACTGCGTAAAAAGAACGACGTCATCTGTTCATGGAAAAACAACTTCTGAAATGTGGAAATATGATGATGCGGGCAGAGTCATCCAATCAACAGATAAATCAGGAAAAATAACATCGTATTTGTATGAGCCGCATAGTATCACAATAATAAATCCAAACGGACTCAAGACAATATACCGTTATTCAAACAGGAACGATATAGAGTCGATAGAAGAGGCCGATATGCGCTCAAAGGCATATCGCATTTTTAGATATACATATGACAAATGCCATCGGTGTACGTCATTATCAGTCGAAGGCGCGGGTAATGATGGTATCAGAACAAAGCCGCAGCCTTTGTTTACGTATGCATATACAAAGGCTGGCAGGCTTTCGCAGATTGTAAAATGGAATACAGTTGACAATGAAATGTACGTTCCAACAGATGCAAAATATACGCAGCCATTGGCATGGGTGCGTGATAACACATGGATGAACGGGATACTTGCAGAGTCAACATACGGAAGCATTCTGGAGAACGGCGCTATGAATGCCAACAGTCGCAAATTTTTGTATGAAGAAATGTGGAATACTGATGGACACACCGTAAGAAAAGCAGGACAAGATTCGCCGGATGTTTGTCAGCTCTTTAATCGTTCTGAGAAATTGATAAGCGAAGTTACAAATGATGCCGTAACGCAGCAGAATGAATATTCCGCGGGCGGAAGGCTGACAAAATTCAAAACGATATACGGCGGAATGATATTGTTGAATTACGACAGTTCATCAGGATTCTTAACAAATTTTGAGGAAGATAGCGGAACAGTTAAATCAGGAATAAGTACATATTATGCAGACGGAAAGAAACAATCATCTATTGATTCCGAAGGAAATGAAACTGACTATCAGTATGATGAAGACGGAAATATATGCGAGGTGAACAATAAATACAGAACACTTTTGATTGAAAGGGATGATGATCAGAGAATATGCAGCGAAAAAATAATTTCAAAGTCCGGAAAAGTGGTTTATGAAAAATCATTTGAATATAAAGACGATGTTCGAACAATCATAGAAACTGTCGGCAGTATATACAAAAAAACATATACCTATGATGCATGGAACAATTGTACTTCAATCTGCGATGGTATTGGAAATACAACAAGATTTATGTACGATGTGTTTGGTCACTGTGTTGAGTGCAGTACACCGTCAAAAAACATTCTTACGTTTGTGTATAATCTTTGCGGTCAACTTATTATGCAGACTGATGCTTCAGGTTGTAAAACATATTATCAGTATGATGATTGTGGAAATCTTACTTATGCATCAGACGAAGAGGGGGACATATATCGGGCATCATATGACAGTTGCGGAAGAAAGACATCAGAATCTTTCAGACCGTTTTTAAAAACAACACAATATACT